>Ga0335073_10003067_pt1 | contig 23121 bp, 15 predicted proteins | sample Lox_Sample_22_FD_207093 | JGI IMG/M metagenome (GOLD analysis project Ga0335073, IMG submission 207093) | Soil microbial communities from Loxahatchee National Wildlife Refuge, Florida, United States - Lox_Sample_2.2 | ecosystem: Environmental > Terrestrial > Soil > Wetlands | place: USA... | reverse complement strand
TGCCGCCGACTCCGGCGAAATCCTGCATCTCGAGACCGGCTTGATGCACGCCATCCCCGCCATCAAGATGTATCACTTGTATCTCTCCATCACCTACGCTCCCGTCCGTTTCCAATCCCGCGACGTTCGCGTCTGGCTTCCCCATACCGCCGACGTCTTCTACGACTACGAGGAGCTGCAAACCATCGTCTACCACACCTTCTCCGACTTCCTCCTCTTCTCCGTCGACATGGATCAAAAGATCGACAAACCAAAATCCCCTACTCTTCCCGACCCGTAGTTCACTTTAGATGCGTCGTTTTTCGCGCTGCTCGCCAACACGAACAAAACCCGCATTCCAAACCACTTACTCCGGTTTCGCACAAAAGCACCTGGGGTGCACTCTTTTGTCCTTTTCGCCTTCAACCCGCAGCCCTCCCCCTCCCGTCTGGCGCGTGCAGCGAAGCGACTCGCATATTTGTCGGTTACTGTCACGTGTCACTTTTCTTCCCATCCGCCATTATTCCTTTGGCCGCACGAGTCTCGTCGCCTGCGCCCCGCGCGTTACAATGTCTGGAATGCTTTCGCTCTGGAGTATGTATGCGGAGTAAGCCTTCCGCCATCTTGGGACTATTCGTGTGTCTATTCGCGTCGCCCGTCTTCGCGGCGCAAACGGCGAGCACTTCCTCCCTGTCTCTTCCCAGCCATTCGCACTACGCTTTCCAGCGCATCGGCGATAATCTCGGCCTCGGCTCGCTCACTTCCTGCTGCATTCTTCAGGATCAAGAAGGCTTTATCTGGATCGGCACCGCCGACGGCCTTCTCCGCTTCGATGGCGATCGCATCGAGCGTTTCGGCACCGCGGAGGGCTTGCCCAGCACCAACATCAATCAGCTGGTTCTTTCCCCGGCGGGCCGCCTTTGGGTCGTCACTTCCCACGGCGTCGCTTACCTCGAAAACAACACGCTTCACACCTTGCCGCTGCCCAAAACGATCAATTCGTTTCGTCGTCCTTCCTCTCTTGCTCTCGACTTTCGCGGCAAAGTTTATCTCGCCACCGAAATCGGCCTGCTTCGCATCGATCCCGAGCACCTCAATGATTCGCGTCTTTGGGGCCTCGCGGACGGCCTGCCCAGCCTGGAGATGGAAGCCGTTAGCATCACTCCCGAAGGCCGCGTTTGGCTGGCCGCGGGCCAGCAAATCGCTTGGCTTGATACCGAGGACCATCTCCATCTGTTCTCCGCGCAAGCTGGCTTGCCGCGCGAAGCGGTCATCAGTATTCTCGAAGATCTCGACAAAATCCTTTGGGTGCGCACCGCCGGACACCTCTTCCGCCTTAATCCCGGCGCCACCCATTTTGTGCAGGAACTTCCCGGCCTGCCTCCGGCCAACGACACCGGCGCCCCTTCTCTCGATCGCTCCGGCAATCTCATGATTCCCACCGCCGAAGGCCTGTACCGGCGCATCGGTGGCCAATGGGAAGTCATTGACCAGAATCGCGGCATGTCCGTCAATGCGACCTTCGCTATCACCGAAGATCGCGAAGGCGCCTACTGGATCGGGCTCGGCGGCGCCGGCCTGGAACGCTGGGCCGGTCGCCGCACTTGGTCCGCCTGGACGCAAGCCGAAGGTCTGCCGGACAACGTGGTTTGGTCCGAGCTTCGCGACACGCACAAACGCTTGTGGGTCGGCACCAATAACGGCATCGCCATGTGGGACCCGCAAGGCGCGCGCTGGCGCGTCTGGAGGTCCAAGGACGGTCTCAACGGGGGCATCGCTCGCGAAATGACTCTCGCGCCGGACGGTTCCGTCTGGGTTCTTTGTTATCCTGGCGGGGTTACCCGCTTTGACTCCAGCTCACTCGTCCCTGAAAAAATCGCTACGCCGCAACCTATCCCCACCGGCATGCATATCGGCCCCGATGGCCGCCTGTGGATCGCCAACGCGCATTACTTGAAAGCTGCCCGCCTCCAACGCCCTTTTGAGTTCGTGGATGTCCCGCTGCCTCCGGAAATCCATCAGGGCATCGGCCGTTTTGCTTCCAGTCCGGATGGCGCGTTCTGGGCCTTCGGTCGCAGCGGCCTTTCGCGCTTCGACGGCAAGCAGTGGCTCCATTTCTCCGCGCGGGATGGCTTGCGCGAAGACGAAGTTGTCGAGGCCGCGGCCATCAGCCGCAACGAAATCTGGTTTCGTTACGCCGACGCCCTCGGCCTCACGCGCCTGGTTCTGGTCAACGGCGCGCCACAACTCACCCACGTCGGCGTCGCCGAGGGCCTGCCTTCTCTCGATGTCTACATGCTCGGCGCGGATCACCAGGGCAATGTCTGGTCCGGCGGAGCCTTTGGCCTCACCGAGTTCCTTCGCAACGGCCATTCGGTGCGCTTCACTCGTGCCGACGGACTAATCTGGAACGACCTCAGCGAGCAGGGCTTTTTCGCCGAAGAAGATGGCGCTCTGCTCTTCGGCACCAGCGGCGGCCTGGCTCGCTACAACGCCCTCTCCGTCGATGAAATCGTCGAGCCTCCGCCTCGCGTGGTTATCACTTCGGCGCTCTTTGGCTCTCACGATCGCATTGCTGAACGCAGTCCGGCAGCGCCGCGCAGCGACAATACTTTTCGGGTGCAATTCGCCGCCCTCACCTTTCGCGACTCCGACAACGTTCATTGCTCCTACCGCCTCGCCGGTCTTGAGACTGACTATAACGAGACCACTGGCCGCGAAGCCCGTTATCCTGCCCTTCCGCCAGGTTCTTATAATTTCATCGTGTCCTGCCGTTCCGCGCGCGGCACGCTCAGCCTTCCCGCCCAATTTGCCTTCAGCGTCATGCCCGCCTGGTGGCAGCAGTGGTACACGCGCGCCTTCTTCGTTTTTCTCGCCCTCCTCGGCGTCTATGCCCTGGTGAACTATCGTACCCGCAAGCTGCAGCGTGAGCGTGAACGCCTCGAGCAAGCCGTCGCGGAACGCAGTGAAGCTCTCGCGCAACTCAATAAAGAACTGGAAGAACGTTCCCTTACCGATCCCCTTACCGGCGCGCGCAATCGCCGCTACTTCCAGGCCACCATCGCCAGCGACGTCAGCCAGGCCATTCGCGCCTATGCTTCTCCGGATCCCACCCGCAGCCGCCGCAATCGCGACATCGTTTTCTATTTGATTGACGCGGACCACTTCAAGGAAATCAACGATCGCTTCGGCCACGACGCTGGCGATCAGATGCTCGTCGAACTTACTTCGCGCATCAGCTCGGCTATTCGCTATTCCGATGTGCTGGTCCGTTGGGGTGGCGAAGAATTTCTGGTCGTTTCGCGGTTCTGCGAACGCAAGGAGGCCGCCACTCTGGCCGCGCGCGTCCTTTCCGCCGTCTCCGCCGAACCGTTCAAAATCAAAAACGCCAGCGTGTCTCTGCATCGCACCTGCTCCATCGGCTGGGCGGCTTTCCCCTGGAACGTCTCTTCCCCTGTGGACGTTAGCTACGAAGAGGTGCTCAGCCTCGCCGACCACGCTCTTTACAAAGCCAAAAACTCCGGCCGCAATCAGGCCATCGGCGCGCTCCCTCCCGAATCCGCCGCTGAACCGCATACCGCCGTCGCCTACGGCGATTCCGAAGCCCGCGTCTCCGAGCTTGCCGCCACCGCCAGCTATCTCACGACCTACGGCCTCGAAACCACGTCGATAAAATGAATCATCTCCATCTTGCAAATGCATCCGTCTTCGCGATCAAAATGTCTCGTGCCCATCGCTCTTGAACATCTAACCTTCCATAACGGCGAAATCCAGCTTCACGCCGTCGCCGCCGGCCCTGCGAACGGTCCGCTGGTCGTTCTGTTGCACGGCTTTCCCGAGTTTTGGTATTCCTGGCATCGCCAGATCGAGCCCCTCGCCATCGCCGGCTTCCGCGTCATTGTTCCTGATCAGCGCGGCTACAACCTCAGCAGCAAACCTCGTGATGTAGCGTCCTACACGCTCGTGCACCTCATTTCCGACATCATCGCTATCGCCGATCAAGCCGGCGCACAGCGCTTCCACCTCGCCGGGCACGATTGGGGCGCCGCTGTGGCCTGGAGCGTGGCCGTCCGGCATCCGCAACGCCTCGCAAGATTAGCCATTCTCAACGTGCCGCATCCCAGCGTGATGCTCCGCTATCTTCGAAAAAATCTCCGGCAGCTTCGCCGCAGTTGGTACATGTTTCTGCTCCAACTGCCCTGGCTACCCGAAAAAGTTTTCTCAGCCTTCCATTTTGCATTCGGCGTTCGCGCTTTAGTGCGCTCCAGTCGCTCCGAAACATTTTCTTCCGAAGACCTCGAGTTGTACCGCCAAGCCTGGGCCCAACCGCGTGCGCTGACTGGCGCGATGAATTGGTATCGCGCCGGTTTTCGCTATCGCTCGCCCTTTCTCGATCCCACGGTGCGCGTTCCCACGAAAATTATCTGGGGCGAGCGCGATGCTTTTCTGCTCTTTGAAATGGCCCGCGCTAGCCTGAAATACTGTACGGATGCCGAATTGATTTCTTTTCCGGACGCCACCCATTGGGTGCATCACGAGGAACCCGAACGCGTCTCCCAACTGCTCATCGACTTTTTCGGGGCTAGCAACTCTTCGCCATTGCGCGACGTCTGAGTGTGCATCCCGAAAGGTGATACGATTTCCGCCTATGACCGCCACTGTTAAGAAGTTTCTCCCTCTGCTTCTCTTCGTCTCTTTGTTGGCCCTCGTCTCGCGCTCGCATTCTCTGGCCGCTGCGAACCAGGTGAGCGGATCACCGCAGCCAAGCGCGGAGATGGCCGCGCGGATCGCGCGCATTGAAAACGGCCTGCTGCCTGCCGTGGTCGTCAAGGGCGCTCCGCCTAAACCCATGACCCTTGCGGAGCGTATGGCCTTCTACAAGGTTCCCGGTGTGAGCATGGCGTTCTTCGATCACGGTCAAATCGTTTGGGCCCGCGGCTACGGATTCGCCGACATCGCCTCCAAAAGACCCATCACGCCGGACACGCTTTTTCAGGCCGCTTCGATCAGCAAGCCGGTAGCTGCTCTCGCTGCCCTACGGCTGGTGCTGGACGGCAAACTCAGTCTCGATGAAGACGTCAACGCTAAGCTTAAGACTTGGAAGGTCCCCGAAAACGCCTTCACCGAAAAAGAGAAAGTCACCGTGCGCCGCATTCTTTCTCACAGCGCCGGGCTCACCGTGCACGGCTTTCCTGGTTACGCCAGCGACGAAACGCTTCCCACGGTCGTGCAAATCCTCAACGGCGAAAAACCCGCCAACACCGAAGCCATTCGTGTGGACGTTGTTCCCGGCACCATGTGGCGCTACTCCGGCGGCGGCTACGTCATTCTGCAAACCCTTATGTCCGACGTGACCGGCGAGCCGTTCCCAAAAATCATGCACGATCTCGTGCTGCAGCCCGCCGGCATGACCCACAGCACCTACGAGCAGCCGCTTCCCAAGAGCCGCGCGGGAGAAGTCGCAATTCCCTACCGCGCTAACGGCGAGCCGGTGAAAGGCGGCCCGCACACCTATCCAGAAATGGCTCCCGCTGGCTTGTGGACCACTCCCTCCGATCTCGCCAAAATGGCCATCGAAGTTCAGAAGGAATATGCCGGCCAGTCCTCAAAAATTCTCAGCCAACCCATGGCCAGGCAGATGTTGACGCGGCAAACCGGCGCCTGGGGCCTCGGATTTGCACTGAATCAGCCGGATCATGCTCTGCTTTTCGGCCATGGCGGCGCCAACGAAGGCTATCGCTGCGACCTCGAGGCCTACATCGATTCCAGCCAGGGCTTTGCCGTCATGACCAATTCCGACCGCGGCGGTGATTTATACGCCGAAGTGCTGCGAGCGGTGGCCAAGGAGTACGGCTGGCCGGATTTCCATCCAACCGAACACACCCTCACCAAAATGAATCCCGCCGCTTTCCAGGCCTACGCCGGAACCTACGAACTGACCGGGCTGGGCCAGCTGCATGTCACGTTGCGCGACAACTCGCTATACATCCAGGCCGATCCGTTGGGGCCCAACCCCATCGAGATGTTTCCGGAATCCACCAATAATTTCTTCGTCATGTCCAACGACATCACCTTTACCTTCGATCGCCTAACCGCCGACGGCCCCGCCTATCAGCTCACCGTGCACGCCGGCCCGCAAACCTTCGTCGCCAAAAAAATGTAGGTCCGCCTTCCGAGGATCACCCCTCACTGCCTCCCGCTATGGCCGTCCGCCGCTGCGCTTTCCTCTGCCCCGGCTCCAACGCACGCCAGAATCTCGCCGCCAAGATTCTCCGCCGTTCAGGGCTGCCGTCCCCGCGCGCCCGATTGCCACGCGTCCCACAGACCGTACAGTTTCATCGGCTTATCCAAACCCGTTTCTTCGAGTTGCGTTGCGATTTCGGCGCGGCTCAGCCGCCGGCCGATAGGTTCGGTACGGTCGGCAATCCCCCAGGCCGTGAGCGCGGCGATGACCGTGTGGAGTTTCAAGGCCCGCATATCCACTTTGTCGAAGGTGTCGGAAGCCGCGTGGTAATTCGGCAGGTAGTTGGCGTCGTCCTGGTTGGCGCTGAACGTTGGCACGCCTTCCAGGAGAAAGTCGAAGTTGTCGGTGCCGAGTGGCGCGTCATACGTATGGTTGTTGATGTTCCAGGACTCCAGCGGCTGCAGAATCTCGCGCAGCGCGGCTTCGGTGTCGCGGCGGCCTCCGAGGGAATAGCCGGTGAACCGGCCGGTTCCCGAATCGAACGTGATCATCGCGCGGATTTTGTCCATCTCGGCGCGGTGCGCTTTCACATATTCATGGGAACCCATCAGGCCTAGCTCTTCGCCGTTGAAGAGCACGAAGCGAATCGAGCGGCGCGGCAAGAGACCCGTAGCCTTGATGGCGCGCGCGGCTTCGATAACCATCGCCGCGCTGCAGCCGTTGTCCAGCGCCCCAGTGCCCAGCTCCCAGGAATCCAGATGCGCGCCAAGAATGACAGCTTCGTCCGGCTTCTCGTAGCCACGAATTTCGGCCACGACATTGGCCTGTTCAACGGGTCCGCCGATGATGTTGGGCAGCTCCAGACGGATGCGAACCTTGCCCGGATAAGCCGCCACCGTGCGCGCCAGCCGCATCGCGTCTTCGCGGGCCACAATCGCTTGGGGAATTTTGTCGATCTTTCCTTCCACCGAATTGGATTCGCGATACAGCAGCATTCGCTCGCGAGCCCCCATCCAGAGAATTGCGGCAACTTTCTGCTTAATGGCCCGCTCTATGATCCGTACCGGCTTGGCCCATTCCGCGTAAATATCGTCGCCGCTCGAGAGGGTGTCGAAGTGAACGAGCCAAATCGTGCCTGGCACGGGTGCGGCTACCTTCGCAAAATCATCGTCCGTGCCATTTCCTACATCGACGACGGTGCCCTCGATGCCGCCGGGCGGAGTGGCCGGCGCCCAGGCCTCTGACGTCAGATGGACCGGAAATTTCACGGGTCCCAGCAATTCCAGGCGGCTTTCGCCTTCTTTCCAGGTCGCCGGCAACATGTACTTCTCGGTGTGCGCCGGAACGCCTGCAGCGCTGAACGCGGCCATCGCCCAATTCACCGCTTTCGCCATTTCCGGTGAGCCCGTTACGCGGCCGCCGATTTCGTCGGTCAAGCGGCGCAGGTTTTCTTCGATCGGCGAAGGGCCCAGGATGATGGGCAGAATTTTTGTTGCGACTTGCGCGCAATTTGAGGCGTCCGTTGCCGAGCAAGCCGCTGCAGATTGCGCAGAGCCCGCGGGGTTCAGTGAGTCTTTGGCGGGAGGAAATTGCGCCGACTCAGAAAAAGCAAAGGCGTAAATAAATTGTGAAATAAAGAAAAAACGATACCAGCGCATGCCACGATCTCTCCCGAATTGCCTCCCAAACCGCCCGGAAATGGCGCGGCGGATAGTGCATCCGAACGCGCAGTAGTATAAGCTCCGGGCGAGTTGAGTGGAACTTTGGCGGTGCGCAGAAACGTTTGTTGCGGTGAGAGCTTCGAAAGGTTGCCGATGAAGAAGATGCTTTGTCTGGCCGTGTTGAGTGTACTTGGTCTCGTGGCACTGACGCTGGCACGAGGGCGACACGGAGCACCGCCTGACCTGGACACGCGCGCGAAGGCGGCGGTCGCCATGATTCGGGGTGCTCTTAATGTACCCGGGCTGCAACAGCCGGTGCGCGTGCAGCGCGACCATTGGGGCGTGGCGCACATCTATGCGCAGAATGAGCACGATTTATTTTTTGCGCAGGGATTTGTGGTGTCACAGGATCGTTTGTTCCAGATGGAAATGTGGAAGCGTTCGGGCCAGGGGCGGCTGGCGGAAGTGCTTGGGCCATCCGCCGTGCAACGCGACATCAACGCGCGGCTGCTGCGCTATCGCGGCAATATGGACGCTGAGTACAAAAGTTACGCACCGCACACCAAAGAGATTCTCGAAGCGTTCACTGCGGGCATCAACGCGTACATCGCGAAAATCCAGGAGCCCGGCGGCATCGGTTTGCCCGTGGAATTTCAGATCGCGGGATTCCCGCCCGAACCGTGGAAGCCCGAAGACTGCTTGAACCGCATGGCGGCGTATTCGATGACCATGAACGGCGCCAGCGAACTGCACAACGCCCAACTCGTTTCATTGCTGGGGGCGGAAAAGGCCGCTCAACTCCTGGAACTCGATCCGCCCGTGAAGCTCGATCCCGCCCCGGGCCTGGATTTTGCGGGACTTTCCCCGAAGCTGCTGGAAAATCTGGTGGGCAGCGACGCACGCATCGACTTTCACAGCGCGCCGATTCAGGGCAGCAATGATTGGACCGTGTCGGGCAAATTAACCGCCAGCGGCAAGCCCTTGCTGGCCAATGACCCGCATCGCGTCATTGCCGAGCCTTCCCTGCGCTATATCGTGCATCTAGTCGCGCCGGGCTGGAACGTAATCGGTGCCGGCGAGCCGGGTTTGCCCGGCGTGGCGGACGGACACAACGAACACATTGCCTGGGGCTTCACGATTTTTGGACTGGATCAGCAAGACCTTTATTTGGCGAAACTAAATCCCTCCGATCCCACCCAGTACGAAACGGAACACGGCTGGGCAGGAACGGAGACGAAGACCGAGACGATCAAGGTGCGCGGTGGCGCAGCGGTTTCCGCGACCCTGAAATTTACCGATCATGGGCCAGTGTTATGGGACGACGGCAAACGCGCCCTCATTTTGCATTGGGTCGGCAACGAGCCTGGCACCGCCGGTTATCTCGGCTCGCTTTCCTTGGATCAGGCGGCAAATTGGCCCGAGTTCGAATCCGCCATGGCCCGCTGGAAAGTGCCTTCGGAAAATATCGTGTATGCGGATACGGAGGGAAATATCGGCGAGCACTCCACCGGTCTCGCGCCGCTGCGCAAAAACTGGACGGGTTTGCTGCCAGTTCCGGAAAACGGCGGCTTTGAATGGAGCGGCTTTGTGCCGAACTCCGAGTTGCCGCATACCTTCAACCCCACCCGCGGATTCGTCGCCACCGCCAACCACAAAATGATCCCGGAGAATTACAAATATGCGGTGGGCTTCCAATGGGGTTCGCCGGAACGATTCGAACGAATCTCCGAAGTTCTGGCTGGCGCCGAAAAGACCGGACACAAACTGACGGTCGCGGATATGGAGAATCTCCAGAATGACGTGACGTCACTGCCCGCGCGTGAATTGCAAGCCTTGCTGCGCCAAGCCGCCGGAAATACACCGAGCCATGCCGCGAGCATGATCTTGCACTGGGACTGCGCGCTGCAAGCCGATTCGAACGCGGCGGCACTTTATGAATTTTGGGTGCTGGAATTGGAAGACGCCGTCAAAAAGCTTGCTGTGCCGGCAGAAGCCCGCAACGCCGCGGGCATGTATCTCCCGCGCGTTGTGGAAGAATTGCAGCATCCGCGAGCCGAAATTTTCGGGGCGAATCCTGCGGCGGCGCGCGACGCGCTGCTGCTGGACACTCTCAAAGGCGCGGAGGCCCAAGCAACCGCCAAGCTCGGTTCCGATCCGCGCGCCTGGGCCTGGGGAAAATTGCACTTGATGCAATTCAACCACTCCCTCGACGTGAACGATAAACTCGCGGAACTCTTCGACCGTGGCCCGCTGGAACGGCCGGGCGACAACTACACCGTCAATGCCACCGGATTTGCCGGGGCTTCCTTTCATCAACTGGCCGGCGCCAGCTATCGCGAGATTTTTGATTTGAGCGATTGGGATCAGGCCGTCGGTGTTAACGTTCCCGGCCAGAGCGGGCAGCCAGGAAGTCCCCACTACGACGACCTACTGCCGCTCTGGGGCCATGGCCAGTATTTTCCGCTGAGTTTCAGCAAGCAGGCCGTGGATCGCCAGACGACCGATGTTTTGGAATTGAAACCCTAACCGGCGTCGGAGATTTTTCAGCGCGCTAAACGGACGGTTTCGTTCAGGCAGTGACTCGCGCCGTGCTGCGTTGCGCGGCAGCCTGCGAATTCAAGGCGTAATCTGTAGGAAGCTCGGCGACGATAATTGTCCCCGCGCTGTCCGAATCGACCGACAGAATGCCGCCTTGCTCCCGCACCCGGTTGCGCATACCTGCTAGGCCCACACCGACTCCCGAGCCGTTCGACTGAAAGCGGCTGAGTTTTTCTTGCGGGATACCGACACCGCGATCGCGAATGAGCAATTTCACGCGCTTGTCGCGCAGGCTCAACTCCACTCCGGCTTCCGAAGTTTTTGCGTGCCGATGCACGTTGGTCAGCGCTTCCTGCAGGATGCGGAAGAGGGTCAGCTCCACGCTTTTTGGCAGCTCGGGAAAGTCCGCGTCCTGCTGGAAATCCACGTTAACGCCCGTGCGCTGCGAGAATTCTTCCATAAACCAGCGCGCAGCGGAAAGGAACCCGACTTCGTCCAGCAGTGGAGGGTGCAACAGCTGGGACAGCGTGCGCGTTTCTTTGAGGGCGTTCTCCAGCAGCCCGCATAGCCGCGCTAGGGCTTGGTCTTGCGGCGATCTTGCAGCGACGCTGTCGGCCAGCATTTTTCCGGCGGCCAAAGTTTGGCCGAGGCTGTCGTGCAGTTCGCGGGAAAATTTTCGGCGTTCTTCGTCCTGAATGCGCATGAGGGCCGTGCTGAGTAATTGCGCGTTGTGTTCGGCGGCTTGCCGCTCGCGGAGTTGGCGGCCGAGCATGCGGTCGTTGATCCAAAACAGCGCGGCGGAGACGACGAGCGTGATTAGTACAGCGGCGATGGTCAGGTCAAAGAGAGTGGCCGTGAGCGAACTGCGCTGCCGCAACAGGCTGTCTTCAGATTGCTGCATGGCATCGGCGGTGGCGGCGGTTTCAAAGGCCCAGCGGACCAGCTCGGTGGTTAGCGCGGCCTGGGCGGCGAGATCGGAGTGGCCGGATCGCTTGAGTTCGATGGAACGCTGCAACACGGCCAGCCGGTTCTCCGTAGTGGATCGCAACTCGTCGCAACGCGCCAGTTGCTGCGCATTGTCCCCCACGAGTCCGCGCAACTCCGTGAATTCGTTTTGCAAATCCAGGCGAGCGCCGCTGAAATCGCTGAGTCTGGCGGGATCACCCGATTCGACGTAAGCGGAACGGGAACGGCCAGCTCGGGTAAGATTTCGTTCGATCGCGGCGATGGTCAATTGAACTTCATAGGTGTGGTGAATCCAGCGCTCGCTGGTCTGCAAGCGGTAGATCGTGTAGCCGCAAAAGGCGGCGCTCACGAGCAACATGGCCAGGGCCCAGGTGAAAGTACGTTTGAAGATCGAAATAGTCGGCATGCGTCTGAAACACGCGCGTTCTATGATGCCGCAGCGCGGTCCCGGTCGCCACAAAAAGATGCCGCGTGGCGTGGGCGCGTGCAGAAAGCATGAGCACGCAGGGTCTGCTGCGCCCGCTGTGTCTCCCGGCTCTATGTTTTCGCTTTATTGCTCTGCTTTTTTTCGGGCTCGCGCCTTTGGCCTATCGCTCGACTTGGGCGTCACTGGCGCCATTTCGGTTGCACGAGGCGATCGGCAATGCGCGCGACCTGAGCCATTTCGGCAACGTCGTGCACACGGACGATGTGCGCGCCGCCGAGGATCGCCGCGGTGATCGTGGCCGCGGTGCCCCAGATGCGTTCTTCAGGCGGCGCGGATTTGCCGTCACGAGCGAGCGTAGCGCCCAAGAAACCTTTGCGCGAGGTTCCGATGAGCAGCGGATATCCGAGTCTCGCCAGCGCCGGAAGCTTTTGCAAAAGTTCAAAGTTCTGCGCGTGCGTTTTCCCGAAGCCGATGCCCGGGTCGAGAATGATCCGCGATCGCGAAACCCCGGCCCGTGTGGCAATGGCCAGCGATCTTCGCAATCCGCTGGCAACATCCTTTAGGACATGCCTGGCGAAAGGGCCTTTTTGCATCGTGGCGGGCTCGCCGCGCAAATGCATGAGGATTAGCGCCGCGCGGAATCGGGCGGCCACGTCCGCGAGATGCGGATCGTGCCGCAGACCGGAAATATCGTTGAGCATGTCCGCGCCGGCTTCCAGTGCGGCTTCGGCGACGCTGGCCTTGCGAGTGTCGACGGAAATCGGAATTTTTATGCGCGGCCGAAGCGCGCGAAGGACGGGAAGCAACCGCCGCAACTCTTCTTCCGCACTGATGCTTGCGGAGCCAGGGCGCGTGGATTCGGCGCCAATGTCGAGAAGGTCGGCGCCGTCGCGCTGCATGGCCAGGGCCTGCGCGAGAGCTTTCCGCGGATGTAGAAATTTACCGCCGTCGGAAAAACTATCCGGAGTAACGTTCAGCACGCCCATAAGGAGCGTGCGCGGGCCGAGCACGATTGTCGAACCGTGCAGCTGGAGGCGAAATGTTTTTCTGGGCGTCAACAATGGCGAATCTTTGTAAGCACCGGGTTCGATACAGAGTTTTTTCTGCTTGCATGAAAGCGTTTTTCGATCGCTGTTGCGTAATGCGGAATTGCTAGCCGTGTTTGCCGGTAGCCGGGAGCGAAAAGCGGAAGCGAGCTTCCGCACTCCCAGGGTTAGTCGAGATCGAAATCGCGAACGGGTTTGCCGGCGGGCGCGTCCTTGGCTTTTTTCATAGCTTCTTCAAATTTTTTGGCGAGGATGTCTTCCTTGTGGGTTTCCTGAAAGAAGGAATCGGCGAACTTGTCTTCCCGCTGGCGATGCTGCTCGGCGAGGATGCCGTGCGCGTCTTCGAGGTTGATATTCGGACCGGCTTTTACGGGAGCTTCGTGCGAAAGCACGGAGCCGAAGACAGGATCGACCACGAGCTTGGCGTGGCAGCAGGGGCAGGTAACGTTCAGATTGTCGGGTTCTCGTTTGCTCATAAGCCGCATTCTACGCCAATTGCTGGCGAGTGGTGACTCGGTGGATTGGACTTTCCGGAGCTGAGGGACGGCGTCCGCGGGGTTGGCTGGGAAGCCAGCCGCGGAGAGCTCGCGGGGCCCGTAAGTGCTTTGGAATGATATTCTTCGCAGACCCCCTAGGGTTAAGTCCTTTACTTTGATATTCTTGCAAAAAAAGGGGGGGAGGGGTAGGGTCCGAGAATGTTTCTGCGTGGTGACCCCTCAGGGCTCGGGGTAAACGGAAAGTGCGCGTAAACCACTGAAGACAGTGGTTTTGCGGCCGAGGGTAAGTGGCCGAACGTGCTGATCATTGGTTGGCAGGATGCGGAATGGGCTCGGCGGCGCATGACTGTGTCCAAAAAGAAAAAGCCAGCGCGAGTGAGCGCCGGCATGGAAACCAACACTAGAATATTACAACAAGTATACCTACTGTGTCAATAGAAAAATAAGTGGCGTCGCGTCAAGAAGTTGCATGGAGCGCCGGCGGAAAGGCAGGCAGCGTCAGGCGGTGTGCGGATCGCCCAGGAGATTCCGGTCCATGGGGCGATGGTCGGGATGGATGCGGAAGTTTCCGTAGAGGAGCTTACGCAAAATGGGCGTGGGGCGGCCGTACCAACTGGCCCAACTAAGGGGCGAGTCGCCGTGGGCGTCGTGCGCGTCAATCGTCGCGCCTGCGTCTAGGAGCATCTGGATGGCTTCTTCGTCGCCAAAGGCGGCCGCGCGGTGAAGAGGAGTTTCGCCCTTGGTGCGGCAATCGCGCATGAAGGCGCCGGTCTCGACGCCGGGAATAGTTTTGGCATTGGGATTGGCGCCGTGGGCGAGAAGAATCTTTAAGGCTAGATTGCGCGAGGAGCGGTTGCTGCTGCAGAGCACGGCGTGCAAGGGAGTTTCGCCGGTGGCAGCGTCAGCGTGGTTGGGATTCGCGCCGTTTTCGAGGAGAAATTGGCAGAGGCGCCAGTGACCGTGAAAGCTCGCCGCGCCCAGATCGAGATTTTCGCCAAGAGCGCTAAGAGACTCTCCGTTCGCGAGGAGATGCTTGATGGCGCTGACGTCGCCATAGTAAGCGCACCAGCGAATGAGGGAGACGCCGTTTTTGTCCGTAGAGGTGGCCGGATGGCCTTCGGCGAGGTATTCGAACACGAGATCGGTGCGACCGTCGGCGATCTGATCGAGGAGAGGCATAGGCGGGAGAATTTAGCACGGAAGCTCAAGAACGGCGCCTGGGAAGGGCGACTCGGGCCGAGTCCTTGGGGACAAGCCTTCCGCTGATTGAATCGTAGTATCTGGCGCGGTAGTACGATGCGGGAGGAGGTTCGAGCGCGGGGAGCATGTGGGGCGAGTGGGCCGCTTTCCGGAACGGTTTTGCTTGAATTTCACTCTAAACCCGCACCCTTGAAAACCACAAGGGTGCGGCACCCTGTTTTACGCCTGCGCCACCCGTCCATCACTCATCACAGCCTCGCGTGCCGGGCACGGCCGGGTATATCCGCGAGCTTCCAAAATAAGCCGGCTTTCTGGCTGCCAGGATCGTTGCCGCTAAAAGAATCGCGTACTTCCTATCCACGATGACCCAGCCTAACATATTCGCTTTAGATTCGCCAGAGCCTACGAGCGAAAGGCAAGTAAGATACGAGTTATGCAAATCGCCGGCAAAAGGGTATGGGACATCCTGGTTCAGCACGGATGGTCGCCGAATCCCGAGGGTTATGTCAGCCCATTCTTCGTGAAGGAGGAAGGCGACAAGCTCTATACGGATGTCAACGCGGCAGCAGTTCGCTATGGCGGGAAGAGGCCGGACGAAATGCCTGACTACCCTGTTCGTATCTTCTTGAAGCCGCTAAACAGCGCGATGGGGACGGTGGGATTGGACGCCGTAGAAGTCAGAGAGCTGAAGAAGGATGAGCCATCAATAGCCGAGTCAAGGCGTGACTTTTATCCGAAGCTCTCTCCTTGGCCGAAGGAATAACTCGATCGTCCTCAGCCTCTTTCTGAGTGCATAGGGCGGGTGGCCCGAGTTCAGGGAAACCTGGGAATAGACGGCGGGATAACCCGGTGCTACATGGAGCGGGCGGCTGGCTGATTGATTGGCGCCGTTTTGGGAGAAAAAGTCAGGTCCTCAGGGGCTGAAGCCCAACGTCTTCGGAACTGTATTGTCGGAGCTAAAGCTCCGACCCCCAATCGGAGCTGGTGCTTATCGGAGCCAAAGCTCCGACCCCCTAAGGCAATTCGCGAACCGGCCTTTAGGCTTTGGCGGGGTTTTCGCCGCGGGTGAAGCCGGGAGCGGGGCGAAGCTCGGGGCGAACCACTTTGGGGTCGGCGCTGGGCGCCGGGGGCGCTTGGGGAGGCGGCGTACGCGGCTTTTCGGGAAGCGGCTTGCCTTCCATGAGCATTTTCACTTCGTTGGCGTCAATAACTTCGCGTTCGAGCAAAGCCTGCGCGATACGCTCGAGAGTGTCCTTGTTATTGGAGAGAACGGACTTGGCGCGGTCATAGCCGCCGCTCACGATGCGTTTCACTTCCTTATCGATCTGAATGGCGGTGTCTTCGGAATAGTCGCGATGCTGGGCGATCTCGCGGCCCAGGAAGATGGCTTCGTCTTTTTTGCCGAAGGCCAGCGGACCAAGTTCGCTCATGCCCCATTCGCAAACCATGTTGCGAGCGATCTCGGTGGCGCGCTCGATGTCGTTGCCGGCGCCGGTGGTGATGTGGCCGAGGAAGATTTCTTCGGCAGAGCGGCCGCCCATCAGAACGGCGAGCATGGCTTCGAGATATTCGCGGGTATAGGTGTGCTTGTCGTCTTCGGGAAGCTGCATGGTGAGGCCGAGGGCCATGCCACGCGGAATGATGGTGACTTTGTGGACGGGATCGGCGCCGGGAGTCATGGCGGCGACAAGCGCGTGGCCGGCTTCGTGATAAGCGGTGTTTTTCTTTTCCTCGTCGCTCAGAATCATGGACTTGCGCTCGACGCCCATAAGGACTTTGTCTTTGGACATCTCGAAATCCTGCATCATGACGAATTTGCGGTTTTGGCGAGCAGCCCAAAGCGCGGCTTCGTTGACGAGGTTGGCGAGATCGGCGCCGGAGAAACCGGGCGTGCCGCGCGCAATGATGGAGAGATCCACGTCATCGGAGAGAGGAACTTTGCGGGTGTGGACGCGGAGGATTTCTTCGCGGCCTTTGACGTCGGGGCGAGCGACCACGACGCGGCGGTCGAAGCGGCCGGGACGGAGCAAGGCGGGATCGAGAACGTCGGGACGGTTGGTGGCAGCAATCAAGATGACGCCTTCGTTGGACTCGAAGCCATCCATTTCGACGAGCAGCGCATTCAGAGTTTGTTCGCGCTCGTCGTGGCCACCGCCGAGGCCGGCGCCGCGGTGGCGGCCGACGGCGTCAATTTCGTCAATGAAGATGATGCACGGGGCATTCTTTTTGCCCTGCTCGAAGAGATCGCGGACGCGGCTGGCACCGACACCGACAAACATCTCAACGAAGTCCGAGCCGGAGATGGAGAAGAACGGAACGTTGGCTTCACCGGCGATGGCGCGAGCGAGCAGGGTTTTGCCGGTGCCTGGAGGGCCGACGAGCAAAACGCCTTTGGGAATGCGGCCGCCAAGCTTCTGGAACTTCTGGGGATCTTTCAGGAATTCGATGATTTCCTGCAACTCTTCTTTGGCTTCGTCGGTGCCCGCGACGTCTTTGAAGGTGGCCTTTTTCTGTTGCGCGGAAAGCAAACGCGCCCGGGACTTGCCAAAGCTAAGAGCCTTGTTGCCGCCCGCCTGCATCTGGCGCATCAGGAACAAGCAGAAGCCAACCAGGAGAATCAGCGGCGCGGCGTTGAGCAAAATCAAAATCCAATCGCCGCTGCGCACTTCCTTCATGCCCTTGATTACGGCACCTTTCTCGCCCAGTTCTTTGATCAGGCCGGCGGCTTCTTCCTTCACTACGGTAACCACGAACTTGTGGTTGGGGGGCGTGTTGTATTCGCCTTGCAGTTCGTAGCTATTGGGGGAGATGTAGAAAGTGACTTCCTTGACGTCGCCGTGTTCGACCTGCGCAAGGAATGCGCTGTAGCTGGGATTGTCTTCGCGCGCCTGGCTTCCATTGGCAGACACGAGCCTCCACAGCATCACGCCGAGGAAGACAATGGAAATCCAGAAAAGAATCGTCTTTGCCGTCGAACTAGAGTTCACGTTGACCTCACCTTTGTTCTGCGCCCCGCGGGAACAGCCCCGCGAAGAAGCGGCCGGCGAATTCTACCATGCTGCTTTCGCTGCCCTGCCGCCGCTTTGCCCAAACCGTACCCGCCGAAAGGCTGAACCGTTTCGTGCGCCCCATGGTGCGGTCAGGCTGGTCACCAGCCGTAAATATTAGATGCCGCGAAGAACGCAAAGTGTCGAATGCCCGGTGTCTTAAGCGGAAGCTCCCGGTGCAGACTCCACGACATTTTCGGCTGTCGAATCAGGGCTCCTCAGCGATCACGATGGCTGCGCGGGTCTGCCCGCCAGCGGCAAAATCCGCAGCGACCGGGAAACCACGCGCCCAAACCAACTTTCCGCCGCTGGCCAGGACCGGCCAGCCTTGCCGTTCCCATCGGCTGACGCGCTGTTCATTGAAGAGGCGCTTCAGCTTGTGCGCTTTCTGATGCCCGGCGGGTTGTAGCGTGTCCCCTGGACGCCAGTTGCGCAACGTGAGTGGAAAACGCAGGCGATCGCGGTCCAAGACCGTCCCTAACACTCTAGTGTCTACTCTATTGGGGGGCCAGTCAATCGCGGTGAAGCGCAAAGCACAACGCGGAGTGGCGAAGCGAAAGGCCGCGGAATCGTGTTGAAAATCGATTTGGTGCGTGTAAGCAAGTTCAGGTGTTGGTGCGCCTTTCCGGCCGCGGCCGATGCGCGGAGAGTTCGGCGGCGAGAACAGGAGTGTATCCCGTTCCCGCCGCACCTCCACGCCCGGTAGTTGCAGCACTTTGCCGTTTTCGCCGTGCTGCGCCAGCTCCAGAACCGCCAGGATGTGCCGGGCCGTGATTTGCGCCGGGCGATTCTCTTTGTTCGGGTGAGTTCTGCTTTCATCGATTAGACGACGGAGGAGGCGTTTGGTCAGGGCGCGATGCGCTGCAGCGGATGCAGCCGGATTCGGGGAGCGGGTTGGTTTTAACACCGAGGGCAGAGAGGACGCGGAGAAGAGAGCGAGGGGAACTCGCATGCCTTGCGCGGTGTTTTGTACCGCGGCTTGGCAGTGCTGATCGGCGATATGGTTGAGCAGCGCTTCGTCTTCGCGAGCGAACTCGGCTAGGGAGACGAGGTGTTCGACAATGGTGGGCTGGAATTGTTTTTCGAGAAAAGGCAGGAGGGTTTTGCGAATGCGCGCGCGCAGACGAGAGATGTCTTGATTGGTGGCGTCTTCGCGCCACGTTTGTTTCTTGGAGCGGAGATACGTGCGTAGCGCGGCGCGGCGGATGTGAAGAAGAGGACGAACGACGTGTTCGGTTTGCGGATGAATGCCGCCAAGACCCGCGAGGCCGGTACCGCGCAAAATGTGAGCGAGGACGGTTTCGGCTTGATCATCAGCAGTGTGGGCGACGGCGATGCGTGCGGCTTTTTTTCCGCCGATCAAGCGGGAAAAGAAGTCGTAACGCGCGCGACGAGCGGCGTCTTCCAGGTTGGCTTTTTCTCGTTTCGCTTTGGCGGCGATGTTCACGCGCTCGAGATGGAAGTCGAGGCCGTGCTGGGCGGCGAGGGCGGCAACGAAACGTTCATCGGCATCGGAGGCGCGGCCGCGAAGCTGGTGATTCAGGTGAGCGACGCTAAGGACGATGCCGAGTTGCTCGCCCATTTCGAGCAGCAACCGTAAGAGCGCGACGGAATCGGCGCCGCCGGAGACGGCGACGGCGATGCGTTCGCCGGGACGCCAGCAGGTTGCGCGCCGCAATTTCTCGCGCAACGACGCAGCTTGCGTGGGCGTCGCGGCAGCGTTTTTTTTAGGGGCAATTCGCTTGGCCATGGACTTCGCGGCTAGGATAACAAGCGCGCACAGCGAATCTTCCGCGCTGTGCAATGTACGCCGCAACCCAGCCGGGACTATACTAGGCCCGCAATTAGGTCGACGCAAAGGCGGACAGCATGGAGATGGAGAGGCGGGAATTCTTGAAAAAGACCGGCAAGACAATCACAGCCGGCGCGGCAGCGCTGGCACTGGGCGGAAAGATTCTGGGCGCGAATGACCGCGTGCGTGTAGCAATTTGCGGGACGCGCGGGCGCGGCGTCGATCACATTCACGGATTTTCGCGCGTGCCGGGTGTGGAGTTGGCGGCGCTGTGTGACGTGGATGAAAATGTTTTGAATCAGCGGCTGGGTGATGTGCAGAAACTCGGGTTGGCCAAGCCGAAAGGCTACGGGGATGTCCGGAAGCTGCTGGAAGACAAAGAGATTGATGCGATTTCGATTGCCACGCCGAATCATTGGCATTCGTTGATTGCGATTTGGGGCTGCCAGGCCGGAAAAGATGTGTATGTGGAGAAGCCGTGTTCGCACAACACCTTCGAGGGTCGGCAACTGGTAAAGGCGGTGAAGAAGTACAAGCGGATTTGCCAGCATGGCAGCCAGTCGCGGTCGAATCCGGGAATGATCGAAGGGATTGGTCATGTGCACGGCGGGACGATTGGCGACGTGTATATGGCGCGGGCGCTGTGCTTCAAATGGCGAGCGTCGATCGGGCACGCGAAGGAGGAACCGGTGCCGGCGGGCGTGAACTACGATTTGTGGACGGGGCCGGCACCGCTGAAGCCGTTTACCAAGAATCGTTTTCATTACAACTGGCACTGGATTTGGGATACGGGGAACGGCGAGGTCGGCAATCAGGCGATTCACGAGATTGATATTGCGCGGTGGGGATTGGGTGTGCGGTTCCCGACGATGGTTTCCGCGATGGGCGGCCATTTTATGTTCGACGATGATCAGCAGACGCCGAATACGTTGAGCGCGACGTATTATTTCGAAGAGGCGAGCGGAAAACGGAAGATGATGGAGCTCGAAGTGCGCCATTGGGTCACCAATCATGAGGCGGAGATTGGTACCGGCGCGTATGGCGGGAGTGGCGTACCTCCAGCGGGACTCAAACCGGCGGCTTACAAAGTACCTGTTCCAGGCAAACAGCAAGCGCCGCTCGGTCCGCGCGATGCGAAGAGCAACACGATTGGAAATATTTTTTATGGGTCGAAAGGCTACCTGGGAGTTGATGGGTACGAGAGCTACAAAACGTGGCTCGGCGAGCAGATGGAGCCGGGGCCTTCAGGAAAAGCGGCGGGCGATCACTACGCCAATTTTATTGATTGTGCCCGGAGCCGGCGCGCCGAGGATATTCATTGCCCGATTGAGGAGGGGCACCTTTCGACGACGCTGGTGCATTTGGCGAATGCGTCGTACCGGTTGGGGCGGACGTTGAAGTTTGACGCCAAGACGGAACAGGTCGTCGGCGACGACGAAGCGAACATGCTGCTGCGCGGAACGTATCGGGCGCCGTATGTCGTGCCCGAAGAAGTTTGAGTTTGTAGTGCGGTCTATTGAAGGTCCGCAGGGATGGGATTGTCGGGGCGTTCTTCGTCCCAGACCATCGAAAGAATCCACCAACGCTTGCCGTCGAAGTACAACTGAAAAATATTGACGCCGCGTTCTTTATTTTTGCCGGTGGCGGTAGCGTTTTCGTAGCTGCTGAGAACGGTGGCGACGTTGCCGAAGCGGTGAATCACATGCTTGAGTTCGCGCTCCGTAAAACCAGCTTTGACTATCGAGGCGTCGGAGCGATCGGCGTATTCCTGCTCGGTCATGGAGGTTGTTTTGATGGCGCCGGTTTTGGCATTCACGTTGATGGCTACGGAGCGGGAGTTGGGATCGAAGAGGGTGCGGTCGCGTCCCCATTGGCGAGGAACGCCAACGCCGCCGGAGATGGTTTCGTAGCTGGCTTTAACGATGCCTTCGATGGTGGTGACATCTTCGGGACGTGCGGGAATCACAGGGCGGTCCACGTGGACCTTCTTTTGAGTCTGTGGCTCTGCGGAGCTGAACGGAAAGAACAGAAGTAAGCCAGCGAAAATCCAAAATGCGCGCTTGACCATGCATCCTCCTGAGTGGCCGATTAAGAACCAAACGCTTGAAATTCTAACGGAACGCGTTACTGCTTCCTGCCTGCGTTTCCCGCTTGCTTGGCTTTGGTGACCATGTCGCGTACATCCTTCAGCAGGGCTTGCGAGTCGAAGACGACGCCGTCGCGAATGGTGTATTTGACGCACTGCTCGTGGACTTCTTTGCGATCCGTGCTGACCCGCGTAATGCCCGTGCCGTAAAACACTTTCACGTCAGCAAGCGGGTTTTCGCTCAGCACCACCAAGTCAGCCAGATAGCCTTGCCGGACGAGGCCGAGTTCGGGATTTTTCACGACCTTCGCGCCGTTTTCGGTGGCAGCGTGCAGGGTTTCAAGCGGAGAGAAGCCGGCCTCTTCGAGCATTTCCAGTTCGCGAATGGTGCCGAAGCCCCAGAGCGCGAAGAGAAAACCGGTGTCTGAGCCGACAGCGACCGTGCCGCCCTGATTCTTGTAGTCATTCACAAAATCCATCCAGATGCGGTAAGCACGAGCCCAGTCGGCTTCTTTGTTGGAAGTCCACTCGTAGAAATAGGAAGCGTGGTGCGCAGGATTGGGGAGGAAGGAATCCATGACGACGGGCAGGGTGAAGATGGGATGCCAGGGAAGATTCGCCGCGCGCGTCACATCACGATTCGCTTCGTAGATGCTGAAGGTCGGCACCATGATGAAGCCGGTGCGGCGCTGCGTTTCAAGCAGCGATTGGATCACGTCGGTGTGCAGCTTTTTGACGTCGGCTTGCAGCCAGGCGCGGCCGGTTTCCAGAAAGCGGTCGGGTTCGCTCGAGTAGTTGTAGTCCGGCGGCAAATTCTGAATGGTTTCATTGGTGAACGAGGATTCCGGGTAGCCGTAATGATGCTCGATGGTCGAAGCGCCTTCGCTCGCAATGCGCACCGCGTTCATGGGATACACGCCATCCTGCGCGATGTGCACCGCGACGCCCATGCCGTCCTTTCGGGCTTGGTCCGCAAGCGCGTGGAAGACGTCCGGCCATTCTCCGGGCTTGCCGAGCACTTTGATTCCGTCCACGCCCAGCGCGTGCCATTCGTCCACGATTTGGCGGGCGCCTTCCGCGTTCGAATAGCGCGGATCTTCCCCGTGGCCCCAAAACGGATAAACGTACATACGCGGAGCGACGAGTTGGTTCGCGGCGATTTTCTTTTTCTCGGCGACCATCTCTTTGGGGTCGTCGCGGCCGACGTTGAAGGTGCGAATGGTGGTGACGCCGTGGCCGAGATAGAGCTTGTAGATGTATTCGGAGGGAACGTCTTTGCTGGAGTTGATGTGGGTGTGGACGTCGATCAGGCCGGGCATGACGTACATGCCTTTGCCCTCGATGACGCGGTCGGGCTGTTTTTCTTTGGATTTTTCGTCGTCGGAGCGGCCGCGGGAAATGGCGTCAGTCTGCGCGATGCGCTTGATGCGGTTCCCTTCGATGAGGACGTTGACGGGACCGAAGGCAGGCGCACCGGAGCCGTCGATGACGGTGACGTCGCGAATTTCGAGCGTCGGGTAGGGACCGCCTTGCTCGGGACCGGATGCGGCGCTTTGCGCTAGAGCGTTCTGTTGCGCCACGAGCGCTCCCGCACAGAACCACGTTGCTGCATAAATCTTTGTCGCTTTTTTCATGTGAGCTGAGCCTCTTGTAGCGGAGCGATTTTGCCGAGTAGTGGCGCAGCATGCTGCGCCACAA
>Ga0335073_10003065_pt1 | contig 23123 bp, 20 predicted proteins | sample Lox_Sample_22_FD_207093 | JGI IMG/M metagenome (GOLD analysis project Ga0335073, IMG submission 207093) | Soil microbial communities from Loxahatchee National Wildlife Refuge, Florida, United States - Lox_Sample_2.2 | ecosystem: Environmental > Terrestrial > Soil > Wetlands | place: USA... | reverse complement strand
CGGCGATACAAGGCACGCGTTCGGTGACCGCGACGCCGGCATTCTCCACCGCCGCCACCTTTTCGGGATTATTCGAGAGCAGACGAATCGCCTTCAATCCAAAATGGCGCAGGATCGCACCTGGAAGGAGGTAGCTGCGCAGGTCAGAATCGAACCCCAGCCGCTCGTTCGCCTCTACCGTATCGGCGCCCTGATCCTGAAGTTCGTAAGCCCGCAACTTATTTAACAGTCCGATCCCGCGGCCTTCCTGAAGTTCGTAAATCACCATCCCGCGGCCTTCCTCCGCGATCAGTTTCAGTGCTATCTCGAGTTGCGCCCGGCAATCGCAGCGCAAGCTGTGGAAGACGTCGCCAGTGAGACACTGGGAGTGTATGCGGACCAGGGGCGGCGGGCCTTCGGTCAGATCGCCCATGGTGAGCACGGCCGCTTCTTCGCTGCGCGCATCGTGCTTGCCTTCGAACCCGTGGATCCGGAAGGCACCAAATTGCGAAGGAAAATCGGCCTCGGCGACTTTACGCAGCTTCGGCCCGGAGGAATTCTTCATGCTGGCTATTGGGGACCTTAATCACTCTATTATAATGGCTGGCGGCATCCGATGAATTTGGAAGGCTATTTAACGCTGCTGGTGAAGCTTGCCGCGATGGCCGCGATCGCCAGCATCGTGGCGCGCTTAAGTACCTTCCAGTCGATGATCATGCGCGAGACGCGCACCGTGGCTGAACGTGCCGTGCTGGCATTGTGGCTGGGGGTGGTGTTCGCCGCCAGCGTCGCGGTCCGGATTGCCGGTCCGCAAACGGCCTACCAGGCGGCCGATCTCGGCCTCGAAGGCAGCCTGCTCGCGGGATTGCTCGGCGGGTACGTAACCGGCCTGATCTCCGGAATCCTGATCTCGCTGCCGACGTTCATCCATAGCGAATATCTGACACTGCCGCTGCTGGCCAGCGTCGGCGTCCTGGGCGGCCTGCTGCGCGACCTGGCGCCTACGCCGGAAGAAATCTGGCGATTCTCTCCCTACCCCGATGTCAACATTTACCGTTTCTTCAAGGAAAAGCGCGACCACTGGCGCACCGGATTTCAGCTGATCTTTTTCGTCGCCATTCTGTGCGCCGAAGCCTTGCGGCAGGGTCTGGGCAATCTTTTCCATCGCAGCGGAGGCGGCAATCTGGTTTTCTATCTGAATCCGCCCTCGAACGAAGAGCCGAAACGCTCCCTGGCGACCGCGGCCATCTATGCTACCACCCTGTTCGCCGTCGCGATCCCGCTGAAGATCTGGAACAACACCCGCAACGAAAAAAAACTCGAGGAGCAGGAGCGCCTGCTCGCGGAGGCCCGCCTTGCGGCCCTGACCAGCCAGATCAATCCGCACTTCCTCTTCAATACCTTGAACTCCGTCTCCTCGCTGATTCGCACCGATCCCACGCAGGCGCGCGTCATGGTAGTGAAACTTTCGAAGGTGCTGCGCCGCCTGCTGCGCAAGCATGAAAACTTCAGCCCGCTGCGAGACGAGTTAAACTTCATAGAGGACTATCTGTCCATCGAGGTGGTCCGTTTCGGCGAGAAGTTGCATTTTGAAACCGACGTGGCCGCAAATACTCTCGATATGCTGATTCCAACCATGGTGCTCCAACCGCTGGTGGAGAACTCGATCAAGCACGGGTTGAGCAGCAAGGTGGAAGGCGGCACCATTCGCATCCGCACGCATCGCAGTGAAACCAGGCTGCATTTGCAGGTGGAAGACGACGGCGTGGGCATTTCGGAGGAGAAACTGGGGACCTTACTGGAACATGGGGGCATCGGCGTGAGTAATGTGAACGAGCGGCTGAAAGTGCTGTTCGGCGCCGAGTATCGCATGTGGATCGAGAGCCAGCCCGGAAACGGAACCCGCGTGCAGATTGAACTGCCGGAACTCGAAACCGACCTGGCTGCCGTCTCATGAATCGCCGTTCCAATCAGAGGAGAAAATTTTTGAACATTAGTCTGCCGAAGCACCTGGAGTCCAAGCTGGCGCCCATACGCGGAGGGTCCGGCGGGCGGCGCCCGATCGGCGGCGAATACGGGTTGTTTTTTTCCGAATCGCTGCGCTCGTTCTCCGTCACCGCGTCCCTTTTCCCGAGTTCGCGCTTTCTGGCTTCCGCTCTTCTGCGCGCCATAGATTTCAGTTCCGCGCAGGTGATTGTCGAGCTCGGAATCGGTACTGGCGCCATCACCAAGGAAATCCTGCGGCGCCTCCATCCGGGCGCCATTCTGCTGGGTGTGGATCTCAATCCGGCATTCGTCAGCCACGTTCGCCGCAATATTCAGGATTCGCGCCTGATCCCGGTCCTCGGGCAGGCGGAACGGCTGGGTGCCTTGCTAAGCAGGCACGGCGTGAGTCGCGCCGATGCCATCGTATCCTCTCTCGGTCTCAGCGCCATGCAACCCGCGCAGCGCTCCGCCATTCTGAAGCAGGCTGCCGCGCACCTCACGCATGACGGAGTTCTGACGCAATATCAATACTTGCACGTCAGCGGAAGGCCCAACTGGACCTCCTCCCTGGGTTTGCTGCGCTTCGCCGAGAAGGAATTCCTGAAAGCGCACTTCCGCCACGTGGCATCCGAACGGGTGATCTGGAACCTGCCCCCGGCGAGAGTTTTTACCTGCCGGATGTGAGGAAGAGGGAGCCAAGCGCCGGAATGCGGCTCTGGCACCCACTCCTTTTCAAGTCACCAGTTCCGCGCTTCAGAACACCAGCTTTTTCGGCGTGAACGCGGGGATCGCGCGCGCTTCCAAAAGCGGGACGTTCGCGCGCCGGAACGTCAATGGATCGCGCTTCTCGGCGGTGCGATAAAAGTGCGTCAGGTATGCGAGATCGCAGGCCGAAAAATCGGAAAGCCACTGGTCTGCATCGCCAATGCCCGCTTCGTGAAGCAGTTCCAGGCCGTACGCCGCCGCCTCCCGTTCATAAGCCATGAGCGAAGGAAGGAGTGCTTCGTCCACCGGCGGCACTCGTGTCCGCCCGAGTTCGAACGCGGCGGGATCGACGTTCCACTGCACGGTGTGGCCGAAGAGATGGGCCAGCAAGAACAGCCGCTGCTCGGGCGTGACCGCGCAATCGATGTGGATTTCGGCGCCGTCCAGATCGCCGATCAGAGGATCGGGAATATCGCGCGTGATCACGCGCACGAAGTAGCGCCCCTCGATTCGTTCCTGGACGCGGGCGCAGAGATCCGGGAACCGAAGGTCGCCTGCGGAGGCCACGGCACCATCATATAAAATCAAGGTTGACGCGTGCGAATCACCATCTCCAAGGAGAATTACCTCAAAACCATCGCCGAAGCCGAATCGGAAGGTGAGACTGTAAAGGCGGTTACTCTCACGCGGTGGCTGCACGTTTCCGCGCCCGCCGTCACGATGGCGATCAAGCGCCTCAAGCGCGACGCCCTGATTCGCGTGGGCTCCGAGGGCCAGATCACGCTGACGCCTGCCGGCCGGGAAATCGCCAGCCGCCTGCTCAATCGCCACCACCTCATCGAACGCATGCTGGCCGAGATTTTCGGGCTGGAGTGGTACAAGGTACACGATGAGGCCGAGCAGTTGGAACACGCCGTTTCCGCCGATTTCGAGTACAAGCTGGTCGAACGTCTCGGCAGGACACATGAGTGCCCGCACGGCAATATCGTCGGCATGGATTCCCCGGCGGCACGCCGCGGGCGCGGCCTGAAGCCGCTCGAAGAGGCGCGGCCGGGAGAACGGCTGGTAGTGGTCAGTTTCTTCGAACGCGACCGCAAACTTTTGGAATACCTGGACGGCAATGGCATCCGGCCGGGCGTACGCTGCGAACTGATCTCCGTAGGCAATGGAATCGACCTGCGCGCGGGCGGCGCGAAAGTACACCTGGAGTCATCCGTCGGCCCCAAAGTCTGGGTCAAGGCGGAGGCGGATTGATTTGAACCGGCGGAGCGCCGGTTCAACCGGGCCTCGCTCTTACTCCGTCTTCGAGTAGTAATACGTGTATTTGCTGTACAGCTCCGAGGCGCGCGCACCATTCGCCACGATGCCGAGCACGTTGTTCTCGCACAGCGATTGCATCGCGCGGGTCACGTTATCGAACGTGGTGGAGCCGATCTTCACCACCAGGATCGCTCCATCGGCCAGGGTGGCGAGCAGGTTGGCATCGGCCGAAAACAACAGCGGCGGAGTATCGAAGATCGACCAGTTGAAGAGGCGCGGCAGTTCCTCGAAGAGCGCCTTCACCTGGCGCATATTGAGCAGTTCCAGCGGATTCTTCACCGCCGATCCGGCCGGCAGAAGGTAGAGATTCATGCCTTCCACTCGGCGTAGCGCCTGGGCGAAGGTGCATTGCCCGGTGAGGTAATCGGAAATTCCCGGCGAGCGCTTGATCTGAAACAAATTGTGCACGATGGGCCGGCGCAGATCGAAATCCCCCAGCAGCACCGAACTTTCGGTGAGCTGCGCTTCGGCCAGCGCCAGGTTCACGGCCGTGAAGGTCTTGCCCTCGGCCGGCGATGGGCTGGTGACGACCGCCGAGTGCAGCGGTTGCAGGGTTTGCAGGTGATTGAGACGCGTGCGCAGAGTGCGAAACTCTTCGGCCGGCGTTTCGTGCGAATTGTTGAGGTCGAGCAGATGGGATTCCGGAGCGGGGTCGAAGTTTACCACTTCCACTTCCGACAGAATGCCGGGGTTCAGATTCAGGCGGACGGTGGCCGGCGCGGCCACACCCACCGGCAGAAACTCAAGAGGCGTCTCCGCATGCGGGCTGATTTTGTCGATCGGGCTGCCGCCCATCTCGGCCCGGCGCAAGGCATCGTGTACTCGGCTCATCTCATTTCTCCGTCTACTGCACCTGCGGCACGATCACAAAGTGGTAATACATCGCACCGCTCATCAATATCGTTCCCACGATCAGCGCGCTCGACCACGCCAGCCATGCGAGCCGCCGCTTGCGCCGGACCAGGAGCGCGTTTTCGAGCAGCGGAATGCTGCTCAGCACCGGCAGATTGGTGTATGCGCGAACATCTTTCAGATTCTTGAGCGACGTGTTCTTGATTTCCTTGGCGCCGGCCAGCGCGAGCCCCACGCAGAACCCGATGATCGTGCCCATTCCAACCCACAACCCGCGGATCGGAGAAGTGGGTTTTTCCGGCGTGATCGGCTGCTCCAGGACCTCCAGCTTTTCGCCCGCGCGGTGTTCGTCTACGCTTTGCTGGGTACCCGCCGCTTCCTGCTTGTTGCTCAGCGCGGTGTATTCGTCTTTGGCCATCTGCAGTTCATTGGTGAGCTGGTTGAACTTCTGAATCACCTGCGGGCTGGACGCGATCTTGTCCTGGACGTCTTTTAACGACCGTTCCTGGTCCGCCAGGTTCTTCTCCAACATCCGGATTTCCTGGCTGGACGCGCTGATTTGCGCCCGGATGCTGTTTTCCTCGCTGCGCAGGGTGTTCAGCTGCCGCGCCGCGTCCGGGTTCGTCACCAGCCGGGTCGTGCTTCCCGCCTGAACGGCAGGCACGGCCCGCTCGATCTCGGCTTTGTGCGATTCCAGTGTCTTCAACTGGTCTTTGCAGGTCACGACATCGGGATAACTCGCCTGGTATTTATTCTCCAGGGCGACACATTCCCCTTGTTTGCCGACTATCGTCTGCTCGATGTTCGTCAGGTTGATATTCCGCACCTGTTGATTGGGCGTGGATACCGATTGCGTCAGGTTGGCCTCCACCTGCGCCTGGGTATTCTTGTTGTTGTTGAGATTGGATTCGAGCAGCGATTGTTTCCCCTGCTCCTGCGAGATGCGATCGTTGATGGCGGCGATGTTCGCCTGCCGCGTCTGCACTTCCAGGGTATTGGATTGCAAGTTATCGGGCAGGCGTCCCTGGTTCTGGGAAGTGAAATTGGCCAATTCCGTTTCCTTGGCTTCCAGCTTTTCCTTGGCAGCGTTGACCAGGTCGACGAAAAGGCTGCTGGTGGCCACCGACGCCTCCGTCTGGAAGACCACGTTTTTGTTATTGAATTCGCTCACCAGCTCCATTACCACCGCCCGCGCCACGAGTTTATCGGGGTAAGAGAAGATGATTTTGAATGCCTGAGCTCCATTGGTGCCGTCGGAGGCATACTCCTTAATGCTCACGTTCTTGCGGAAGTAATCTTCCGCCACATCTTCCACCGCGTAGCGCGCGCGCTCTTTGGGGTAAAGATTCAGCTTGGGAGTCTGAATCAACGTAATCAGGTTGTCGCGGCCGAGAATCTCGAGTTGCAGCTGCTCCAAGCGTTGGTGCATCTGGCCGTTGACCGCCGAAGGAAGCAAGGTGCTGGAAACCGCGCTCGGCCGGATCTGCATAGCGGCCGAACACACGTACACATCGGGCATGAAGTAAGCCACCACAACCGAGATCACCAGCCCCGCGAACGTCGGCCCGATGATCCAGGAGCGGTACCGCCGCATCATGTCGATATAGTCTTCGACGTCCGGAGGACGCCGCGAAACACTCACGTAGTTTTGTGGTGCTGCCATGCTTAGTGTGGAACCTCCGATATATCGCCGCCAGGCACGCTCCCGTCAGTTGACGATGATGTGGTCCTTATCCTGGAGCAAGATGTTCTCTTCCGGATGTTTTCCGCTGATCAGATCGTGATAGTTCACCTTCATAAACAGCTTGCCGTCACGCAGGATCCTGATATGTTTCTTATCGGCGAAGTCCTTGAACCCGCCCTGCGCCGAAATCGCCTCCAACAGGTGGATCGGGATGGTCAGGTCGCGGGCTCCGGTGGCGATGCCATCGCCGTCGAAATAGATGCGCTTGCTATGTACCGCCACCACGTTCACCGTGCACCGCGGAGTTTTCAACTGGCTGAGCGCGGCCTTGTCGATGGCGTCCTGCAACTGCATCGGGGTCAATCCCGAAGCCCGGATTTCACCGATCAGCGGCATGTTGATCTTACCGTCGGGGCGAATGGTGTAAGTGCCATTAAACTTAGGCTCATCCCACATCGACACCGAAATCTGGTCGTCCGTACCGAGCACAAAAGTGTCGCTGTCCACCCCGGCGCTGGGTGGCTTGCCGGCGGTTGGTTCCGCCAACTTGGCGGGGTCGGCTGGAGGAACCGGCATGGCTGGGGAAAGCGAGGCAGGCTGCACTTGCGGCGCCTTTGGCGCTTCCGTTTGGGCATATACCGCCCCACCGAAGACTGCGGCTCCAGCCACCAGGATCAGCGATTCGTGCCAGCGAGACCGTCTCATTTTTGGTAACCTCAGCGGGGGTGAAAGCCCGCCAGCCTCCCTCCGCGCCGCCGCGGCCGAACGCGCGCTGCGCCGCTGCTAAATCATATATAGTGTACAGCATCCGGGCTCAAATACAGTCAGTTCCAGGACGGCCAATACAGGTATGGTGTGATACTTCGTATTCCTTCGGTAGTAGCCGCCAATTGGCTGAAATAGATTCCCGTTTTCTGTCGCCGTAGGGATACACTTCCGCGTAGTGTGAATCTCCCGAAAAACGGAACGGCTGCTCGATTACGCTGGTAAGTTATTGAAAAAAATGATATTCTGAATACAAATCGGGAAATTCGATGCGGCCCTAAACGTGCTTAGGTCGACGCTGATTATCATCGCGCCCGGCGTGTATCGACAGCTCTATGCTCCAGGAACTCAAGTTCCAGTTGTCCACAGCGATCCTTACGATCCTGACCATCGCCGCGAGTGTTGGTGCGATTGTTAACCTTGGGCAATATCATAAGTTCCACCTGCCGGACGACGGTATCATCTGGGTCGATCGCGCGGGACACGTGGAAGCACTCTATATCACCCCGGACAGTCCCGGCAGCAAGGCTGGTATTCATCGCGGCGACCGGCTGGAACGTATTCAGGGAGCCCCCATCTCGCAGGCGCTGGATGTGCCCAAGATCCTCATGGGGCTGGGCGCGTGGAAGGATACTCGATACACCATCGAGCACATCGAGTATCCCGGCGTTTCGGTAGATGCGCGGGTAATCGTGGGCGAGGCGCCGCGCAACCCGGCGGTCTATTACCAGTATGCGTTGGGCGTGATCTATCTGCTGATCGGGCTTTTCGTGTATTACCGCCGCGGCAGCGCGCAAAAAGCGCAACACTTCTACATCTTCTGCCTCAGCAGCTTCGCGGCGTTCTGTTTTCACTACACGGGCCGGCTGGATACCTTCGATACCCTCGCCTACTTCATCAACGTGGGCGCCGGCCTTTTTGCGCCCACCATCTTCCTGCACTTCTGCCTCACCTTCCCCGAGCGGCGGCGGTGGTTCGAGAAGCCGTCTCACGTGGCGCTCCTGTACCTTCCCACGGTGCTGCTGAGTTCGATCTACCTGGGAGTGTCCACTGGCACGCTGAACACCGGCATCCCTTTGGTCGACCTGCGGTGGGTGCTCGATCGCGGCTGGGTCCTGCTGGCTCCGCTCCTGTACATGATCGGCGCGTACATCTTCAACGCCGAGTATCGCAAGGCGGACGACCCCATTGTGCGGCAGCAACTGAAATGGCTGCGCAACGGCGCGGTCTTCGGCGTGGGACCCTACTTCGCCGTCTATGTGCTGCCCTACGCTTTCGGCGCGATCCCGAACTATTATCAGGGTCTGTCGGTCTTGTCCATGGTTCTGCTGCCCCTCACGTTGGCGTACGCCATTGTGCGCTACCGGCTCATGGACGTGGACATCCTGTTCCGCCGCGGGTATGCCTACACGCTCGCCACGTTGTGTGTGGCGGCCGTGTTTTTCGGAACCGTCTTCTGGCTCGGAAGCGCCGTCAGCAAGCTCTTTGTGGGCCCGGACGACAAGTCGGCCGACCTTAAGAACGTGACATCGTTGATTGTCATGCTGACCGCGGCCTTCCTCTTCCAGCCGATTCGGGACTGGATTCAGGAGTGGCTGGACCGGCACTTCTACAGCGATCGCTACGATTACCGCCGCACTTTGGTCGAGTTCGCCCGCGAATTGGGATCGCAGATGGATCTCGACACCATGCTGGCATCGGTTGGTGACCGTCTGCTGAAAACGCTATCGATCAGACATCTCGGCTTTTTCCTGGCGGAAGACAGCGCGGCCGGTCCGGTCTTCCGGCTCAAGAGCCTGATGGGCAACAATCCCAAGATGGTCGCCGGCGCGGAAGAGCGCCTGGATTTGAGCTTCCTCGATTGGAAATTGCCCGAATCGTATCTGTTTTTCGAGCGGACCCATCATCAGCTCGACGCGGTTTCGCGCTCCTGGCCGGCCTCGGTGCGTCACACTATCGCCGAACTCGATTTCACTTACTACCTGCCGTGCAAGGTACGCGGGCGGACCATCGCTTATATCGGCGTCAGCCGCTCCACCGACGGCGAGTATCTTTCCAGCGTCGACGTGGAACTGCTGCTCACACTCACCGGCTACGTGGCCATCGCTATCGAGAACGCCTCGCTCTACAGCTCGCTCCAGCTCAAGGTGAGAGAGTACGAGCGCTTGAAGGAGTTCAGCGAGAACATCGTCGAATCCATCAACGTGGGCATCCTCGCGGCGGACCTGGAAGATCGGGTGGAGAGTTGGAATTCGCAGATTGAACAGCTCAGCGGCGTTTCCCGCGAAAAGGCATTGGGCCGGAAGCTCAGCGAGCTCTTCCCCGCCGAACTGACCGATCAGTTCGAGCGCGTGCGCGGCGAAACCGGCATCCACCACATCTACAAATTTGTGCTCAAGCCGGCAGTCAGCGCGGCGGTGGCCGGGGGAAATGGCAATGGCTCGGGCACGGCCCATGCCATTCCCGCCCGTTTCCGCGAAGCCACTCTGAACATCGCCATTGCGCCGCTCGTCTCGCGCGACCAGGAGCAGATCGGCCGCCTGATCATCTTCGACGATGTCACCGACCGCGCCGAACTCGAACAGCGCCTGGTGCAGGCCGACAAGCTGAGCAGCATCGGCCTGCTGGCCGCCGGCGTGGCGCACGAAGTCAACACGCCGCTGGCCGTGATCTCCACCTACGCGCAGATGCTGGCCAAACAAATGGCCGAAGATGCGCCGCAGAAAACTCTGATCCTCGACAAAATCGCCAAGCAGACCTTCCGCGCGAGCGAGATCGTCAATTCTCTGCTGAACTTCTCGCGCACGTCCAGCACGTCTTTCGGCGACGTCAACCTGAACCGCGTCGTCCAGGAGACGCTTTCGCTGCTCGAGCACCAGTTGCAGAAATCGGGAGTGCAGATCAAGACCGAGCTCGACGCCACACTGCCCCCCATCCACGGCAACACCGGCAAACTTCAGCAGGTCTTCCTCAATCTCTTCCTGAACGCCCGCGACGCCATGTCGGGCGGGGGGACGCTCGAGGTGCGCACGTGGCGCGACAACGGGATGGTGAAGGTGGACGTTGCCGATTCCGGCCATGGCATCGCCCCCGAGCATCTCCGCCGCATCTACGATCCGTTCTTCACCACCAAGGGCGCGCACAAAGGCACGGGCCTGGGACTGTCGGTGACATACGGTATCATTCAAGAGCATGGCGGCTCGATTGAAGTCACGAATCGGCCGGGCGGCGGCGCCCGCTTCCGTCTCGAACTGCCGGTATCCAGGGCCGCCGCAAGGACCCCGGTAAATGCCGCTTGAAACTGCTATCCCCGCACCCGTTGCCGCTGGAGCCAAAGGCAACGTCCTGGTAATCGACGACGAAGCCGACATCCGCGAAGGGCTGGAACTTCTGCTGACGAGCGAAGGCTACGCGGTCGATCTCGCGCAGAACGGCACCGAAGGTCTGCATCGCATGGAAAGCCGCGGCTACGACCTGGTGCTGCTGGATCTCATGATGCCCGACATCGGCGGCATGGAGGTGCTCAGCGAAGTTCGCAAGCGCGATCGCGAAACCCCCATCTTCATGATCACCGCATACGGCTCGACGGACGCGGCCGTCAATGCGCTCAAGCTGGGCGCGAACGATTATTTTCCCAAGCCGTGGGACAACGACAAGCTGCTCATCGAAATCGAGCGCATGATCGCCGGGCGGCGGCTGGAGTACGAGAACACACATCTCAAGCGCGCCCTTAAACAGCGCTACGCCTTTCCCAACATCATCGGCAAGAGCGATCGCGTGGTACGCATGCTCGACCTGGTCGCACAAGTATCGCCCAGCCGCTCCACGATTCTGATCACCGGCGAAACCGGTACCGGCAAAGAGTTGGTGGCCAAGGCGATTCACGCCAATTCCCCGCGCGCCGACAAAATGTTCGTCGCCGTGAACAGCGGTTCGCTGCCGCCCGACCTTCTGGAATCGACCCTCTTCGGCCACGTGAAAGGGGCGTTCACCAGCGCCATTCAATCCAAGAAGGGGTATTTCGAGGTCGCCGACGGCGGCACGATTTTCTTCGACGAGATCGGCACCATCGGTGCGGAGACGCAGATCAAGCTGCTGCGAGTTTTCGAAGAGCGCGAGTTCACCCCGCTGGGATCCACAGATCCCATTAAGGTGGATGTGCGCATCCTTGCCGCCACCAATGCCGATCTCCGCGAGCTGGTGAAGCAGGGCAAATTCCGCGAAGACCTGTACTACCGGCTCAACGTCATCCAGATCAGCCTGCCGCCATTGCGGGAGCGCCGCGAAGACATTCCGCTGCTGGTGGACCACTTCTTCACGCAATATTGCCTGGACAACCGAAAATTTCTCGATCCCGGCGGCCATTCGACGCTGCGCTTTCAGCCGGATGCCATGCAGGTGCTGATGGAGCACAACTGGCCGGGCAATGTCCGCGAGCTGGAAAACGTCATCGAGCGCGCCGTGGTGCTGGCCTCCGCCGCCGAAGTACCGCTGGATGTCCTGCCCGATTCGCTCCTGCAAGCCAACGGCGTGCGCCTGCATCGCGGCGAGGGCGCGCCGCTCCCGGTGGACGCGTCGCTGTTCGAAATTCTCATGGATTTCGAGCGGCGGCTGATAATCGAGCGCCTGGAGCGCTGCGGCTGGAGCCAGACGGAGGCCGCCGAAAGCCTCCGCGTGCCGCTGTCGACGCTCAATCAGAAGATCAAGCGGCTGGATATCAAGATCCGCAAGAAATCAGAAGGGTAAGGCGGGCCGGCGGGTTGGCTTCACGCCAGCGCTTTGCCGTATAGCACGAGCAGCCGGCTCCATGCCTTTTCCGCTTGCGCCTCGTTGTAAACCGTCGTGTCGGGAGGGCACCAGCCGTGTGCCGCGCCCTCGTAAACCTCGATCTCCGCGAGTAACTCCGCTTTGGCGAACGTCTCTTTCAAAACGGTCTTGTCGTTGGGCGACCTGGCGTCGTCATTCGCGGCGATGCAGATGAGGAATTGCGCTTTGCTCCGCGCCGCCTGCAAGTGAGGACTGTTCGGTTGATTGGTGACCAGCCCGCCGCCATGGAAGGTAGCGACCGCGCCCACGCGGTCGGGCATCGCAGCCGCGGTACGAAACGCCATCGGGCCTCCCATGCAATATCCCTGCGTGCCCATCTTGCGATTCCTGGCGACCGCCTTCTGCTCGTCGAGCCACCCGATGAATGCCTTGGCGTCGGTCATGTGGGTAGTTTCGCTCAACGTCCGGGCGAGCGGCATGACCTCCTGGAGGGGAGTCGCGCCTCCCTTTTCGGCAGTCGGGGCTTTCTTGGTCCGGTAGAACGGATTCACCACCAGCACCGCATATCCCGATTCCGCCAGCCGTTTGCCCATCTGGCGGAATGCCGGCCGCAGACCGAAGATATCCGGCCACACCAGCACGCCCGGCGCCGTGCCGCTTGCGGGATGCACGAAGTAAGCGTCGGCTGTGCCGTCCGGCGTCTTGATATCGACGTCCGATTCCGTCACCGTAACCGCGTTGGCGGCCCGCGGCAGCATCATGGCAATGCCCGCTCCCAACAGCACGCCGAACTGCTTCCGCGTCACCAGACCGCGCGCCTCGAAATCCTTGCGGTCCTCCTCAAAATGATCCTGATCGCACATAATTCCCCACCTCCGAAGTGTTTGGGCGCGGCCCGCCCGCACCCGGCTATTATACATGCGGTCCGGCAGAACATCGGGAGGCCGGCGCCGGCATGGTGCGCGACGTAGAAGTGGAGGCCGGTCCGATCCAGGGGAGATGCAACGAAATCCGCGCCCTCGCGCCGCCGCGACACGTCCACGTGGCTCGAAAACGCCCGGAATCTTGGGCCCCGAATACTCGCCGCTCAAATCTGGGTCGCGAGATTTCCACTTCTATTTCGCGCACCCGCACCGGCAGGGCAGGCGAGTAGCAGGCTGGTGACCCTTCCAATAAGAAGCGGCCAAACCACAAAAAAATCCCCGCCGGCCCTAGGTCAGGAACCGGCGGGGAGGAAATTCCGCGTTTTTCGACCAGCCGGCTTACTTGCTGCCGGTGCTGGAGCTGCTGTTGGGCGTGGTGGCGGAGCTGGTTTTCGTGCTCTTTTTATGCGTCTTGGTGGTCTTCGCCTTGGTAGCCTTGGTCGGTGCCTTGTTGGTGCCGGCCGGGGCAGCGAACGTCAGCGGCATAGTGGCGATCGCCAGTGCAATCGCCGCAAACAGTGTCTTCTTCATTGTCTCTTTTCTCCCTGCGGGCGCGTTCGCCCGCTCACAGTTCTATCTTGCCCTCGCGGGGCGGGAAACTCGATAGCCTGCACAGGCTATCCAGGCCCCCGAAATCGGGGCTACCCGGGTTAACGTTTTTTAGCCCGCCAAAATAGCCCAGACCGGGGGTATCACCCCCGCCTGAAGAGGGGGCATACTGAAAACACGATGGTTACGCGCCAGATCACCCATCAGAACATCTTCCGGGTGATGACCGTGGGTTTTACCCTGGTAATCCTGCTGCTGCTCGCCGCAGCCGCCGTCGGAATCCGCAATATTCAATCGATTCAAGAGAATGCCGCCGGCCTGGTGCGCGACCAGGAGGTCACCAACCACCTGATCGGCGAATTGCACAGCCAGCAGACGGCCCTCGCCGAGGTTTTCTCCGTACTGGCGCGCGATCCCGATTCGATCGACTATGACGGCATCATGCAGCAACTCGATCAGGCCGACAAGGACATCGACCGCATCTGCATCGAGGGCGCCCGCACGCCCGAACAACAGCAGTGGCAGCGCTTGCGCGAAACTTCCACGCAGTTCTCCACCGAAGCGCGGCGCATCCTCTCGCAAGCCACGCCGCAGAGCTTCACATCCATGGAGCTGTTCCGCGATCATGAAGCCTTCATCGCCGTGATCGCACGCCTGATCGAGACACAGTACCGCAAGGTAAGCGCGGCCGAGGCCGAAATCAATCGCATCGCCGCGCGCCTGCTGGAGGGGTCCCTTCTGTTTGCCTCGGCGAGCGTCCTGCTGGCGTTGATTCTGGCGTTTATCACGGTGCGCATGGCGTCGAACCTGGTGCGGCGCATGGAATGGCAGACCGCCGAACTGAGCCGCGTCTCCTTTCACATGCTGGAAGATCAAGAAGCCGCGGCGCGGCGTTTTTCGCACGAACTGCACGACGAACTGGGGCAATCGCTGACCGCCGTCAAAGCCAACCTGGCAGCCATCAACGGCAACTCCACGCGCGTTTCCGATTGCCTCCGGTTGGTGGATGAAGCCATCGGCAACGTCCGCGAAATGTCGCAACTCCTCCGTCCCACCATCCTCGACGATTTCGGACTCGCCGCGGGTTTGCACTGGCTGTGTGAAGGCTTCGGCCAGCGTACCGGCATCGACGCCACCTGCGATATTCCCTTCACCGGGCGCCTGCCGGAAGGGACGGAAACGCATCTTTTCCGCATCGCTCAGGAGGCCCTTACCAACGTGGCCCGCCACGCCGGCGCGAAACACGTGCAACTCCAACTGCAACAAGCCGATGGCCAGGTCACCCTGCGCATCTCCGACGACGGTTGCGGTCTCAGTCCGGTGTCCGCCAACAAGCGGCGCGGGCTCGGTCTCATCGGCATGCGCGCCCGCGCGCGTAGCGCCGGGGGCGATATGGATATCCGCTCCCGTCCCGGCGAAGGTGTGCTGATCGAAGTACAGGTTCCCGTGAGCCCGAGTTCCGACGCGGCGGCGGCCGAAGCGAAATCGACTTCCTAAGCGCCTCGCGGCAACAGATCTGGTAGCTTGGTGCTTAGGGACGGCCCGGTGTTCGATGAAACGCATCCGAATCCTGTTAGCTGACGACCACGCCGTGGTGCGCCAGGGCTTCCGCATGATCCTCAGCGCGCAATCCGATCTCGAAATCGTCGGTGAGGCGGGCAACGGACGCGAAGCGGTCGACCTCGCCGCCAGCCTCCGTCCCGATGTCGTGGTGATGGATGTCACCATGCCGGAACTCAACGGCATCGAAGCCACCCGCCGCCTCACTTCCGACAATCCGCACGTGCGCGTGGTCGCACTGAGCATGCACAAGGATTCCGTTTACGTGCGCGAAATCCTGCGCGCCGGCGCCCGCGGGTATCTGCTCAAAGATTCGGTGGCCGACGACCTGGTGGCCGCGGTACGCGCGGTCGCCGGCGGCGAAGGCTATCTCAGCCCGGCGGTTTCCAACGCAGTGCTCGACGACTACCGCAAGCACGTCACTGACCCCATCGACCTGCTCAGCAGCCGCGAACGCGAAGTTCTGCAGATGCTGGCCGAGGGCAAGACCAACAAGGAAATCGCCGCCACATTGAATCTCAGCGTATACACGGTCGACGCGCACCGCGGCCGCATCATGGAAAAACTGAACGTCCACAGCATCAACGAACTGGTGCGTTTCGCCGTCCGCAACGGCCTGGTGGATTGAGCGGCACCTTCGATTGTCGACGGAGAAGTTCGAGACGCTTTCCGCCTCGGCCGGTATCAAAATAACGAATACTGTTCGGGCCGGGGCATGCGCACGCGCTTTTCCAGGGATGCATCCGCGGCGAGCCCGGGCTCGACGGCAAGCTGAGATGCGGGCGGCGTCGTTACTGGAATCGGCAGAGCCATCTGGTCGTCATATTCAATGGCGCGGCGGTACTCCATGAGCCGCGCTTCCTCCAAACGGTCCCAGCCTTCCAGAATCCAGACCATTTCGCGCGCCGATTCCTCCAGGATTCGCCGGTCGCCGCGCGCTTCCGCCAGCGCTTGCCACTGGCCCAACAACTCGAAGCTCTCGGCGCGGCGTCCCTGGTCAGCAGCCAGCCGGAGACCCTGGCGCGCCAGCCGGCACAATTCCGCCCAGTCGTCCACCATGCCGGGATGCCGGAAAATGTGTTGGATGTCGCGCAGGGACCCATCGTCCGGCGGCGCTTCGGGGCGCAGCTCGGTCGAAATCAGGGTGGAACTCCCGCGGTCCGGCGCCAGCCGTTCGGCCTCTTCGGCCGATGCGCCTTCGAGCCAGATCAGATAGCGGCGGTCCGCGCAGAAACTCCGCAGCGCGGCGAGATTCTCTTCCAGATCGCCTTCCAGGCGCAGACCCAATTGCATGGCCAGATCGCCGGCAAGCGCGGCCAGGCTGCGGCCGCCGCATTGCAGGCGCACGATCTCGTCGAAATCCTCGCGGAAGAAGCGCGCAAACTCCAGCGCCAGCGCGGGAGCGTGGATCGTAGCTGTGCCGGGACGGTCGGCAATGGCGGCGCCGAGGGCTTCCACTTGCCCCGCCAGGTCCGGATTGTGGATCGCGGGCTCAGAGTACGCTCCGGCCCGCACCCACCGCTTCAGCCGCCGCAGGGTCGCCAGCGGCAAACCGGCGAGATCGAACAGCGGAGCCAGCACGCGCGGCGGCGAGCAATCGCCGCACTTCAGAAAGGCGATATGCACGCCCTCTTCGAGCGGCTCGGTGTGGAGCGCGGCTTCCCATTTGTGGCGCGGCCAGGGCGAAGGGAGCGTATGCCTTGAAAACAGGACCAGCACAATGTCCGCTGTGCGCGCATCGCGCGCCTTTTGGATGAGATCCTCGCCGGGCCCGATTTCGCCCTCCGCCAGGAGCACGCGCACGCCGGCGCCGGCCTCCAGAAACTCCGCGATCTGCCGGGCGATTTCGCGATCGGCCGCGGCGTAACAGGGAAACAGCGTGCGACTCAAAGCTTGCATGCCAGAGTCAAGCCGTCTCCGATGGTGGCCAGCGTCAAAGCGATGCGGTCGTCGTTCTTCAGCTTGCGGTTGAAGGCGCGGATGGCGTCGGTATCGGGCTCGGTGTTGGACGGGTCGGCCGGTTTGCCGCTGCGCAACGTATTGTCGGCCGCGATCAAACCTCCTGGGCGGACCAGTTCGAGCGCCCGTTCGTAATAATTCATGTAATTGCTCTTATCGGCATCGAGAAAAGCGAAATCGAACGTGCCCGATTGGCCCGCCGCAATCAGCGCGTCGAGCGTTTCGAGCGCGGGAGCGAGGCGCAGATCGATCTTGTCTTCGACCCCGGCCTCGCGCCACGTCCGGCGCGCGATGGCGGTATTTTGCTCGCTGACATCGCACGCCACGATCCGGCCCCCGGGCGGCATGGCGAGTGCGACCCACGACGAGCTGTAGCCCCTGAACACGCCCACCTCGATGGCTCTCCGCGCACCCATCAATCTGACCAGGAAGTTGAGGAACTGGCCCTGTTCGGGGGCGATTTGCAGGTTCGAGTCGGGCTGGTTTTCCGTGGATTCCCGCAGGCGGCGGAGGGCATCCGGCTCGCGCAGCGTGACCTCGCGGACGTACCGCGCCAGAGTGTCGGTGATTGGCGTATAGTTTCGCGACATGGGGAGATTTCATTTTATCGTGCCGTATACAGAAGGCTTCGGACGGCCGGGCGAATTCGGCTTCACGCGCTTCGATATGCTCTCTAAGTGAGCTTGGGCATTTGAGAGAGAAAGGGGCATACCGTGGATCCGAATCGGAAAATTGAAAAAGAACTGCGTTTCCTGAAGGCGTGGGTATTGATATCGACCCTGCTGCTTGGCACGTTGCTGCTGGTGGCAGCCGGCGGCCGGAAAGGCAAATTCGACGAGATCGACACCGAGCGCATCAACATCCTCGGCAGCGACGGCAAGCTGCGGCTGACGCTTTCCAACAATGAGAAATCCCCTGGGCCGGTCATCGGGGGACACGTCATGACCAGCCGCAACGGCAAGCGCGGAGCCGGCCTCATCTTCTTCAACGACAATGGAGACGAGTGCGGCGGCATGACCTGGCAGGGCCAGAAGAAGGAGGGAATGGTCGAAGCCAACGGCGGCCTGATGTTCGATCAATACGATTCCGACCAGACCGTCGGAATCCAATATAGCCAACATGGCGACAGCCGGTCCTCCGGTCTGCATGTTTGGGAACGCTCCCTTACCCCCATGGCAGAGTTTGCGCAGGAGATTAACACCATCGAACTCATGAAAGACGGTCCGGAGAAGAGCGCGGCATTGCAGAAAGTACGGGAAAAAGCCAAAGTCCAGGGACTGGCGGGCATCCAGCGCGTGTTCGTCGGCCGGACACCTCAAAACGACGCCGTGGTCCTGCTGATGGACACCAAAGGCAATCCGCGGATCAAGATGCAGGTTGACGGCGCCAACAGTGCGTCCCTGGAATTCCTCGATGAAAACGGGAAAACCATCTACAGTCTGCCGGAGCGCGCGCCGGCGAAGTAGCGCCAACCGTGAGTTGGTTCACATTTCCGCCGTGCAACCATGGCGGCTGGAACCGGGTGTGCACCGGAAATACGGCGAGATGGAGGTCTTATGGTCCACCCAAATAAAAAGTGCAATCACCCCGCGTGTAGCTGCAAGGTCGATTCCCACTCGGAATATTGCAGTCAATATTGCAAGGACGCCGGCAAGACGATGGAAATTTCGTGCAACTGCGGGCACGCAGGCTGCGCCATCAGCGAGGGCGAGCCGGCTCTGACCGGCGGCGCCGGCGGCAAGTAAGACTCGAAGGATCCCGTTTTTCGGTGCGCTGGAACCCGGCGCCGCCGCACGCTAATCTATACTTCATGCGAAAACTCGTAGCCTGCGCGGCAGGTGCTATCCTCTGCGCGAGTGTCTATGCCCAGAAGCGCGCATTCACAATCCAAGATCTGTACCGCCTCCGGCAGCTCGATGGCCTGGTGATTTCGCCCGACAACCGCACCGTTTTCTTCACCGTAAACGAAAAGAATCTGCCCAAGGGGGAAAGCGTCACCCACATCTGGAAAATGGATGCCGGCGGAGGCGCGGTGCGCCAGTTAACGTTCGGCGAGAAGGGCGAATCGTCGCCGGCCCTCTCCCACGATGGCAAGCAATTGGCGTTCATCGCCTCGCGCGAGGGCCAGGACAACCTTTATCTGCTGCCTCTCGATGGCGGTGAAGCGCGCAAGCTCACCAGCATCTCGACCGGAGTGGCCGATCCGCTATGGTCGCCGGACGGCAAGTGGATCGCGTTTTCAAGCGACGTCTACCCGGAATGCTCCGCCGACGATGCCTGCAATAAGAAGATTGCGGACCGTTGGAACGACGGCAAGCTGCACGCCCACATGGCCGATGCGCTTCTCTTTCGCCATTGGACCGAATGGAAGGACGGCAAGCGCACGCACATTCTCCTGGCGGACACTGCCACTGGCAAGGTGCGCGACCTTACGCCGGGCGATTTCGATTCGCCGCCGTTCCAGCTCGGAGGTCCGCCGCAATACGATTTTTCGCCGGACAGCGCCGAACTGGCATTCGTCTCCAATCACGATCCCCACCCGGCTTCGTCCACCAATAACGATATCTGGCTGGTATCGGTAACCGCGGGAGGTACGGCGCGGAACATCACGGCATCGAACCCTGCCTACGACGGATCTCCGCAGTATTCGCCCGATGGCCGCTTCATCGGCTACCGCATGCAAAAGCAGCCGGGATACGAATCCGACCTGTTCCGGCTGGCGGTTTACGACCGCGAGAAAGGAACTTCCCGGGTCCTCACCGAAAGCTTCCGTAACTGGGTGGACGACTTCGATTGGGCGCCGGATTCCAAATCGCTTTACTTCTCCGCTCCGGTGGAAGGCGACGAGCCTGTCTTCCACGTTGCTGTGGACGGCGGCGCCGTCCACCAGGTGCTGGTGGACAAGTTCATTTCCGATAAAGCCTTCTCGAAGGATGGCAAGCGGCTCATTTTCGTGCGCAGCTCGGCCGGCGAGCCGCAGGAGATCTTCGGCGTGAATCTGAATGGTGACACGGCCGAAACGCCGCGCCGTCTTTCTCATTTCAATGACGCGGTAGCCGCCGAAACCGATCTTCCGCCGGCGGAGCGCATGTGGTTCACCGGCGCGGGCGGCGCGAAGATCGAGACCTTCGTGATCAAACCGCACGGATTCGTGGCGGGAAAGAAATACCCGCTCATCCTGAACGTGCATGGAGGACCGCAGCAGCAATGGGCCGATTCCTTCCGCGGCGATTGGCAAATTTATCCGGGCGCGGGATACATAGTGGCTTACGCTAATCCCCACGGGTCCACCGGATACGGCCAGGAATTCACCGCCGAAATCTCAGGCGACTGGGGCGGCATGGTATTCGAAGACCTGATGAAGGTGACCGATGGGCTCGCCAAACTACCTTACGTGGACGCAGACCGCATGGGCGCCATGGGCTGGTCCTTCGGCGGCTATATGATGGATTGGTTCGAGGGCCATACCGATCGCTTTAAGGCGATCGCCTCGATGATGGGCGTTTACGACCTGCCTGCCATGTACGGCGCCACGGAGGAACTCTGGTTCCCGGAATGGGAGCTCAAGGGAGAGCCGTGGAATTCGCCGCTGTACACCAAGTTCTCGCCCAACCAATACGTGGAACATTTCAAAATGCCGTGCTTGGTGATCACCGGCGAGCGAGACTATCGCGTCCCCTACACGCAGTCGCTCGAATTTTTCACCGACCTTCAGAAGATGAACGTACCTTCGCGGCTGATCGTTTATTCCAATTCGGGCCACTGGCCGAGCTGGTACGAGATGGTGCTTTATTACACCGCCCATCTGGAGTGGTTCCACAAGTATCTGGGCGGCGGCGAGCCGCCGTGGACCACGGAGCAGTTCCTGCGCAATGACGTCTTCGACACGGCGACGGGCAAGCGCATCAAGTAGGGCTAGCGCGCCGGCGCTAGCCGCAACGCGTCAACCACGGCCGATTCAATGGCGCTCCGCACTTTCTCCGGCGCCTGATCGCCGTTCACGGTATGGACGATCGACTTGCCGTACCACTCCAGGATCGGCCCGGTCAGTTCTTTGTAGGCGGTGAGGCGCCGGCGGATGGTCGCCTCATTGTCGTCGTCGCGGACGAGCAGCGGGGCGTGGTCGTCATCGCACTGGCCGGCCACTTTCGGCGGCTGCGACAACAGATTGTAAATGCGCCGGCATTCCGGGCATTGCCGGCGGGCAGTCAGGCGCGCTACCAGCGAATCGTCCGGGACGTGCATGTGGATGACGATCGGTTCCGGCAGGCGGCGCTGGCTGAGCAGGGCGGTGAAAACGCGCGCTTGCGGCACGGTCCGCGGATAGCCATCGAGCAGGAATCCGGCGGCGCAATCCGGCCGCGAAGTGCGGCTGGCCACGATCTGGTTTACCAGGTCATCGCTCACCAGCCCTCCCTTGGCCATGATTTCGGAGACCGTTTTGCCCAGTTCCGTGCCGGCTTTTGTTTCCGCCCGGAACATTTCGCCGGTAGAAATAGCCGGGATGTGAAAACGCCCCGCAAGGAAAGCAGCTTGCGTACCTTTGCCACACCCGGGAGGTCCGAATAGCAGGAGTATCACGACAATTTCAGACTACTTGGTATTTTTTGTCTGGTCAAGACCATTTGGGCGGCAGGATTATGCCGCCAGGACCAAGTTGGAGCGTGCGATCGCGCCACTCCACACGATTTCCGAAGGCGCCGGCGGTCCAAACCGCGAAACCAAACAGATCGCGCAGCGGAATGAGCCAGAAGCGTTTCAGAACTGCGCGATCTTTCAGAATCGCCGCCCCCACGACCATTCCGGCGGCAATCCGGACCGCCAGCGCGAGCGCGCCGGCCCACCATTGCTGTCCGGCGAACGCCACCAGCGCCCAAAAAGTGGCGTGGGTGATGAGATACCCGTAATAGCCGCCGGGACGGGAGACACGGATGGTGCGCGACCAGCGGACCTGATGCTTCCAGGTATGGGCCCAAGTGGAGGCGCCGAGATCGGTCTCCACCACCACGGGGGCGAATTCGATGTGGTACCCGAGTCGGCGGACGTGGAGTCCGAGCTGATAATCGTCGGCCAAGTACCTGGCGATAGTCTGGAAGCCGCCGATGCGGCGGAGGGCCTCGGCGCGGAACACCATGGTCGAACCGAGGGCGAATTCGGCCTGTCCGAGCAGCCGCGCCACCAGGACGCTGGGGGCGAATTCGGTAGCGATGCCCAATGCTTCGCAATGCGACGCGAAGGAATCCGAACTTGCCCGGTAGAGGCACGTCACGAGTCCGATTTTCGGATCGGCCAGCGGAGCGACGATGGCGCGGAGATAGCCCGGCTCGACCTTGATATCGCTATCGTTCACCAGGAGCACCTGGTAGCGGGCGCGGAGGGCCAATTCCTCGAGGACGCCCACCTTTGCGTTGGGCGCTGTGGTGTCCAGAGTGACAATTTCGATGCGCCTGGCGGGAAATTCCCGCTGGAGGCGCACGATATCGGCGCGGGCGGGGTCTTTGGCGTCGGTGAGGCCGAAAAGGAGCTCGAATTCCGGGTAATCCTGCGTGGCGTGCGATAGAAGCGCTTCATAGAATCGCGGGTCGCGGCCATGGACCGGCTTGAGGATCGAGACGGGCGGAGTCCAGGGGCCAGCCTCGCGACAGAGTGCCGATTTGTGCCAACGGGCGGCGGACACGATCGCCAGCGAATAATATGCGGCGGCGGCGAGCGCGGGAAGGGCGAACCAGATCACGTGGAAACCAGTGCCACGCCACAGATTACCAGAGTTGCGCCAGCCCAGCGAAGCCAATTCACGTGTTCCTTGAGGATATACTTTGCAAGTATCGTCTCCAACACATAGTTAACTGCCGTTACCGGCACCGCAAAACTGAGGTCGGCGAGGGTCAGCAGGCCCAGGTAAGCGAAAAACGAGATGGCCATTGCCACCACCGAGCCGATGACGAACGCATTGCGCGAAAGGGTGGCCAGAGTGCGGCGAAGGGCTCCGGGGCGAAAGTCTTTGATTTCGCCGTGGCGGCGCATTCCCATCGCCTGCATGGTTTCACCCACCGTGTTCGCAAGAACGATGATGG
>Ga0335073_10003063_pt1 | contig 23131 bp, 24 predicted proteins | sample Lox_Sample_22_FD_207093 | JGI IMG/M metagenome (GOLD analysis project Ga0335073, IMG submission 207093) | Soil microbial communities from Loxahatchee National Wildlife Refuge, Florida, United States - Lox_Sample_2.2 | ecosystem: Environmental > Terrestrial > Soil > Wetlands | place: USA... | reverse complement strand
GTCCAATCGCAGTGATCCGTACGATGCGAAGCACTACGGCGATATCGCGGTGCTGGAGAGCAGGGGCGCGTCCGGCGAGGCGGCGTGATGGGTGCGGTACGATGGTTGATGACGGGATGACGGTGGTGGGGTGGAGATGTTGAGGGATTCGGTGCGTGGGCTTTCGGCGGCGGCGAACTGCGGCTTTGGCGAACGGATTGGGCTGGCGCCGGCGGGATTCTCGATTCCAGATTGGCGTGGCTTCTTTGCCATGGGCACTTGCTATGACGGGCGGATCGGGCATCATTCCTTTGCGTGGATATTTCTTCTTTTGGGCGTGGTCGATTCTAGACTTTATTCCTCTTGACTTCTAGCTTTTCATCTCATCTTTACGGATGCGGAATCCAAGCTCTTGTGGGAGAGGCATGTCGAATCATACGGTATAGAGCTGCAAGTTCGGGACACTGACAAATGAGTTACGTAGAGAAGTCGATGTAGAATGCAGAAAATGTTCTTACAACAAACCCTTTCTTGCCAGTATGTAATTCGACTTTTTGTGTCAACATCTGGTCCTTCTCGCTCATACTCATCCGCATATGTACATTGCCACCGGCTCTACAGACTTGTAGTACATCGTCCGACGTAAATGCAACAAACGAACACATCCACTCTTTAGACTGCGTGGTGAATCATCACCAGTCGAAGCGTTTAATCTCCCAGCGCTTTCGAAGCCGCAAAACGCAAAACACCCGCACGAAAAACTTTTCGTTCCAGCATAAGCATGCAAGCCGCACGAACAGAAAGCACCGCCTCCTTACCCAACGAGCCCTCCGCACGCGCTCTCACCTGCCGGTGCGCTCCTTCATCGTCGCGCGCCGCTGCTTCTCCTTCGCCTCGTCGTACACCAGAAACTCGTGCAGGGCGCTGCCGGCCGGCACCATCGGCAGCACGGGGATCTTCTGGTCGGTGACGACCTCGAGCAGGGCGGGCGCGTCGCCGCTCTCGAACAGCAGCCACCGCAGCTTGGCCTCTAGCTCGTCCGGCCGGGTCGCGCGGTCCGCCTGTACACCCATAGCAGCTCCTAGCTTCACGAAGTCGGCGTTGCGCTGGTGCGTGTGCGAGAAGCGGTCGGCGCTGCGGGCCGTTAGCAAACTGATTGGTTGGTAGCGTTGGAGGGAGAGGGGAGCTTACTAGAAGAGGGATTGCCATTGCGTTACCATGCCTTGCTCTTCGTTGTTCAGCACCACGATCTTCACGCCGATGTTGAACTCCGCTGCGGTGGAGAGCTCCGTTAGCGTCATGGAGAACGAAGCATCGCCGTCGATGTCAATGACGAGGCAGTCCGGTCGCGCCACCTTGGCACCGATGGCCGCTGGCAGCCCGTAACCCATGGTACCCAGTCCACCAGAAGTGATCATCGTGCGTGGGTATTTCCAGCGGAAATGCTGAGCAGCCCACATCTGGTGCTGGCCGACGCCAGTTGTAATAAGAGTCTTATCCTTGATGGGATCTGTGAGCTTAGATAGCGTCGTCATGATCGTTTGTGGTTTGATCTTTCCATTAGGGCCTTCCTTTTCGTATGCCCATGGGAAGCGTGCCTTCCAGTCGTTGATCTGTGCGAACCACTCTGGCCTTGATGAGACAGGTTTGACAAGAGGAACGAGAGTCGCCAGGTTGGTTGCTACATCACCTTCAACGGCTTCGGTAGCCTGAACAACTTTGTTGATATTCTTGGGCATAATCTCAAAATGAATGATACCACCTCGGCCTTCTGCTGCAGCTGCCTTGGCTTGTGGTGCAAATCGACCTAAACTACCTGTAATACGATCGTCGAAGCGTGCTCCGAGAGCGATGATGAGGTCGGCTTCTTGCATTGACATGTTCGCATATGCAGAGCCATGCATTCCCAGCATATGAAGAGACTTGGGATCAGTCTCGTCGAACCCTCCAAGGCCCTGGAGCGTCGTTGTAACAGGGATACATGCCTTGTCGGCGAGTTCCTTCAGGAGTTTTGGTCCTTCAGGTGATCCCAGGACGCCTTGACCGGCATAGATGACGGGCTTCTTCGCGATGTTGATGAGGTTTGCTGAGCGTTGAATAGTGTTCTCAAGCTGTTTCCGGCTCACTTCTCTCGCGGCCAGCGTGGCTGCGCTCGGATGTGTTGGTAAAGCGCTGGAAATCGGAATCGGTCGCTGTAGCTTTCCTCCAGTGACGTCCTTGGGCAAGTCGACGAGAACGGGTCCCGGACGACCTGTCGTAGCTATTTCGAAAGCTTCGTTAATCCTTCGAGGGAGTTCCGCAATATCCTTCACCATGACGTTCCACTTAGTGCACGCTCTCGAAATACCAACAATATCAGCCTCCTGGAATGCATCAGAGCCAATGGCGGTCGTAACAACCTGTCCGCAGAACACGACCATGGGTGTACCGTCCATGAGAGCATCTTGCATTGGTGTGACGACATTTGTAGCGCCTGGACCCGAAGTGACGAGGACGACACCAGGCTTACCCGACGCTCGAGCATAACCTTCAGCCATATGGCCAGCACCTTGCTCATGTCTTGGAAGAATGAAGTCAAAGTCTTTTGAGTTGAAGATAGCATCGAACACCGGTAGGATTGCACCGCCAGGGTAACCAACTATGGAAGCAGGTTAGAGTCATACCAACTATAGAGAGAAATTTGGATCACACAGATGTGGTGGACGCCATGTCTAAGCATCATTTCATGAAAAATTTCTCCTCCAGTCATTCCAACGAAGGAATGATCCATCTCTTGAGGTTTGTATGGCCGGAGAGGTTGAACATTTCTCAATCTTGCATCATCACGATTGAAGGCTGGACTTGGTATGGGTCGCTCTTGAGTAGTTGTTGCTGTGGCCGTGGTTGCAGTGCTCTGAGGTCTCTTCGCGGATTGAGTGGTAGTCTTTGTGCCGGCAGCTTGACCAGCTCTCCGATATGGTGAAATGGCAGCAGCTGGAGACGAGGAAGAGAAACGGCGAGGTTTTGAGAGGCCATTCAAGGCCGCTCGGCCGGTTCTTTGAAGCATGCTGTGTGCACGCAGGAATTGGAGTGGAGAGGGTGAGTGAAGACTGCTGAGCTACGAGCAAAGCGCCAATTCGAGGGTAAAAGAGGAACAGCAGAATGAAGAGAAAGAAGGATCGGAAAGCGGTTGGAAGGTGAGTCAAAAAGAACTGGGTGGAGTGTGTGTATGAGTCCTTCCGAAGCCGTTCTGGCCTGCAACTCGCACGACCATCGACAATGTGGGGAAAAAACGAGACCACTTGTTCTCTGGCCAATCAGAGCGCTCCACTCGCCACAAATCCGTTCTCTGCCACGCCGACCTCGGTCGACCATGTGGTTTTGTGCCTTAATGCCTTTTTTCAGATGGCTCGAATCATAAACAACATATGAACTCAGTATCACTGCGACGTGCTTTTGTAAGATTCCAGTGTGCTAATGTGTGAGTTAGATAGTTGATAAGAGCTTGGAAGTCTACCATCAGGAGATTCGATAACAGTCAATACCCGATTCAACTCGGAATGCTTGGATTTCTGTATTAACACCGAAGACGAAATTCCCCCCGAGTAATGGATTCAAACCTCAACGTTCCATCGGCCAAGGCTCGAAATCATGGGAGGTCGCCATCTGGTCATGAACGCCGAAATGCAGCTCGTCGCTACACAAGAGGACCACTCGACCAACCCGACTCTGATCCTCTCGCACCACCTAATGCGAGAACACCATCACCGGCAGTACGAGCCAGCATGACGACCTCGACGATTCTCAGTCCACCACCCTTTCAACCAGCGCGGACTCCCTCTCCTCGACTATCCGTCATCGAAGACATCTCCCAAAAGGACTTCTCTCCGCTACTCCTCCCAGAGACCTTCCACCCAATCCCACCAGACACGATCCCGTCACCATTCCTCACATCCGGCTACTCACCCAGCCCCGACACGCCACTCGCAACACTACTCAAGCACGGGCACTTCCACGCAGCGGCGCAAGCCGCCGCACAGCAGCTGATCTCGCAGCGGGCGCCGTGGGACGCGGCCACGATATTCGGGTTGCTGCGGGTGCGGCTGGCGAGCCTGTGCCTGGTGCAGCTGACGGCGGTGGCGGCGGCCGAGTCGAAGGCGCTGGGCGACCTGGCGGCGCCGTTCTACCGGCGGCCGCTCGACGCCGCGCACATCGTGCCGTGGGACCTGCGCGTGCTGCTGGTGCGGCTGCAGGCGCTGGGCTTTGGCGAGTGGCGCCGTGGCATCATGGCGTACTATGGCCTTGCCGGTGAGGCCCGCGCCGAGGAGGCGAGAGCGGGGAAGGACGGCCGCGCGGACGACCGTGAGATGTGGAGGGCCAGGCTTTGGGATTTGGGTGTTAGGGTCGCCGCTGCGCTTGTTGAGATGGGTGACGGTGAGGCCGCTGGAAGACACCTGAGGTCGCTTGAGACGCAAGGTGGTGTAGGTACTGAGGAGGTGAGGAGGATCTTATGTATGGAGGCACTGGTGTGGCTGAGGTTGGGCGATGTGAGAGCTGCGAGAGCTTGCGTGGCGAGACTGAAGGAGAACGGGAATGAAGAAGGCCAGGACGACTCTCAAGAGCTCATTCTCTCAGCTCTCCTAGCAACTTCGATGGGAGAGTTTGACACTGCAATATCTCAATGGCGAGCTCTCCACGAAGCACTACCGCAAGACGCTACGATACAACAAAACTTGGCAGTATGTCTTATTTACACCGGACACCTCATCGAAGCGAAGCAGCACTTAGAAACACTCATCGACTCAAGTGACACTCCAGCATTTCAACCACTTCTCTTCAATCTCTGTACGATGTACGAGCTGTGCACAGGCAAGGCCAACGAGGCGAAACTACACCTCGCCGAAAGAGTAGCTGCCAAAGAACCAACCGAATCAGGCTGGGAGAAGGCGAGCGTGGAGTTCAAACTATAGAAACACAATCACATAACGAGGAGACAACGTTGATTATGCATTTTCCCATTGTGCTTGGTCGGAATAGATGCTCAAAAGCGCATATATCCAAACCATCCTATTTCTTCGATTCAGTCCACGGGACAAGTTCCGTCCCTCAGCGTGCAAATGATAAGCTGCGAGTACGTACACCATGCAGCTGCGCACCGACGCATTCCACGATTCCAGCCTGACCCTGACCATCGCAGTCGCAGTTCCCGGTTTTCTACGCTGCTACAGCATGGTATCTAGAGCGGAGACAAATGAGAAAAATGTACGCCATGCTGTTCAGCGCCATCATGAGACGAGCCCTCGATAGAGAAAAACAAAGAGTGTGAGCCACCAGATCAAAAAACACTATGCCGCCTCTCGGAAGAAAATTGTAGTGCGGACATTGTGTAGTATGCCCCACTCATGTCGTCAGTCCGTCGATGCCAGTCCCATTTCCGGTAGCCAAATCAAACACCGGTTGCACCTCATTTTTCTTATGTTACAGCGCCAGGGCTGTAAATTGCCTCCGATCAAATTTATGTTGAATTCGTGGCCTTTTCGTAACAATGCAAATCAAGCAAGTTGAGCGTGTGGACGCTCAGACCGTCGAACATCCTTGTCCGCGTCTAAGGTTTAAGCACGATGATGCTGTCAATTCAGAGTTGTAGTGATTATAAGATCCTAGTTCTCAAATCGTTAGTACACTTGCAAGTGATCCGTCAGAAGTCAGAGGTCAGCTTACAAAGCTCTTCCTCTTCCTCCATAGCTGTTTCACGCTTGATCTCTGGTCCAAAGTCAAGTTTGGAGATGGATGGTTGGGTCTCCTTTTGCTCCGTGCGACCAGCGGGTGGCCAGACGTTGTCACTACTCCGGCCTGATGCAGCTATTCCCTGTGCTGCGGAGATCTCGGTGGAGATTTGGCGTACAGTTTCGCTTAGGCCTGGTAGACTGGCTCGCTGCTTCTTAAACGGGCTTCCAATGGCGTCTTCTGGGGCAGAGATACTCGCTGGAACTGCAGATGCCATCGATTGGCTCCGTACAGGATCATCACCATTGGCAGCGGTAGGGCTATCACCTCCCGTTGGAGGCGTTGTGGATGGACTGGCCTTTCGATTCTGAGCTGCTGGAGATGATGCATCCACTGGTTCTGCAGAATGCTGACGCTTCAAACGAATCTTTCGTACTCCTTCGGTGAGATTTTCTGCCTTCATAGCATCTTCTGCAGTAAGATATTCAGCGGAGAGGTATTTGCTGTTCTCGTCCTTGCCATCTGCATCATCTACATCCGCAAGTGTACCATTTTCCTCATCGTCGTCATCTTCAACATCGCTATCCATGGCATCATGGTCCTTTCCCTTCTTTTTGCGCAGCATTTGCTTCGCTGACGAAGTAGGATCACGATAACCAGCGAAGCCTTTAATACCTTTATCAGTACTTAGAGGGTTGAGCTTAGAGAAATCGAGTTGACCAGATTTGCGTTTGTTAGAGACTGGAGCCTTTTCTTGTTGGGGATTCGGAAGGATGCCCATCTTGCGTAGTTGTCGATCGCCACGATAGAGGAATGTGAAAACCGCGTAAGGCTTGTCAGGAGGATCGATACCGGTGACAGTTTGGGTGCTAATGGATTTCGGGTCAAGAGTCTTCGGTTTAGCAAAGCCAGTAGTATGATCAACATCGGCATTGCCTCCATCACCATTCTGACCTTCTTCATCGTCATGTACGTCGAACTGCGGTGAGTATTCTCCACGTTTGACTTCGCCAGATGCAACAACTCTGAACAAAGCCACTTTGATCTGTCCTGCGGACTCTGGCATTGGCTCTTCATCGTCGGAATCTGATTCGGAACTGATTGAGCTGTCATCGGCTGACAAGCTCTCAACAGGCGCATTCTTGTCGTCACCATATCGCAACACACCACTGTTTCGACGTACAGGTTTCTTGACGTCTTCTTCATCGTCCTCCTCGTCCGTATCTTTCTGATCCTTCTTCGTTCGCTTCTTCTCGTACTTCTTCCGCCGACGTTCGATGATCTTGGCTACATCTTGACTCTCGTGTTGTTGGAGATCAAGGCCGTTGAGCCATCGCTCTAGTCCAACCTCCCGGAAGACGAATTCTCTTTCTGCAAGACCTCCTCCCTCTGAATCGGGGACGCTGACCCAACGTGAGTTGACCCATGTTTCTTCGCCACGTCGGAGTAGAGTCGCAACCTCCTCTTTGGCCCGTCCATCAAAGTATATGTATGCAGCAATCGTCTCGTTTGGAGATGAGGTAAGGGGTACATAAGGTCCGATCACCCCGTGAGTCTTGCCACGATAGCCTGCAAAGTCCGGAGGACCACCTACGACCTTTGGACGAGGAAATGGATCATCGGGAGTGGGTTTGGGAGTGGAGTATGGGACGTTAAGACCGGGAGTGAGGAGCGTGATGGAGATGGCGAAGGTTGACTGCTCGGGCTTGTCGGAGTTGTTCGAAAGTTTGGGTGGAGGAACTGGAATGTATGAAGTGATGCGGTGAAGTCTTGAGATGCGCTGAATTGCATACTCAGGTAGAGGTCCGTCGGGGGTGTGAATGCTAACGGCTAAGCCGTGGAAGCAAGGCATCTTGCAAAATCAACAAGCGGAGCAGCGGCTGAGGCGAGGAGTGTTCTGGCCGAAGGGCCAGTGAAGGTATGATACCCTAGCCGTGAGTTTTACAGGTAGAGCTATCATGTACTGGTGGGTTGGATGCTAATCGCGCGTAGCTGGCGCGGTGTCGTCGGATCTTGTATCGCGTGGTGACGAGATACACAGCTACACCGACTGCGAGGCGCTGCGAAAAGCGGCTCACGGCCGGTCGGAGATGGTGGCGATGGATGGCCAAATGAGATGAAGTTGTTGATAGCAGAGCGTGTGGTGAGAGAGAGGCACAAGAGAAGAAAGCAAGTGGGAAGTGGATGGGCGCTGTGAGAGGATAGAGGCGAGTTATTTGATCGATGAGGAGGAGCACGAGTAGCGAAAGACAGTCTAACCCCAAACGGGCTTAGCTTGATATTGCAGGGCTTGATGGTCTGTGACTCTTTTCGGCTTTCTCCCTCAAAACGTGAAATGTTTTCGGACTTCAAGCTATCCAATCATTTCTCTATCTTCGCTTTCGATTTTACAATTGATTTGATGATTTTATAGCCTTAAAGGCTGTTTCTGAATCCAATATCTCACCCTATTCACTAGGCGAGACTTCGCCGGCTTTTGTCCGTTTGTGTTCACAGACTTCTGTTTCACGCGGACTTCGACAAGCACAAATAATGTAGATTGATTGTCTTAGATTCTCGTTGTGTATGCAGAAGATAATCAGGGGTCTTCATGTACTGAACTCGCGTCCTCCGACATCACACAATCCAACAACATGAGTCGAAGAGCAACCAAGACGAACCTCTTATTGGCATTCGATGCATTTGGAACGCTCTTTGCTCCCCGCCAACCTATCGTGACCCAATATGGAGACGTAGCTAGGCGACACGGATTAAACGGCTTTACGGACGACGAGCTTCATGCTTCATTCCGTCGTGCCTTCAAAGAAGAGTCTTTGGAGCATCCAAACTATGGCAAGAACGTAGGGATGACAGCTCCCCAATGGTGGTCCAGTATTATTTCCAGGACATTTATACCATTTTTGCCGAAAGACACTCCACTGCCCAACCGACTGGTACCTGATCTTCTTCATCGCTTTTCGTCAAAGGATGGTTACAGCGTATTTCTGGATACGATGTCCTTCTTTCAAAAACTCAGAGAATTGAAGAATTCTGGCAATGACAAGGAATGGCCGTGGAAACGTACGATTGTTGGTGTGATCACTAATTCAGATGATCGAATACCAGGGATTCTGGAATCATTCGGCTTGAAGATCGGATCAAGAAGGATTGGCCGCCGTAATGCTAACCTTTCGATTGATGAAAGTGAAGATATCAATTTCGTAGTGCTAAGTTATGATGTTGGCTTTGAAAAGCCCGACAAGAGGATCTTTGAGGGCACGGAGAAGCTGGTTGAGGAAATGATCACAGGCTCTGGAGTCAAGCTGGCTGATTTTGACAAAGTCTTCGTTGGAGATGAACCACAGAAAGACGCTCTAGGTGCATCTTCTGCTGGTTGGCATGGAATATATGTCAACAGGTCTGAGCAATTCTGGAATGACAAACTACCGAGTAGTCGAATCATTCACCATGAAGGTATAAGTGGATCAGGAAAAGGATCTTATGAGATTATAAGAGACTTCGGAGAGTTAGTGCGCTGGAGGCCGTGACTCGTCATTCCGATATACCATCAAAACCTTTCAGTCTACTACTGCAGTATTATGTTGTTCGGCGAAGCGCAAGAATATCAGCCAGCTTGACAGGGCCTTTCCCACCCCAGCCCGCCACTCCATCTGCAACGTCTGGACGAACGCGAATGTACCAACTCCATGCTTTCCGGTCAAGTTCCTTTGCATCCAAAGTTCCTGCCCACGACTTGTACACGAGATCCAGAGCTCCAAGTAGCTTGCCTAAATTTTCTTCTTTCTCAGCTTGCTTTGCTGCTGCAGACATGGACTTCTTCTTCGACTCAGTGTTGGCTGTTGTATCCGGTGGACTATCGAATGATTTCAACAGATACGCTCTCGCAGAGTGTGCTGTGTGAATGGGTAAATTCGATGATCCCGCTCCAAGTAGGGATGAACTAGAAGACTTCTTCAGAGCCTCAAGATCTAACCCCCACAACGCAGGCTTCTCCTCGCCATCTCCTTCCTGTACTGTCGCGACACTCGATGGTGGCTCATCGCCTTCATCTTTCTTCCATTGATATCCCCATCGCTTCATCGTCTTAATGTCTCTACCCATGACCATTACCGTTGGCTGTCCTTCTCCCCAACCTTCTTCCTCCGCACTCTTACTGTTCTCTAAACCCAAATAGACAGCTTTGCTACGACTATTCGCACTCACCATGGCCTGTGCCAGGCTCAATCGACTTGAAAGAGGCTGTTCCGGCATCGTATACTTCAACAATTGCACTCCAAACGCAAGCACAACTGGAGCTCGATTTGTGTAGATCACACATTTGGAAAGTTCATCCTCGTCTAAGCACTCTGGTGGAAGTGCTAGCGATGCTTCGAGATCAGCTGGCTCCTGAGGTTCGCCGTAGACGGATTTGGATTTCTTCTTAGGCGATGAGTCTGAGCTCGTCGCGTCGGATGGTCTTTTCTTGGTCTGCCTTTTTGCGGCGTTGAGAACTTGTTTGGCTGTCTTTTCGTCGCCGAAGATGGTTTGTAAGCCAGATTGGTCTGCCGTGGATATAGTGGCGACACTGTAGGCATAAATGTCAGTCATCTGTACCTTAAGCAAAGCTTGATTTGCTTTTATGGCCTTAAATTCGGAAAAGCTGAAGATAGCCAACGAGTATCTATCAGTCATAGACTTAAATTCTCAAATTCATCGGATCTTAATTCCCAAAACATACATTAGATCTTCAAACCGTACAGAAGTCTTACCTGATCAGTCCAGCGTTCTGCAACTCCTTGCTCTTGCTCAATGCAACTGCAAGCGGCAGCTTCGCATCCTTAGACAGGAAACGCAGCAGCTGTATCACTTGTGATTCAGCTCCCGTTGCCATAGTCGAAATTGCGTAAGGTATATGAAAGGAAATTTCAAAGGAAACAAGTGCGGCAAGTCTTGGGGTTCATAGGCTACAGCTTCTATGCGTGCTCCCAGTGGCAGCTAATCTACACCCTACGATACTCTACTCTACTCTACTCTCACCAGGTGAAGGTTGACGTGGGAACTTTACTGAAATTGAGGAGTAGCTCTACGGTCGGTACGTGCTCGCAATCTGTCGCGACCGTTAGTGGTATTTAATATTCTTTGTCTTTCGAGTCGATCTCAACATTGAATATTTCAATTTGGACCAGGCAACAATTTCGCCAAAAGTCGCTGTATAGGGTGAAGAAATTTATTAGAAATCTGGAATTTCTTGAAACTGAGAGTTTTGAAGTTTTTGGTAAGTTTCGAGATTTTTGCGCTTAGGGAGGCGTAGCAAATTCACGTGGACGCCATTCCTCACTGCGATAGCGCCTACACTGTACTGTCCTCCAATAAGCGCTCTTTATCCGGCAAGCATGAATGGATGTATGCCATTTTCGTTGTTGATTGCTCTAAACTTGGAGTCCTAGCTCTGTCCGCGCTTTATAAAATGATCATGGATCCCAAATTCTGGCCCATTTTTCCTTTGAAGACCAAATGGCGGACAAAATTGCACAGAAGAAGAGAATAGCAGCGGAAAGAGGGTACGCATCTGATAAATGGCACCAACCGTCTTTCAAACGCTCTTTCAAGCCATATGCGAAGGGATCAGAGCGACAGCTACAACCGCGAGCCGAGTTGTTTTGCAGGTATGAAAAGAAATTTAGGAAAAGCAGCACTAACTTCTTATTGATAGCTGGATCCAAAGTGAGCATGGCGTCGACCCTGGTACGTTATTCTACCATGGCGCGAAGCTACCCGAGATATCTCTCATCAAAAACTTCTTGAACTTCTACGCATCGTCGTCAAAAGGGCGTATTGGGGCCAAGTCGACAATAGAGACCGTGCACAACTACTGCAACTGTGTCACCGGCTATCTGCGTCGTGAAATTGGACAGGACTATTCGTGGACGAACAAGACGGATCTGTACAACGTAAGTGATCGTTTCTGTAACCAGCTATACCATTGCTTAAATTTTGTAGTATGTCATGAACGAGCTGGCTGCGGAATATGGCCTGAAACACGGCAAACAAGAAAAGCACGATGCTGACGAAATTGACCTCCGTGAGCTTCTCGAACAACACTGGCTTCGCGATGTTGGGCAAACTGTGCATCATGAGAGGATTATTCTATACCCTTTGTGTATCATGCTCCTCTACTATACGCTTTGCAGAGTGGGCTCGGTCTTGAAGACAGCTGACTACCAGGACTTGGGTCTGAAATACAAGCACGTGTCAGTAATGATCGATGAGTGCGAGGGAAAGGTTCGTCGAATTGTCAAAATCTGGCAGACGGATATGAAAGGAAAGAAAAATTCGACCTTCGAGTACGTTTCTTCCTTGGTTCGCGGTCAACCATCTCACAATCTACAGGATCAAAACAATTTTGTCTGAAGAACGGGATTTCCTTCACTGTCCAGTGCTCTTGATCTTAGTCCTTGCTTTTCGTAAAGGTGCCTTTGCACATATATCCACACCGGAAGAGCTGTTTGCTCTTCGGCCCCCAGTAAAAGATACGGTATTCACCGTTCCATGGAAGCCAGAGGTCCTCGAAGAACGTATCTGCGACATATCTGATAACACCCTTCGCAATTGGAACCGGGACGTGCTATTAAGAGCAGGCTACACGAAATCCTGGAGACTCTATAGTGTTCGCTATGCTGTTTCAAACCGCCTAGGTGGTACGTTTTGCTAATTCAATGTCACACCTTGGATAGTACTGACACCAATGCAGATGATCCAGAAGTATCCAAAGACCGTCATATGCAGATCATGGGCCATTTCAATCCAATGGAGTTCACGAAAAGCTATCAAAGCAGTCTCGTTCGGGTCGATATTCAGGGCCTTGTCTTACGCAAACAGCAGGACAAGTCCATAGATTTTGCAAAATACCTTCGAGTTGAGCGCGGATGTCGACCACCGGATGGAATACCGTATGAGGTACAAAAGAGCATCGAAGAAAGAGTTTCGCAGGCTGGTTTAGGAGGACAAGCTGAGTACAATCTCCGCCGAACGTTGAAAATACAAGCACGGAAAGAATTTATCGAAAGGTGGCATAAGGAGAATCACCAGGTGGAGAGCCGAACGCAGCCGTCAGCTAAAATCCCGGATTCAGTCGAACTGCTAGGAGATCTCTCTGATAGTTCCGTGCAGTTGAAGGTTAAGCAGAGATTCAGCTCAGCCCACAGGATAATTATGAACACGTATGAGAAGACAGACCTCTCTATCCAAGAGAGAGCGGCTCTACTTCGATTCCTTATCGACTTGGTTGACGATGATAACGAGCGATATAACTATCCTGACGAACTACCAATTCGATCGGAGATTTCGACCGGAACTCAATTGCATTGTCCTGTTTGCATGAAGGATGTCACAGAGTAAGTCACTGCTCCACTCAATACACACACTAACGCCTTAAAAAGACAAACCGCGTCGTGGCGACCCAGGCACATTCACGACTGTATTCGTACGCACTTGTGGCAGTTACATCAGCCAAAAGAAGAACCGCGATACTGCTATCGGTGCAACATTTGGTTTCCGTTCATGACGGATTATCGAGAGCACTGTAAGCGACACTGGGATGAAGTCGACATGTTTTGTGGCCTTCTCCATCATCAACAAGTCGTGTTCATCTCTGGCCGATGCCCGTTTTGCATGGCAAATGAAGAACTGCCGTGGGAAGAGCGTATGTTCGAATTCGACATACCAAGCGCATTCAGTACGCATATGGAACGCCACTTTACTATTATTGGAGATAAACCATCGCCGTGTCCACATCCTCGTTGTACAAAGATCAAATATCTGTCTACAGAACTTAAAGAACATCTGGAAGACGTCCACTCTCTTAAACATACTTCCAGCAATCCAAGAGGTCGCCCTAGACAGCCATTGAAACACTCTCTTGAAATGGCGCTTTCCGAAGCGGAAACGGACCTCGCTGGCGCTTGTGAAATTTTGCTGGAGAGCGATGTGGAGCCTGATACGACACAAATCGTGGAAGAACAAAGTACAATCAACTTTCCTAACATTGAGCACTACATCAATGGTGTAGATGAGCACAGCGTAGCTGGAGCGGTTCATTTACCACTAATAACTCAGTCCATTGAAGAGCTTCCAGACCACACGTCTTCGTCGGATAGTCTTCCTTCAGCTTCTTCGTCGACTGTTGTCTCCAGATTTGAATCGTCGCCGTGCACTACACCTGGCTCTACGGGAACTGTGCCTACTTCCGATGGTGCTACTCCTACTTCCACCGGCACAGGGATTATGACCCCGACAGGCCATACCGAACTTGGACCGTCCATCTCATCCAATCCACCAGGTCACGTTACCGCCAGCCATAGGAGAGCCAGCCGATACCTACCAACTCGCGACACACCTCCAGTAACTAGGCAGAGGGCAAGGGCAGAGAACGAGCGGTCAAAAAAGAGGAAGAAAACGTCGGATGTAGAGGATGTTGTAATTGAAAGAACCACATGCCACAGTGTTGACGAAGGGGACACTCAGTCTATTCATGATGGATTGATAGATCTGGAGTCTGATAAAAGTCAGAGCAGTCCGACGGACTATACATCCCTAAGTACCGCATTGCCGCCTGGGCTTGAGCTGGCTGAGATGGCCTCCCCGAATCTATGTTCATCCAGGTGCCGGCCTTCTCGAGATACGCCGCCGCGTACTCGACAAAGAGCTCGGTTGGACACGTATGGGTGTTCAAAGCGAAAGCGAACTTGAACAAGAGTGTGCCTGCGCCAGAGGTTAGGCGTGCGTACGTATCTGCTTGGTGGCCTTGAAGTTTCCAACGTTGTCAAGAAACAATGTGTCACGTGTCACTTAGAGTATCGTACGACACTGAAGAACTGGGATCTGGCTTGGTCGAAGCGTCCGTCAAGGCTGGAATAAACGTTGACGAATCCTACAGTATAGTTCGACAATTACTCCACCGTTCACAGCAATCAATCATTTTGGCCGTAGAAAGGCGAAACAACGGTACCAATTCAGGAAATGAAGTATCATCGCGTTATTATCTGCGCGATTCCATGCCTCCGTTCGTTCGTTTGGCAGTTCGGGCCGCGCTGGTTTTCTTATTGTCGAAAGATAACTCAATGTCATGGTCTGCGCCTTGTAGTTCAACTTTGAGACGCACTAAGTAACCCGCTCTGGGTCAGACGCATTGAGTTGGGCATCTTCTACCTAGTGTTATGCCGGGTGGCAGCCGATTCTTGACCGCGCTCTACAACGGCCTGGACTATAAAACCCGCATCAAGATGCCACTCGCCCATGTCTCCTCTTTTGAGCCTCCTACTTCTGCTTCTCCGAGTGACTAACCTTATGCGAAAATGAGTTCACGCTGCGTTCATTGCGTCTCTTTGGAAGAAAAATGTGAAGGATTTTATCCATGCAAGAGATGTTTTGAAAAGGAATTGCAATGTAGCTATCATCACTCCTATGTTGACGGGACGAGACTACCAGATTCATTTTTAAGCTTAGGCTAATACTAGTATAGACCATGATTTGGATGCAAAAATCGCCCTTTATGAATCGAACATATCGAGCATAGAAGGACTTCGTCCTCAAAACCGATCGGAGCACCAGAAGAAACATTTGGTGAGGTGCCGAGCGGCGCTGGCCTATCTTAACAAGATTCGGAAAGAGAAGCGCAATCCACCGGTAGAATTTGAGGTCGATGATATCGATCCATTTGCAACCCAGCAGTCTTCGGTTTAGTGGAATGGATACTATTATGTCTCTAATGAAAATCCCAATCTCGTCTAGATTGGCAGCAATTGGATTCCTGGACCTTGAGATCGGTACATGGACGAACATCACCCGATGCTCATGACGAAGGATGAAGCAATTGACTCTTTCACTGCTTAAAATCCATCTCCGGCAACCAATCTCTTGACCCAATATCCTACATCTTTTCATCGTTCTCCCTTGGTGGAGTCTATTGGCCATGGCTTCGGGGTTGAGGGGGAAAATTTGAACCAAGCGTTCGGTTTCTCTCGTCGAACAACTGTCGCCGCCCTTGTTCCCAGAATTAAGAGCGAAACAATTTGCTGATCATTCAAACCAGACTCTTGAGGCTCTTCGTCGATTGGTGTTGGAGCTAGTTGGACAACTACTCGGGCAGAGGCTTTGGTCACTCGCTGAAGGTGATCCATTTCTTGTCCAGTTACAATTTCCAGGCGTGGTCGTTTTGGCCTTTCTTTGTTAGCGTGTTAGCATAACAACCATTCATAATAATTCATCATTCTCTCACCTTGCGGCAGCTTCGAGTCCATAGCCATTTGTGAAGAAGTAGATGATTCAGACTATGAAAGACTCGTTGGAGTGGCAAGGCCGATTGTCGAATATAGCCAGCAGAACCGACGCCCCAGTTGTGCCGCATCATGAACTTCAGCATCAGACGTTGAGGCCTTTCCAATCCCGGATCCTTTGCCTGTTACAATTAGACTTGATTCAGTCGAAACCGGAATACCGCAGCGTGCAGGTATCTTCCACTTCAATCGAGAACGGACGAGATTGATTGGGCCGTCTTTGAAGGCTCGTTAGGGCCGACGGCTTGCGGTCATCGCAAAACTGTCGGAGACTCTGCTGGCGAAAATTAGAAGTGTCCGTCACGTTCGGCGACAGGTGCATACTGAACCGGCAGACATGATGAGGCGGTTGCGAACGTCCCCAATTGCACGAAGAACTCAGCAAATTCAATTGGAGTGAGGCAGTGGCGTCGAAAGAATGTTAAGGAACCCTTGGCCGTGCATGGATTGTAGGTTCATCAATGGAAAATGCCGAGTCCATATCGAGCGTCGCCCAGGTGGCTTGCTGAATCCGCCATATAATTGCCCTTGCTTTTGCCCTCACTTTTGCCCTCACTTTTGCCCTGGCTTTTGCCCTCACTTTTGTCTGCCCCGTGATTGCCACTTTTGTCCTCCCATCATTTATCGACATCTCTCCCGATGTCAGGAGCAAACCAGAAACGCCAGAAACGCCAGAAACTTTCACGTCGGCTTTCGTTCAACGACGCGTGGCAGGCGATCGTTGACACTCGAGAAGAGTTGACTACGGCAATTCAAGTGTTGAGTGGTCATAAGAAGAAGGCAATTAGCAACGCCTTAGCCGCATTGAAAAGCCCAACGACAAAAGATAATGCTCACCGACGCTATGTGGACTTTGTGTACCGTGTGTTTGTAGCTTCGGGCGGAGGCGGATTCCTGGTATGCGTAATTGCCTTAAGAAAGGATCTTGTCGTCAGAATGAGCAATCACGTTTGTGACACCGTGGTTATGAAGATGAAAGAGAACTCGGAACACTTTGGCAGCGTGAGAATGATATCGCTGCTCACTCGGTATGAAGTACCAAGATCTATAGAAGGTATGGCCACCTCTCTTCGACTGACGGAGCTAACAGTTTGATCACAGAATTGCACGGTCCAGCTATCTCAGACATCCAGAATGAAGTCCATCCGCCATCGCACTTCCAGAATGAAGTTCATCCGTCCCCAGACATTCAGAATGAGGTCCACCCATCCTTAGACATGCAGATCCTTCAGTCCCCAACCGCCGAGATGCTTCTTGCTGGTGATGACTCCGCATTATACGTGGACTTACCTGGGAAAGGTCGATGCTCGGTTTTCACGCTGATGCGGCATTCCAAAACTGATCAAATTCGACATGTCGGTGAACTGCTTTACCGCGGCGTGAGGTCAAGTGAGTTGTGGAGGAACGAAATGACTTCTGGAGGACTAGATGTTACAAAGGCAGTGACTATCTTCCAACCAAGAGAGGGTGACGCCATTTTCTTAGCGAGGATTGGCAACCTTGATGGATTCAAACTGTTAGACGTGCTCGGGCTTGGAGAAATCGACTGAAGCTCACTTGGTCATGTAAACTTGATGCTACCGTGGAGAAGAGTACAGGAGTATCCCTTTTGCAACACATATGTCGCATTTGAGGGATTCAAGAATGTCTCAACAATTTGGTCTTGGTCGTCGTAAATTTTACATGACTCCCCAGTGAACTTAATGTGCATCTCTTCGTCCACCTCGTAGTAGCCAGCTTTAACGTGGTACTCTTTTCCTTTCGTTGGTTTCATTGCCCTGTCGGTACGAGCCCCTTGAGCTCGCAACGATTGTAGAGGATTCGAAGGGCCGTCGAACAGTGGTGTCGTGGTTCTCTCGAGAGCTCGATACGGGAATGAGGGAGGTGGGAGGGATGTGGGATACGCTATAGTGTGAATGTTAGATCGGATTGCTAAGGTGAGTCGGAAGGCTAAGACGTTACGTTACTGACCAGTTATCTTGCCGTGAAAAGAGTGCGCAGAAAGGAATATAGGCGCCAATTCGTTAATTCTCACCGGGTGTTTTCGCAAATGAATTCTGGTGCCCCGCTATTCACGCGATGCGTATCACGTGCAGAGCGTCAGCTTTGAGTTGCTCCAGTCGCATTCCAACTCGTGCAAGGAACTCTGCTATCTGCAACTTTTCTGAGGATGCACGCACAGTTTGCTGGGAACCTTTGGAAGCTTGGGATGAGAATTCATAGTGTCCGTGTGTGATTGGTAGCAGGCACCAACCGTTTGGAGCCTTGAAATTGACGAAAGAAGAGAACGATCTTGGAAACAGTGAGCGGGATCAAGCTGAGCTGAAACTGGAGAATGGGAGGGTTAGTTCTCGCAATAGCGACTATCTTTCTTAGTTCACTGACTGTGAACTTAGAAAAGCGTGCTGTCTGTTAGAATTGTGAGTCGAAGCGGCGGCCTGTTGCCTTTCGATGGATGCTCCTGATCAGCCATCGCTTCAAAAGCGCACCGAAGATGAGTGCGCCCTCATTGATAGTGCTGGTGGTGAAATAGTTCAGTGGGAAGACTCATGTGAAGAATAGGATAAGAAAGAGACGATGAAAGAGCTTGGGAGGAACATCTGCCGAGCTACCACCTGACATTTCCACTCGGTAGAGTCATGGGAAACGTGGCAAAGGCTGGCCTATCGAGCAGCTCACTTATTGCAAACACTGCTTGAAGCTGGACCTGTTGGTGTTGGAGGTGAAGTGTGCGACGTTGACCATGCCACGGCTTTCAATATTCGGTGGCCATGGTCTATGCGTAAGCCACGCTGGGCAAAAGCATGGGCAAAAGTGAGGGCAAAAGTGAGGGCAAAAGTGAGGGCAAAAGTGAGGGCAAAAGTGAGGGCAAAAGTGAGGGCAAAAGTGAGGGCAAAGGTATGGGTGAAGATCGTCCACGAATCCATGAAAATCGACTAGCGAGACAGCGGGCCAACTGGCGCTCCTCAGCTCGCCATTCGCCAATAATTATTGGCGCGGAAGTAGTTCGCCCAGCCGCGGCCGAGCTTGCCGCAAAACCGTCCACCACCAAAGGAAAAGCTTCGTGAATCTCCGCCAGCATTTCGACATCATCAGTCTTGCCGAGCGCGGAGCGCGTTGCGATGTGCCGCTTAATCGAGCTTTGTTTGAACCCACAAGACGGCCCAAACTGTGTAGATTCTAGGGGCTGAGACATGCCATTGAGATCGTTGTCAAAAGTCAATGCTGACAATCTGCATCGTGCAGGGTATAAAATGCACGTTTGCCTTCCTTCACGATGCCTTCGTGCGCCCTGCTGCAGTGTACATCATGTCCTCTCTACCAATGATTGCTCAATTTGTCATCCTTTCATTTGCCGGGCCGTCAATTCTGGTGCCTTTATTGAAACCCGAGCGCCACGACGTACGCCCACCAGTTCACGCTTGGGTCTACATCATTATCTCAGTGTTTCAAGGCCTTGTTCTCATCGTGAGCTTCGTGTCTGTCCGACAACACTGTGTTCACGAAGATACCGTTTGGAAGTGGTATAACCCGGCTTTATTGGAGTTTCTCTTTACATTTAAGGTCTTCACGATTGTGAGTTATTTCTTCTGGTTTTGCGACCTAAACTGACCCCCGAAAACAGTTCCTCTGGTTCAATTGGGGTGCTCACCATGAACCGTGGAAAATATTTGCTGCCAGGTGCACGCTATGGCCTTTAGCCTTTCTCTCCATCTTCTCCCTGCTGCCATTCCTGTTCTCGCTGCTTGCGGTCGATGTCTTACAATCCAAATTTCGAAGAGTGTGGCCCATTGTGCTTTTTGCAGGGCTGTCGGCGAGTACCATCTGTTCGGTGGTCGTTTTCTTGTCAACCCACAGTCGCACCCACCTCACCAAACACCGGGAACCTCTGTTAGCTGTGCTAATAGCTTTTGCCGCATTCGTCTTTGCATTGGTGCGCTATTTTTTTGGCCTCGACCCAACTGGCGATATTACCAACCTGGTATGGAACTTGAAGCTCTGGATTTACTTCAGCTGACAGACGCAGGGCTCCATTTTCATGCTCTCGTTGCCAAGTTGTCTGTTTCTCATTGCATGGCTGGCAAGTCGTCTGTTTCTCCTTTTAAGGCCAAGGAAACCGCAATTGGAATTTCAATGCATTGGTGAAGATCCCAGGCAACTTCATTCAAAACGACCCACCGAAGACATCGAAAGTCTCTCTGGAACAACTGCATGCGAATCTTTCGACTCACTCTTCAAAAAAACGGACTTGATCAAGTGCCGAGGTCCACCACCCAGCCGGACCTCACAGTCGCCTTCCTGTGACGACACGGCCTGCACCTTTGAACCACTCATGGTGGAGTTTGTGACATCATACAAAGAATCGGACAGTTCAGATCCGTTCTACCAGCTCCTCGACTCCAGAGAGGTACTTATTCCAATGTGCCCACATGCTCTCTTCTTACGATCTCTACAGGAAAGCGGTGTCATTGTCGATATCATTCAACTCAAACGGGTCAAAGATGACTCGATATATGTTACCCTGCTGCAGCAATCTGGGAACATCCAACGCTCTATCTGTTCTTTGATAATACTCGAATGGTCCGCTCTTTTAGAGACATTCGGGGAGGAATTGGTTAAGCAAGTGGTCCCGCAATGGTGGCTGGAGAATATGGAGATGAAATTGCCCAACTTTTTTCTCGGTGTCAACGATGATTTCATCCCCTTGTGCACTTTCGGTGCTATTTCAGATGGAACACTTTTGAAGTTCGATGACCTCACCTCCCACGAACTTTGGTTGCAGATTTATGGGGAGCATTTCATAACCTTCCTGGCTTCCAATCGATGTACTCCAACCCTTCGCATTGGGGAGCGAGAGATGTTGCGCACTTTATTCCCTCCAAAAACGGCAATCCTCTACTTTTCGGAGTGGTGGTTGAGGACTAATCCAGATATTGGAAAATTGAACTTCGAAGGAAAGGTTCACACCAACGGAAAACTTTACTCCGAACAGAGGGATTGCGAGGTATTTCTGCAGTGGACAAAGTTGGATGAGTGCACAAAGAAAGGGTGGCATGCACGAGCTAGAGATGCTGAGAAGGAATGGAATGAAGCAGGTGCATGTTAGAAGAAAGGCACAGAAGGATGAGCATTCTGATGCTCGTTGATCCCTGCTCCTTTTGCTCCCTTACATGGCGCTGCCAAGAGCCATACTGAAGTACTGCATACTCCGTGTGCGGGCGCCGGGACAATCCCATGTCAATGCATTGCCGAGTACACTACTGCCGCTTCCCAAAGCGCCACCCCTGGGCTATTGGAAATGTTGCCCTTTTAATGTGATCAAAGGATTTAAATTCGCCTTGCCGTTCAAATTCGATTCGCTCATTGGCTTTCCACCCCGGGTGCCGCAGGAATTGTGGAGGCTACCTTTCAACCATGCCGCTCTCGAGTCATGCTGAGGACCACTCTGATGCGAATGGGTATCCTTCCAATTAGGAGATGCCAGACGTGCTCCCAGAATGTAGAAAAATCAAGCACTTCCGCCGATGAAGCGTGAATATCCAGCTCTGTATACTTCAGCTTTAGTTTCGCTCCGACGGTCACGAATCGCAAAATCCGGCGTACGAAGAAAGCTCTATCACAATGGGGGACAGAGAACTGTCCTATTTATCGGAATACCTATACAACCTACAACCAGCATCACCAGCTACTGTCAATGCAGACATAGACAAAATGAAAATTTCCGAAGACACGTAGGAAAACACGATAGACGTCATTTCTCAATTCAAAGACACAGCCGGATCCCCTGTTAAGACAGTGGCTGAATTTCTCGCCGAAGGCCAGTTGAGTCGACCCCTGATGAACGAATGTTTACACGCATACTGGCAACATTTCAACTCTCAGATGCCGATTCTCCATACGCCGACATTCGATGCCAACAGTTGCCCAGCTTTACTACTTGTCGCTCTCGTAATGCTTGGTGCGTCTCACCTAGAAACGAACCTCAAATTCGGCCGTGCACACTTCCTTGGCTGGCACTTGAGGAGAGAGATCTTCTCCCATCCAGATTTCGAAAGGCCCGTAAAACTATGGGCTCTCCAAACCATGGTTCTTCTTGAATGGTTTGAGACAATGTGCTCTACTCGTCGGTTGCATAATCGGGCAGCCTTACATCACAATACGACAGTCTCTCCAATACTAACATCCTTCTGGAACTCTGGTTATTCTTTGGACATGACAACGATGGACGATATCAATACCGATAACCCTTTGTGGCGCCAGTGGATCTGGCCTGAGGCTATTCGTCGTACTGCATCTCTGGCGCTCGCGTTAGATGCTATCCAGTCGATCATGTTCGGCTACCGCCAGGGGATTAACTTACGCGAAATCAATCTGACACTGCCCTGCAATGAGGCACTTTGGAACGCTACAAGTGCAGATGAGCTGGAGACAATCATGAAGGATCCTCAGACTGACACCACCGCTATAACGCTAAAGCAAGGATTGTGCGAGCTCTACAACGAAGGCCAAACGAAATCCAGTCCGTTGGGTCTAACCGTCCTAATGGCGGGTCTTACATCAATGGTGTGTAATTTCAACCGAGTCGAACAACCTCTGAGTCAAATGGGCAGGCAACAAAACATGGGCGACCAGTTGAAAGCAGTACTCCACCACTTAGAGATCTCGAAGCAAGACGGCACTATTAACTGGCCAAAAGAAAACCTTCGCTACGTCACTAGCATGGCTGCTTATGTCGATTTCAATAATTGCCAAGTCCTCGCCTATGAACATAAAGATTACGGCCCTATTCATGTGAGTATGAAAACATGGGCTCGCAGTGTGGATGCTCAATGGGCAGTATTCTACGCATTTCGCTTTCTATACCAAGCGTTGCCAAATGTACCGGAACTAGATGGGGTTGCCTATCCTACCCACTGCCTGGTTAGCGGATCATGGGTTCTCTACATTGCCGCTCTCATCGTTTGGTCCTACTGCTACAGTTATCACGGTGGGACTGCCAGTTTTCGGATGACCCTCGAAGATTTGCAAGTCGTCCTACAACAGATGAGAAGTATTGAATATCAATACCCCGTCAAATTGGTAGAGCGGGTCGACTGTAACGTCTGTCTGGGTTTACTGATTGCTGTGAAAAA
>Ga0335073_10003062_pt1 | contig 23132 bp, 34 predicted proteins | sample Lox_Sample_22_FD_207093 | JGI IMG/M metagenome (GOLD analysis project Ga0335073, IMG submission 207093) | Soil microbial communities from Loxahatchee National Wildlife Refuge, Florida, United States - Lox_Sample_2.2 | ecosystem: Environmental > Terrestrial > Soil > Wetlands | place: USA... | reverse complement strand
AATTGCTCGGGATTGAACAGATACCTCATGCCCAGCTTGTTATAATAGACGGTCGTGACTTTTCCACCTTTTGTTTCAATAGCTTGGATTGCCTCCCTAGAAGCACGTGTTACGTATATCGTGATGGGTTGCGTAAGACTGTCTTTTCCCTGGAAACATTAGAAAATTGAGAGCCCGGTTAGTCGTACTCTTGCTAGCAACTTGACACCATCCCCAATTTTGTTGACCAGCTTGGCTTCCTTGAGAGTCTTCAGTGTTATGGGGAGATTTGGATCGATGATTCCAGCATCAATGGCCTCTTGGATCCTGTCCAAATTGACCGGCCTTAGATCCCATCGTCGCCTGGATACTCAGCCTCTGAAGGGAAACAGGAACAGGATGTATACGAAGTGTTGTGCCCAACTTTCGGAAACCTGATGTGAATTGGCGTCTGTCCACCCTCAAAATATGCATTACCTCCGCCTGCCCGTGCATTCTGCCCCTTTGTTCCTCGCCCTGCGGTCTTTCCTTTCTTGTTTCCAGGCCCTCGACCTAGACGAGTTGAATTAACAGTTGACCCAGGCATTGGCCGTAGTTTTGAAAGCAGCGAGGCCGTCCGCGCTTGACTTGTAACAGAAGTGCCGTAGTGTTGGCAGATCCATCTGCATGGATTGATGCTCCGTTGCAGCAGCATTGTCTTGTCCACGGATGTTTGTCGATTTGAGGTTCATGAACCAGAGAAATCGAGGTTCATAAAATATTGACTTTTTAGGGCCGTGCCCTGTGATATTCTGGGCTTTCCTTCGAAGCTCAGGCATCTTTTTCTTCTGTCCATCATCAGCCCCAGTATATCGCGAAGCGCACCTTTCGATGGCAGATGCTGGAGTTCAAGATGGAGCGGTACGACTGAATTTCTTACTTCATTCAAAACACTAACTTGCTATATGAAGGTTTCAGAGCCCCTAGATTTGGTTCGGTTATCCTTGGATGAGAAAGTCTACGTCAAACTCCGCGGCGATCGCGAATTGAGAGGCAGATTACATGTACAGTTGCTAAAGATACTATGAGAATACGTTGCTAACTTGCATTATAGGCTTATGATGGGCACTTGAACATGGTCCTGAGCGACGTAGAGGAGACTGTCACCATTGTGGAAGTTGAAGAGGAGAATATTGATGCTGCTGTGCGGGTATGCTTCCCTTTGATTGCACTTGGAGATCCCTTACCTTAAAACGCCCCTTCTTGTTCATATTTGCTCGTGCATTAATATTCCTGAGGACCATGCTGATAGTAGACTGTAAAGAAACGATCTGAAATGCTATTTGTGCGAGGAGATTCTGTCATCATGCTGAGTCCCGGTGGAGGAGACAGAAAATAGCGCTGGAAAATTGAACTGCAAACTCCATACCTTGGTAGGTGGGAGTTCCTCTTAGGAGTTATGAAAATCAGATATCTGCAATGGTGAGAGACCTGATAAAGTACATATCCATCTACTGTCTCGAAGTTATTGCCATGGTGAAAACAAGAACTTGTCCAATTATTTGCAACTCAAGGCCTAAAGAATTCCGGCTCATCCTTTCCGTACTCTGCGTTCACAATCGATTAGCGCTTCCTATCCAGCCCTGTGACTGCATCTCAAATACGTCGATTATTGGTCAGAAGCAATTGACAGGCCAAACGCTGAGTCAGGTCTTCTCACGAGGCCGGTTCTAAAATTATTTTGCGGTGGGAGAGCAAAATAGCGCAGAACAATGTCAGTCCATTGTCTCTGAATGAGTCCTACTCAGCATTTGCCGTCTCATGGCGATCAATCGAGATCTGAGTGGTGAGTCATTTACCGCGGTGGGCCTATTTGAAAGTCGAGTCCCGTCCGCTTCGCCCACCATCGTCACCGAGATGACAATACATAGCAAGACCAAGGATGACGCTCAGATACAGCATAAATCATCAAATGTCTTCTCCTTCTGTTTCCTTGTTCCCCGGGCCTTGATACTGACTTGAGCGTGACAGGTACCAACTCGGACCTCGCATGGCAGAACAAAGGCTGCCCTTGCCCCAGTCATTGCAACCCCTGTCGACGGCGGCCCGAAACAGATTTCCATCCAGCAGCAGTTTCAACTTGTCACAGACGAAGATGATGACGAGGTTAGCTTGAAGGTACTGCTCAATCCCCTCCGTCGCGCTTTTTCTTTCCCGCATCTAACATCCGAGTAGGACCAGCTTCTACACGATTGCGACGAGCATCGCGCTTTGTTGGCCAGCATTCTCAAGAAACGTCTCGAAGAAGGACGTGGAGAGACTCTCTACGAGATTGGATATGACGGTAAGACCTTGCCGTATTTGAGGCTCATCCCATTAGAAGAAGGGTCCTCGATGAAGCTCTCCGAGCAAGAATTGACGACTGCTTACGACATGCTCGTCAAAGTCGCTGCCACTCTCAATGCAGACTGCAGTTTAATTCACAAGAAAACCGACTTTGCTGGTGGATGGGTGGGAATTGTTATGATCAGAAGTCGTTCGGATGCCGTCGAGGCCTTGGAGATCAGAGTTGCCTGTATTGCTTCTACAATCTGCCTCAATATACTGACTGTGGTTAGGCGTAGGGAATGTCGACGCCGGGAAAAGCACTTTGTTGGGTAGCGACTTTGTGAAGCGAATCTCATTCTCTAGGCGTGTTGACTAAGGGAGGATTGGATGATGGACGCGGCAAAGCGCGTGTGAATCTGTTCAGGTACTGCCTATGACTTGTCGTCAAGCTAAGGGTCAGACATCAGCACGAGAAAGAGTCAGGGCGGACATCCTCAGTTGGTATGGAGATCCTTGGATATTCTTCTACATCCGCACCAATCCTCACCTCGCAAGTGTCTGGGCGGAAGCTCACCTGGGAAGAAATTTCTGAGAAGGCCTCAAAGATCATCTCCTTCATTGATCTCGCTGGGCATGAACGATACTTGCGCACTACTGTCTTTGGATTGACTGGCTGTGCTCCAGACTATGTCATGCTCATGGTCGGTGGCAATGCTGGGCTGATCGGGATGAGTAAGGAACATTTGGGAATCGCCGTCAGCTTGGGGGTGCCGGTGATGGTCATCATCACCAAGATCGATATGGTAAATCTCAAACCAGAAGCGTTTCTGATAACGTCTAGACGCCCAAAAATGTGTTGGAGGAAACAGAGAAACAGTTGCTTCGGATTTTGAAAGGCGGGGGATGTCGCAAAATTCCAATGTTCATTGATAACATGGACGCCGTCGTTGTCGCCTCCGTACCACTTCTCCGGGGATTACTAGTCCTGATTGTCGTAGGGCAAATTTACCAGTGCCAATATTTGCCCGATCTTTCGAGTATCAAATGTTACTGGAGAAGGGATCGATCTGGTGCGAGTATTCCTCAATATCCTTCCGTTCCACGGACAATATTCCATCACCGAACCAGCTGAATTTCTCATCAACGACACTTTCTCCGTTCCCTATACAGGAGCCGTTGTTGCTGGGGTTGTTAATGCGGGGACAATTCACAATGGAGATACGATGTGGATGGTGCCTTCCTGCTTATCCCTAAATCACGCTAATGACTCAGGGGCCGAATAGTACTGACGATTTTACCCCCGTCACTATTCGGAACATCCAACGCAAGCGCGTCAATGTCCCCTTCGTCACGGCAGGACAGAGCGCAAGTTTTGCTTTGAAGAAAGTCCGACGGCAAGATATCCGCAAGGGAATGGTCATGCTACAGAAGACCGATACTCCTCCTGTGGCAGTCAGAGAGTTTATCGCGGAAGGTATTTTCAGATTATCCCATCGGCACTAATCTCAGTCATGATTTTATACCATCAGACGACTATCAAGCCCAAATATCAGGCAATGTTGCACGTCAACGCGACTGCGCAAACGTGCCAGATCATTTCCATTCATACAATCAATCGGAAATCAAAAGGCGAAACCGAGCCTGTGGATGATACCGGTGCTCAAATCTTGCGGACCGGTGATCGTGGGTTGGTTCGGTTCCGCTTTATGCAGCGAGCAGAGTATCTCAAGGTTGGCACCAAATTGATATTCCGAGAGGGCCGGACAAAAGGGTTGGGGACTGTGAAGGAAATTTTCCCAGTGAAGGAACCAATCGTTGCTGGACCCTCCTTTTCAGCTGCGTCTGATTCTGGCGGCAAAGCTCACGTTCGTTCTCCAACAAAGGAGAGTAAACAAAAAGCCATAATAGGCAAACCACGGGAGATACAGGAAAGGCGTTGAAGTGAATTGCTGCGTAGGGGCTTTGGGGATTTTCTTTTCTTCTATTTTTCTTTTTTCTGGCTTGGGATTGGCTGCAAATGGTGGTGTGTAGTAATTGCTTTGCTGTGGATAGCGCGTTGTTGGCTGTCAAAATGCACAAATAGAGTACCGTGTAGATACATTGTGACTCAATCCTGCATACAAGGAAACCTCCTTTTGTTGTACGTCCCTTCTATCATCTGACAGCCGACTGCTTTTACGCACGTCTCATTCATCTGCAGCCTTTCGGGTCGCCTCTTCCAGCTTAGCATAAAGCCGCTCTCTCTCGGCTTGGCCAAAGACGCTTTGCTCCGCTCTCGCTTCGCGACTTGCAATCAGTCGGTCGCGCAATCTCTGGACTGTGTCTCGTTGTCGAGCCTCTACTCCATCCATCCAATATCCAAAGCCCGCTCCAACTGCAAAAAACATTGCCGTTCCCGGCCACGCTATTTGGTTAGCGTTGGACACAGCGACAGCTCCTACCACCGGGAGAGTTGAATGAACGGTGACAGAGACCGAGTTGGATGAAACGTGTAAATGTACTGGGTCGTCAGTTGTCACAGCCACTAACCGGGAAGGGGAAATACGACCAGGCGGCCCATCCTGCCATGCTGGTCAAGACGGCCATGATGGATGCGGGTGCGGGTCACGCCTTCGAACGATGTTGCCCACTTCATAACTTAGTCCGAATCCCAACTTACTTGTTCTTACAGCATTTCAATCGGAAATCGGTGTCTTTTCGGAGACATATGGGCAGGTTTCGAGATGAAATATGCAAAGGATAGAGTGGGAAGTTTATCAATGGGACAGGATGGTAAGAAGCAAGGCATGTCGGACTTCCCCCCAGGAATAAGTATTCTCACTCCCGGCCAAGTCATCAATCCATATCTAAAATGTGATGCTATTTTGCCAAACGTTCGCTATCGTTCTTGTACACTGTAGTCGCCGGGTATCTTGACCATTTCTCTCAAACTGTACTTGTTAGCCATTGTAAATTGAATGCAATATACTCCTCTCCGAGTTTGACAACATTGTGACGAATCATCCTTGGATCCATTCTCAAGTGTCTTCGAATGTCGCGTATGACAAAAGGTCCTGAATAGAATCGCAATAGGAAATAATGTCCTTCAGAGTGATAGGCACTATGCGCTTTCATCCGCTGTGGAAGTTGCATGACCCCCAGGTTGACCATATTTCGAATTACCCCGTTCCGATTTAAAATCGTGTTACCTGCTATCCTCGCAACACTGTATGGAGTCAATGAAAGCAGTAACGGGATTTACTCTCTGACTTCTGACAGATTCGGACCTTTGCGAACGATGCATATCAGCTCGTAGAATGGCATTGACCGGACGAAGCGAAAGGAAATCAGAAATGCCAAATTTATCCAAATTGAAACCCTAGAAATCAGTCCAGTGAGCCCTAGAATATTACAGGGATCACGGCCGCACGCATGTTGCGAGGAACAGAGTTGTTTAAATATTCCCAATTGTTTCTACTTACTTTTAGAGTGCCTCATAATAAGGCCTATCTGTTGACTGGTGTTTCAGGGACATTCTTCAATTTCATGAGTTTGATGGCGTTATCTCGTCCCATCTTCACCTTGTCTGCGTCACTAAGCCACTCAATGTTGTCCCACCACTTAGCGCCCTCCTCACACCACTCATAGGCGGTGTCAATGCTGTAAATAATCCTATCTGTGCCCAATCTGAATCATGAGAACTCTTTAGAAAATGATGAGGTACACGTTCATGCATAGTTTCAACGTTTCGTCACAGTAGTGTCCGGATGTAGTGACATGGATATTGTTCTTGAAGTAGTGGAGCAGGGATTTCTTGGCTTTTACTCGTTTGTGCATTCCTTTGTCGAGCCCTATAAAGTCAGATGTACTACGCAAACGACATTACAATGATCAAGGCGCCAGATATCGGCAGGGAGGCCTTCGCCAAGATGTCCGATGACGAATTGAACTTTAGGGAATCGGTCAAATACTCCATTGCCACAAAGTCCGAGGGTGTGGATGCTGACTCCGGTGGAAAAGACTTGTGGTCCCCATCCTGGGCGCCCCTCCCACAGTTGTTTGAAAATGGTCGGAGATGACAACCGAGGATGCATGTATACCGGAACATCTAGGTCTTGGACGGTCTTCCAGAAGATATCGTACGAGTCGCTGTCATAGTGAAGCATAGTGTCACCGTTTGGCCCACTGGATTGCCCTGTATTCATTAGATCACGGTCTAGAAAAAAGGTGCTAACAGTCATTCAACATGCATCCGACGAGGCCCAGTTTCTTAACTGCACGGGTGAGCTCCTCGGCAGCTTCCGCAGGGTCATGCATACTGACAGATGCAAAACCTTGAAAGCGTGTGGGGTTTTTCGAGACAATGTCAGCCATGTAATCGTTTGCCCGCTTCGCGAGCGCCTCTGATTTCTTTTGATCGGCTTCTCCTTGGCATCCGGGTGATGTAATGGACAGGACCATCATTCCAACACCGTGCTTATCCCTGAGAAGTTAATCAATCGAAAATTCTTGAGACTAACATTTCACCAAGCCGCGTAACTCCATGGACGTCAAGCAGACGGTTTGCGAGTCTCCATTCCTCAGGATAGTCCTGGTCGTCAGGCAAGGTATAATTTGCCGCCTGGAATTAAATGGAAAGAATTAATGGAGGGGCTACCTGGTAGACCAATTCAGGCATGGTAATAGCCTCTTCGATTGCGATTTTGCCTTTCATCCTGATAGTCAACGCTTCCCACCCACCCTCTGGGACGGGACAGTGCGTGCTTAAATGGAGAAACGGCCCATTCAGAAAGCGTGTGGGGTTCACGCGTATTTCGTGTGGAGTAGAGTCTACTTGCCGATCTAGCGGCTGGCGGCAGTAAATCCGGCAGTTCCCCGCAAATCGATCTAATCTCAACTCTAGAATCGATTTAATTTCTATGTTATCCTATACAATCTAGGTATCCTGCCATTTGAACGTGCCCATAATCAAGATGTTGGTGATGTTCCCCTTCATCGGCTGTAACACAGTCAACTTTTGCTTCACGTCGTCGGTATCTGAACTGGACATTCAGTCAGACACAGAATTAGAAACTGGAATTACACAAATATGAATCCAAGGATATTTGACTCGAGCACTCCTCTAGCATCCTCATCAATTCCCACGCTGGTTATTGCAAGGATGGAGTGCTGCAAGACAGAGGGGGACTCTAACTGGACGAGTTCAATGTCTGTGACAATTGCGGACTCTTCCTGTCCAATTGGCAAGGCGGAGGTATGAGTTGCCGCTTTCCCTTCCATTAACGAAGATGTCACCATTGGAAATAAAACCTTCGGCCAATCGATACACCTTGATACTCTTGAAATCTAGGGTACGTGAAACAGGTGAGAGAACATTCTTCAAATCACCGTAAAAGTATTGTTTCGTAACGAAGCTTTGCAGCTGTTGTAAATATGTCGGACTGAGCTCGACAGCACCGCCAGATCTTGCAAGCTTAACTACTGCGATGCCGTATTTGTCCGCGTATCGACGGGTCAAATCATTGTACAGCCGTTCGTGACCCAAAACAACGATTACCGAAACTGCGAACTCCGCTACAATATCACGTATGAGTTCGGTTCCAATTGACTGATCAAGTACACCAGAGGTGTCTATTATACAGCCCGACACGTTTTCTAAAATTTATATTAGCAGCTGCGTGTCGACACGTGGGGGTTGATGAATATACCTTGGACATCTTCTTCTAAGCGAGAGGTGACTGCGAGAGCAAGACGAGAGACATATTTCCTGTAGAGCTTTAAATTTTCTGCAGGCGATTGGTTTCCATAATAATAGACCAAAGGGTTTCTGGTGGGAATCTGAGAATACCCATGGATTGCACTCGATCCAAAGCCTTCCTCGACATCCAATGTTGTCTGTATGCAGGCCGCTGTCATTGTACCCGGAAGCGACAGAATAGTCTAGAGTAAGTCATTTAGAGATATTTCAGATGCCCACCTGTTTAGAATCCAGCCCCACCACAGTAGGGGTTCGGCCCTGTCGAATCGAATATCCGGTCAAAATCTTGGCAAGGCTCGTTTTACCAGCATCTTCGGAACCAAGTATAAGTACTCTAGGGCCGCTCGTATGCGTGTCTTCTGCGGCTTGGCGTTTCCTTTCTAGAGCGAAGTGTAGGTTGGCATAGGAGAGCATCGGAGTTTCGCCAGCAACATAGGCAACGGATGGCGATCCTCGCAAGGAAAGGATAGCACCATGATATGTGAAGATCGCAGCCTTTGTACCAACAAAGGTGTAGAGTTGTTCAGTGACTAGTTCAGCCCCAAATATCTCTGCCGTGCCCGAAAGCAGCTAGCCAAACCATAGTCAGCTCGCATAGACAAGCCGACGGCAATTTTGTCATACCTGAATTTCGACCCTGGTCTCAAAGTCGACTTCGAACCTCAATTCTTCGTTTCTCTGGAGCTCATACTCATGCGTCTCATCTGTTATCTACGCAAAGGATGTTAACACCTAAAATTCTAGAGATGGTTTCGTACCTTTTCATGCCTGAAACTAGGCATCTCGATCACGCTTGCTGGTCAACAAGGGCAATACAGATCTGCGGAAAAGCGACCGGCCTCCTATAGGAATTTGTGCTTGGCCCTGGCTTTGCTCATTTTACGATTTCTTTTCCGGGTTTTGTGACGGGGAAGCGGAAAGTCGTCTGTGCGTCAAATCTCCGGATTATCGAACTTTGTGACAAGCGACTTTCGAGATGCTCTCAAGCAACGGTTATCAAGCAATCATGAACACACGAATCTCTTGCTCGATCATCAGGCTGGCTAGCTCATCCTGTCTCAGAACTCTACCGTCCCAATTCGTCCACCGCAATGCCATCGCTCCACGTTGCTTTTCGTCATTGTCCTCCAGACTCTATGCAAGTATCGCAATCCGGTAAAGGAAATGCAGTCTCACACTGGTGCATAGGCAATGTCAAACGATATACTCAACAGCATGAATGGATTGAGATCGACGACAAAAATACTGGTATTTCCTCTCTCCGTGGCCCCATAAAATACTCATAAAACCTAGGAACAATTGGAATAACTGAACACGCTCAAAAATTACTTGGTGATGTCGTTTTCGTCGAATTGCCTCCTGTAGACTCATTCGTGGCGAGAGGAGGTATACATGCATTCCGTTTGAAGCTCTGATTGACTATATAGAGGAATTGGGCGCTGTTGAAAGTGTAAAATCCGCCAGCGACATATTCGCCCCATTGTCTGGTCAGGTTTTGGAAGTAAATGAAGAACTCACTTCGAAACCGAGTCTTATCAATAAGTCTGCAGAATCAGATGGTGGCACTCTCGACTTCCTCGACCGCTAACCCTGGGGTAGGGTGGATCTGTAAACTAGTCTTGTCCAACAGCGAAAACGAATTGGGTAGCCTGTTGACTCTAGAGCAATATGAAGCATATTTGGAAGAGGAGCACGACGAGGAATTTGACGAGGACGACGAATATGACGAGGACGAGGATGACGAGGATGACGAGGGCGACGAGGGCGACGAGGATGAGGAAGAGGACGAGGGTGAAGAAAGCGAAGAAGAGGACGAAGAACCTGAGAAGCCAAACCGACGAAACAGGAGGTAGTTGAAATGAAGCGGTTATGATGTTTTTCAAAGGACAGTACCCCAGATGAATGTATCTGAGATGCGAGTCTTCGACGAGTCTGAACTGAAATGTACAACTACGATAAACTGTACCCGACAACCAGCCTTACTTCCTAAGCGTAATGAACATATTTAAATACAATTCAGGTACCCCCGTAGCATCCTCGACGCCACTACTTCTGCTCCCTTCTCGCCTCAGTCGGACTCGCTACGAATCCAGATTTGGATAAGAATTCGTAAACCTCGTCTAACTTTGTCGCTAACATGTTCAGTCCTCCACAATTCATAATCATTATGTCGGCTTCCAATCTTCTTGCCCTCTTCGCCAAGAGAAACCTGCATCTCTCTACCAAGCCTCTCCATCTAAATACCGACGCATAACTCGATGCGGCTTTAATCCCATCTAAAGTAGTATCTTCCCCCATCACTTTTCTTAGTAGAAGAGCTTCCCCGTCTTCGAAGATGTTGCAGATTTCGAAGTACTCTGCGAGAGCGTAAATTTGGCAGTACTCGAGAAGCGAATACTTTTCAGAGGGCACTGAAGTTTCCATTGTGATTGCTTGATAGAATAGTGCGATGGCTTCGGGCGAAAAGGTGCCGTTGAGACTAGCAGTATTGAGTTCGGCATCGTTGGGAGTAGTGCTGGGACTCTGTGGGCTTGTCGAACGGGTTCTCCCCATGAGATAGGAACGAGGGAAGGTCCATTGCATGCGTGTTCCGCGGTGTTTCCCACTGCTTTGGACATGGATGAGCGTTATGTTTCCTCGTGTCGTATCACATGTTGTGGCCGTGGTAATAATTGTTGGTATGCGGGTACCCAAACTTGACTTTGCACTGTCGAGAACATCCTCCATCTTGATGTACTTGTCTGACCGAGGGGATTGCAGAGGGAGCGTTTCTGCTTTGCGTTTCATGGATTCCATCTCTGACACCGCCTCGCTTGATCGATTTCTCTTGATTCCGTCTGTCAATGATATCCCTCTAAATGAGAGCTCACAGATCTCCGCTTAAATACCAACGCCTAGAATGGGCAGCAGTTGAGGCTAATTAGAAAACAAAGAGTGGATCCACAAAGCAACTCTAAATCGACCCCGATTTAGTGCCTATTTAGATTTTCTTTATCCTGAATACTAGTGGAGCGTGAGTACGCGGCTTGACTTCTGACTGCATCCTTTGTATTCTGAGGGCCTGAGTTCTTAAAGCCCAAAGCGCTGGTACGACCAACGACCCATTGTTCAATTTCACCAATCAAGCGCGTCCGCTCGTCCTTGATTCGACTCGTTTGATTGATGCGGATTTGCAGCGAATTATTGTCGTAAATATTGTAATATTACGATGATCCCACACAATTACCGTGGGATTTGTTACGAACCCTGGTCCACACCTCTCCGCATTCCCGAGAAGAGCACCCACCGACGGAAAAACAAGCAGAAACCAGAGACTTTTCTATTCCCTGACAGAAATTCGAATTTCTCTCCATGGCTCTCAACAAACCAGTCTCTGCAGTTCCCCAAGTCGTAAACCCTGTCCCCGCTGAGACGTACTTAGGAGTCTATCTTCGTACTCCCCCACCTTTGCCGGATCCTAGCGGAAGTGGAACACGGATTAATCTCTTGCTCTTAGGCCACCTTTCTACCAATCCGCTCAGAACAAAGGCCGTCACGAGTGGAGCTTTAAGTGCATTACAAGAATTCCTTGCTTCTTACATCGCTGGTGAGAAGTCTCCAGATGGATCGTATTTTACCAGCCGAGTCCCTAAAATGGCATTCTATGGGGTATGATCTCCAGAAAATGCTCGTCTCCTAATCAATAGGCCGTCATCTCTGCCCCCCTGGGACATGGTACCTTCAATACTATCTGATTCTCCATACTGACAGTGATCAGTATTAACATTGATACTGCAAAAGGTTTTCGAAGGCAAAACTACCGTGAAGGATAAGATCTTACAGATTCTTTTCAGCAATCTTCTGGTAAAGCCCTTTTCACCTAAAATGTTTGATGTCCAATATCCCTCAGATTGCTCCTATTCAGAACGGAGGTAGACTTGCTCAATTTTTGTAACCCTGCTAACTTGTGTAGTCTACTTGGCATCGATGGCTGTAATCGGTATCGACTTGTTTTACCAAGGGTGAGGTTAACCTATATAGCGGGTGCTAAGAACTTCGAACAAATCAAAGCGACAGTGAAAGTTGGATTCCTCCCGGTCATGAAGATTTCGTGGATGGTCAGCCCTGTCACCTTGGTATTTCCGTCTGCCTAATTAGCTGATGTTTTCTAGCTCTTCGCACAAAAATATCTTCCTCCACAAGCATGGGGTATTTATCCCTTCTTCCCATGATGAATTCTGACTTTCAAGTCCCATTTTTCAACTTGGTCGGATTTGTGCTGGGCACATATATCAACACTCAGACCAAACGTCGTCGACGTCTAGCGGCTTTGAAGAAGCAGGTAACTTCCTTCAACTTTTCAGAGTCAAGTAACTCATCTGTCTCTAGGCAGAAGAGGAGAAGAGGCTTTAAAGATGGAAAGCGTGAGCCTGCGGGAAAGTAGATGAGATGTTATATTGGTTATTCTATATTGATAAGTGCGGTCAGGAATTTGAGACTCGTTTTGCGATCACCATTCATTGATCACCGATTCTATTCCATGCATTAGGTATCCATATAAATCTACAACAGCCTGAGTAAGTCACCCTGAATAATATATACAATTTTCCGCCACCCGGAGTTTTCGATGTTCTCCGATAAACAAAACGCCAACCCGATGTCAATCTTTCCTCCCAACCTCCCTCTTTCCAACAGCGCTCAAGAGGCTCCGCCCCGCCTCTTTAACAGGAATCCAGAGATAGTATCCACTGAGAATTGAGCACTTGCGACGCAGTCCATCGCCGATGACGATCCATCATCAAGCAGTTGATTACAACCTCGCAGATTTCAGGATCGACCCTTGCGGCAAAACGATCCTTATTCCAGTCCCCCTTCGTAACCATCATCTGCAGCTTTGGCGCAAAAGGATCATGAAAGGGTAATTCGCCGATCGTCAGAGCGTGTACAACCACTCCATACGACCACATATCGATGGCGGTGTCGAGTAGAGGCGTTGTCGAACAGATTTGTTCCGGTGCGGCGTAAGCGAGCGATCCGCCAGCGACCATATCTTCCGGCCGGATATGGTGTGTATCGGAAACGTTTGATTTCGGAGTGACAAATTGGTTTCTCGGTGAGGGAGTGTCGTCACCTGGAAGGAAGTCCGCGAGTCCAAAATCACAGAGCCGGAGGTCTCCATCCTCACGGTCGATAACACAGTTTTCAAGTTTGACGTCTCGATGTACAACCCGGGCATCCTCATGGAGGTATCGAAGTGCAGAAGCGAGCTGGAAGGAATACTTTAAAGCAAGCGTTGGAGGCAACCCTTGGCGATGTGCTTTGAAAACATCGAATAAAGTTCCTCCAGCAAAGAGTAGAGTGAATGCCCACGTGGCATAAGAGGTGTCGATAACTGTAATGAGCGGAAGGATGTACGGATTCGACAGACATTTCCATACATTTATTTCGTGCTCGAAGTGCGATTGAAGGATTTCGTTTCCCGTGTCCTCTTTGGTGGCATATTTACGGACTATCTTGACCGCGTGTTGGACTTGCTTGCCATGTTCGAAGGTGAAGGCTTCTTTGACGACGCTGAAGCCACCAACTCCGATCTGGCGGCCGATAATATAGGAGCCGATTTCTTGACCTTCGTCGTCAGGGGCAGGAGCGGGCGCGGTCGTCTGTGCAAAGCTCGACAGCCACTATAATCGGTCAGCGACTTGTACCTTATGGGAATTATGGTACCATTTTGGCGGGACTGTCGGGGACGCTGTCGTAAGAGGATGCGTCGACAAATGTACTTTGGCGCGAGTGAGTGCCATACGAATACGACAAGGATCGTGCAACGCCATCTGTCTGGTTGGATGTTTGTCTGGGGTGGTGTATCGACGAGTGAAGCGTCTTTGAGCTCCGGTTAGGGAGGAGGGAAGACCCAACCGTTGACTGAGGCGTATCCGGCAAACCACTGGGTGGCGAGTCTGCCGAGTAGAGGTGCGCGGACGTCGAGTAAGGGTTGTGAGTGTCAAAGGCTCCAGGCGAATATGATAAAGGTGGGGTGAGCTGGGGATACAAGGGCGAAGGATGCTTCTGAGGAATGCGCACCCCGGTTCCGGAGCTAAAGAGCGCTCGCTCCGAGTCGCTCATGGCTCGCATCCTTGGATGTATGTCGCTAAGAAGATGGTTCTGGTCCAAGCTGTGGTCCCTGTGGTGCACGGTGGCCTCTGTCTCGGCGATGGAGGGAAGGAGGGGGGGGCGTATTTCCCGTTGATTATTGCTGCCAACCGCTGTGTCGATTGTCAGGTGGAGCGGAGTCTCGTTGTCGTGGTGTCCCTTGGTCGTGTTGCCGTTCTTTGCCAGGTCGGCCATTGTATATAGATATATATGTAGAGGTGGGAGGGGTGAACAGAGGAAGAGAGAGAGACGCTTGAGCCCAGTGGGTGATAAGGGATAATGTGCAAAGGATGGGCGGGGGCTGTATGGTGGAGGCAGAGTTTTACTTATGACAGGACGGACGACGGATATAGAGCGGGATGAGCGTCGCGCACGGGGGGGGGAGGGATAGAATATTTAAAATGAGATAATTTCACGAGGCTGTGCTTGCGATCTTGCCAGACTCGGATATAGGAGAGGAATGGGTGGATGGACGGAGAAATGGGACCCCCACGCTCACAAGCTAAAGCCCAAAATTTGTCTGTAACTTAATATGGCGGAGCGGGATCCGCGCTTTCTGCGCATCTTTACCTCCTAAGGTAACGCAAATCCCCCACCTCACTCTTCCCACCCATCCATAATCCCGATCTCACCAATATCTCGGGAGCGCACCGTCTGTATACAGTCTTTAAGATTATTACTATCCACCTAACATATATCGGACCGTGGGGTCCGTATCTGAGATTGTCAAACAGCACGTGTGCCCTAGTAGCTGCACATGATAGATGCAGCCTAATGCAGCTTTCAGGTAGATCTTAGATCATATAACGGATGATCATTGTCACGGAACTATGCATCGAGGCATTGGCACATTGTGAGGTTCGGCTGTCCGCTTCGATGACAGTTCTCCAAAAGTGAGTGATCTAGTTATAATAGGCCCAACATTATCACAGCCACCCCCATCCCGCTAAGACAAAAAAGGAAGTTAAAAAATATAGGATGAACGACGGCATTAGACAGGGTGGGTTCCTCTGATCCCTTGCTTCGGGACGCACATGACGTAGTGTCAAAAGTCTGTACTGTCACGCACAGGAATGTTTGAAAAGCTTTTCCAGCTATATTACAGTAGATTCTCCCTCAGCTCCTCGCTATACGAGTCTCCCTGAAATCCATCTCCTTTATGTACAACAAGAGTACCAAAATCTGAGATCCCATTTTACTCAAACTCCTAGGCTTTGACATCAAACATATAAGACATCAGGACATCATCTAAGTGCTGTAAATATGAGGTCAGCATATAACGTTTCTGAATCAGAGGAAGGACCCGTACCGAACACATCTCATCAATGTGCCGAGCACAGGCACCGTACAATTCCACAATCTGTGGGTTGATCGAGTCGCCGCGCCTTGGCTTTGTCAAGCGGCTCCCTTCATAAATAAGAACAAGTGCATCTCGGATGCTCGTATCGTTATCCAGGAAAGAATGGATTGATGAATCGGACCAAGGCAGGGAAGGTGTTGCAACGGTATTGGTCTCGTTAGTCGTGTCCAGAATGTCAACGTTGCCATCGGGGGACGCAGGTGGTGTCTCGATTTGGATGTCCTGAGTTTCGTATCAGCGCTCTCAGCGAAAAAGGATGTTTACCGATTCCTTTACAGCAGAGGTAATGAGAGGATTAGGAAAGCTGTCGGATTGTTCCGAGCCGACGCTCTTCCCGTTTTGAACGTTCTCCAACTCATCATATTGTGCAGGCGCTTCCCAGTCATTCCGAAGCGCGTCGGTCTCTTCTTTTGATTCTTGCCCTAAAGAAACGGTGGTTTTGGTGGATGACTTCGTATCCACATGCTCTTCTTCACGTCCCGTTTCATCGTCTTTAGAAGGCTTTCTTGACTTTTTCCGGAAAAGGTTGCCAAATACGCTATTTTTCCTCCCTTTCTTGTCTTTGGCGTTGTCTCGACCGTCTGACTCTGCGCCAGAATCTGAGTTTGCAACAGAACTAACGGAGAGTGACCGCTTGCGGTCGTTCTCTCGGTCGGATGCTTTGCCTTTACCTGCTGGAATCTGAACAAAATCAGTTACACGAGTATGCGAAGAAGGATGATACATCGGTAATACTTTCTTCTGGGCTAAAGGAGATCCGGTCTCGGGCAATAGATGGTGTGACGGATATCTTTAATGGTTCGAGCTTTGAGTCACGGAATATGGCAGAGGTTGGCCTTTCGCCAACCTGCTCATTTAGGTCTCTGATGCGCATGATTTTCCGTCCGGCATGATCTATAGAGGACCACCGTTAGTATTGCAGGGGGACTAATATGGGAAGCAAACCCGACACATCCGATTCGATGCCGATTCGGGGACTTGGGTGTGGAGCGTCAACATCGCTATCCATAAACGGGTCCTGTTCAAAGGCTTCGTCCCTTCGAAGTTGCGCAAGATTTTGTTCAGGAGATCGAATTTCGGGTTCAATGATTTCCTCATCGATCTCGTCGAGTTGACCCTCCGTGATCATGTCATCTAGTTCGCCCTCTTCATCTTGCTCTTCTTCACCGTCGGATGTATCGTAAGAGGTAGACTCGAGTTGATAATAAGTGCACGAGTTGTTGAAAATCACAGTTTTTGCTCCCTTTCGTCGAAATGGCTTTCGGGTACTGGACCGGCTGGTGGGTGAATGATCTTCGAGCATGACGGCAGTAAGCTTGAATCCAGTGTCAGCAGAGCAAAGTAGAAAATGAGTACATCAATGTTGCGATGCTTGTTTAGGCGCGCCAGTCGTTCCTGGGGAGTTTCAATGGTTTCCGCAGGAAGGTAGCCTAGGGATTTTAGGGGCTGTTACAGGTATGGTATATGGTACCTAAACTTTCGTCTTTGACAACGCGTACAAGCCACCAATAGCTATTTGAATCGTCTAGAAGGACCAGCATATCGCCTTTAGTTGCATTTGCTTGGCCTTCGACTGTTGCAGCGAATGAATGCAGGGCGTACATGAAGTTGAAGTCGATGTCCTACGAAAGAATGGGGTTAGTTTCTAGGCGTACAATAAAGACAGGACGTACATCATCCGGAATGGACGGGGATGAGCTCAAGGCATCGCCGTCATCGTCATCCTCGTCATCCTCGTGGTAGACATCCTCCTCCTCGTCGACTATGCTATCAACGCCATGCTCGTCACGTTCCATTTGGAACGAGCCGTCGGCAGAGCCCTTTTTCGCCTGGAGATCAAATGTATCTACAACGGGAGAGTCAGCACTGCGGATAATCTGCTACGGCTTGTGGTTGTCACCTGCGCGAACGGGTTCAGGTCTAGTCATATTGTAACAGTTTCAGTAATTTGGTAAGGAAATCAATTTGTCGAAAGCCGCTTTGGGGTATTGAAGGTGGCCAAAGAGCATCCAAATGCCTGCGAAGATTATGTGCTCGTGGACTTAACCGAAGGGGCCAGCGCTTCGACAGTAGAGGGTGTGTGAAATGTTTGACACACGAAAATGAACCTGAGAAAGCGAGGATTACGCGCCCGCCGAGCGAACTGAATGGCAGATCGAGAGGAAGGGATATGTGCGCGCGGATCAGGGATCGAAAATGCCTTTGATCTACCTCGTCGATGGTGTGGGAGGGTCGGTGGGTGTGCGTGGGTGCCTGTGAATATGAATGAATTCTGTCGTCGTGGTTGATTTTCGAGTTTTTGCCAAAAGTGGCTGGGGACCTGGGGACGCACACTAAAGTAGGAAAACCAGGGGCAATCATGATCCAATCAAGCAAAGCAAGAGGCGCCTCAGGGGCTCACTCAAGTCGGGCCAGAGGGCGCAGTCGGAATCGCAACAACTCGAAATTAGGTAAAATCGTCCCCTTATCAAAGGCTGCTTCCTGGTCTTCCTCCTCCTCGTCCTCCTCGCCTGAGCCGTCTTCGGGACGTCATGGCCGTGCCCTCTGCTCCCTTTGGTCAGACCAGCAGAAGATACGCCTCGTATGCCGGCTCTGTCATTGTGTATCTCGATCCTCCCCTTCGTGAATAAGGATAGTAGTTTCTGATTGCCAAGATCACTTTCATCGGGTACAGGATACTCATTCGGATTGATTGCTAGCCCCATTTCGGAACGTCTTGGTCTCTCTGCAACTGCAATCAACTTCGTCGGTACTACTCTCTTGTTAAAATCAGTGCTGAACCATCTCAAAAGGCGCTGCTGGCAATTGGGGCATGTATCTACTCAGCCCGATCAGGTAACATTTCCCTCCGAGACGCAATTGCTTATACCAAAGTGGATACATAGTCGACAGATGGGGCCCAAAGCTGTAATCGATTTCAATTTCGCGTCTAACGCCGTAGTCCTCTTCTCATAGCGACGATTTGCATGTTTTGTGGTTTCTATGGGCTCAACCGCGCTTATGTCGATGACGAGCGGGGCGCGTCTGCGTTTCTGTTAGCCTTCTTCATGTTTCTTACTGGTGTGGGTAGCTGTGCCGGTAACAGGACCATCGTTCCTTCTAAGGTCTAATTTGCAAAGGTTTCGGGGCAGCACTGAACGCAGCTGCGAAAAACTTTCCCAATACTCGAGGCATCTCACTCACACGTTTGGCGCTGATTTATCACAGGAACCGCAACAGCCTTCCCTGTACAAGCATAGTGCAGTGGCTTACAGCTAACGTGGGCTCTAGATTGCAGCGTTCGGACTGTGCGCCTTCGTCTATGGCACGATCTCTAAATTAGCCGTCCCCGGTGATACTGCTTCATTTCTATTGATACTTGGTATTGCTCTTTTTTCCAGCCTAACAACCTCAGCTGTCATGACGACTGTGTCTGATTTCTTCGGATTTATAGTCATTTCTGTGTTTCCCCCGACCCAGAACAGCAGCCCGGCACGAAACCCCTTGCGCCGGCATAAGAGCCGTGATGCTTTGATCACCAGCGATGAAGACTCTGGGGATATCGTCGCATCTGATGACGAGGTGCCAACTCGGCCAAGGAGTCGGACGGCTCGCAGTGTTACTCCGCCGCCGGCTGTACATCATGCGAAACCCATAGACCAAATACCGCGACCCGCGCTCGGAAAACCAGACTTCTGGATACTTGCCTTCATCATGTCTATGCGTACCTCCTCTATCTATTGGCCTCCTGATTCTGCTAGTAAGCGGCTGTGGTCTGATGTACATCAATGTTGATCTCCCCATCGTCAATCTGTTCTGACATCTCAATTGTAGAATGTTGGGCATTGTGTTGATGCTCTGTTCGATGATCGTGGTGACCCCCGAGAGCATTCGAGAACGTTGGCAAAAATACAAGCCGCCCATGTGTCAATCATTTCTCTTTCGAGCTGCATTGGTCGGATCACTGCCGGCACATCTTCGGATATCTTATTAAAAAGATTCGGACTTCCGCGCACATGGTGTCTCGTTTGTGCGAGCCTTGTGACTATTCTCGCTCAGCTCTCCGGCTGGTTGATCACAACAATCGATCATCTCGTAACTAGTGTCGTGTAAATTCAGGACTCATGTTAGTATATCGTGTCATGCTTAACCGGATTCGGCTATGGACTTCTTTTCGGATGCTCGCCTGTCATTGGTATTATCCACTACTCGCCTGTGCTAATCGTTCCTCATAGCATCCGAATTATTCGGGATTGAGTACACATCCAAAGTAACTAGAGGCTAATTTCAGGGCATTTGCTCAGAATTGGGGCTGGATCACTCTGACCCCCGCGATCTCAGGTACTACTTTCAATTTTTCCTTCGGTAATCCCTACGACGTGACAATTCCTTAACATTCTAGGTCGGATATTCGATGCGCACGCGGGCGGCCTCTTTAACCGTTGTCATCAAGGCCAAACTTGCTATGCGTCCGCCTTTTTGTTGACTGTCATTTGCGCCACTTTCGCGCTGGGGTTTGCACTGCAATTGCATCTTAGACAAACGAGGATTCAGGTGGATATGCTGTACATTGATTAAGGTCTTACACTTCGAGTTGGTCAGGGCTCCTACGGCGTTCGGTTCTTGAACCACAGCACACCATGCATTAGTACTGTTGGTGATTTAGACTGCGGCATTTTCTCTTTACGAAGATTAGTAGTAAGTACAGTATCTGAAAGTTGCATTTGAAATGTTTTAGAAGAACTTACTACCACTACCACTGCCTAGTATTAGTATACCGGGGCACACTGCCGGTGGGTTAAATTCTGCAACCAGGCTGCGCTTAACAGTACTACTACCACTGCAGTACCACTATTATTTCTACAAGCCTTAAATAGATTTTACTGGCCGTACCAGTATGTTCCGGTCAAAGAGCAACTTTGAATGAAATTGCTTGAACTTAAAAGCATCAATCGTCGGCTTTCGACTTTTCTTTCAGTGCTGCAAGGAGTCTTAAACTTTCGAATTCAGAGTTAAATCCTTCGCTCCAACAGTGCAATGAGCAGCACAGGGCAATTAGTAGCCAAACTTAGAATTCTCGCGGTACGTTGGCACTAATAGTCCTGGCAATACTACTCTCACCCTTACTATTACTAGTAGTACTTCGGGGATGTCAGAATATATACTAGTAGCAGTACTACCATTATTACTGGTAGTCCTTGGTTTTCAGGTATTGGTATATGATCCCCTAAACTACTAAGACTGGCTACGTACGGGCTACTAGTAATAAGCTCCAAATAAGAAACACTCCTACTATAGTACGGTACTAGTACTACAACGATTTTCCCGCCGGCCTTGTTCTCCTCCGGGGTGCGGCGGGCATCCACAAATTTAGTCTAAAATCGCCGAGGGACCACTTGTTACCTACCATAAGTACCGGTCATGCGCACTGCGCCGCCTTCACAGACACACTGAAGGGAGTCGAGAAGCGTTGTAGTTCCGACGAGCTCGAGGACCTTGTGAACACCTTTGGGATACAGCTCCCGAACTTTGTTTGCGATAGCACCAGTGTCGACAACCATTTTGTGAGCTCCGCTGGCTAAGAGCAGTTTCCTCGCGGTCCGACCAAAGTAGTACCTCCTCGAATGAGAAGAATTTCGTTATTTGCGAGTCGTAGGGACTTGAATAACGAGCCCCATGCGGTTTGCAACATTTCCGGGACTGCGCCAAGCACCTTCCAGTCTAAATCCATCTTGATGACCTGCACTTGGCTTGCCGGAGGGCAAGTGAATTCTGCACAGCCGCCATCCCATTCCCTTCCCATACCACCTAGTATAGCTGTTGCCACTACTAGTATGTCACCCCTCTGAAATCCATGCCCACCACGCGATTGTTCAATGATGCCGACAGCTTCGATACCGAGAATGCGAGGAAATTTCACGTTGGCCGACAAGACCTTGCCTGGTGAAAAGCTCTGAACGATTCAAGCCGAATGCCTTGACTCGGATAAGAACTTGTTCGGATGAGGGCCTTGGGATTGGGCGAGTCCCGAGCTTTAAGGCCTCAGGTCCGCCAGCTTTATAAATTAGAATGGTCCGAGAGGGTGCAAGTTGGCCAATGAATTATTGTATTGAAAGTGAGAAAGCGAACATTCAAGCTGTTAGTACTAGTAGTATACATGCGCTGTCCTCGACAGACCATCACTCATTGAGAGAAGCGTTATTATTACCTTATAGATAGTAGTACTAGTAGGCATTATGATGTAGTACTACGACGTGTTGCAGGGAGGGATACTATTACTACTAGTACTACTATCAATATTTACATAAACGTAATACTAGTAGTATTGATAAATACACCGCAGGCAATCCCTCTTCGAAACCAAGAACAATGGGGCAGTGCGATGACGACTAGTGTCACGGGCAGCTGTTAATACTACTAGTATTACAATGTAACTGGTTTAATAATTGCTAACATTGTCAGTGTATTGTGGAACCAGCCCTTAGATACTACTTACTAGTGCTGGTAGCAGCTATACTAGTACTCTTACATACCCGAACCTAGGGATTTATTTGAAATGGTGTCAAAGCTGTACACAGTACGTGGTAGTCAAGTCGAAATGTTTGATGGAAACCAAATCATATCGACATCAGTGACCAAGGATATGTATCAGCATCATGTTTTTACAAGACAATCTAAGACCTCGGACATCATCAACACCATGTTGATCTGTCAACATGATTCCAGCATGTTGTTGAACATCTGTGTAGAGTTTGAAGAGAAATGAAGAAATGGTGTAGACATTAGAAACATAAACTGAAAGTTAGACAACGCAAAGTTTAACAAGTCCACAGCAATATCCACACACAGAAATCATGTCCACATCAGGAAAATCATTTCGTGCCGATCAATTTTTGGCTAGGCGAGTGATCCACCTATCATGTCTTTCGCCCACTACCTTGACCTTTTTGACCTTTTTGTGTCTAGTCAGCACCTACCTTAGAAATTGCCGCATTGTCGATCAAACAGTTGACCATAAATGTCTCTCATCAAGCATGATCTACACTCTGCATAAAGTAGGTCTTATGTGCCCTAGTGCTAGAAAACAGTCACATCCAAACAAACAAACTTGATTCATCATGCTTTGGTGACAACTTGATTCATCATATTTTGACGATAATATAGGCTCCTTGAACAGACTGTGGACTTTGCTATTTGATATGTACTCTATTGATTGATCATAGGTAGTTTGCATCAGCATCCTCTGCATCCTTTACATCGGCATCCTCTGCTTCCTTTATATCGGCATCCTCAGCATCCTTACATTGGCATGCTCTCCATGAGCTAAATGTTGCTGACACACCGTATGTTGTTCCTCAGTTTGCCGCCCACTGTCAAAAGGATCTCTCTCACGAGTCTTCCGGCGAGGACCAAAGCGAAGAAGCGCCTGACACTGGGGATTACGTGCAAGAATGGTTGCAGTGCAGGTAAATCATGATCCCTGTCTCTGTTGACAATAGCTGGTACTGGAATCCTGTTTGATACACTGGAATTGGTACTTAGGAGTTGAGCTTTGAGGTTGAATGTGTTCTACTACTACCACTGCTACTACTAGTACTACTAGTAGTATTTATGAGATACTTTTGGCATGACGTAGAACTA
>Ga0335073_10003061_pt1 | contig 23133 bp, 18 predicted proteins | sample Lox_Sample_22_FD_207093 | JGI IMG/M metagenome (GOLD analysis project Ga0335073, IMG submission 207093) | Soil microbial communities from Loxahatchee National Wildlife Refuge, Florida, United States - Lox_Sample_2.2 | ecosystem: Environmental > Terrestrial > Soil > Wetlands | place: USA... | reverse complement strand
CACTGGGTATGTACTTTCCCATTGACTAAGGTACTCTGGCAGAGTACTGCGTAGGACGACTTATCCTAAAAACCCTACATATTCGCATCCTGAGCAAGGGATCGCCAATATAGCTTAGACTTTTCCCAGGCGTTCTGCCAAACCTGCATCATTTCGACGTGACATAGGGACCCAGAGCCAAAGGGTCAACAGAGAAATGGAGGCCGCTGGACAAAAATGCGGCCGCCATTGCAATCAAAACATACCAAGAACGTGGCTCTTGCATGGCGAGCGTGACCATGCAGCCAAGGAGTGCCATTCCGCATCGTACCAAAACCGTATCCCAGCAATACGTAGCAGGTCCGAAAAGGAGAGCAATGCCATGTTTCGTCTCTTGTCATCATCGTCCACATAGCCCACAAAAAGGAGAGCCCGTCGTTTAAGTCCTCCCCATCTCACACGACGATATACTCGCCATCAACCCTGACCATTGCCCTGCGCCACCTAAAAGCCTGGCCACCAAGCGCACTCAACATAGGCGCATCGGCACCATCAGGGGCCTGGACGAAGGCGCAGCCGTCGGCCGCGTCGTCCTCGGCCCACACGCGCTCCAGCACCTCCAGCCCGCTGAGGTTGTTGAAGAAGCCGGACTCCTTCATGATCTCGACGCAGCGCATGCGGATGGTGGCGCGGTCGGCGGGGCGCACGCACTCCGCGCCGACGATGAACACCGGCCACAGCAGGAACTTGTTGACGCACGAGGCCACGGGGATGGCGGCGATGTGGCGCAGCGCGGTGGCCACGAGCGCCTGGAGCTGCGGCGCCGACGCCGGCAGGTGTGGCGACCCCAGCCGCTCCGTGTACAGCAGCGCCGCGTGCCGGAACGACTCGCTGATGTGCTGGATCTCGGCGTTGTCGGCGTCGGAGCCGACGGGGGAGGGCCCGCCGCCGCCCGCCGGGTCGGCCTCCCACGCCGCCAGCCGCGCGCGGATGTAGTGCCACTCGGTCCAGAACTCGTGGCGCGAGTCGGCCGCGGCGAGGAGCGCGTCTGGCGCGAACGCCGCGCTCGGCGACAGCGTCACCGGGCTGCCCCAGCCGTTGCCGTCCAGGCTGTAGTAGTCCTTCGAGGCCGGCTTCACGCCTGGGCTGGGCCGCGGCGTGCGCATCTGCGAAGCCGCCGGCGTGTCGCGGACCGGCCGGTTCTGGCTCAGCAGGTTCAGCCTCCCGAGCTGAGCGATCAGCTTGAAGAGGCGTCCTTCGCAGCCCGCCAGGTGTTCCAGGGCGCCGAGGTTCGCCGAAAGGTTGAGCATGTCGAAGGCGTCGCACCGGACTTGAGCCTCCCGATCGTTGACAGTTGATGTCATGACGTCGAACCACGTGAAGAACATTTGGATCCAGCCTACAAACTCGCTGATGCCGTTCCTGCGATCGCGCATGCAAAGAAGTTTTTGAACGCCGGCGAGTTGCGTTTTGAACTTGCTGAAGCCGCTGTCGCACACGTGATACAGACACAGTACGAGAAGCGTGGCCAGATTCGAGTCATCGGCTGCAGACAAAGCGGTCTTCAGTGAAGAGTTGAAGAGTTGAACGCTTGTGGATTTGTAGCGGAGTTCTTCGGGAGTCGGGTCGCTGTGCATGTCACGAATCTCGTCGGCCGTCAGGTGATCGACTGATTCGTTGCCGTATCGTTGCAATTCCTTGAGCCCACGCATACGTAGGTTGTTCGTTGACAAGGCAGCAATAGCATTTTGCAAGGCCTTGTTGGAAACCGCCAAGTGAAGAATGTACTGTCTGTATGGGTTCGTTGGACCATCGAAAGCCACCAGCACTGGACAGATGGCTTTGTCGTAGTAGTTGAGGAGGAATTGCATGCGCGGTGACAAATGATTGAAGCTGGTTGGATCAACGCTTCTTGGAATTGTCACTCCCCATTCGTTGCCAAAAGTGGTAATAGTTGTGCTGTAACCATCTCCGAAGTATTCGGTGTCTGTGGTTCCATTCATAGGAATTTGCGAAGGCACTTCTTCGATTGTGCTGAGGTCGCTGGGACGGAGAATATCGGCCAGGCTGGTAGGACCAACATATTCAGAAGGTGGAGAATACAATTCCGCGCTGCCGTTCGTACTCAAATCCGATCCAACACTGGATGCTATATATTCAGTCGTCACTGGATACGATCGAGGAGCTTCGACGAATTTATAAGTCTCTGGCGTGTGGAGAACATCGTGATACATAAAACGGTCGGAATATCTGTTGATAAAGGTTTCGGCCAGAGGAACCTCATCCGGTGATTGCGGAAATTCAGTCGGTGATCCGTAATCACTATCGCTAAAATTGCTGACGGAACCCGTAGACGGTGCGGAGAAGACTGAGTCTTCGTAAGGAACGATGCTGGTTGTGCATAGCCTCTGCAGAGGCCGCGGACGGAGGTTCAAGCGATCCGGCTTCCCTGACAATGCAGAGTAACCCTCAAGATGCTCATTGAATCCCGGAACGTGCCAGCCCATACCAGGAGCGCTCGTCGGAATTGGAATTGGACCACTGGGTGGAATACCGGTTGTAGCGAAATTGGTGGTATTGATATCAGTTGATTGACCGAAGCCGTCGAGATAGTTGCCTTCGTCGACCTTTGCCCCACCATCATGCTCGTGGGACTTGGTCGGTGAAGATGTGAACTGTTTTGATGGCGACGACTGTGGTTTAGGATCCGCAATACCGTTCGATGTCTTGGCGGACGCGTTCGAATTTGCGATGGGCAACGACAGTCCTCGTAGTTTGCCTCTGCTGGCAACGCCAACACCCCAAGTGAGAGTTGTCCTGTAGCCTGAGCAATCCTTTCCTATCTCAAGACATTGGGAACCTAGTATCATGTAAGCATTGGAAAAGCGAATAGGGAAGTCATTGCACGAACAGTATGGCCGGCGACGGTCGCATCGCGTTTGTCGTTTTCGACAGGTAAAGCAATCCTCGGCAGCGCCAGTCGCAGCTGTTCTCCTTCGTCGTTTCCGCGGCGTGGAGGTCTGATTTGCGTTTGTCGTTGTTGTCGCCGCGGTGGTTTTGGTTTCTGAAGTGGTCGTGGTGTCGGCCACTTGGGCGGCTGATGACGACATGGTAGAGACGAAAGACGAGACGACGGGCTGGCGTTTTATGGAATGACGGTAGAAATTGTTGAAGAAGCGGAGCAGGAGTTGGAAGCGGATTCAATCAAGACCATGCGAGGAATTGCGGTGGAAAGGCGGTGGGATTGGTGGTGGATGATTATCAGGCGAAGGGCATGCAAGAAGTCGAGGATGCAGTAAGAACAACGAAGAGGTGCGATAACGTCGCGTAGGTTCGATTCCACCCAGCTGGCATACCTCAGCGGCTCCACCACAAGCGCAAGCCAGGATGCTCGTTCCGAGTCTAGCAAGGTGTGAAAGGGGAATCACAGCGAATGGAGATGGGTCCGGGGAGGCGCAAAGGAAATGAAAAGCGGCATTCAAGGGAAGAGAAGGGTGAAACAAAACCAGCGGATGGATGCTTTCTTGAATGCGATGCGGATTTCAAGGCCACAGACTAGTGTAATAATAAGGCCTGGTGACAGCATTCGCAAGTACACTGGACAAACCCCACACCCACACACACCCACCTGGCCGTGATACCACTCGAGAGGCGAGGCTGCTGGGTTCGCTGGGCTCGCTGGGCTTACTGGGCTTGCTGCGTGGCTTCAACGTTACATCGCCGTCCGACAGAATTCTACGGCCGCCGATGATCAAAGGCTGCAGCACTTTCCAACGCCACGACCGGGTGTGCAAAGCCAATTGGCGCCGGTCGCGTCGGCTGGCAGCGGTAGAAGGGAGCGGATCCCCTTTTTTGCCGCTATTTTTTGATCCCTCAACGGTCCGTTTGGTGTACAGTGGGCTTCTGGACTGTGGGAAGTCTGGCTGGAAGCTCATGCGAGCAAGGGAGCGCGGTCGTGGCCGCCGCAATGGACGCAGGTTGGTCTTGGATTGGCCTCGGCAGCTTTCGTGAAGGTCCAGCATCGCCCCAAGGACAGACAAAGCTTCAAGCTTTCATCAAGCCTCGCGCAATCAACCGCTCCCCGGCCAAGGTACTGCAGTGGTGTGCAGCAAAAAGACAAATCAGGGTGGCCAGTAATGGTCGCCGCTCGCTGCTGACGGCCAGGGCGGAGATGCCCGGCGGGCGATTAAAGTTGAGTACGGCTCTGCATGGAAGTCTTCTAGCGGGCTTCTGGCACCTCTCAGAAGCGTTCGAGATGAAGACAATACGTAAGGGCCTGATTTTTCGTCGACTAGGGGGTTGGCTAGCGGTTCTGCTTTGCGTGCGTACTGGCGGTGGTATTGCCGGTGCTAGCTGCCCTCCCCCTCCGCCTGCGGCACCCAACCGCCCGCCAAAGGCGCAAAGCCCCGCTGCCCGCTCGTTGTTGGAGATTGTACTCGAGCGAAAGAGAGAAAAGCCCCGCGTGTCGCTGCTCCTACGTAGTAATCAATCTTACATGGCTGTTACATGGCTGCATCCCGGCCGCTCGGTACCTCTCACACGCCAACCACGGAGGAAAAGGCTTGCCAGCCAATGATTCGATGTGGGCCATAATTAGTGGACGGTATGGATAAGAGCTCGACAGCTCAGGTTCCCTTGCCATCGTGTCTGCTGAACACCATCATCGACACTACTTACCATAGGATGGGTGTTTGGCATGTGCCGTTCAGCTTGTTGTTACTCTCTTCATCTCACTCGTGGTGGAGATGGCGAAACGGCGGGTACGGCGTGGATACTCACGAGGTGCCACTGTCATACCCCCACGCCTTTTCCGCTTCCCCTCGTCGGAGCTTGTACCAAAACCGGCTTGCAATTTCTCGGGACGGCATCTGGCCGGCAGATCTTAGGTTCGCGGCAAGCCGGCCGGAGGTTCCTGCTGCGCTGTGTGATTACTGTACTCCGCTCGTTCTGATCTGTGCGGCGCAATCGACGGGTGGCGATTCGATGGTGAGACCACGGCGATGCACTGAGAAAAAGATTTGACCGTGCAAACCAGGCATTTGGCTGGGTGAATCTGCAACCATCCAAGCACCAGCATCAGCACCGCGTCTTGCTGCTGCGTGTCTTGACCAAGTGGTTGGCCGTGGAGCCGTGGGATTGCAGTCGCATTCTGCGAGTCACATGGATTAGATCTATCTCACTGGGATGTGTTTTGCCCTGGCTAGCGAGTGCTGGCGAACTGCGGGGAGGGCGTAAAATAGAGGGGATAAGCAGGGGCTGGTTCATGATAAGGCCAACTACGATGACGATGGCCGCTGCGAAACAATGAAGCATTGTAAAATTGCATCATCCTCGGTATACACTCTACGTCTTGTTCTTTGATTTGCTGCAAGATGGAACGGCGTGGTTTGTGCTCGTTGCCGTGATTGAGATCCATGCCACTTAATTCCATTCGAGCAATGCAGTGAGGTGAAGGATTCAACAGCGAATGGTCACTCTGATGCCGTTGATGCCACAGGATTTGTCCAGGTGTATCTTTCTCCCGGCCTTTTCCGTCGATGCGCCCTTGGTAGATGTGATATTGAGCGATCCTTTTTGTGAAAGGATGATTGAACGAAGCTATCATCACTATATCATAATTTGTGTATATTGCATGGCGGCACCGGCTACTCTACCTATTCGAGTACAGGAAATCTCAACGGCCTCGGCCAGCTTCACCGACTCAAGTCAACCAAGACATTGCGCCATCCAATTCGAGCTAGGACGGATCATGAAATTGCATGCTCCTAGAAAACACCGTGCCAGGCATGCGCGTGTGAATCTTTTGCGGCCATTCGTGAGGTAGATGGCCTTGGCTTCGGCTTCCGGCATCGCAAAGGCTCTAGCGACAGAATGTTCTTCAGCGGCACTCAGTTGAATCGCAGCGGATTGTCGACAACTCACTCATGGGTGTTCTTGATATGTAATCGGTGGCATTCCTTGCTGCCATATTCTCTTTCGTCTCCTTCTCTTTTCCCTGTCCGTGCTTCGTGTCGCTCTTGCGTCTGCCGAGAATGCAATACGACGCGTCACATCTCCCCACTGGGCTGTTCCACCAAGCACTGTACTCGGTGGGCACATGGCAGTATGTACCACCATCACTGCAAATCGTCCATTGTCCAGACCAGAATTCGCCAGAAGCAGATGGCAGCAGCCCTTTCGCCTGGCCTGACCCCAACATTGACGTCAACACAGCGAATCGCTCAGCTCCATCAGGGATTCACCGCAGCAGCGTACATTGCCATGCGCTCTAGTCTTCCAGCATCTCTCACACGTGGAATGATGGCATCAGCCGTCTGTCGCCCAATGCCAGCCAGTCATTAGCCTCTGTGTAAGCTAGCGCTACACTTCGTGGCCTTGCTCAAGATGCTTCCCAGCTAGCTGCTCGATCGTGGCCAGTTCATGACTGGTAACACCGAAGGTTTTGGGTGGATAGGAGGATCTCTTTCAAGCCAGCATCGTTCCCGTGGCCGCATGGTGAAGGGGTATTTATACCGAACTGTCTCCTCGCTTTCAAGTTAGGTCCTTTGGTGGCTTTTGACCATCGGCCTCTCCTTATAACCGCATTCGACCAGTGGACCTCCTTGATGAGCGCAGCTGGAATTCAACAATTTCCCCAACGCCAGGATTACATTTTCCACTGGCGAACGGAGAACCCGAACCTCGCTTCACGCCGTCGGTCTTTCTCCCGAAATCGCCGCCGAAACGGTTGTGTTATCACAGCTATCAATCTTTTGACACGAAGCAGTTCACCCAGAAAGAGACGTATCGCCTTCCGGGATCTATTCTCCGCTCATAAGATGATTTCCAAGGCTTTCGGGTCGTCAAAGCTGGTGTTCAACAAACCCTGAGAAGGATCTATGCGGTGTTGGTCAAGAATGGTGTAGCGGCAGGCGGGAAATGATGCCATCGACCACACCCAACGCCTGACCACTACATACGTGTAAAGGGGCGACTCGGCCTTATCCTGCCGGTGGCGCCACTCTTCAGAGATTGCTTGAAGTCAACCTATCGGACCATGGCACCAGTTTTGGAAGAAGCTGGAGCGGAGACAACGCCCACGATTACATGAATATACCTCTGCGGAGGTCCTCCGATGTCCCGGTCAGGGCTCCGCAAGTTGCTCCGCATCTTTCGCCATGAGATGCATATCACACGGCTCCGTCAACTTCACATCCCACGGCCATTACCATTCACTCGTCACCTCAACTAAATCTATCTCGGAAATGCTTACATAAGGACTGCACACACAAGAACCATTGCACGCCGGCCCCAGCCGGTGGACACACGACTGGCTTGACCTGGAGGCCGCCTTTCAAGCCGCTCTCGCATTTGCGGTCCTGGCAGAACTCCGGGACGTCTTCAGGTGTACCGTTCAGGCGACCTCCTTGAGGCCTTCTCGGGCAACGCGTTGCCCGTTGCGCGCCTTCAAATCGCGCCAAGCTCTCGATGGCGAGCTGAACTTGCAATCTTCTGACCATTCTCGGAGTTCACCCACCCGAAGAGCTTGGCCTTCACTATCCTGGCACATGGACCCGAAATCCACTATTCCGCACGGCAGACGCATGGTTCAGCGACATTAGCCTAGGGCCGTCATTATAAATTTGCCTCGGCGGTTACGGCTTGAAGCTTTACAACGACTTCGATTCCTTCCAGGGAACCGCCAAAAGGCATCTGCTATTTTTTCCCCCCTTCACTGCTCCTCCACGCGCTCCAAACTCCAGGTTCATGATGTCCTTCCAACATCAACCGATCACGCAGTCGCCGGATGGCAGCAGCGGTGGAGGTGGATACTATCGATATCAATGTTGCTGGTGGAACGAGCAGAGTTGTGGCGGATGGGTCTATCAGAATGGCGACGCTTGCGCCGATTGCCAGGTAGCTGCATTCCCCGGAACCGGTGCGAATATCTACTTACCACCGATAGGCCAAAGGACTAGGCAGCAAACGCTGCGAACTTCCGTACGGTCAACCTCCGCAGGACGCATACATCGACTTGTACGACGAGTACATTGTTGTCGACGATCCTCGACGCGCACAAACCTGGCTGAAATGCCGGATGCCAACTCGAATGAAATGAGCAGATATCACGAAGGCGCGAGGTCCGTTCATGTGGTCGCCGAACTTGGTCGGAGGGCCAAGTCGGTGTTAGCGAAGCCGAAGGCAAGGCGGCCCGCGTTTTGGGAGCGTGTATGGCGCGAATCGGCGATGGCACACCCAGAGCGGGCTTTTCGTCGGTGATTAGGCGCGCCGGTGTCACCGATGCAATGTCAAAAAGCTGATATGACGCCCTGGCGGAAGCCTAGATCCCGCAGATGTGAGGCCTGTGGAGGATCCTGCTTTCAATGGCCCTCGAATACGACGCAGGAATGTTGGAGCACTCGGATATGGCGCCTGAGGAGGCCGGACTGGCCATTTTGAGCTGTATGTTTTCCGACCCATAGACAAGCCGCTCCCTCAATTGAATAATTCGTCGCGATCCGGAAACCCCAGCTCGCAAAAGCCGTTTTGAGTGGACCTTGAAGCTTATTGTACGACCGTGAAAAGTGGGTTCAGCACGACAGGCGATATTCAGCCCAATCAGCCCTCCGGCGACATGCTGCAAGGCGCCTCACGCTTCACGCTGATCCGTCTCCTGAGGGCCCGGCACGTTTTTCTGTACGTTTACTGCGTCGGGAAGAGGCGCTTCCCATCCAGCCAATCCACGACTACCGCGCCCGTGGACAGCCGCGAGGCTGGCAACAACGTGGCCGCGCGTAATGGATGGCCGCGGTCCTGCGCCAACGGAAGCGCCCCGATTGCCGAGATAGCCGCCAGTCATGCCACCATTGCAGCAATTCTCCAGCCGAAGCAGTTGATCGTCACGCAAAACACTCAGCGCTCCAATGCACGCGGCCTGCTTCGCTTACGTAGTCCGACGTACATGTCCGGTATACGTCGATGTCTCGCTCGCTTTCGGTCTCGGCCGACCGCCCGACTCCAAGTTCCGTACGGTGTGCGCGACGTGCCAATCATCTGCCAACTCCGCCGTCGCTCCCGAAGCCTGCAGCCGGGCACCCTCTGCTCCCTCTGCCTGCCGTGCGTACCATGTGTTGACACGCAAGGCCGGTGGATCCCAAGTTTTCGTGATGCGTCGTGCGGCAGCAAATGGCGCTTCGCGGAGCCGGCCCTCGCTGGCTTACATTAGCCTCCAGAGCTAAGAACCGTTTATGCATGCCGAAGCTCCACCATCGACTGCATGCTCCCTTCCTGGCCTTTCATATTCTCGCTGCCCGGGACAGCACTACCGCCCGCTACTCTTTGTTTTTTGATTCGCGAATCATTCCGTTTTCGTGGCCGCAAGTCGATCTCTGAGCTCACCTCTGATCCATGCACTGTCGAAAAATAAAAGAAAATAAAATCAAAAAATAAATTTCTCTGCGGTGGCCAAGGCAAAAGGAACTTTCGCCATCGAGCATGTCAAAGTCCTGAAGTCGTATGACCTCCCGGAGTCGCGGATCGGAGCGAACGCGACCATATCAAACGGTTCGAGAGGCGCTGGATCTACTCAAGTTTCCGGGTTTGGCTGCTGCTGCTGCTCCTGCTGCAAGGTTTCATCATCTCGAGACGTACGCGCTCGGTCGCTCGCTACTGCGTCATCCGTCATCTGATTCGAAATCCAAGTGGTTCGACCACGATGAGTGGAAAAATCTCCTGAATGCAAGTTCGCCGCAGCGAGCAGGGAGCGGGTAGGCAGTAAAGCTGTCGTCGGTCGCAACCGCGGATAAGCAGCATTCCTCGCAGGATTATCCCAGCAGCGTATCGTTTGTTGATGACTGTACGCACATCATGAGAGGATACGCAGCTCCATTATCGTTTTGGCCCCATGGGCCCATCTTGAATGATTTAGATGCCCGAACATACGTTAAGACATGGCTAAAGACTGAGGACGTCTGGAGAAGTGAAAGTCAAATCATTTCGGACTTTGCCTCATAACCCATGAAAGATCTCTGCTGACGACTTCATGCAGGCTGAACAACCTCGTATCCTCGGCCAACCGTTGTTGAATCTTCCAAACACGGTTGCTGTGATTGGATGTTGCACCTACATCCAACTGAAATTCTTAAATGCTCATCTCGAATTGCAGATGTCATCGTAAGCTTAGGGCTTCCTAGAGATCAGTATTTGTGTGCAAATCGCTCTGAACTGTGACTCAGCTGTGAAGAGACAAAAAGCAACTTTTTTTTTTTTTTGTTTGAAAGGCCCTAAGAGCACGGTGGCTTGCGTCGGGAAGGATTCTAGCGTCACCGCACGTATACATAACAGACGATGTACACATGACATAGGGGAGGGTTACTTGTTTAAACGCTAATGCTATCATATAAGGTTTAGCAAGTTGGATCCGTGGGCTTGGAAGATGTAAAGTATGGATGGGTATTATGTCCAAAGACAACCTTCCAATGGGGTGCAGATACCGTTATAGGATCGAGTTTAGTTGCCTATATTCATAATACTCTCACTTATCTCCCCGAGGGCAGCTCTATAGGCCGATACGTTACTGGTTAAATGCATTTTCATTGGTGCAATACTCAGCGTATGGCTTTTGATTTGCCAGCCGCGATAGCCCTTCTCAGTCCATTGATGCTAACCGTGAATTCTCACTTACTGCAAGAGTGGTCTGACTTGCGGCTTTTCATTATCGTCTTGTTCATCCGATTCGGTGTGGCTATCTTGCTCAGCGAACACTTTTTCGGGAACAGCCTCATCGATATTCTTGGCCTGTGCCAAGTTTGGGTCCTCAGACCAGTAAATTCTGCCATCCCATAGCCGTCGTGCCGTACGCACAAGAGAACACGAAGTGACCCGCCCGTCTTTGTCTTTCTGGGCATTGACTTGTATCCTCCCGCTTGGATGGCCAATCGTGATCATCTGCCCATCCACGAGCTTATCCCTCAAACACTGTTGAACGATGGAGCCTTCGGTCTTTGCCGCTGCCGCTGTACAAAGCGCAGCAGTCACCGGGATCGCTCGATGAGGCTGTGCGTCTGAGATAAAACGTACGATTACATCCACCTGATCAGCGCCCACTGTGGCTCCGGAGAGTGTCGTCTGCGAAACCGGCGGAGAAACGATGCCGACCTTCGGGATCACCCTGGGTGGCGTTTCGCCCTCTTTGCAGATGCCCATTGCCACAGCCGCGGCGGTTCTGATGGCCTCCAACCGCCTCAGCGTCTCCTTCTCTTTCAGGAACGCGTCCGGAAGGATGGTGGGATCGATGCCGATGTCCGAGGCCCGCACAAACACGCACGGGTTGGCCGCGTCCACGCAACTTACTTCAATCCCGCACAGCTTCTCCACCGCCTGTCCCGTGGGCAGCAGCTTCCCCGTCTTGCTGCCTGTCGGCTGCAAGAAATCCAGCAGCACGCCTGTGCCCATGCCCGAGACGCCGTCGATCGCCGTCTCGTTGTCAACCTGCGCCTGCTGCCCTATGACCTTAAAGCGGCTGCGTATGTGCTTATGGGTGTTGGTCTGAAAGATCATGACCTCGACCTCGCCGTCCCTATTGTAGTCCACGCCATTGAGGAGCTTCTCGTTGTAGGCAAAGGGGCCCACAGCAGCCGACATGTTACCGCAGTTGCCGGCGTAGTCCGTCTCGGGGCCCTCGATACCGACGCCGACGAACGTGTAGTCGACGTCGGCGTCGGGCCGGCGGCTGCGCGCCACCACGCACACCTTGCTCAGCGACGACACGCCCGCGCCCAGCCCGTTGAGCTGCCGGCCGTGCGCGTCCGGCGACCCCATGACGTGCAGGAAGAGCGCGCGCCGCGCCGCCAATCCCCGCGGCAGGTGTTGCGGCTGCACCATCATCGCTCGGCTCGTCCCACCGCGGTAGTAGCTCGCCGGCACGGATTTCTGCGCGCCGCGGAGCGGGAGGCCCAGCTTTTGCTCTTGCTGCTCGCGCTGCCATCGCATGCTCCTGCTGAACCCCTTCAAAATCGTGTCCACCCGCGAGAGCTCGTCGAGAGTCAGCGAGGTCGATTTCGACTGGAATTCGGCTAAGTGCTTGCGCAGGTACTTCACCGGGTCGTGTTCCGCCAGCCCCATTCGTCGGTTTATGTGTTGCTGAAGAGCGAGATCGGTGGCAGACGACGGGTCTGAGACGTTAATATGGTTGACTGAGCCGAAAGGGATCTTTCTGGGTACCGTTGTGCGCGAGTATCGGATGTGAAGTTCGGATCGCGGCGTGGAAGAGCCGTTTTGGAAGGCTGTAGAGATGGTGAAAGTTCGGAGCGATGCTGGCAAAGCAAAGTAATTACATTGCTTGAAGTGCAGCTTCGAGTGAAACATTGTCTCTCAGCTATGTGCATTCAAGTCAATTGCTATTGCAGGAAGACGGCACGGAAGCTCATCGGCTCGTAGTTTGGAAGTCTGAAGTAGTCGGATATAATTTAGGGCCATCGATTCTTGGCACCCTTCTGGTTGGTCCGAGTTCCAGAAATTCTTCTTCGCTCGTGTTCACGGAACAGTCTCTCATCTCAACTTCCACCAAATTACGCCCCACATCGCCATGATTCAAAGAAGCCTTTTGAGAGCATCACGGCAGATTGCTCCAAGAATACCTCGAACACCCACATCGTCATTATCATCCCTCATTGCTCCTCCGCGGCCATCGCCAATCAGCTCCCGCCTTCCCGCACTGCAGCTTTCAAGCACGAGACTATCATCAAGATGGTATTCCGACACAGCACAAGCTCACGTAGAGTCAAAAGAAGCCAGCAAGAGCGATGAGGCGCAAAAGTCATCCGAGTCATCAACGAAATCAGATTCATCTGAGCAGCCATCCGACATACAAGCCCTAAAAACCGATCTCGAGGCCAAGATCAAGGAAATCGCAGATCTCAAGGTACACACCTCCCATCGCCGCAGCTCCATATTGGCAATTTGTTAACACATCAACGTAGGACAAGTACCTCCGGGCGGTGGCCGACTACCGCAACCTCTCGGACCGCACAAAGCGCGACATCCAGACGGCGCGGGACTTCGCGCTGCAGAAGTTCGCGACAGACCTGATCGCGAGCCTGGACACGTTCGAGCACGCGCTGTCGTCGGTGCCGGCGGAGCGTCTATCTGCGGACGCGGCAGACAGCTCGACGGCGCAGGCGGACCTGCAGAGCCTGCACGAGGGCCTGCGCCTCACCGAGGCCGCGCTGCTCGACACGCTGAAGCGCCACGGCCTCGTCCGCTTCGATCCTGCTGCCGCTGCCGACCGCTTCGACCCGAACCTCCATGAGGCCATGTTCCAGGCGCCTGTGCCCGGCAAGGAGGACGGTACCGTCTTCGTCACGCAACAGAAGGGCTTCATGCTCAATGGCCGCGTTATTAGGGCGCCCAAGGTCGGCGTCGTGAAGAACTCATGAGACGCGAGGGTCGGGAAATGGCGTTGCTGGCGGTTGGTGTATATAGGGATTCCGCTCTACCTTGATGGATATTTTTGGACATTGGGATTGGACTTGGCATTTGCTGCGCGGCGCGGATCGTGTACTGTATCATACAAGCTTTGTCTCGGACTTACGATGTATGGAGCCAAAGGAAGCCATACTGAACCACCGATAGATCCGTAGATCTCTCTGCTAATCATACATTTTGTGCCACTCTCTTAGAGCACCTTATTACTTTTAGCAAATCCAGCTTGTGCAAAGAGCGGTCGTAACACCGAGCTCCAGCTCATGCTCGAGTGAACGGTGTCCAAAACGCCAAGCTATCTTTTTTTCCGACGTGAATGTCGTTGAACCTAAATAGATGCCAAAAGTTGCATGTTTTCGATCGCCAATTCTAACCGAGTTTGTTTGCTCCATGACAGGATAGCGTACTCAGCTTGCGCCTCCCATTTGCCATCAACTTCGCCGATTGCAGATTGCCAGAAAAGAGTACTAGCAAATATGCCTAACTACAGGTGAGGCAGTCTATTGAGGCGCAAGCGGATCATATATTGCAGCGCGTCACAAGCAATCTTGCTCACCGGCCACGGCACAAACGCTCGAGTGGTTTTGCGAATGTGATCCACACCTCATGCCAGGCCACTGTCGAATTTAAGCGCAGATCCGTCTCAGTACCCAGGATTGCCATAAGGCGTGGCACCATAAGGCGTAGCGCCGCCAGCACCACCCCAGGCGCTCGCCGCACCGCCACCGTACGGCGTGGTGAAGCCGACGTCGCCATAGCTGCTCATAGCACCATTCATCTGTGGAGAAGAAGGCGCGTAAGGACGATCCGGGTCGGCGCCGTTGGGGGCAGCCTCGTCGCCCTTGAGCTCCTGGATGATGAGGGCCAGCTTCTGCTGCAGGACCTTGATGCCCTGCTGCATGCAGGCGTCGGGCTCGAGGCCGCCAACGGTCTCGACGTTGACGTAGAAGCGCGTCGGCTCGGCGTCGTAGTCGAAGCGCTCGCCGTCCGCCGGCGGGTCACCGTCCCACGCCGCGTTGCTGCTGAGCGGCCACTCCTCCACCGGGTCCTGCTCGTACCAGTAGTCCGTGTGCTTCAGCCGGTTGTATGGGTCGTACTCAAAGGCGATGGCTGACGTTGGGCACCACTTCGAGTGCTCTTTCGCGATGCCTTTCTTTGCGATCATCTTCATGCGCACTTCTTGGCCTTTTCGCAGTTTCAGGATGATGGGTCCTTTGCGTTCGGGATCAGTTATTACTGGCGTTCCTAACCATTCATTTGGACTTGGGTAGTCAGCAAGAAACACGCAACTGTTGAACAAAGCCAGCATACCGGCCCTCCGCGACGACCAAGTCGCGCGCATATATGGTCAGAATGCCGCTGTCATCGGTGCATCGCGCGTTCAAAGTAAGGGTAACGCTGCAATATTCGCAGTACTGTTCGCAGTCGCAGTCTCGCGTATACCTCATATCATCGATGTTCTTCGAATTCAGCGGTATCAGGCCTAACCGGTGAGCTATGAACTCATCAGCCAAAGCTGAGGTGTTCATTTCGACTTCCACAACATCGATGGCGATGGTAGGGACCTCGGCGAGCATGACGCGCCGCAGCGAGTTGGCGAGCGCAAGGTCTACGTTTTCGAGCACGAAGTCGACGTTTTGGCTATTGGCTTCACGGATGATGACCCGAGGACCGGTGTCGCCGTCAACCATGGGCACGTCGTAATCCATGATGGCGGAGGAGCTTGGCCTCCCTGGGCGGACGAAAGAGGCTTTGCGCGCGTACGCCCGTAGGTGAGCGGAGGTAAGGAGCAGGCGAGGTTGACGAGAGGGTGAGGATGAGTTGAGTTCTCAGTGGCAGGCGGGAAAATGGCAGTGCGAAACGTGATCCGGTGTGTATGTGTGAGAGAGTGACAGACCGTCGCCTGCGCCCTCTGCGAAAAGGCCACTGAGGGTCAAATGTGGAATGGGTATAGAGTTTTAGGTCCCTTAGGGATGGAGGCGCCAAGAACACAGGGCCCTAGGCTCTTTCGAGCTGTCACACCGCCTAGACCGAACCGGCTTGGAAAGAAAGATTGCAGTGGCAAAGTAGAGTACGCGGACAGCCTTGCGCCTTTATTCTCGTACCCGATCGAGCCTTGCCACTATCGAGCACTCTTTGTTGAGGAATCCCGCCCACATTCTTTATCGTCAGCTGCGAATCATGTCTTGATGCAATGCACGCCATACTTGCTACCTAATGCTCGTGTTTGCCGTTGTATCATCTCTCCAAGCGCTGAAGCGATTCAATGCGGCCTTCGTCAAACGGTATGGGCAGCAAACCCGCTGAGACACAACAGCTCTGCTTCTCCACATGAAAGCTTCTCTGGTCCGACCACCTTCAAATACGAAACAGGCTCATATAGTAATCTGCCCAAAGGTACCGGCTAACGGCGGATCGACGTGAGCCATATTCCGCTGCCGGAATCATCGTTTGGTCGATTGGGTGGGCTATGCTGCCGCCAGCGGGCGTCTAGAGTCTTCCGTGTGGCTGAGTTGAGCGTCCGCGCAGGCGCACTCATATCACATATCCAATATCAACCTGGCCATCTCCGAAGGCAATAACAATTTTCAATAAAAGCTGCTGCTCCAATTCTCTTGCCAGCAGTCACTCCGACAGTCTCAGAGCGTAGCAGTCAACATGGCTTCGGAATCGACGTCGTTACCTCAATCGCAATCGTCTAGTCGGGGATCTTCAAGACCTCAAAGCCAACTGTCTCTGGATCTATCGGATCTGCCTCCTCTAGTTACGCCTTCTCCTCCATCTAATACGCTTATAATCACGGTAAGATCTTCCTCGGACCACCTACCGTGTTATCTTAGTGCTAACGATGCGCAGAATCTCGATGATCCCGAAATCTTCAAGCCTGATAACCTCCAGACCATCCGAAGCCTGATAGATCAGCATGCTTCCATTCACACTTGGTCGGCCTTGAAATCGTTCCGCCGCATCATCGTTGTCTTCTACGACATCGAGGCCGCGAAAACCCTAAGGCAAACGCTCGATGGCGAGTCTGTCTTTGGCTGTCGAGTGCGAGTCTACTTCGGCCAGAATACCGACATCTCCGTCACAAACCATCACTTACAAGCGCCTCATGCTGATAAGCTGTTCTTCATCTCACCTCCTCCATCGCCACCGCACGGTTGGGAAGTCCGGAATGAGGGACCACCGAACAAGGAGGTTCATGCCGATGACCTCGCTGTAGCACTTGCGAGGCTGCATGCAAGGAACATGCCACCTGTTTCTCCAGATGAGCCTGGAGATGCGATGGATATCGACAGCGCCGGTGGCTCGAACGCAAGAAAGAGGAGCGGCAGTGTCATTGTATATCATCCCGACCATCATGGTGACAGCCCAAACTTGCCAGCCATAGCCGTCGAAGACTTGACCGACGAACCAAACGAGATCTCTCCCGTTGAGGCAAACGGCGTGACAGCAATGACACACACGATGAGACCACCCATTGAGCTCATGGAGCACTAGCCGTGCCATATTACACCTGCGGAAAGCAAAAAAGTTGTCGCCTACATAGATATCTAAGTCGAAAAGGAGGTACTGTGATCCTTCTGGGAGTAAAGAATATGCAAGCTAGGCCAAACGCCTGCTTTCAAGATTGACTGGAAGATGGCGCGAGCCATACTCATGCCCTATTGCTAGAGTAAAGCCTCCAGTCGATAGACGCTGTAATACTTTAGAGAACAGAATAAGTTCCAAAGTTCAACGCAGTAGTTGAAATTTGAGAACAGAAGCGGTTTTACTTATTTATTTTCAAGTTCCATCGGATTGCTTGTGACCCATGTACCCTGGTTCAAGCTTCTTTTTAAACTCGAATCAAAAACACCAATGTGGATCGTGATGCACTTTTGTACGCATGTGAATGAATGGTGGATGGTGGTCAAAGCTTCCCATTTTTCCCGCATCTCACCAACTGCTCTCTCTCTTTCTTGAATCGTCACCCTCTTCAACTTCAGAGCTGGTACAATGCCAGGTTCTTCCAGGCTGCCAGTGAGCCTACAATACCCAGGTTCCATCCAATCCGGCCAGCGTCAGTTTCTCGCCTTGAACCTCGACTTGTAAGTTCACGGCCGTAGTAATGCAATACTCTTCTTACCTCGGCCTCAGTCCCTAATTGTATTCTTACTTACTCAATTGCAGACTGCGCAATATTCTTCTGATACTCTTCGTCTCGCGAATTACTCGTACCTCCTACCACCAACTCAAAGGACGAGGCATTTTCGGCACCGCGTCCGACGCATATGGCTGGTCCAAACGGACGATTTCTTACTACTTTCTCCGCCTCCCAGGTGTCCGAGAAAAGGTAGCAGAAGAAGTTAAATCTGGAGTCCAGAAGATCGAGAGTGGTCTCATTCAGAGCGGTCCTGGAATCGAACGGTTTACACAGCTGCCCGCTGAAGGATGGAGTCATGACAAAGTCAAGGAAGAGCTCGAGAAGTTGGCTGGGATGAAGCATACCCGATGGGAAGACGGCAGAGTATCGGGAGCCGTATACCACGGCGGCGAGGATTTGGCAAAAATACAAACAGAAGCATTTGAGATGTTCACTGTGTCCAACCCGATTCATCCTGATGTCTTTCCTGGAGTGCGCAAGATGGAAGCGGAGATTGTAGCAATGGTAATATGCTCTTGTGTCTGAAGACTCACGGCTGAACCGGATTCTAACTGTTGTATGATTGCAGGTTCTGTCCCTCTTCCACGCTCCCCCAGGCGCAACCGGCGTCACCACGTCTGGCGGTACCGAGTCCATCCTCATGGCCTGCCTTTCCGCTCGACAAAAAGCATATCACGAGCGCCATGTCACGGCTCCAGAAATGATTGTTCCGGATACAGCGCACGCGGCATTCCTTAAGGCGGGAGAGTACTTTAAAATCCGAGTTCACTTGGTCGCATGTCCCGCTCCAAGCTACAAAGTAGACGTGCGTGCGGTCTCACGACTAATCAACTCAAACACGGTCCTACTCGTCGGCAGCGCACCCAACTTCCCGCACGGCATCATCGACGACATCGCAGCGCTGAGCAAGCTGGCGCAGAAGAAGAAGCTACCGCTGCACGTCGACTGCTGCCTGGGGTCGTTCGTGATCGCATGCCTGGAGAAAGCCGGCTTCCCAACAGAGCCGTTCGACTTCCGGGTGGCGGGCGTGACGAGCATCTCGTGCGACACGCACAAGTACGGGTTCGCGCCGAAGGGCAGCAGCACGGTGCTGTACCGCGACGGGGCGCTGCGCGCGCACCAGTACTTCATCGCGGCGGAGTGGCCGGGCGGCGTGTACGGGTCGCCGGGCGTGGCCGGCTCGCGCCCCGGCGCCCTCATCGCCGGCTGCTGGGCCAGCATGATGCACGTCGGCGAGGCCGGCTACGTGGCGGCTGCGCACCGCATCGTGGCCGCGGCGAGGGCCTTCGAGGCGGCGGTGCGCACCGATCCCGGGCTCGCGGCCGACCTGCAGGTCGTGGGCCGCCCGCTCGTCAGCGTCGTCGCCGTCCGCTCCGACTCCCTCAGCATCTACGAGCTCGCCGACGCGATGAGCGCCCGCGGCTGGCACCTCAATGCGCTGCAGGCGCCGCCCGCCATCCACGTCGCTGTCACCATCCCCGTCACCAATGCCGTGGACCAACTGCTGGCTGATTTGAAGGCCGTCGTTGCGGAACTGAGGGAGAAGGCTGCGAGGGAGGCGGCGGAGGGCAAGGCGAAGGATAAGAAGATGGGAGATGCGACGGCGTTGTACGGCGTTGCTGGCGCGCTGCCGGATAAGACGATTGTGAAGGAGCTGGCGCGTGCGTTCTTGGACACTCTGTACAAGGCGTGATTGTAGTTGAACTTGTTTGTGTGGTTTGCTGCACTGAGCATCCCCACGTGGAAGGTATGGGGATGTTTACCCGTGCATTGAACTACGAAGGGTATGTATAACTACAGAGGGCTTTGGGGATAGATTGATATCCAGCATGGAGTAAAAAGGCGTATTTTGCAGTCATTAGACAGGCTTAGATTCTGGCTAAATGCATAAGTATTCACTTAGTACTTGCATATCGCCCGAATTTGAATGACTCTGTAACTTGAAGCATAACGTTGACTAGAGTCCACGCTAAGCTTCCTCTGTGACTCCGCCATGAAGCTTCGTGGCATCATTCATTTCTCGCACATGCTGTGCACAGTTCAATCACCTCCAAGGCTGAGACGCAAGTCTTATCATAACTCCCTTTCACTGAGCCTATGAGCTGGTGCGATATCAATGGTACGGAGTAACGTTTGGGGGTTTCTAAATCCAAACCTCTCATGGCTCCACCGAAAAAGAATTTTAAGGTTCGATCCACGTCCATGCCGCAGTATCACTTGGAGGGACAAGTTAGCGGCACCGTTATTATCTAATACAAAATAGCTCACGACTCCATCCGAACCACTTTGTCATTCTCTTACCCATAGAGCGCAGCATAATGGTATCAATCTTTGTAATAGGATGTGGTTTATGGAAAACAATCTTCCCTCCCAACTGTGAGTTCCTTTCAAACAAAACCGCCGAGCCACCATTGCTTTTAGCTGTGAAACCCACTTCCACCATGGCATAAACGAAGTCATTCCATTCTACACTCCTAGAGGCTTCCTCTTTGTTGGGAAACATGAGAGCGAAGACGTCAAAGGCTCGCTTGGCTACTGGGATGGTGGGAGCTATCGCTTTCTGAGGCTCCGGAACATCGACATGTGGTTCGTCCACGGGCTTTTCAGGACGGCTTTTCGTCTTTTCCCGTGGCGGTGCGAGTGTTAATTTGAACTTCGCTCCAGATTCGGCCTCGTCCAGAAATTGTTTCGTAGGTGGTTCATCAGTACTCTTCATGTTGGTCAAGACCATATCCTCTTCATGTTGTATGTCGTCAAGATACTCCGAACTCAGATTTGCCGAGACAATTTCCAAAAGGTTGTCCATCTCTCCTTTACTGAATGCAGACCTGTCAAATTGCCCCTCAATGATTTCTCGTATAGAGACCCAGAATCTCTCGAGGGCAGCGCGAAGGGCTTGTGATGATCTTAGCCATGCCATATCCCTTGGACCGCTTGGCAACTTCCCCTGGTAGAAGTCTTGAATGAGGGCCAATCCCACATTCTGACGAACTTCTTGTGATATATCAGGAGGCTTCGAGCGTAGTTTCTTCCATCCTTCTCGATCCTCTGATTCAATAGTCTCTTCAAGTATTCTTGCTTCGTTCTGTGGCCTGTGTAAGCGTACCAAGACTAACATTTCGTGACAAGTTAAAATATCAGAGAGTTTCCGGTAGATGACCTCGTCTACTCGAGCTCTTTCTTTCGAAGTATTAGTAGATAGATGATTGTGCAGGAACGCAAAGAGCATGGCATGATCAAAATGTGTCTGTTCATCAGGCCTGCCGAGTATCTGGATAAGGCACCAATCCAGCGGGTCTTCTGTCAAAGATGCCATCGTGTTAGTGGATGTCTTTCGACGAAGGCGGGCGGCCCCTTCAGATATGCCGTCATCGCGCTGCAAGCTCCAATGCTTTGAAAACCCTTGGGCGTAAGGAAGTACTTCCTCGAGAGACGTCGTCCGATATATGACCTGGTTAACAAGAAGAAGCTCTAGCGCACCGAGTGCTCGATCGTACCTGACTGGTAAAGGCTGCCCGGGATAAATGCTGTCTCCAAATCTCTTTTGCATTTGTTTGACATGTTTGCACTCGATCTCGATCCAACGCCACCAGTAGTAGCCCATCACCTCCCTACAGGTGTGAGTCGTGAGCAAACTTCCAGCCTCAGTGATTTTCGCTTTCTTGTAGATTTCAGTTTCAAAAAGAATCTTAATATGCCGCCGCATATACGTTACGTCGCACTGTAAGTACCACAGATGGTCGCCCATCGCATCCACCCTGGTCTTTGCCAGCGACAAGAGATAGTCAATATCTAGAAGTGGCGGTGCCGAGAACGCTTGATTCGTATACGGGGACCAGAACTCGGACTCTCCCAATCGCTTGAACCCTGATATGGTGGTCAGTTCTCTCCACTTCTCTGTCCGAGTAGGTTGAGAATCGTCAACCCCATCAAGGATCTTGTCCACGATATTGCAAAGAACGTCTGCGAGGTACGCTTGGGCTTCTAACACAAGCCGAGCCCGGGGAAAGCCCAAGATGTCGGCTCTATGGGCAGCTGCCGCTTCCCAATCCACGAGGTCGCCGTATCTTGGTCCGTACATCACGACACATTTGGCCGAGAAATCGACGTCAAGCCATCCACATGCCCAACTGGCTGTAATCTGCCGGCAGTCAAACGCCGCCCAATCTTGTGGCGGGTAGACAGTCCTATAATGCAGCAGAGAAAAGAGCATGGCAGGATGTGTCTTCAACAGCTCGACACTCAGCCAGGGTAGCAGGAGCTGGCGTCTCCTGCTTTGACTCCGAGAGTGGATGAGTTTCCTCTCGGGCATGTAGGCGTAGCGAGGAACGATCCACTGTTCTTCTTCAAGGTCCGGAGCGGCGTCCTTTAATAGTGCCTGGCGTTTGGCTTGGCTTCGCTTTTTCCAGCGACTCATGAGGACATCAGCGTGTAATTTCAGGTGCTTGGCTAGGCGCTCTCTGGCCTCGTTCGTTTGCTTCACGTAAGAGTACGCAATGGCTTTAGCATCATTGTCAGACAACCTGTTGCGGTATGAAAGTTCGGGCTTATACTGTTCCACGGCGGCGTAGAACCCGGTTTGGCAATCGTTACACTCGCATGGTGGAGGGCATATTGAGGCGTTGATTGCAGAAAAACTTGCCGAATATACAGGCCCGGAATGTTCGGAATGTCGCAACAATGAGAAAGGCGTCATGGCTCAGAGCTTGAGACAATAGGTAGTGGATTTGCATTAAAGTCTTTGAGCATCAAAAGTCGCACGCTGAAGCTTGAACAGCCCAACCGCGTGACTGGGGGATGCCCCACCTGTTGATGGCGAATGCGCGAATGACAGAGATTTTTGCTGCGTAAGTTTCGTGTAAGTTTCGAGCGAATCAATACATGTTGATACTAATGTGTTGGATTGAAGATTTGCAGCTGTGAATGTTGTATACCTCACAAATGGCCCCCGGTTGCCAGGTAGAGTGGCGGCGGCACTCTGCTTGGGAATCGCGCACCGTCGATGGTCAGACCTACCAGACCTAATGGTACAGGTGGCAAGTGTGGTGTAGATTCAGTAGTGTGGCCTAAACTTTAAAGGGAAGCGGATATGTATGTCGAGTAGAGCAGTAATCCAGGGCGCCGTGGCCAACGGTTTTATCATAAGGTACCTTAGGTACTCCGTACGTTATTCAACTATCAATCAGATGGTTCTAAACAACATTTCTTCCTGCCAACTGCTTTCAAATTTGTTGTGCTGCGCCGATTTCTCAGCTATACCCAGTAGCCGAAGTCAAAAATAGAGCTTTGAGCGCTAAGCCCTTAGAGTACCGTATTGAATTGTTACAGAGGTCGAATCTCTCGTGTTTGGCGCTTTAGTCGAAGTACAACTCGGAACTTCTTGTTCTAAGAAGACGTTTGTCGAGCCTCGACCTCGGATTATTCAGACGTATCTTGAGGCTCAAGTAGAGCGCAGGGTATTCTCCTCGGTATCAAAGATATTTCAAGAGCTTGGAAATTCTATTCGGCGCGTTCGTAGTCTTTCTGAATAGCTGATTCAAATGGAG
>Ga0335073_10003060_pt1 | contig 23134 bp, 20 predicted proteins | sample Lox_Sample_22_FD_207093 | JGI IMG/M metagenome (GOLD analysis project Ga0335073, IMG submission 207093) | Soil microbial communities from Loxahatchee National Wildlife Refuge, Florida, United States - Lox_Sample_2.2 | ecosystem: Environmental > Terrestrial > Soil > Wetlands | place: USA... | reverse complement strand
TGAAGCCGGAACGGTTGGGAACCAGCTCCAAGGGCTGGTGACTGTCATCCGTATCAAGCGGATGGAGCGCTATCGGGAAGTGAAGAGAATCGAGTTTCTTCCTCGGGTTTCCTTCCTTCGCCGTTCAGCCCATCCAGAAAGAAATCATGAGGGACGTTGTGTCTTTGACGCGCGCGCTGGTCGATATCGAGTCGATCAGCGGCAATGAATCGGCTGCGGCCGCGCACATCTTCGACCATCTATCGGCGCTGGCATCGCGAACGGGCGGGCTGGTGGAGCGCCGGCCGGTGGAAGGAGAAGGCGGGCGCGGTGGCGAGCGCTTCAATGTCCTCGCGACTTGGGGGCATCCGGTGGTCACGCTGTCGTCACACATCGACACCGTGCCGCCGTTTATTCCGAGCCGCGAAGACAGCGAATTCGTGTGGGGACGCGGCGCCTGCGACGCCAAAGGCATCATTGCAGCGATGACGGCGGCGGCGGAAGAGCTCCTGCGCGAAGGAGTACGGAATTTCGCGCTGCTGTTTGTGGTGGGTGAAGAAAAAAACAGCGCCGGAGCGAAAACAGCGGCACGCGAACCACGCGGATCGCGCTACCTAGTAAATGGCGAGCCAACGGAAAACAAGTTGGCGCTCGGATCGAAGGGCGTGCTGCGATTTGAGATTGTCGCGCGCGGAAAAATGGCGCACTCGGCGTATCCGGAGCTCGGCGAATCGGCGATCGAGAAATTGCTCGACGCGCTGGAAGGCGTGCGGCGAATTCCGCTGCCGGAAGATCCGCTGCTCGGCAAAACCACGGTGAACATCGGAACGGTTCGCGGCGGGCGCGCGCCCAACGTGATTGCCGACGAAGCAATGGCGGAGATTTTGGTGCGCCTCGTGGGAGATCCTTCGCCGGTACGGGATGCGTTTGCGGCGACCGTGGGAACGAAGGTGGGGCTGAAGGAAGTTCTCTGCATTCCTGCGATGCGGTTTGAGAGCCTCGACGGAATGCCTACCACCGTCGTGTCGTATGCGAGCGATGCGCCCATTCTGAGCCGCGCGTGCGGCAAGCCGCTGCTATTGGGGCCGGGAAGCATTCACGTGGCGCATACCGAAGAGGAACGAATCCTAAAGAAGGATTTGCAAGCAGCAGTGGGATTGTATGCAGACGTCGTGCGAAAACTCCTGGCGGTGGAATGCACGCAGACAGGGTCGAGGACCGCATGAATCTGGCTATCGCCGGTTACGGGAAGATGGGGCGGCTGGTGGAGCAGCTTGCGCCGGAGTATGGCTTTGATGTGAAGCACAAGCTGAACCGGCAGAACAACGGTGCGTTTGAGGCTCTGACGCCGGAAAAATTTCGAGGGATCGATGTGGCCGTGGAATTTTCGACGCCGGCGGTTGCGCCGGAAAATATCGTGAGGCTGGCGCAGCTGGGCGTGAACGTGGTGACGGGAACGACGGGCTGGCTCGGAGAGATCGACCGCGTGCGCAAAGCCGTGGAAAAGGCGGGCGTGGGATGCGTCTGGAGCCCGAATTTTTCGGTAGGCGTGCATGTGTTCACGCAAATTATCGTGCGGGCCGCGGAGCTGCTAGAGACGGAATCGGAGTACGGCGCGTGGGCCTGGGAAATTCACCACGCAGCAAAGAAGGATGCGCCGTCGGGAACGCTGAAGGCGCTGGTGGAAACGATGCGGCGAAGCGGCTACACGCGGCGGATCGACGAGAGCAGCAGCCGCGCCGGCTCGCAGCCCGGCACGCATGAGATTGGGTGGGATTCACCGGGAGACACAATCACCATCCGGCACACGGCGCGGAGCCGCGAGGGATTTGCGCGGGGAGCGCTGAGGGCGGCTCGATGGGTCACCGGCAAAAAGGGACTCTTTGATTTTCGCGACGTCGTGGGCGAGTTGGGATGAAGAGCGACGCGGCGGCGTGAATCGCGGGTTCGAAGAGCAAAGCGGAACGAATCAAAAGGCAGGAGGCAGCTATGTTTCAAGGATGCGGAACAGCACTGGTTACGCCATTTCGGGACGATCAATCATTTGATGAAGACGCATTTCGCCGGTTGGTGAAGCGCCAGATCGGCGCAGGTGTCGATTTTCTGGTGCCGTGCGGAACGACGGCGGAAAGCCCGACGTTGACCGCGGCGGAGCGGCGGCGCGCCGTCGAGATCACTGCGGAAGAGGCGAGCGGACGCACACCCGTGCTGGCGGGAGCGGGCGGCTACAACACGATCGAAGTGATCGAAGCGGTCAAGGAATTCGAAGCGCTTGGCGCGGACGGGATTTTGTCCGTGACGCCGTATTACAACAAGCCGACGCAGGAAGGGCTCTTCCAGCACTATCGCGCGATTGCCGCGAGCACGAGGCTTCCGATTGTTCTCTACAACGTGCCAGGGCGCACGGGCGTGAATTTGGAGCCCGCGACGGTGAAGTGGCTCGCCGCGATTGAGAACATCGTGGGAATCAAGGAAGCGTCGGGAAATATCGGGCAAATGGCCGCTCTGGTGAACGCCGTGCCGGAAGATTTTTCCGTGCTTTCGGGTGATGATGCGGTGACGCTGCCGCTGATTGCGCTCGGAGGGCGCGGCGTGATCTCCGTAGCGTCAAATGAAATTCCGGCGGAAATGACCCACCTTGTGCATGCGTGCCTCGACAATGATTTCCGGACTGCGCGCAAGCTGCAGAGGAAATACCTCCCGCTGATGGAAATCAATTTTGTGGAATCGAACCCGATTCCCGTGAAGGCAGCGATGGCCCTGATGGGACTGCTCGAACCGGTGTGGCGGCTGCCGATGGTAGCGCCCAAAGGAGAAAACCTTGCAAGGATCCGCAACGTCCTCGTATCGACAGAGCTTCTCGAACACGCCTGTGCTGCAGGCTGAAATCGAGGCGCTCTTCGACGCGCGGCCAGAGGAATACACCCGCGAGCATTTCCGGATTTTTCAGCGCTTTAAGGACGCGCTGAATGCCGGAGAGGTGCGCGCGGCGGAGCCGGATGCATCGGCTGCGACCGGCTGGCGCGTGAATGCGTGGGTGAAGAAGGGAATTCTGCTGGGATTTCGAATGGGCACAATTGTCGATATGTCTGTCGATGAATCGCGACAGCCGTTTTACGACAAGTCGACGTACCCAGTGAAAGCGATCTCGGAGGATTCGGGGATACGGCTGGTACCGGGAGGATCGAGCATTCGCGATGGCTGCTTCGTCGGACGTGGCGTGACGTGTATGCCACCGATGTTCATCAACGTGGGCGCATACGTTGGGGAGGGGACGATGGTGGACTCGCATGCGCTGGTGGGAAGCTGCGCGCAGATCGGGCAGAAGTGTCATATCTCCGCGGGAGCGCAGATTGGAGGTGTGCTTGAGCCGGTGGGCGCGCTGCCGGTGATCGTCGAAGACGAAGTGCTGGTGGGTGGAAATTCGGGAGTCTACGAAGGAACAATCGTGCGGCGAAGGGCGGTGCTCGGTAGCGGAACGATTCTGAACCGCTCGACGCCCGTGTATGACGTGGTGAACGGACGCGTGCTTGTGGCGGAGGGCCATGAGCCGCTTGTGATTCCCGAAAATGCCGTTGTCGTGCCAGGGGCGCGTGCGATTTCCGAGGGGCAAGGGAAAGAATGGAATTTGTCGCTCTACACGCCGGTGATCGTGAAATATCGCGACAGCGCAACAGACGCGCGCGTTCAGCTTGAAGATCTTCTGCGGTAGCATCTCAACATTGATTCTCTAGAAGGAATACTCAGGCTCGTTTGGGGTGCATATATATCGCAGTGTGATATACTGTATTTGTGGCGACAAAGGAAAAGAAAGCCGTGTATGGCGATGTCCGCGGCGAAGCAAAGATTCGGCAGCTCGCGCGGTTTCGTTACCAACTTCGAAAATTTCTACGATTCAGCGAGCGCGCCGCCCGCCGGGCGGGTGTGACCCCGCAACAGCACCAGTTAATGCTCGGTGTGGCGGGGTTCAACGGAAGGGGCTGGGCGACGGTTTCCGAACTCGCAGAATTTCTGCAGGAGCGGCACAACGCCGTGGTCGGTCTGGTCGAGCGGGCGCGGCTGGCGAATTTGGTCGAGAAGCATCCTGCGGCGGGAGATCGCCGCGTCGTACGCGTGGAATTGACGTCGCGCGGGCGCAGCGTTCTGGCGCGTCTGTCAGCGTTGCACGAAGCGGAGGTTCTCGGATTCCGGAAGCGGGCCCTTGGCGTCTGATTTTTTCTGCTATGGCGATTTCGCCCGGCGCAAAGGGAAATTCGAACGGAAAAGCTCACACCATGACGGCAATTGAACGGTTTCAAAACTATTCGCGGTGGAGAAGTTACGCGGCGCTGCGGCGGGACCTAAGAGAAATCTACTCCCGCGAATTACACAAATGGCTCCTGATCGCTCCTGTGATGGGCATTCTCATCGGCCTTCTGACTACACTTGTTGCCGAGATTATTTTGAGGTGGCTGTGGCCGCCGATTCTGCGCGTTTGCCTGCTTCACCCCGCGTGGATTGTGCCAATCGTCACGAGTGGGTTCATCGCGGCGGGGCTGATCATGCAGTATTTCACGTCCGATCCGAACGAGCATTCGACGGAAGAAATCATTCGCGCCTATCACGAAAGGGAGGGGCACATCGCCATGCGGCCTTTCGTGCCGAAGTTGCTTGCTGCGATTGCGACCGTCGGATTTGGCGGCAGCGCTGCTTTGGAGGGGCCAAGCATTTACGGAGGCGGGGCAATTGGCTCGTGGCTTTGGACCAAGTTGCGCCGGCTGAATCTCGTGGCGCGCGACCGGAGGATCATGCTGATTAGCGGCGCCGCGGCGGGAATGGCGGCGGTGTTTCGCGCGCCGCTAACGGGACTCGTATTCGCACTCGAAATGCCGTACAAGGACGACCTCGCTCATGAGGCGCTGCTGCCTTCACTGATCGCCTCCGTAGTCGCGTACGCCACTCTGGCGTCCTTCCTGGGAGCACAGCCGCTTTTCGATTTCCACACTGGGGGCTTGTTTTCCGGAAAGGATTTACTGTGGGCGGCGCTTCTGGGCCTGTTGATCGGATTCGCGGCGCTGGCATTTGATCTAACCTTCCGGCGGGTGCGGACATTCATGGTCCGTCTGGAGATTCCCCATTGGATAAAAATGGCCGCGGGAGGCGCGGCAACCGGCTTGTGCGGATGGGGATTCCTGATGATTTTCCATGGGAACCTGGTTCCCATCGGGCCCAACTACGAGGCAGTTCCGGAGATTCTCCGGCACGCACATGGATCGGTCGAACTGGTCGCTTTCGGCGTTTTCAAGCTGGCCGCTACTCTGTTTTCGCTCGGCGTGGGCGGCGTGAGCGCAATGTTCGTTCCCTTGTTTCTTACCGGCAGCAGTTTTGGCGCAGCATTTGCGCAGTCGATCGTGCACTCATCGTCCGTGGATCTCTATGCGGCAGTGGGTATGGCGGCGTTCATTGCGGCGGGATACAAAACACCGCTGACGGCAGTTGTTTTCGTGGCGGAAGCGACGGGAGGGCATGCTTACATCGTTCCTTCGCTGATTGGCGCGGCGGTGGCCTACGCGGCGTCGGGTGAAGCATCGGTAAGCGGCGATCAGAGGGTCCACGAGGGAGAGAACGCCGCGGGTTTGTCGGAAAGTTGCTAGTGCGAGCAGAGCGTTCCGCGCTGGAGCGGCGCTTAGCAAGCGCGTGGTCAACTCTCCCACGCTGAGGCAGAAACAGCGCAAGCCGGACCGGGTGCCGCGACTGCTAGCTTGCTTTCCTAAGCACTTCGGGAACGACAGCCGAGCCGGCTGCCGCCGTTGGGACGCTGTGCGCCGCGCGGCCGAGAGCCTTTACCATGTAGGCGCAGATAAAGGCACCGGCAAACGAGCCCACAAGCGCCGGGATCAAGTAAACGTTCTGAATTCGGAACCACCAATGGCCGAGCACCGGGCCGCCAAGCCAACCACCGACCCAGCCGGCAACCCACTTGGCCATAAAGCCGTCGAAGCCCTCCATCATGCGGTAATGAATGAGGGAGTGAATCACTATCGCTGCAATAAGGCCCAGAATCAGAAGCGTCAAAAACGCTCCAAAACCCATTCCAATCATCTTCCGCCTCCTTCCGCAGGCGTGCGGCACCCGCTCCGGAAGCGATGCGCTGGAAACTACATGTACTTAGATGTGCGGGCCGCAGCGAGTCGTTGCTCTCAAGCGGGAAATTGATCGGCAGTGCGATCTTTTTCATCGTTTCCAATGAAAAAGAGGGGGCGTAAGGGAGGTTTTGGGGTGAGCGATGGGATTTGAACCCACGACCCTCGGTTCCACAGACCGATGCTCTACCGGCTGAGCTACGCTCACCACAGACTTGCTTAATACGAGAATTCTGCGCGCCTTGATTATTCGACGCACTCGGATTTGCACCGAATGAGGGGGTTGCGCAGCCCTCTAATGGCCGCGTCGAAACGCTGAACTGCAAGCTTCGTACGCGGAAAAACCTAGCAGCGCTTTCGATCTTGCGACGCCCGCTCGTCTCACCACCTCATTTATTTTACACCAGGCTTGGCCGGCTTGGGAACAATCACAGGCCTCTGCAAATAATGGCCAGGGCATCGTCTCGCCCTGATGTATCGCGGCGATGCCGACAATGCGTCCGGGACGGGTAATTGCAAATGTTCGGTCAAGTTGATTTGGCAAATGGGAGGTCTGCCGTCGCTCGCATCGCGCACAACCGTTTGCAAATCGATGAACCGATTCCGAACACAGGAAATATGTTGACATCCAAGGTTTGTTGTATAGCATAGGCGCAAATCTTTTCTACTGAGGTCAACAGGGGTGCGCGTCCGCTACGTGAATGCGTTTGTCTCCCTGTTTCTGCTCTGCATCTTTGAGCCGGGCTGCGGGACACAGGTTCAAGGCACACCGAGCCCCCCCGAAGTTCAGTTCCATCCGCAGCAATTCCAACGCCCCGAAAACTGCCTGCCCTGCCACCAGCGGCAATATAACGAACTCCACAGTGCTGTCAAATCCGGATATCGAAACGTAAGTCCTTTGTTCAACGGTCTTGAAGCAGCGGGGAATTTCGCCAGTGGGGGCTTGCTGAGGCCCGTATATCACGACAGCACAATCGTTTTGCCCGATGGAACCATTCTGAACACAAATATGTATTCGTCGCCGATCCTGACCGAGACTCGCCAGGTGCAGGCAGGATTCTGCTTTTCATGTCACAACGCCGACGCAGAAATCTTGGGAGAAAATCCCGCCCTCCGGGAAGTCCCGCAACTTGCTGGGCTCGGAACATGCAATCCCGCGCCTCCCGCGGGACAGCAGTGTTTTCAGCCGCAATTGTTCCGGCCGCTGCGCGACTACGTCAATGTGGACAGCAATGGAAATCAAGTGTTGCCGGCAACGCCGGGCGGAAATCCCCCCACAGGGGCGCAGCCGTCGCTGGCCGCTGCCGGAATTACGTGCGACTACTGCCATGACGAAAATGGGCCGGATTTGAAACGAAGCTTTCAGATGGACGGTTTCGGCAACGTGAGCTTGCTGTTCAACCAAAGCGACGTAAAGGTGGGCCCCTTTGCGTTTCCCGTCGCGGTGAAAAATGGCTTTCACGTCGCAAGCAACAACCAGAATTTGATCGCGTTTTTAACCGCGGGAGCGTTTTGTAACACGTGCCACGACGTGCGCGTGCCGAACCGCAATCTGACCGCCGAGGAGCACAACATCAACCAGGGCGGGCAAAACGTCAGCTATTTCCGGCTCGAGAACCTGAGTACCGAGTGGCAAATCGGTCCGTACAACAGCACGAGCAATCCCTTCGGGGCAGTGGTCCGCTGCCAGGATTGCCATATGTCGCTGTTTCCGTACGCGGGGTCGAAGACGTACCAGGTTGGTGATATGACGGTGACAAGCCCGATCCCCGGTGTTTTTGCCACGGACTACGCAGCTGTGCCGGGAGTTGCCACTGACGACAACGCGCCGCTCCAGATGCGCAAAGTGGTGGAGCACTACTTTACGGGAGTGGACGTTCCGCTGATGTCGCCCGCCGAACTGAGCACTCGGCTCGGGCCCAACTATCCGGACCCTTATGCAACGGGCTCAGATACCCACGGCGTGCCGAACGGATTGGGAACCCGGCGCCAGGACCTGTTGAAGGCTGCGGTACGCGTAAGCTTGAGCAAGACGGACACCTCAGCCCAGCTTGGGCAGAAGCTCACTGTGCGATTGGAAGCTGTCTCTCTGACAGGGCACCGGTTTCCGTCAGGCTTCTCGCAGGAACGGACTGCATACGTGCAAATGTCCGTGACAGACAACAACGGATTTCTTCTGTATCAATCGGGATACGTCGTCGACAAGCCGCATCCGAACACCGGCGAGACAGCGCCTGACGGCAATCTGGATGATGAGGATCTGGAGCACCTCCACGCCATTGTCGACCCCGGAATGCACACCACTACATACACAAGCGGCACGGGGACAAATGGAGGAAACAATCTGCTGTTCGAGGTGGGACCGGACGACGGACCCGATGCCCGCGTATACGTCGGCGCGTCCGAAGGTCTCGTCTTGTTCCGGAACGAGCTGACCCACATTTTTCTCCCCGGCCAGGCAATCGGGAGAACGGATCCCTCGACCGGAGCCCCAGTGACGGCACAGGGCGTACATTTCGAGGAGACGTTCCAAGCCGCGCTGGCGAATGCGGTAGATAACTTCCGTTCGCTCCAGCCACTGCAACCGCGGACATACGATTACGAAATTCAACTGCCGACACAGCAGCAAATGCAATCGATCGGTGTGACGATCCAGGGACCGCTGCACGTCCATGCACAAGTGAATTTCGAGCACTTTCCGCCTGTGTTCCTGAGATTCATAGCTTCGGCCACAAGCGCCAGCGGTCCCTCGGGCAATAACCTGAACCTCATGAATGAACAGCGAATCGATCAGTACCTCAAGAACGTGGAAAGCATCGCATCAGACGATGCGACGGTGACATTGACGCCATGAAAAAACAATATCGATATCTGGCAATGATTTTCATCGCTCTCGCGGTGATGCTTGCGGCCGTTTTCGCACAAACGCAGACATATACGCCCGGAGAATTTCAGAGCACGAACCCGAACTACCCCAAGCCCGATCCGTTTTATTTCGAAGGCAGGATCGACTGGAATCTTCTGGGGATTTCACAGCCGCAGAACGCCTGGGACTACATGGAGCGCGGAATTCATTACCAGGACGACATGGACGACATTCCCGACGCGATCAACGACTACCAAACCTCTCTTTCGATGAACAGCCTGCAAAAGGGCACCTGCCAGATTGTGACGGCCGCGATGGTGAATACTGACGGCGGCACGCTGCCGGCGCAACTGACTCCTCCTCCGTGCATGTTCACCGTCCGGCTGAGGCTGGGCTATTTGCTGGAACAGACGAACTCAAGTTCGGCGATCGAGCTGTTTCAGGAAGTGCTGCAAATTGATCCGCAAAGATTGGGAGTGAACACGCTGATCGCGGAGACCTACGTGATCGAAGCTCAGCAATCGACGGACCCGACGACACAGCAGCAGGACTATGCGAACGCGATCACCGCGTATCAGGCGGAACTTGCGTTGTCCCCGGTGACGCCGCAGAGCATTGCCCTGACCGACGATATGGCCAACAACTCCAAAGTGCATTGGGAACTGGCGCAGGTTTATGAAACGACGGGGCAAGACAGTCTGGCCGTCAGCGAGTTGCAATCCTATTTGCAAGCAACGCAATGGCACAGCGACGACTATCCCTGGCGAATCGCATTGGCAAAGAGCCAAATTCAGACATTGCAGGCGCAGATTGCGATGAACTAGCTCTTCCCGACGGCCGAATGGCCGCGAGGAGTTGAAGTGGCATATCTTTCTCGATTGCCGATGCAGAAGTTTGCGACGCTCTTCGCCGCACTCTGTTTATTTGCCGCGGCCTGCGCGGCGCCTCCCTCTGTTTCCGCCAACTCGCCGGCGGAAGATAAATCGAGCGAGAGCATCGGCGATGCCTGGGACAATTTGCTGAAGAATACGATTCCCCAAACCACTCCGGACGCCGCGCTGGCCACCGCCCCGATGACCTACGAAGCAAGTCCGGCGGGCGATTTTCTGGACCATTTTTTTATGAATAACCGGACAGAGTACATGCGCACGCAGACGTACTTCACCGGCCTTCCCACCGTGACGGGAGTGATCAACGAGCCTGCCAGTTCCGTTGCCAATCCCAACGGAATCCCGTACCCGCCCGCGTTTCAATCCGACACGAACGAAATGTACAGCGTGGTGAATTGGGGAACGCGCGGATGGCTTTCCGACCGCGTGAACTCAAACTTTACCCTCAACTACTCGCAGGATTTGACGCATGTGACCGACGCATCGCCGCAGCGCAGCATTATCGACACGTTTGATTCAAACCGGCGCCTCGAATTGATATCGGGATATATCGATATCGATGGCAGGCCCTCGGACGGAGCGTTTTCCGGCACCAGTTTGCGCGTAGGGCGGCAGGATGTTTATGGCGCGGAATTGGCCGAAATGGACGGAGTTTCCTTCACCTTAAACCGTCCGGGATATTCCTGGACGATTTATGGGGGGCGCAGGTACACGTATTTTTCCGATCCGGCGCAGAGAGCCATGGGCGGGGGGAATTTTCTGATTCGCTTCGGGAAGGACTCGACGTTCGAGTACGACACGTTTTACTACATCCGGGGGACGAATCTTTTCCGGTACCGGCAGACTTTCGGAAACGCGTGGTTTTTCAGCACGGGATTCCGCATGGTCGGAAGCTCGCCCACGGATTTCAATGCCGACGCCATCTGGAGCCCGGAAGACGGCAGAACGTCGTTGCGCCTCAGTTTCGCGCAGAAAATCACCAATAAGGATTATTTCTACGACTATACGGAAGACGCTCGCGATTTTGACCCGCGCAATCCGCTCTTTCGCTTGAATCTGGAAGCGCTGCATCCGCATTCGCAGTTCATCATTGATGCCTCGCGCGCCATCAACGACCGTCTCCGTCTGGGAGGGACCGTTTGGGTCCGCCGCCTGAATAATATACAAGACACTGGTCCGTTTGACACATCATTTCAGGACTACCGCGGCTACTGCCAGATGTCTCCCTGGAGCAGCGTGGACCTGCTTTTCACCTATCACCTGAGAGACTCCGACAACCGCTCGAAGAACATCCCGCCGACGGAGTTTGACGACCTGAGCAACACGGGCGAGACAAAAGTACAGGACTTCACCGCGGAGGTTGGGCGCACTTTTCTACGCGGCCGGCTGGCTTTGAGGGCAGGCGGATTTTACCGGAACTTGAATTTTCTCGATCAGTTCACGGTGATCACCAACGCCCGCGATAAGGGCGTGCTTGGAGATGCGGCGTTCAAGCTCGATAGCCGGTCGCGCCTCTATTTTGACTATGACCTGGATACGGATTACTCGGTGTTTCGCCCCGACATTCAAAACAGCCAGACGTTTCGTTTTGGCCTGGCGTGGAGTTACTAGGTGGATTTCCGCCGATGGGTCATAGGCCTTGCTTTGGGCCTCAATCGAGGCCTCGTCTGCGGCATTGTTTGCCTGGCGGCGGGATCCGTGTATGCCAATTCGACCCGCGCCCAACAAACATCGGGAACCCAGCCCGCGGGATCCTCTGCTTCGCAGGCTCCGTTTTATTTGCACGACTACCACCTGAAACAGGTCGGATTAGATTGCGATGCGTGTCACGTGGCTCAAAAAGAGGGATCGGTGGTCTTTCAAAGGCCAGGGCACGACCAATGCACGCCCTGCCATGACGACGATTTTAACAAGGACATCAAACAGAAAATCTGCGTGCAATGCCATTCGGTGTTTCCGCCCACCAGCAGCGACGACTTGCTCCCGTTCCCGCGCTACAAGAACGTCCGGCCGATTGTGTACGACTTCTCGCACGCGAAGCACGTGGATCCACATTCGCGGATCGATGCACGTACCGGTTTTCGCGCCGATTGCGCGTATTGCCACCATTTCCCGGCGGACGGGGCATACGCGACATTCGGCGATCACGTCATCTGCGCCGGCTGTCATTCAAAGGCGGGCATGAAGCCGCTGCTCAGCGATAAATCGACGACGGCAGACTGTCGCGGATGCCACCATCCCGAGGAAATCGAAAATCCGGGTGCGGCTACGGTCCATCGCGAGCTAGCATCGTTTGTCGTTTCGGGAAAATACCAGCAGATCCGGTTTTCGCACGCGGATCACTTTCGAGAGAAGGGCTCTTACCACTTCGATTGCACGACTTGCCATTATGAGGTAGCGTCCAGCACAAGCCTATCGAGCTTGAGTCTGCCAAAAATGGTCGACTGCGTGAACTGCCATAGCGTGTCCAAAAGAATCGAAGCCGACTATCGCATGTCGAATTGCCAAGTCTGCCACGTCGATGTTCCTTCAGGCGCCGTGCCGGAGTTTCATTCCGGAATCGTAAAGCCGCCCTCCCACACGGAGAGCTTTCGCTTTCATCATGCAGACGACGCATCCAAGCCCGGCGCTCCCTGTTTCGTATGCCATATCAACGTGGAGCCGACGGCCATCGGCCAGCAGCAGTGCGCCAGTTGCCATCGGGTGATGATGCCCGTTTCACACACCGCTCGATGGAAGGACGACGTGCACGGGAAATATGCCGCGCTCGATCGGATGACATGTTCGGTTTGTCACGTAGTCGATTTCTGTAACCGTTGCCATAACCAGACGCCCCGAAGCCATCTGCCGCTCGCGCAATTCAAGGCGGGCGGTCACGCTCAACTAGCCATGTTGAACGAAAGGAGCTGTTTCACTTGCCACACTTTCTCGAACACTTGCGGGGAATGTCACTCCGAAAGCCTCAAATGAAGCAGCCGCGCGGACGGGCAAGAACCGGTGACAGCCCTCCCGTTGAATTGGCAAGAAGACAGCGCCTGAAGATCTGCGCAGTCGCAGCCTCGCTCGGGGCTTCGCTCCTGCTCCTGCCCCTCATTGCGCACGCGCAACAGCCGGGCGCTCAGTATCAGCAAGATCCCGTCGAGCACGTCGCCGCGCGGCTGGTGGCCGGACTTGCCATCCTCGGAATCGCGGTCGTGGTCATCAGCCTTCTGAAATACAGGGGAGCGGCGGTTGGTCCTGCGTCTTGGGGATTCTTGATTGCAGGCGCGGTGGCCCTTCCGCTGTTGATGACGGGAGTGGGGACAATTCTGGTATTCGAAAGAGCGGAACGAGTGGAATTCTGCGCTTCCTGCCATTTAACGATGAAAGCTTTCGTGGATGATATGAAAAATCCCCAGAGCAATAGCCTGGCTGCATTGCATTATAAGAACCGCTACATTCCGGACAACCAATGCTACGAGTGCCACACGTCGTATGGCCTTTTCGGGACGGTGCAGGCAAAAAAGGAGGGGCTAAATGACGTATATCGGTACTATACTCGGACATTTCATTTGCCGATTCACTTGTTGCATCCCTACCCCAACAACGACTGTCTGAAGTGTCATGCCGGATCCGTGAAGTGGAATGAAGCGCACGCAGATTACAAAGACGCGCTGTTTTCGGGCGAGGCGACTTGCATGCAGTGCCACGCCGATTCCAATCCCGCGCACAACGTCGCGCAGAGTGTGACGCCATGACCACCAACGCCGCCGTCAAACCGTGGCAGTTGAATTCCACCTCAACGCGAGTGCTGCTGACAGGCGCACAGCTGCTTGCATTGATCACCTTTCTGCTCGCCCTGGAATTTTTAAGGCGAACGACGGGCGGGACGCTGTTTTTATTTTCGATGATTGCACCCGTTTCGGCTCTCGTCGCGGCCGTAGCGGTGCTCGGCGTCGCAGCGTACCGCTTTCTGAGGAGGCACAGCCTGTTTGAAATTGAAAACGTGGAAGCGGGCCAAGTGATTTTTCGGCAGGGGGACGAAGGCGACTGTGCCTATTTCGTTCAGAGCGGTGAAGTGGACGTCGTGAGGGAAGAGGGAGGCGCCGAACGCGTTGTCGCCACGCTCTCGAAAGGAGAGTATTTCGGTGAGATGGCGCTGATTAGCGACGCGCCCCGGAACGCCACGGTTCGCGCCGTCACCGCGGCCCGGCTCGCCGTTTTGGGCAAGCAGAACTTTCTTACGATGCTCAGCGTGATGCCGCATACGCAGGAAGACATCATGAAGACTGTGAATGAAAGGGCCATGCAAATGTCGGAGAAGTAAGTTCACACCAATCAGAAAAGGAGAATCCGGACCATGCTACTGAAAGGCCTCGCATTTGCCGCAATGTTGTCTGGTGCACTTCTTTTTGCGTCTGCTTCCTATTCCGCCTCTCCCGCCGGGGACGCCACGGCCGGAAAGGACGTATTCATGAAGAAATGCAAGACCTGTCACGGCGAAGACGGTCATGGCAATCAGGGAATGGCCAAGCTGTTGAAAGTGACCATACCGTCGCTCGATTCCGCCGAGGTGCAAAGCAAGTCGGACGCGGACATTAAGAAGATCATCCTGGAAGGCACGGGGAAAATGAAGCCGGTAAAGGACATTAGCGATACTGATGTCGACAACGTGATCGCGTACGTTCGCACGTTCAAGAAATAACAGGAACTCCGCAGCACGGCTGCGGATTGTCCTTTCCACTTTCGCCGCCGATTCGGGAAATACGCTGACGCTGCATGCGCATTCCAGCGAATCGGGTGCGGAGGCGGACGGGAAGTTCCAGCCGTGGGATAAATATGGCAACGAAGAAGCGGATTCTCGTCTTGGGTGGCGGGTTCGGCGGGGTGTACGCGGCCAGGGAGCTCGAACGGATTTTGCGCCCCTCCGAAGCATCCATATCTCTCATCAATCAGGAAAATTACTGGGTCTATCAGCCGCTTCTGCCGGAAGTCATTTCCGGGCTCATCGGTTTGACGGATGTGGTCAGCCCGATCCGCCAGCTCTGCCCGCGCACGGAACTCGTGATGCGCGAGGTCGAGAAAATCAATCTCGAGCAGAAATTCGTGACGGTGAGTCCAGGGTTCCGAGCCCGGCAGCTCGAAATCCCCTTCGACTATCTCGTGATTGCGCTCGGGAGCATCAGCAATTTTTGCGGGACGCCGGGAATGGTCGAGCATGTGAGGTCGTTCCGCACAGTTGCCGACGCCATCAGCCTCCGCAATCATCTGATCCACGTGTTGGAGGAAGCCGAAATTGAGCCGGATCGCGACCAGCGCCGGAAGCTATTGACGTTTGTCGTCGCGGGCGGAGGATTTTCCGGCGTCGAGGTCGTTGCGGAGCTGAGCGATTTCATCAACAAGGCAAAGGGGAATTTCCCGCGTCTTCGAGCCGAGGAGGCACGCTTCGTCCTGGTGCACGCGGGCGATCGAATCTTGCCGGAAATGTCGGAAAAAATCGCGCTGTTCGCACAAAAGCTGCTGGCGAAGAGAGGTATCGAAATCCGATTGAAAGACCGCCTCGTGGGCGCCACGTCGGAGAAGGCACAATTCAAATCCGGCATCGAAGTTCCCTCCAAGACCATCGTCTCGAGCGTGCCCTCGTCCATCCCTCCTGCGTTGCATGTTCTCCCCTGCGCGAAGGAGAACAGTCGACTAAAAGTGAACGCAAACCTCGAGCTTGCGGGTTATGAGGGCGTCGTGTGGGCTTTGGGGGATTGCGCGTCCATCAAGACGCTCTCGGGTAAGCCGACTCCGCCTACGGCCCAACACGCGACTCGAGAGGCGACGACGGTTGCCAGAAACATTGCTGCAGCAATTCGGAACCAGCCTGCTTCGCCATTTACCTTCGAGGGGCTCGGGAAGCTCGGATCGCTGGGCCATTATTCGGCCGTCGCGGAGATTCTTGGCGTGCGGATTTCCGGGTTCCCCGCGTGGCTTCTCTGGCGCGCAATTTATCTGGTGAAGGTTCCCAGTCTGCGGCAGAGGGCTCGCATCGCGCTGGATTGGTTTTTCGTCTTGCTGTTTCCTCCTGATTTTGTGCAAATGAGGCTCATCAAAGAGAGGGGAATCGCCAGGCAGCATTTCGAACCGGGCGAAGTGGTGTTCCTCCAGGGTGACTTGGGAGACAACGTGTACGTCATCGAGAGCGGAGAGTGCGACGTGCTGCGGGACGCAGACGGGAAGCAGACGCACATCGCCACATTGGGCCCCGGAGATTTCTTCGGAGAAATGGCACTGATAAACGACGTGTCCAGAAATGCCACCATTCGTGCACGGACAACGATGAACGTGCTGCTGGTTTCCAAGAGCGACTTCGATACGCTGAAGTGCTGCGTCCCGGCCTTTGGAGACGCATTCCGCAAGCTTGCAAAGGATCGTTCTGAAGCAAACCAAAAAGCTGGAAACACCGCCGCAGCTAACTAGCTGCTGAGAGGGATCTGCAGGCGCCGAAAAACAGCTATTCGGCGTGCATGCGACGCGGGAAGGGAATCGGCGCCGGAGGATTTTGGGGCGCCATGTAACTCCGTACGCGGGAGCGCGCCTGGTCAGCCCACGGGCCGTCGGGCGCGTAGCGCAGATAGAGTTGCCACTGTTCGAGCGCCAGTCGGCGTTCGTTTTTCTTTTCGAGAGCGAGCGCGAGATTGAAATGCACGTCGGCGTGAGCCGGCATGATGCTTGCCGCTTGGCGCAGGTGATCGATCGCCTGATCGATGTCGCCTTCCTCTTCCAGCACGCAGCCGAGGTTGTAGCGCGAAATGCCGCTCCCGGGATCGATCTGCACGGCGGAAAGAAAGGCGTCGCGTGCTTCGTCGAGCTGACCGAGCTGATAGTAGGCGACACCCAGATTGATGTGCGCCTCGATCCAATTTGGCGCTAGGTCAATCACCTTGCGGTAACATACGACGGCGTTGGGCAGCAGGTCAGCGGATTCTTCGCAGCGGAGGGCGGCGTCGAAGAGGTCGCTGGCGGAGTGCGCCGTCATCGGATGGAGCTTTGGGGTCGCCGGGAGGGGCTCAAAAGGCAGCAGCCATTGGCGGCGGAAGGGATTGAACGGCTGTGCCGATCCGGGAGGAACAATCGCGATTTCCCCGCCCAACTCCACAAGGCGAAGCTCGTGTAGCGGTAAAGGACCTGCCCCGAATTCCCGCTCGATCAGCGCGACGGCTTCGCACACACGGCGGGCGGGAACCCGCCTTTCGGTAACTTGCTGCAGGGAGCGCAGGGCAACCAAATCGCTAAAGCTGTAGAAGCGTTGTCCCCAGCGGGCGCGGGGACGTACCAGCCGCAACCGTTCCCAATAGAGAAGACGGCCCCGCCGTACACCCAAAATCCTCCCGACTTCCCTTTGCGTATAGCGCTGGCTCAATCCTGTGCGCCCCCACAGCGACGAATGCCTGCTCAAGATTATGCACCCGATGTCAAACAAGAGAAACCATGGTGTGGACTTTTGTTCGCCCCGCGGAACTCTCGCGGCGTGAATTGCGTTCTGCGCGGCCTGGTCCTCCTGCTTCCGAGGTTTGTTGCGCGGGAAAGGTCATAACCAGAAGAGGACATGCGATTGCGGGCTCTGGTTGGCTTGCTAGACTTTTCATGCATACGATTGTCCGTTCCATGCCCCTCGACATCACTGAACGACTCTATCTCGACCGCCAGATTACGCTGGCACGCGTAATCCTGGTCTCGCTGGCCCTGGTCAATTCTCTGGGGTCGATTGCGGACCGGAGTCACAACGTCCCTGCGATTTATCTGGCGGTTTATCTGGCCATATCCATCGCCGCAGCGTTCGCTGGCAGGCGGTGGGGGAATGTGCAATTGCGAATCCCGCTGCCGGCGGACTTTCTGGCAGCGGCTGTCTTCTTTTCTCTCAAGCCGGAGTTTTCCGCGGTCTGGTTTCTGCTTCTGTTCCTGGCGTTCGCGATTGGGGCGGGCGGCAATACGCGGGCGATGGTGGCGTTTGTCGCGGCCGGGACGGCTGGGATGATGTTTAAGAATGCTGTTTGGAGCTCGTACGGGACCTCAACCGTGGCCCATTTGGTGGAAGTGGGCGCCGGGACGTTGATTTCCGGTCTGGGAGCCGGTTATTTGGGGGCGCGGGAAAGGGAGCATCTGGTCCGGCAACAGTTCCTCGACAAACTTGTGCGCCTGCTGCAGTTCGACCGCGGACTGACGGAGTGCATCCGGCAGATGCTGGGCGAACTGGCGCTGGAATTTGAGTGCGAGTCGGCTGGCCTGGCGATTCGCGATGACGATATCGAGAGAGTATTTGTCTGGCGGGTGCGTCCGGGCGAGACGGAGCCGACCGCTCCTGAAACGCTTTCGCTGGCCAAGTCAGAGACGTTTCTTTGCGAAGCGTTTGAGACGTCGCTCTGTTGGGATTTCGAGGACCGGCAGGGCTTTGGATGGGACCGGAGGACTGGATCGTCCGTCCGCGTGAGTGCTCCTCCGACGACGACGCAGAGAGAATTGGGCGCACGTTCGCTGCTGACGGTCTCGATCGAAGCGAACGGCAGGCCATCCGGGCGCGTATTGCTGGTGAATCCGCGGCGGAGGTTCCAGCAGAGGAACCTGCGATGGCTCGACCAGATTGTCCGCCAGGCAGGCCCGCCGCTCGACAACGTGTTTCTGATGAGGCATTTGCGCGCCAGGGCCGTGGAGGCCGAGCGCAGCCGCATTTCGCGAGATCTCCACGATGGCATCCTGCAGACGCTGCTGAGCCTGATAATCCAGCTTGGCGTGCTGAGCCAGAAATCCGTGTCTTTGTCCGGACCAATATCCGAGGAGCTGGGCCGCCTGCAAAAAACAGTACAACAGGAAAGCGAAGAATTGCGGAAATTCGTCACGGACCTGCGCCCCTTGCGCGTGGCCAGCGCCGACCTGCGCGAGCTGATGCTGGGTTTCGCCGAGCGATTCCGCAACGATTCAGGCATAGCGCTTGACCTTTTTATCGAGGACCGCAGCCTGCGCATCCCCGATCGCGTTTGCAGGGAGGTTTTCCAGATTTACCGTGAAGCACTCAACAACGTAAAAAAGCATGCGAATGCCGGGCACGTCGTGGTAAAACTAGGCCAAGACGAGGCGAAAGTTTCTCTCGTCGTGGATGACAACGGGCGGGGGTTCAGTTTCTCCGGGCGATACACAAGCGAAGAGCTGGATCGCCTGCGCTTGGGACCGATTTCGATCAAAGAGCGCACTCGCGGCGTGGGGGGTACGCTGACGCTGGAATCGAATCCGGGCCACGGCGCGCGTCTAACCATTGAAATTCCATTGAGTTGAGATGAGCAAAGCGAAACAGGCGATTCGGATCCTGGTTGCGGACGACCATGCCATTTTCAGGGATGGCCTCCGCCGGCTTTTGGAAGCGGCGGACGACATCCAGATTATCGGCGAGGCGTCGAACGGGGTGGAGTGCATCAAAATGCTCGGCAAGTTGAAACCGGACATTTTGCTGCTGGACCTGCGCATGCCGGAAAAGGACGGCTTGGGCGTGCTCGAAGAGGTGAATTTCGATTCACTGCCGACGCGCGTGATCGTGCTGACGGCGGCCGAGGATGACCGCGATGTGGTGCGCGCGATGCGGCTGGGCGCGCGCGGCGTGGTTCTGAAACAGTCGGCCAGCGACCTGCTGGTGAAAAGCATCCGCAAAGTGCAGGACGGCGAGATCTGGCTCGACAATCGGATGACCGCCGAAGTGATCGATGCATTCAAGAAATCAGCTGAGTCCGGACAGAGGCGCGAGAAACCTTTGCTGAGCGACCGCGAGAAGGAAATCGTGCAACTGGTGGCGCAGGGTTTCCGGAACCGCGAAATCGGCGAGAAACTATTTATCAGCGAACAGACGGTAAAAAATCATTTGCATAATATCTTCGACAAGCTCGGAGTGTCCGACAGGCTGGAACTGGCGCTGTACGCAATTCATCACCGGTTGATTGATCAGACGTAGTCCGCCTTCGATCCGCGATTCGCTGACCAGAAAAATCTTTCCCCGACTGCATCCAGTCGCAAGTATCCTTTTCTTTTGGGACAAACGTGATAGGAGAGCCAAAAAGGAACGCCGGGACCTCGCGAGACACGCGCGGATTTTCGCGCGAGTTCGTCCTTGTCGTGTGCTTTTTCTGCTTGATCGCCCTATTGGGCGTGACGGCTCTTGTGTCGCGAATGTATCACAAGCGCGTGCACTCGCTTGCCGATCAGTGGTTTTCCTATGGCGAGGCAGATTTCAAGGCCGGAAACACGAAGAAAGCGCTGATCGAATACCGGAACGCGCTGGCCTTCTCGCCTGCGAACGTCATGTTTCAATTTCATCTCGCGCTCGCGCTGGCGGCGGATGGGCAGCTTCCCGAAGCGCGCGCGTATCTGCTGCCGCTTCTGTCCGAATCGCCGGGAAGCGGCGAAATCAATTTGGCGCTGGCGCGCATTGCGGCCCAGCAGTCGCACGTTCAAGATGCCATGCTCTACTACAACAGCGCGATCTACGGCGAATGGAGCGATGACCCGATCGAGATGCGCTGGAACGTGCGGAAGGAATTGTGCGAATTCTTGCTGAGCCACGGAGCCGCAAGCCAGGCAGAACCCGCTCTGGTCGCGCTCGACGACAATACTCCGGCGGGAGAAGTCGAAAGGCAGAAAGCTACCGGGCAGCTTTTGTTGAAGGGGCAGATGTGGAACCGGGCTCTTGCGGAGTTCCGCTCGGTGCTCGAAAGGGATAGGAACGATCCGGACGCGCTCGAAGGCGCCGGCACTGCCGCGTTCCAATTGCACAATTACGCGCAGGCCATCGGTTTTCTCTCCCGCCTTCCCAAGGATAGAAGCACCGACCCGGGCGTACCGTCGATGCTTGAGACTGCACGTCAGATCGATGCCCTCGATCCCTTTCGTCCGGGCTTAACGATGGGTGAGAAGGTACGCCGGACCGCGCACGCCCTGGATATTGCCATGGCGCGCGCGCAATCCTGCACTGGCCCGAGCGGGGCGCCGGGAGCTGCGCCCTCTCCGAAATCTGAATTGTCGGGTTTGCTGGCGACGGCGCAGCAAAGCGATAAGCAATGGACCGAACGCAACATGACACGCGATCCGGACCTCATGAACGCAGCGATGGCATTGGTGTTTCGCATTGAAACCGCGGCGGCCAAGAGCTGCGGACAGCCAACGGGCGAAAATCTGGCGCTGTGGACGATTGGACAGAATTTGGGAAGCAATTTGCCATGACGGAAACGGCGACTACACCTGCTACTCCGGTTGCCGCGCCGGCGGGAAAAGGAATTCGCGCTCAGGTCCTGGCTGTTTGGGAGTCCTGGACCGGACGCATCTTCGCGCTGCGGGAAGACCAGTTTTTCCTGCTCTTGGCAGTGCTGATCGGAATCTTTTCGGGCCTCGCAGTAGTATGTTTTCGCGTCGCCATCGAATGGACGCAGCTCGAAGTGCTCGGCCCGTCGCTTTCGCCGTCCATCCTGCGGGTGCTGATTGCGCCGACGATTGGCGGGCTGGTGGTCGCCTTCCTGGTTCTGCGCATTTTTCCCAGTTCGCAGGGGAGCGGCGTCAACCGGACGAAGGCAGCGGTGTACATCTGGAATGGCTACGTCCCGTTTGACACGGTGATCGGCAAATTCATCACCTGCGCACTGGCCATTGGGAGCGGTCAATCGTTGGGTCCCGAGGATCCGTCGCTGCAAATGGGCGCGGGAATCGCATCGAAGATCGGCCGTAGTCTGAACCTTTCGCAGGAAAAAATCCGCTTGATCGCGCCGGTGGGCGCGGCGGCGGGACTGGCGGCGGCGTTCAACGCGCCGATTTCCGCCGTACTGTTCGTGATCGAAGAAGTGATCGGAGCGTGGAGCGGGGGAGTGCTGGGAGCGATCGTCCTCGCTGCAGTTTCAAGCGTCGTCACGATGCGCAGTTTTCTCGGCGCCGATTCTCTGTTTCGCGTGCCGGAATTCCGCGTGGTGCGCGCCGAGGATCTGCTCGCGTACGCGGTCCTTGGGTTGATCGGTGGCGGCGCCGCGATTGCGTTCTTGAAATGGCTTGAATACGCCCGCCCCCGCATTGAACGCCTGCCGTATTGGACAAAATATCTTCAGCCAGCGGCCGCCGGACTGCTGATCGGCGTCATCGGCATCCGATTCCCACAGGTGATGGGCGCGGGATATTCCATCATTGACCAGGCTCTGCACGGCCAATTCACCTGGAAATTGCTGCTCGTGCTCGCGGTGCTGAAGATTATCGCCACAGGTATTTCGTTTTTGAGCGGAACTCCCGGCGGAATGTTCGCTCCCGTTCTGTTTATCGGGGCGATGTTTGGCGGAGCAATTGGAACCATCGAACAGCATTTCTTTCCCGGCTTGTCCGGCTCGGTCGGAACCTTCGCTCTGGTGGGCATGGGAACATTTTTTGCGGGATTTCTCCGCATTCCGATCACCTCTGTTTTCATGGTCATCGAGCTGTCGGGCAACTACACGGCGATTCTGCCCGTAATGATTTCGACGATGGTCGCTTACTTCATCTCCCGGCGGTTTCACAAGGTTCCGCTGTTCGACATGCTGGCCCGCCAGGACGGTCTGGTGCTCCCCTCGATCGAAGAGCAGCGCGAACAGGTTGCGCCGGTTGTTGAAAAGGCGATGCAGCGCGACGCGGCCTTGATCTTCAATGCTTCGGATTCCTTGGCTACGATCTTGAGCCGTGCTGAATTGAAACCGGAGCAGCCCTTGCTGATGCAGTCGCGCCGCGAATGGCGCCTTCTGGACCGTGAGCGGCTGAAGAAACTCGCTGAAGACAAGTCGCGCACTTACACCGCCGCCGACGCAGACGGAAAAGGTCCGTTACCGCTTCTTTTCCCGGATCTGACACTTGAGGAAGCTCTGCAAGTTGTAGGGGATTGGCCTCTGCTGCCCGTCGTGAACCGCGCGGACCTGAGCAAACTCGAAGGAATCATTACCCTTGCAGATATTCTGCGAACCTTTCGCAATACGCCCGCGGAATAGCGGTACACCTTGCATTCATCGCCCTGTCGCAATCGTGGGCCAAGCTGTCAGGACGCGGTCGTGCAACCCTACTAGTACTCGTGTACCAAATTGGCCTACTAAAATTGGCTCTCTTGCTCTATTGGTTGCTTTTCTCTTCAAACGTATCCTTTGCCAGAATCTGGGAGGTAGTGTCCTGTGACCCTTAACGAGAGACGTGCGACGCGTCGGTTCCTGATGCGTTTGCCATTGACCGTCCGTTGGACGGATGAAAGCGTGGTCGGAGAAGCGTCGACGGAATCG
>Ga0335073_10003059_pt1 | contig 23142 bp, 22 predicted proteins | sample Lox_Sample_22_FD_207093 | JGI IMG/M metagenome (GOLD analysis project Ga0335073, IMG submission 207093) | Soil microbial communities from Loxahatchee National Wildlife Refuge, Florida, United States - Lox_Sample_2.2 | ecosystem: Environmental > Terrestrial > Soil > Wetlands | place: USA... | reverse complement strand
GGCGACGTACGTGGGGAGCCCGGACCTTCTCGAGTCGATCCTGCTCTCCGTCCTCCTCGACCTCGCGCGCCGGCTCCCCGCCGAGCCGTCCGCGAAGCCGGCCGCGCGTTGACCGGAGACCCCGCGGTCCCGACCGCGGACGGCTGGCTCCTCGACATCACCGAGAGCGACGACGGGCGCTCGGTCGTCCTCTGGCGGAAGGAGCGGCGCTCGGGGCGGGTGCGGCGCACCGCGGTCGAGTTCCGGCCGCCGTTCCTGGTCGACGGGCCGCGGAGCGAGCTCGACGCGCTCGCCCGGCGTCTCGCCTCGGACCGCGCCGTCGCTGAGGTGACTCGCGAGGTGCTCGCCCCGTCGCTCTACGACCGGCGGCCCCGGAGCGTCCTCTCGGTCGTGCCGGCGCGGAACCCGTACCGACGCTCGCTCGCCCGGACGATCGACGCGCTCGGCGGGTTCGAGCGGTTCCTCCTCTACGACGTCGACCTCGCCCCCCCGCAGCTGTACCACCTCGCCCACGCGCTCTACCCGTTCGCCCCGGTCGCGGGGACCGGCGCGGCGCTCACGGCGACCGAACCGGCGGAGACGATCGACTATGCAACCCCGCCGCTCCGCGTCGCGCGGCTCGAGGTCCACCTCGCCGGGGAGCGGCGCGGACGGATCCCGCCGCCGAGCGCCGAGATCGGATCGGTGCGCCTCGGGGACGTGACGCTCGAGGGGCCGGAGGAGGACCTCCTGCGCGCGCTCCTCGGCGAGCTCGCGCGGACCGACCCGGACGTGATCCTGACGCAGGGCGGGGACTCGTTCGACTTCCCGTGGCTCTACCGGCGCGCGGCGGCGCGCGGCCTCGGCCCCCAGGAGTTCGAGCTCGGGCGCGAGCGCGCGCCGTTCCGGCCGACCCGGAAAGCGAGCTCGTACGAATCGTACGGCGTCGTCCGCCACCGGGACGCGGCGTACCCCGCACCGGGGCGGTTCCACCTGGACCGGGAGAACTCGTTCCTGTTCGACGACGCGGAGATCGCCGGGCTCGTGGACGCCGCGCGGCTCTCCCGCCTCTCGATGTCGACCGTCGTGCGCCAGTCACCGGGGACGTGCTTCACCGCGATGGAGATGGCGCACGCCCGCGCGCTCGGCGCGCACGTGCCGTGGAAGAAGAACCGGCCCGAGAACTTCCGGCGCGCCGACCACCTCGTCGCCGCCGACCGCGGCGGCGTGATCTTCCTCCCGCCGGTCGGCGTCCACGACCACATCGACGAGTTCGATTTCGCGAGCCTCTACCCGTCGATCATGGTGCGGAACAACCTCTCGGCGGAGACGCTCGAGTGCCGGTGCTGCCCCGCGAGCCCGATCCGGGCGCCCGGGCTCGGCTACCGTTCCTGCACGCGCCGGGTCGGGCTCATCCCCCGGACCCTCGCCCCGCTCCTCGCGCGCCGGATGGCGTACAAGGCCGCGGCGAAGCGACCCGAGACGCCGCCGGACGAGGCGCTGCGGCTGAAGCGGCGCGTGAAGATGCTGAAATGGATCCTCGTCACCGCGTTCGGCTACCAGGGGTACCGGAACGCGCGGTTCGGGCGGATCGAGTGCCACGAGGCGATCAACGCCTACGCCCGGAAGCTCCTCGCCGACCTGGTCCCGGCGTCCGAAGCGGCCGGGTACCGCGTGATCCACGGGATCGTCGACTCGCTGTGGCTCCGCCCGCTCGACCCGGAGCGGCCTCCGGACCCGGTCGCGTTCGCGCGCGCGATGAGCGAGCGGTTCGACCTCCCGCTCGGCTACGAGGGTCGGTACCGCTGGATCCTGTTCCTCCCCGCCACGACGCACGGGCTCGGCGTGCCGAACCGCTACTACGGCATGTACGAGACCGGCGAGTTCAAGCTCCGGGGGATCGGCGGGCGGCGCCACGACACGACGGGGCTCGTGCGGCGGTTCGAGCACGAGGTCCTGACGCTGTTCCGCGACGCGAGGGACGCGGACGGCGTCCGCGCGCGCCTGCCCCGAGCCCTCGCGCGGGCCGACCTGTTCGCGGAGCGCCTGAGGTCGGGCGCGTGGCCCGTCGACGAGCTGCTGATCACGCACCGGATCGGCCAGGAACCCGGCGCGTTCGTCACGTTCACGGACTCGGTCGCCGCGCTCCGCCAGCTCGAGGAGGCCGGGGCCGCGCGCTCCGCGGGCGAGAAGGTCCGCTACGTGATCCTCGACCGGCGCAGCCGCTCCTACCGGCAGCGCGTCCGGGCGGCCGAGCTCCTCACGGGCGACGAGGCGTACGACGTCGGGGCGTACCTCGAGCTCCTCGCGCGCGGCGCGGAGACGTTGCTCGCCCCGCTCGGTGTCGACCGCGCGAGCCTCCTCGCGCGCTGGGGGGTCGGCCCGCCGCCCGAGCGAGGTCCGTACCGCTCCCCGGAAGCGATCGCGCAGACCGCGATGGACGACGCGGGCGCCGGGGGAGACTTTTAGGGACCGGCGGCGTCGATACCTACGTGGACTCCAAGCCGCGCCGCGCGACGCGCCCCCGACCGGCCGCCAAGAAGGGGCGGCGCCGCGCGACGGAGACCCCGTCCCGACGCGCCGCCTCGATCCGTCAGAGCGTCCGGAAGGGACGGCTCGACGACCTCACGCCGCTCCTCACCGCGCTGTCGGACCCGTCGCCCGGTCTGCGCCAGACGGCCGCGATCGCGCTCGGACTGCTGAAGGACCCGCGGGCGCGCAGCTCCCTCGAGGTGTCGCTTACCGACCCGGACCCGGGCGTCCGCTCGAGCGCAGCCGAGGCGCTGGGGTCGGTCGGCCGCGCGGAGAGCCGGGAGCCGCTGGAGCGCGCGTTCGACGACGCAGAGGCGTTCGTTCGGGGGCGGGTCGCCGGCGCCCTGCGCGCCCTCGCCGACCCGAGGTCGGTGCCGGCCCTCGCGCGGCACGCCGACGACCCGTCCGCGGAGGTCCGCCAGGCGGTCGCCGCGGCGCTCGGCGCGATCGCGACCGAGTCGTCGTCGCTCGCTCTCGCTCCGCTGCTCGCCGACGCGAACGAACGGGTCCGCCGCGAGGCGGTGCTCGGGTTCGGCCGTCGCCACGACCCCGGGGTCGTAGAACGCGTCCGCTCGTTCCTCTCCGACCCCGCCCGCCGCGTGCGCGTGGCGGCCGCGGTCGTCCTCGGCCGGCAGCGCGACCGGGCGAGCGTCCCCCTGCTCCTGGAGCGCCTGGAGGCTCCCGGCACCTGGGAGAAGCCGGCGGTGCTCGTCGCACTGGGCCGGATCGGCTCGGTCGACGCCGTGCCGGCACTGCTCCTCTCGTCGGACCACCCCGCGCATTGGGTGCGGGTCTGCGCCCTCCACGCGCTCGGCGACCTCGGGGTCCCCGAGGCGCGGTCGGCCGCCCTCCAGCACACGCGCGACGTCTCCTGGGCCGTGCGCGGCGCCGCCGCGATCGCCCTCGGCGCGGCCGGGGGACTGGACGACCTTCCCGTGCTGCTCGAGCTGCTGCGCGACGACCACCCATGGCCCCGCCGCGGCGCCACGTACGCGATCGGCCGGCTCGGCCTGACCGAGGCGGCCCCGCGCCTTCGCGAGGAGCTGAACGACCCGGCGGCCGAAGTGAAGCTCGCCGCGATCTGGGCGCTCGGCCGGCTCGCCGACGACGGGGCGCGGGACGAGCTCGTCCGCCTTCTCTACGGCGTGCGGCCGGGGGACGCCGATGAGGTGGGGCTCCGGGACGTGGACGACACGAGCGATGCTCCGTTGCGCTCCGACGCGGAAAGCCGACTGTTCGACGCGGCCGTTCAGGCGCTCGGCCGACTCACCCGCGGTACCCCCGACCCGCTGGTGCACCGCGTCCTTCTCGACGTGCGCGAGCGGCTCTCCGAGGAAGAGCTCGACCGGCTCGCCCGTCTACCGCAACCGGAGATCGCCCTCGACCAGGCGCCCCCGACCCTGCGGGCGTTGTTCGAGATCGCGATCCCGTCCACCGGGGACGAGGAGGACGGCGCATGATCCGGGACATGAAGCGCGCGGACGCGGACCGTATCTTCGAGTTCCTCCAGAAGTACTTCCCGGAAGAGGAGGCGATCCTCGGGACCCGGCCGGAAGGGTTCGAGAAGGTCGTGCGGCGACTGTTTCGTTTCGATACCCGGCTCCTCCTCGGGCTCCTGCGCTTGTTCGGGCGACCGGTATTCCGGTTCTTCGTCGTCGAGGAGGACGGCCGCGTCGTGGCGACGACGCTCCTTTCGTTCCCGGAGCGGGCGGGATATCTCAGCATGGTCGTGGTCGACCCCGGGTACCGTCGGCGGGGGCACGCGCAGGCGCTGCTGCAGCGCTCCCTGGTCGCGACCCAGGCGACCGGCCGGAAGTACGTCGCGCTCGACGTCCTGGCGAACAACACCCCGGCTCGGGCGCTCTACGAGCGCGTCGGGTACCGGAGCCTCCGCGAGACCAACCTCGTGGTCCGCGAGGCGAACGCGCCGCTCTCCGGAGCGCCGTCCCCGGTGGTCCGACCGTTCCGCAAGGAGGACGCGAAACCGCTCGTCGAGGTCGCGATGCGTGCCCGGCCTCCCGAAGTCGCCGAGGTGCTCCCGGTCCGGGAGAGCGCGCTGCGGCCCGGGACCTTCGTCGACGGACTGCTCCAGAGCGAGTCGGTCGCGTGGGTGATCGACCGCGGCCGCGGCCCGGAGGGATACCTCGGTGCTGCCTCGGGGGCGATCACGACCGCGGCGCATTTCTCCGACCCGATCATCGCCGAAGGCGTCGAGGGGCCCGAAGCCGCGGCCCTGATCCGGACCGGGATCGACTGGTGCATCGGGCGCGGCGCGCCCCGGATCATCGCGCAGGTGCCCGTCGCCAACGTCCGCGGCCGGGCGGCGCTGCTCGGAGGAGGGTTCCACGACGCGCTCTCGATCTGGACGCTCTACCGGCCCATCGGCTGACCACCCCGCGCGCCCCGGGGTCGACGTTTACCTCCTCCCCGCCGTGGTGGGGGGCGGGCTCGGCGACATCGAGGAGGTGCTCGCCGCCGGCCGGGAGCTCGCCCGGGCCGGGTTCCCGATCGTTCTGTATCGCCGACCCGGCCGACCGCTCCCGCGCTCCGTGGACGGTCCGTGGGACTGGCCGCCGCACGCACGACGGGACCGGCTGCGGCCGCGGGCGGCGGCGGCGATCACGTTCGCGGCCGCGTGGGGGGTCAGCGCCGCCCCGAGCCGGAGCGAGGCGTTCGGGCGGGGAGGACCGTGGGAGCTCGAGTGCGCCGATATCGAGCGCGCGTACGGCTCCGCGTCGACCGTCCACATCAGCCTCGAAGAGTTCGCTCGGATGCTGCCCTCGCGCCACGAGGATCGCGAACGCCTGCGGGAAGGCGGCGTGGGGCACCGGGACCTCCCCGCCGGGCTCGCGCGTTCCCGGGCGAACGGAGAGCTCGAACGGTTTCGCGCGGCGTTCCACCGCTTCCGGGCGTTCGACCGGCCCAACGTCGCTCACCTCTTCGCCGGATTCGAGCCGAGCGCGGCGTTCGCGCGGGAATTCCCGAGCGCGGTGCAGACCGGTCCGCTCTGGCCCCGGATCCCACGACCCAAGCGGGACCCGTCGCGTTCGCGCGAGTGGGTCTGGTACGCGAGCCCCGCGAGCGCCGAACGCCTCGCGCCCGGCATCCTCCACGGACTCTCGGGAGCCGAAGAACCGCCCCGTCTGTACGTGCGTTCTCCTCGCCCGTGGAAGGTCCGGCTGCCCTCCGGTCGCGCCGATCTCGACACCGGGCCGGTGCCCCCGGCCGGGTGGCGGCGCCGCTTCGCCCGCGCGGACCTGCGGATCGTGACGGGAAGTCGCACCCTCCTCGAAGCGATCGAGCTGGGCGGGCCGTTCCTCTACTTCAACGGAACGCTCGGCGCGGGCCGGCGATCGCGCCGGCACCGTCCCGAGAAGATCGTCACCCTCCTCTCGGTGCTTCGCCGCCGGGGCGCGCCGCCCGACGTCCGTCGGGACCTCGCGGACTTCGCGCGCGGTCGCCGCGTGGCCGAGGTCGTGCGTCGGGCCGCGGACCGGACCGGTGGCTGGGCCCGCTTCCCGCGCGCGGTGCGACCGGTCGGATTCCGACGGCCGTACGACGATGCCGGTCGGTTGATCGTACGGGTGGCGCGGGCGCTTTCGCGCTCGCCGCGCGACGCCCCGGGGATCGTCGGTCGGCTGCGCGCGGGCACCTCTCTTTAACGCGCCTTCGCCTCGACCTGCCCGGATGGTGACGGGAGAGACCACCCCGCCGGGTGTTGCCCGTGCCCTGCTGGGGAACGCGCTGCACCTGCGCTCCGGGGAGCATCTGGCGATCGTTTCGTGGACCCACACCCTCCCGTGGGCCGCCGCGTGCGTCACCGAGGCTCGCCGACTCGGCGCGCGGCCGTTCCTGGTCATCGAGGACGAGCCCGCGTTCTGGAAGAGCATCGAGGTCGCGCCGCGGACCGAGAGGTGGTCCGGTCTGCCGGCCCCGGCGATCGCGGGGATCTCGCGCGCGGACGCCCTCGTGTACTTTCCCGGTCCGGCCGACCGCCCCCGGCTCCGGGCGCTCCCGCCGGGTCAACTTTCGCCGTTCCTCGGGGCGGACGACGAGTGGCTGCGGCGCACCCGGCGCGCCGGGATCCGCGGGGTCCGCTGCCTCCTCGGATACGCCTCCGATGCGCAGGCCGACCGCTGGTCGATACCGGGCGCGATGTGGCGCAGCCAGCTCATCCGCGCGATCACCGAGGTGGACGCCGCGCAGATGACCCGGGACGCGAAGCGGGTGGGGCGCCTGCTGGCGCTCGGACGAACGCTCCGTGTGACGGGCTCCAACGGGACGGATGTGACGCTGCGGCTCCGGGGCCGGGCCCCGTGGATCGACGACGGGACGGTCGACGCCGAGGACCGTCGCGCGGGGCGCACCCTCGCGACGTCGCCGGGCGGGTCGATCACCGTCGCGGTCGACGAGGATGCGACGCAGGGAACGATCGTGTCGAACCGACCGAGCTACCTTTCGTCGGGAAAGGTCTCCGGCGTCCAGTGGGAGGTCGAGAACGGCCGGCTCCGCAACTATTGGTACTCCGAGGGCGCGGAGGCGTTCGAGGCGGACTTCGGCTCCGCCCCCCGCGGCGCGCACGTCGTCTCCCTGTTCGCGATCGGGGTGAATCCCGCCCTGGCGCCGGGGGTGCCCCACGCCGAGGACGAGGAAGCGGGGACCGTCACCATCGCGATCGGGGGGAACTCGCTCTACGGCGGCCGGAACCGGTGCCGCTACCTTTCGTGGATCACGGTCGGGGAGGGGGCCGTCACGGTCGATGGCCACGCGCTCGCGGACCGGGGGAAGATCCTCTGAGCGGTCTCCCGATGCGCGCCTCGGCCGGGCGTTCTTCGACCGGCCGGGAGTCGTGGTCGCGCGGGCGCTCCTCGGGACGCGCCTTCGCGTGACCGACGGGTCCGGGTCGCGGGAGGCGCGTCTGGTCGAAACGGAGGCGTACGTCCGGGGGGACGCGGCGGGCCACGCATTTCGCGGCGCGACCCGTCGCAATCGCTCGCTCTTCGGACCTCCGGGAACCTTCTACGTGTACCGGATCCACCAGGTCGTCTGCGCGAACCTCGTCGCGCGACGCGGGGAGGCCGTTCTCCTCCGGGCGGCGGACCTCTCCGACGGAGACCCCGTCGCCGCGTCCGGCCCCGGCCGACTGTGTCGCGCGCTCGGCATTACGATCGCGGACGATGGCGCCGACGCGATCGGCAGCCCCCGGGTCGGGCTGTGGCCCCGAGCCCGTCGCCCGCGCCGGATCCTCGTCGGCCCCCGGATCGGGATCCGGCTCGAGCGGGAGCGCCCGCTTCGGTTCTGGGTCGCGGGCGAGCGGGCCGTTTCCGGGCCGCGTCGGCTTACCGCTTCAGCTTCGCCCAGTCGTAGCCGCGCCGGCGCGCCGTCTCGCCGAAGCCGCACGAGGAGCAGACCTTCTTCTGGCGGTGGTAGGCGTGGCGGCCGCACCGGCGGCAAATGACGTGCACGATCTTGCCGCCGCGGCTGGATGCCGTTCCCTTGGTCATCTTCGAGCTCCTACGGTGAGATGTACACGATCGAGTCGCCGCGCACGAGCGTGATCCCGCTCTTCGGGGTCACGACGTCCTTCACGACCTCCTCCGCCGAGGAGAGGACGAGGTTCAGATGCTGGTCGTACGCGTCGAGCACGCCCCGGTACGAGCGTCCGCCCTTCATCTCCACGAGCACCCGCTTGTGCAGGCTCTGCTGAAGGGCGTCGAGGGGCCGCATCGGGAGGCGGGCGAGGCCGGGTCGACTTCATAACGATTACCGCGGGGCGGTCGGGGTCGCCGTATCGATGAGGAGGCCCAGCACATCCCCGAGCCGGACCGTCGCCTCCGGGGCAGCTCGGAGCGCCTCCACCGCCCCCGCCACCGCACGGGCCACCTCCGGGATCGGCCGGTCGCCTCGGACCACGCAGAACCGGGGTCCCCAGAGGCGGGCAAAATGTTCGAGATAGAACGCCCGCTCGAGGCTGCCCATCGCGCGATGGCGGGCCGCGAGATCGGGCGAGGCCCCCGCGGGGTCGGCGGCGGCCCGGGTGGCGCGCACCTCGGGCGGCGTATCGAGATAGAGGTACGCGTTGGCGAGGCCCCACTGCCCCCGCTCTCCCAGGGACCGGGCCGCGTCGACCAGGTTCGCGAGCACGGTGGGGGGCGCCCGTCCCGCTGCGACCAGGGCCGCGGCGTACGTCAACGGACCGAGGAAGCCGGTATCGGCGATCACCGTCGCCCCGTCGCGCGCGAGGTCGGTCGCTTCGCGAAAGCGACGTGCCTCTTCGAGGAGCAACGTCTGCTCGAGCGCCAGCAGCTCCGCTGAGGTACGGAATTCGAGCGAGGGACTCGGTCGAAGTCGGCGGAACGCTTCGGGCAGTACGGTCCCGGCACCGAGAGCGGTGAGCACGGTCGTTTTCCCGGCGGCCGACGGGCCCTCGACCGCCACGACCATACCCGCCGCCATCGGGTCGGAGTCGACCCCCGGCCCTATACGCTCTTTCCCGCCCCGCCCACGGTCGTATTATCGAGCGCCGCCTCCCCGGGACGTGCCGGAGACGCCGACCGACCACCGAGCGTCGCACCGGTTCGGCGCCCGCGTGCTCGAGTGGGACCGCCTGAGCGAGATCGCGCGGGAGATCGAACGGACCGAGAGCGACCCGGAGGGGGTCGGGATCATGACGCGGAAGGGCCGCATCTTCCCGGTCCGGCTCTCCGACGTCTCGTTGAAGGCGTCCCCGCTGCTGAAACAGGAACTGCTCTCGGTGGGGGGCGACGCGGCCCACGCCCGCGGGATCGCCGACCACTCGGTCCCGGCGAGCCCGGTGATCCTTCTCGCCACGTGGGGGCAGTACCGACGGGCGCTGCCGAAGCTCCGGCGGCAACCGTTCGGCCTGAAGGAGCTCGCGGACGAGGTCGACCGGGCCCTGCGCGCGTTCGCCGCGCACGCCCCCCGGACGGTCCCCGGCGCGCACGGCGCCTTCACCGTCGGAGACCACCCGCGCGTGATGGGAGTCGTGAACGTGACGCCCGATTCCTTCTCGGACGGCGGGAAGTTCCTCGACCCGGCGGCCGCGGTCGCCGCCGCGCACCGACTCGCGGAGGAAGGGGCGAGCCTGGTCGACATCGGGGGCGAATCGACGCGGCCGGGAGCGACCCCGGTCTCCCCGGACGCCGAGTGGAAGCGGGTCGGCCCGGTACTCGAGGCGTTGCGCGGCACGCTCGAGGTGCCGATCTCGATCGACACGCGGCACCCCGAGGTCGTGGACCGCGCGGTCGACGCGGGCGCGGACGTCGTGAACGACGTCGAGGGGCTTCGCTCCGAGGAGATGCGCCGGACCGTCGCCCGGACGGGAGCGGCGGTGGTCGTGATGCACATGCGCGGTACCCCGGCCACGATGCAGGGCGACACCGCCTACGGCGACCTGCGCGGCGAGGTGTTCGGCGCCCTCGCGCGCGCGACCGACGAGGCGGTCCGCTCGGGCATCGCGGCCGAGAAGATCCTCGTCGATCCGGGCATCGGATTCGGCAAATCGCACGAGCAGAGCCTCGAGCTCCTCTCCCACCTCGGCGAGTTCCGCAGCCTCGGCTACCCCGTCGTCGTCGGCGCGTCGCGCAAATCGTTCCTGGGCGCGATCCTCGGGAGCCCGAACCCCGCCGACCGCGTGGAGGCCGGCCTCGCCGCCGCGGTGATCGCGGCGGAGCACGGCGCCGCGCTGGTCCGGACCCACGACGTCGCCCCGACCGTGCGGGCGCTCGCGGTCGTGGCCGCGGTCGCCCGCGAGGCCGGCCGCCCGCCGAGCGTGCCCGGCACCCTCGCGTCGATCGAACCGGACGAGTGAGCACCCGCTAGGGGAGCACGGTCCCATCGTCCGCGACGTCCTCCTCGAAGACGAGGGCGCCCTGGTAGTTGCACTTCCGGCAGTGGTACATCTGGCCGGTGATCATCCCGGCGATGAGGTCGATCTCGGTCGAGCCGCAGGTCGGGCAGCGGAGGATGCGGTGGCGCGGCCTACGACGCGTCGGTCGACGAGCCACCGTTGCTCTCCCCGTCGTCCGCCGGAGCGTCGTCCCCGTCGTCGTCCGGATCGTCCTCGTCGTCGTCGGGGGCCGGCTTCGGCCCGTCACCGGGGGCATCGTCCTCCTCGTCGTCCGGTTCCTCGGGGACCGGGGTGTCGGCCGCCGGCGGTCCGTCGCCGTTCGTCCCCTCGGTCGGTGCCTCGACCAGCACCGCGTCCCGCACCTCGTCCCCCTCGTCGAGCCGGATCACCCGGACGCCGAGCGTGTTGCGCGATTGGGAACGGATCGTCTTCACGGCGATCCGGATCGTGATGCCGTTCTTCGTGGTCACGAGGAGCTCGGAGGTGTCGGTCGTCGGGAGCACCGCGACGACCGAGCCGTTGCGGCCGCCGGTCTTGATCGTCCGGACCCCTTTGGCGCCGCGCTTCGTCTCCCGATAATCCTCGGTCGGGCTGCGCTTCCCGTAGCCGGTCGAGGTGAGGGTCAGGAGCGTCGGGAACTTCGCGCTCACCGGCGCCATCGCGACGACGTGGTCGTCCTTCTCCTCGGAGAGCCGGGCGCCGATGACCCCGTACGTGGCGCGGCCCATCGGGCGCACCTCGCCGAGGGAGAACCGGACGAGCTGGCCGGCGTGGGTCGCGAGCAGGAGCTCGGTGGACTCGTCGGTGACGAACGCGACGCCGACGAGCTCGTCGCCCTCCTCGAGGTTGACGGCCTGGATGCCGTTCGTGCGGATGTTCTGGAACTGGTCGAGGAGCGTGCGCTTGACGAGCCCGCGACGGGTCGCAAAGAACAGCGACCCGGGGACCGTGAGGTCGTGCATGGGCAGCAGCGTCTGGACCCGCTCGCCCTCCTTCAGCTTCGGCAGGAGGTTGATCACGGCCTTCCCCTTCGCGTGGCGGCTCCCCTCGGGGAGCTCGTACGCTTTCAGGCGGTAGACGCGTCCCTGGGTCGTGAAGAACAGCAGGTCGTCGTGCGTCCGGGTGACGAACGTACGGATCACGTAGTCCTCCTCCTTCGTCTGCATCTGGACGAGGCCGCGGCCGCCCCGGCGCTGCCGGCGGTACTGGTCGAGGGGAAGGCGCTTGATGTAGCCGTCCCGGGTGACGAGGACGACGACGTTGGTGTCGGGGATCAGGTCCTCGAGCGTCCGCTCCGTGAACGCCGGTACGATGCGGGTGCGGCGCGCGTCGCCGCAGCGGGTCTTGAGGTCGTGCAGTTCCTCGACGATCAGGTGGTCGAGCTTCTCCCGCGAGCCCAAGATCTCGCGCAGCGTTTTTGCGAGCGCCTCCTTCTCCGCCTTCTCCTGCTCGACCGCCTCGCGCTCGAGCGCGGTCAGGCGGGCGAGGCGCATGTCGAGGATCGCCTTCGCCTGCTCCGACGAGAGCAGGAACTTTCCCATCAGGCTCTGCTCCGCCGCCGCGACGTCCCGCGAGCGCCGGATGATCCTGATCACCTCGTCGATGTGGTCGATCGCGGTGAGGAATCCCTCGAGGAGATGGAGCCGCTCCTCCGTCTTCCGCAGGTCGAACGTCGTGCGGCGCGTGAGGACGAGCCGGCGGTGATCGAGGTGGAGGTTGAGGAGCTCGGGGAGCGAGAGCACCTGCGGGCGCCCCCCGACGAGGCAGAGGTTGATCACGCCGAAGCTCGTCTCGAGCGGCGTGTGCTCGTACAGCCGGTTGAGCACGATCTCCGCGGGCGCGTCCCGGCGCAGCTCGAGCACCACGCTCGTGCCGTGCCGGTCGGACTCGTCGCGGAGGTCGGTGATCCCGTCCACGCGCTTGTTCTTGACGAGGTCCGCGATCAGTTCGAGGAGCGCGGTCTTGTTCACCTCGTAGGGGATCTCGGTGATCACGATCTCGTCGCGGCCGTCGCGCTCGCGGATCTCCGCCCGCCCGCGCAGGTGGAGCGTCCCCCGCCCCGTCTCGTACGCCTCGCGGATCCCCTCGGTCGAGAGGAAGCCGCCCGTCGGGAAGTCGGGCCCGGGAACGACCTTGATCAGCTCGTCGAGGGAGGCCGCGGGGTCGCGCAGGAGGAGAAGGAGCGCGTCGGCGATCTCGGGGAGGTTGTGCGGCGGCATGTTCGTCGCCATGCCGACCGCGATCCCCGCCGAGCCGTTCAAGAGGAGATTCGGCGCCTTCGACGGCACATCCAGCGGCTCCTTGAGCGTCCCGTCGAAATTGTCGGTCCACTCGACCGTCTCCTTCTCGATGTCGAGGAGGAGCTCCTCCGCGAACGGGGAGAGCCGCGCCTCGGTGTACCGCATCGCGGCGGGCGAATCCCCGTCGATCGAGCCGAAGTTCCCCTGCCCGTCGATGAGCGGGTACCGGAGGCTGAACGTCTGGGCCATCCGGACCAGGGCGTCGTACACCGCGAGGTCGCCGTGCGGGTGGTACTTCCCGAGGACATCCCCGACCGTCCGGGCGCTCTTTCGGTAGGCGTGGTCGTGGGTCGCCCCCGACTCCCACATCGACCAGAGGATCCGCCGTTGGACGGGCTTCAGCCCGTTCCGGCCGTCGGGCAGGGCCCGCCCGACGATCACGCTCATCGCGTAATCGAGGTACGACTGGTGCATCTCGCGCTCGAGCGGGCGGTCGCGCGTCCGGTCGACCGGGGCGGGGGGGCCGGCCTCCGGGGCGCCGCTCACGATGCCTCCGCCCGGGCGCCGATCTGGCTCCCGACGACCCGGTCCGCTTCGACCAGGAACCGGTCGCGCGCGTCGTGCGGGATCGTCGCGCCCGCCGCGATGCGGTGACCGCCGCCTTCGCCGTGGACCGCGAGCGCGGCCTTGCGGCAGACGACCGAGAGGTCGAGGCCGCGTTCGATGAGGTCGAACGTGCCGCGCCCGCTCACCTTGGTCGGGCCGGGGTCGTCGGAGAAGACGAACACGGGGCGGCTCGCGTCGAGGAGGTACAGGATCGCCATGCCGGCTTGGGTGCCCGCGAGCGTCAGCTCCGGGCTCTCGAACCACTGGAGGTGTGTCATCGAATTTACACCCTCGTTCTCGAGTCGCAGAAGGCCCTTCAGGATGCCGTTCCGCCACGCCTCCTCCGCGGTCCGGCATCGCTGGGCGGCGACCGGGTCGCCGAGGCCGTACGCCACCCCGACGCCCGACTCGCGGGCGCGTCCGGCCGCGCTCTGGAGGTTCGATACCTCCTCGGCGTCGAGCCCGAGCGACGGCAGGAACCACCGCTCCTGGTCGAACACCGAGAGCGCTTCGGGGGGGATCTTCCGCTGGGTCAGCCGCTCCCGCAGCGCCCGGGTGAGGCGCTGGGTCTCGTCGGGGGAGAGCGAGGAGGGAGGTCGCGACGGGTCGATCCGGAGCTGGTCGAGGAACGTCCCGACCGCCTCGGGGCGCCCCGAGAGTCCCTTCACGTAGGGGTCGATGCTTCCCGTCAGCGCGCCGCCCATCGTCGGACCGAACAGGGCGAGCCCGGGCCGGCGGACGATCTGGGATCGAAGGACCGCCTCGTCGACCAGCTTCGCGTTGAGGCCCCGGAATCCGCCGACGTGCTGACGGTCGCCGATCGCCCCGGAGAGCCCCCACGGGGCGTTGTCCCAGTTGACCGGGTCGAGGAAGATCGTGAACAGCCAGGTGAGGGTCGCGGCGCACATCTCGGTCATCCCGTCGACCCCCCAGTTGAGCGGGTCGACGAACGCGACGTGCTCCGGGAGGTCCGGCGGGTTCGGCGCCTCGGGGTACTTGTGGTGGTCGAGCACCACGACGGGGTGCGGGTGGCGGGGATACAGGTCGAGCCAGTTCGAGCCCGTGTCGACCACGAGCACCGGTCCCGGGGTCGCCCGAAGGAGCTCGTCCATCCGCTCCCGCTCGACCCCCCCGAGCGCCGTCGCCTGCGCGGGGTACCCGAGCCGGGCGAACGCCCGGAGCGCCGAGGAGGCGCTCGCGATGCCGTCCGCGTCGTAATGGTAGATGATCCGCCAGCGGCCGGGGTGGGCGAGGACGAGGCCCCGAGCTCGCTCGAATTCCGCGCGGTACCTCGGGTCGGATACGAAGCTGTCGGGGCCCGAGGGCATCACTCCACCTGGAGCGCGGCGCCCGCCGCCGAGTACCGCCAGCTTTCGGGGAGCCGGCGGGTTCGGCGGTAGTAGCGGGCGAGTCGTCGGATCCGCGACTCCATCAGGCTCAACCCGCGGCGGTTCGACAGGTCCTTCGGGTGGGTCTGGAGGTGGCGCTGAAGATGGACCACGCGCTTGAGAAGCGCCTGGAGGTCGTCGGGGATCTCGGGCTTGACCCCGTGGGCGGCGAGCACGTCGGTGAGCCGCTTGCCGGTGACCGCGCGGGAGAGGGGGATCCCGTAGGAGTCGCGCAGGGTCTGGCCGATCAGCGCCGGACCCATCCCGCCTTTGGCGAGCTGGACGGCCTGGGTCGCCACGTCCTCGGTCGTCGCGGTCACCCACTCCGGCTTCGTCAGCGGGTACGGGCGGTGCGAGCCCGCCCGGCCCTTGTGCCCGGAGTGGATCCTCGACATGGGAGCCCGCCCACCCACGCGTCCTACTTAACGGTTTTACCGAGGGCGAATCGAGCGATTTCTCGAGAGAAAATCTAGGCGATCCGGTCGCTCTTTTCGAGGCTCTCGACGAGGAACTGTTTCCCGCCCGCCGTGATCCGATACTGGGGCTTGGGAGCGTTCCGGGGACCCTGCTTCGGCGGGACGTAGTTGCCGGTCGCCTGGACCTCGACCATCCCGTTCCGCACGAGCAGGCCGAGGGCGAGGGGGACCTTCACGAGGTCCTGCTCGATCGCCCAGAACTTCCCCAGCATCCGCTCGAGGTCCGCGAGGGCCAGCGCCTGCTCGCGCTGTTGGCCCTCGTTGATCGATTCCGCGCGGTTGAGTTGCTGCAGAATGGCGACGAGGGTCGCGCGGATCGGGTCGGGTGGGTCCCCGGTCGGCATCCTCGACTACTACGCGGGTTTCCCCTACTTAAAAGACCCCGCCCTGACGGGTCCGCTCATCCCGTCCGGGCACCGTCCCGGAGCTCCCGGTCGACCCGGGCGACGTTGTCGCGCCACATCATGCGGAATCGCAGACTCTCGTACGCCGCCGGGATCGGAATGCTCATCCGGCGGCGCGACCCTCCGCGTGCCTTCCGCGCCCGAACGACGGCCGCGCGGACGTCCCGGTGGTACCGGAGGTTCGTCTCGAGTGACCCCCGATCGCCCAGCGGCCCGTGACCGGGCAGCAGGTGCTCGATGCGCAGCGTTCGAAGCTCGCCGAGGATCCGGATCCACTCGGACGGGTAGCCGTCGCCCATCGAGGGATGGTACCCGTTCATGACGAGGTCGCCGGTGAACAGCACGCGTTCCTCGGGCAGGTAGGCGACGACGTCGCTCGGAGAGTGGCCCCCGCCGTAGGTGTACAGATGGAGCGACCGTCGGCGGCCCTCCAGCCGGAGCTCGCGCTCGAACGTTACCTCGGGTGGGACGATCCGCAGGGAGGCGGGGCTGCGTACCACGCCCCGAAACCACGCTTTCACCTGGGGCCGGTCCCGCGCGTCGATCCCCGAGTCGGGTCGGTCAATCCGGGAGAGCTCCCCCGGGAACTCCTTCCGGCAGGCGTCCAGCTGGCGCTGGCTCCGTTCCAGGACGGCCTCGCGCACGCGGCGAGCCGAGACGACGTGGCTCACCGGGAACGAGGAGTTCCCCCAGATATGGTCGCCGTGATAGTGGCTGTTCACGACCCAGGTCGGCGCGGCGCCGGTGAGCCGCTCGGCCGCCCGCGCGAGATGCCGACCCGCCATCGGGGTGAGCATCGAATCGAAGACGACGCTCGCCCCGCCCAGGTCCACGATCCCCGAGTTGCACAGGCCGTAGCCGGTGTCCGAGGCGATCGCCGCATGGACGCCGGGCGCGATCCGCTCGACCCGAAAGTGCGGGCTCGCCACGGCCATGCCGGACGGCCGAGGCGGGGCCGGTAGATGAGGCCGGGGGCGCGCGACGGGCCTTAGACGCGGTTGACCTTCTCGAGTTCCTTCAGGAGCAGGCGCTTCCCGTCGAGGGTGATGGCGAACCGTTCGCCGACCTCCCGGCCCCGGTCCCAGGCGTAGGCGACGTCGGAAAGCTGGCGGGCGAGCTTGTTCGCGAGGAGAACGCGGAGCGTGAGATCGGTGTCGGACATCGCGACCCCGGGGAGGCTGCTCCGCTGGAGGAGGTGGACGATCTCGTCCCGCTCCAGCCCCTCGACGTTCCCGTGCTCCTCTTCGATCCGGTTGAGGAGCTTCAGCACTTCGACCATCTCGACCTTCAGCTCGCGAGCGGCGCCTTCGGGCGTGTCGAGCATGCCACGAGGCTCGCGACTTCTCGTTCTTGAGCCTATGCTTCGAGTTGCGGCCGTTCGCGAGCGAGGCGCGAGTCTTTTAGTGCGGCTCGGCCGGTACTGGTTCGCTCATGGCGTGCACGTGCCGCAATCCCGCGCGCTGCCCGATCTGCAACACGCCGGTCCGGGTACCGCTGTCCAACCTCGAGAACCAGGCCGGGGGCGCCATCCTCGTCGACCGGTTCGCCCGCCGGGACTCCTCGACGTCGCGGGAGGGGCTGCGCCGGCTGATCGAGGGGTGGGGGTCCTGCCCGTCGTGCGGCCACTCGATCCACTTCGAGCACTCGCGCTCGTGCGTCGCCGAGGCGTTGAGCAGCGCCGGTGTGCCGCTGAGCGAACGCGAGCAGATCCTCTCCAAGATCTCCTTCCCCGAGACCTGACGGGCCGTCGCGATGCCGGCCCCGGACGAGTTCGTCGTCACGCCGTACGAGGTGAAGGGCAAGATCGACTACGGGCGGCTCCGCGAGCTGTTCGGCACCCAGGAGCTCACGCCCGAGCTCCTCGCGCGGCTCCACCACCTGGCGGGGGGCGAGCTCCACCCGCTCCTGTCCCGGGGGATCTACTACTCGCAGCGCGACCTCGGCCCGCTCCTCCAGGATTACGCGAACGGCAAGCCGTTCTTCCTCTACTCCGGTCGGGGTCCGTCCGGCCCGCTGCACACCTCGCATCTCGTCTCGTTCGACCTCTGCCGCTGGATGCAGAAGCGGCTCGGCGTCCCGATGTACATCCAGATCACGGACGACGAGAAGTTCTGGGCCCGCGCCGGCCTGACCCGCGAGGAGACCGCCCACTGGGGCATGGAGAACCTGTACGACATCCTCGCCCTCGGGTTCGACCCGAAGCGGACGCACGTCTTCTTCGACTCGAAGTCGATCGCGGCGATGTACCCGCTCGCGATCCGGGTCGCCCGGAAGATCAACTACTCGAACGTCAAGGCGGTGTTCGGCTTCGAGCCGAGCACCAACATCGGGCTCGTGTTCTACACGGCGCTGCAGAGCGTGCCCGCCTTCTGGCCGTCATGGGCCGAGAACCGGAGCGTTCCGTGCCTGATCCCGTGCGGGATCGACCAGGACCCGCATTTCCGCCTGACGCGCGATATCGCGGAGGGGCTGGGGTACCCGAAGCCGGCCCTCCTCCACTCCCAGATGGTCCCCGGCCTCCTCGGGGAGGGGGCGATGTCGACGACCGGGAACCGGGCGGACGACGCGCTGTTCCTGAACGACGAGCCTCACACGGTCGAGCGGAAGCTCCGCTCGGCGTTCACGGGGGGCCGCGCGACCGTGGAGGAACAGCGGCGGCTGGGCGCGACCCCCGAGATCTGTTCGATCTGGGCGCTCTGGCGCACCCGGTTCGCGGAGTCGGACGCGAAGTTCAACGACATCACGCGGACGTGCCGCTCGGGCGAGCTCCTGTGCGGGGAGTGCAAAGGCCAGCTGATCGAGCGGGTCCAGACGTTCTACGCCGAGCACGCCGTCGCGCGCGAGAAGGCGAAAGACTGGGCCGAGTCGACGATCGTGACGACCGCGCCGAAGGCGATCTAACGACCTATTTGGGCGCGGGCGGCGGCGCCCGAAGGATGAACTCGTTCCCGTCCGGGTCCGCGATGACCGAGTACGCGTACGACGCGGCGATCCCCGGAGGCTGGATCATCACAGGCTCGACGGTGACCGTCCCTCCGCGTCGCCGGATCTCGGCGATGGCGGCGTGCGGGTCGCGGTGGAAGAACGCGAGGCCCGAGACCGTCCCCGGCTCCCGGCCTCCCTCGTCGGGTCCCGGCTTGTGGACGACCAGGAACGTGGTGGATCCCGGGATCGCGTAGCGGGCCCGCTCGGCCTCCTCGTTGTAATCGATCTCCGTGAGGCCGAGGACGTCCTTGTAGAACGGCCGCGCCCGTTTGATATCTCGAATGTGCACGGTCACGGCGCCCAGCGACTCGACCACGTCGGTCATGTCGACCCTCGGGGGCGGGAGCCCCGGCGGGCGCTTAACGGTGCGGCTAGAGCGTCTCGGGCCGGCGCAGGGTGGGCCCCGTCGGCTGTCCGGGGAGCGCCCCCGCCGCCGACGTCGTCTCGGGACCCCCCGCCCCCTGTACCGCGGTGAGCAACTTCAGCATCGGACGGAAGAGCGACCGCGAGGCACGCTCCGGGTCGAGGGTGTAGGCACGGTCGAACGCGGCGACCGCCTCCTCCTCCTCGCCGAGCGTCAGCAACGACAGCGCGAGCTCGAGCCAGCTCTTCGCCTCCCGTGTCCCCTCGCGCTCGCCGGTCTCCTCGACGTGGTCGTCCCCGAACCGGCGGGTGAAGCTCTTGGTCGCCCCCGGCTCGTTCGAGCCGTCCCGGGAGAGCACGAGGGCCCGTTCGAACGCGGCCGAGGCCCCGGTCTCGTCCCCGGACTCGGCGAGCGCGACCCCGAGGCGGTGCCAGGCGACCATGTCGTCCGGCGTGAGCGCGACCGTACGGCGGTAGGCGACCGCCGCGGCGGCCCACTCCTCCCGCAGGGAACGGGCGATGCCCAGGTGGAACCACGCCTCGCTGTTGCGCGGCGCGAAGCCGACCGCCCGCGCGAGCGCCTCCTCGGCCTCTCGCGCCCGCCCGAGGTGGGCGAGGCAGATCCCGTAGTACGACCACCCCCCGCCGTCGGACGGCGACTCGGTCACGACGTCGCGGAACGCGCGCTGGGCGAGCTCGTACTCCTGGCGGAGAAAGTGATGCACCCCGAGGTCGAAACGCTGGCTCACGGACCGTAACCCGGGTACCCGTGGCGAACGACCACGGAAAAATATGACGCTCCTCGCGCACGCGCGTTCAGGGAGGGCTCCATGCGGTGGTGTGGCGCGGAAGAGGCGGTCTTATATGGGCGGCCCGGTCATGCCCCAGATAGAGGAATCCCAGAGCCCTTCCCGAATCGAGCGTCCCGCCCGTCCTATTCTCGACAGGTGTTTCGCACGGTAGGGGTCGCTCCCCGATTTCTCGCGCGAAAAGCGAAACGAACCGAAGAAGGCGACAAGACATGGTGGACAAACCCCTGACCAAAGTGCGCGACCTAACGCCGAACTCGAAACAAGTGAACGTCCTCGCGAAGGTACTGAGCGTGGGCGAAGCCAAGGAGGTCATGGGAAAATTCGGTGACCCCCGAAAGGTGTGCGAAGCCGTGGTCGGCGACGACACGGCCGTCATCACCCTCTCCCTCTGGAACGAGCAGATCGGGACGATCGCCAAGGACGAGGTCATCCTCGTCGACAACGGCTACGTCTCCCTCGTGCGCGGCCACATGCGCCTCAATGTGGGGCGGTACGGGAACCTCACGAAGTCGACCGAAGCGATCGGCGACGTGAACCAGACCCTCGACATGAGCCAGCAGGAGTTCGAGAGCGAGCGGCGCTCGTTCGGCGGCGGCGGCTTCCGTGACCGCGGCAGCGGTGGCTACGGCGGCGGCGGTGGCGGCGGCGGCCGGTACTCCGGCGGCGGCAGTGGCGGCGGGGGCGGCCGAGACCGCTCCGACAGCTACAAGCGCTACTGATCGCGCTTCGGCGCGACCCGTAGGGCCGAACCCCTTCCCCCGCCCTTCCGGGCGGGGGGTTTTCGAACTTCTTTCCTCCCCTTTTGATTAAATACAGCGCCCCACCTTGCGCCGACGCCGATGGCCGACGAGTCCCGGGAACTGATCCTGTACATCCAATCGAAGCGAGCGATCACGACGTTCTACCGTCCCCCCGCGTCGGAGGGGAACGTTCCGGGGGCCCGCGCCACCGCCGCCTCCGCCACGACCGGCGAAGGGACGACCGACACCCGGGGGGAAGAGGGGGTCCTGTTCCTCTCGGACGACCAGGCGCGCGCGATGGCGCTCACCGAAGAGGTCGCGCGCCGACGCGGTTACCACATCAAGGTCGTCGACATCGAGAAGGTCGGTCGGGTCGAGCGCCTGATCGCCGAGCATCTCCGGGGCGTGCAGACGTTCCCGGTCCTCACGTCGCCCCGCGGCACGCGCCTCGAGGGCGTCGACATGTTCACCGAGGAACGGTTGTCCGAGGTGATGCCGACCGAGCTCCGCAGCCAGCGCGCGTTCAGCTACATCAAGGTCCGCGGCGGGGACCTCGACCGGATCCGCTCGATGCTCGAGTCGTTCGGCCAGGTCAAGGAGCTCCACCTGCTCACGGGGGACTGGGACGTCCTCGCGGTCCTCGACTTCCCGTCGTCGGCGAACAAGCGCGCGGTCCTCGACTTCGTGACCGAGCGGATCCGCGGGATCCCCGAGGTGCTCGACACCTCGACGGTCGTTCCCGAGTTCTCGGTGACGAAGTTCCCGATCGAGTGAGCCCGGAGGCTCACCCCTTCCGCCGCTTGCGCCGGGGTCTCCGCGGCACCACGGGCAGCTGGCGGGTCGCGCGCGGTTCCGTTCCGGGTTCCGGCGTCCCGTACAGCGGCTCGACCGTCAGCGGGTGGTCCTCGAGCCACGCGACCCCGTCCACGTACGCCGTGAACGACTCGAGGCTCGTGAACAGCGGGATCCCCAGCTCGACCGCGCGGCGGCGGAGGATGTACTCGTCCTCGAGCATCCGCTCGAACTTCTCCTGGGTCAGGGAGAGCGGCACGTTGAGCAGAAGGTCGATCTCCCCGCGGTCGAGCGCCTCCGTCACGTTCGGGTGGCGCTCCGGCTCGCTGACCTTGTGGAGGATCCGGACCCCGCGCACCCCGCGGGCGGCGAGGAACGCCCCCGTGTCCTCCGTCGCGGCGACGCCGAGACCGAGCGTCCGGAGGTGGTGGGCCACGGGGAGCAGCTGCTCCTTGAGCGCGGGCCCGCCGACCGACAGGAACGCGGTGCCGCGGCGCGGGACCAGCTTCACGCCCGTGGCGACCAGTGCTTTGACCAGGGCGTCGGAGAACGTCGGACCGAAGCAGGCGACCTCGCCGGTCGACTGCATCTCGACGCCGAGGAGCGGGTCCGAGCCGGTCAGCTGCAGGAACGAGAACTGGGGGACCTTCACGCCCCACCGGCCCGGCGGGAGCGGTGCCACGCCCTCGCGCGAGATCGTCTTGCCGAGCATCGCGCGGGCGGCCTCGCGCAGGAGCGGGACCCCGGTCGCCTTCGTGAGGAACGGGAGCGATCGGCTCGCGCGCAGGTTGAGCTCGATGATCTGGTACGCCTCGTCCTTCACGAGGAACTGGACGTTGAACGGGCCGCGGATCTCGAGCGTGCGCGCAAGCCGGCCGGCCGCCTCGAGGAGCTTCGCCTGCACCTCGGAGGAGGTGTGGCGGGGCGGCAGGCAGAAGATCGCGTCGCCGGAGTGGACCCCGGCCCGCTCCACATGCTCGAGGATGCCACCGACCAGGACGCGGTCCCCGTCCGAGATCCCGTCGAGCTCGACCTCGTCCGCCCCCTCGACGAACTTCGTGAGGACGACCGGGTGCTGCGGCGACACGCGCGCCGCCTCGGTGAGGAACCGGGCGAGGTCGGCGCGCCCGGCGATCACCCGCATCGCCTGCCCGCTCAGCACGTACGACGGCCGGACGAGCACGGGGTAGCCGACCTCGTCGGCGAACGCGCTCGCCTCGTCGATCGTCGTGAAGGCGCGCCACGCGGGCTGCGGGATCTTGAGCTTCTCGAGGAGGCGGCCGAACTTCGCCCGGTCCTCCGCGCTGTCGATCGATTTCGGTGAGGTCCCGAGCACCGAGATCCCGCACGTCTCCAGCAGCGGGGTCAGGTTCTGCGCGAGCTGGCTGCCGACGCACGTGACGACGCCCCGGAACGACTCGAAGTCGACGAGGTCGCGGACCCGCTCGAGCGTGATCTCCTCGAAGTAGAGGCGGTCGGAGCGGTCGTAGTCGGTCGAGACCGTCTCCGGATTCGAGTTGAGGACCGAGACGCCCGGGACGCCCTCGGCCTTCAGGCCGTCGACGAGGTTCATCGTCGACCAGTCGAACTCGACGCTCGACCCGATCCGGTACGGTCCCGCCCCGATGACCAGGATCGAGCCTTTCGGCATCGGACGGACGTCGTCGGCGTCCGCGCGGTAGGTGAGGTACAGGTAGTTGGTGCGGGCCGGCCACTCGCCCGCGAGCGTGTCGATCATCCGGACCCGGGGGCGGATCCCATCGGCGAGCCGTCGCCGGCGAACGTCCTCCTCGTCGAGACGCGCGGTCCGGGCGATCGCGCGGTCGGAGAGGCCGAGCTCCTTCGCCCGTCGCAGGAGCGGCGCCGGGAGCTCGCCGGCCGGGAGCGCGGCGATCGCGCGCTGCGCACCCTCGATCTCCGATAGGCAGTCGACGAACCACCGGTCGATCCAGGAG
>Ga0335073_10003058_pt1 | contig 23144 bp, 21 predicted proteins | sample Lox_Sample_22_FD_207093 | JGI IMG/M metagenome (GOLD analysis project Ga0335073, IMG submission 207093) | Soil microbial communities from Loxahatchee National Wildlife Refuge, Florida, United States - Lox_Sample_2.2 | ecosystem: Environmental > Terrestrial > Soil > Wetlands | place: USA... | reverse complement strand
ATTTTTCTGGGGCGATTTCTGCGATTGGTATATCGAATGGGTGAAGCCGCAACTCACTTCCGCCGATCGCGAGATCGCGATTCCCGCCTGGCGCAATATTTTTGCGGCGCTGGATGCGGCGCTGCGCCTCTTGCATCCCGTGATGCCCTTTTTGACTGAGGAGCTGTGGCATCGGCTTCCGCAGCCGAGCGACGCGCGCTCGATCGCGCTCGACCCTTTCCCGGAGTCCTGCGCGACTTGGACCGACTCCGGCGCCGAAAGCGATGTGGCGCTGCTGCAGGAGATTATCGTTGCTTCAAGAAATATCCGGGCTGCCATGAAGCTCGACCCTAAGCGAAAAGTGGCTGCGGATCTTTCGAGCAGCCGTTCCGCCGTGCGCGACCTGGCCGAACAGCACCGCGACGTGATCTTGCGATTGGGGACGCTCTCTGAATTGCGCATTTCAGACAAGCATCTCGATCCCGCTGGCGCGATGGTGCGATCGAGCGCGCAGTTTGATTTAGGCATTGCCTATGGCGAGGGCGTCGACAAGGTTGCTGAGATTGCAAAGCTCAAGAAGGCGGTCGAGCAGCTCGAGAAAGATATTGAATCGAAGCGCGCGCGCCTCGCCGACGAAACATTCCGGAGCAAGGCGCCCGAGAATGTGGTCCGCAACATGGAAAACACCCTGTGGGAGCGCGAAATCGAGCTTCGGAAACTGCGCGATCGCCTGAAGCAGCTCGCGTAGTCTGTTCCGCGCGCCAACGGCACGCCAAGACGAAGTGGTTACTCTCGTACGCGAGCGGCGTCTAATGGCCGTGGGATTGGCTGGATCGATGCCCATCTACTCGCCTCAGCGCTTCTCGGACGCCTCAAACTCTGAACCGCCGATCCTCGACTGTCTACGCCGGCAAGCGAGTTCGGAATTGCCTATCGCTGAGCTCATACTTCGCCTTAAGTAGCTTGAGCAAGCTTGAGCAGCCTGCTTCGCTTGTTCGCGGTGCGCAGCTCGCGTATCCTTACTTTCTTCCATGTCTGCAAAACGTCTGAAAACCTTGCCGGGAACAACCGACCGGCGCATCGACGCACTGCTCACGCTTCTCGCCGAAAATCCGACGATCGTGATCAGCGGCGCGAAGGTCGCAAAAGAAATCGGCGTTTCGCGCCAGCAAGTTTTTCGCTGGGTCGAACGATTGCGCGCCCTTGGCGTGCGGGTAAAGGGGCATGCGCGCACGGGCTACCATATCGAACGGGCGCCGGACATTCTGGCGCCGCAGTTGCTGCGAAATCGCCTGCAAGGAACATCGTTCGCAAAGCGCATCTATCATTTTTTTAAAGCTGATTCGACGAACACAATCGCCATGCATCTGGGCGAAGGGGACGAGCCACATGGAGTAGTGGTGCTCGCCGAAGACCAAACCGCCGGCCGCGGACGCGCGGGTCGCACGTGGCTCACGGAAAAGTCCGCGGGCATCTGTTGCTCGGTGCTGGTGCGCCCGGACATTCCACCCGCGCACGCGCCGCTCTTGACGCTTGTCGCGGGTCTCGCCGCGCGCGATGCTGCCGCTGAAGAGTTGGCGGCCGTTCCCGATATACGGTGGCCGAACGATCTCCTGGTGCGCGGACGCAAGTTCGGCGGCATTCTCACCGAAATGCACGCGGAACCCGATAGGCTGCATTACGCGGTGATCGGCATCGGCATCAACGTAAATCAGCAAAGGCTTCCCCAAGAAATCGAAAATATCGCCACTTCGCTGCGGATCGAATCGGGTAGGGTTCACTCGCGCGTCGATCTGCTCATTCGGTTGCTCCGGCATCTGGACCGCTACTACAATCTTTATCTCGCGGAAGGTGGCGCGCCGATTTTGCGGCGGTTCGCGGAGGTTTCGAGCTATTTTCGGGGCAAGCGCGTGCGGATCACCACGGCGCGCGAAAGCTTTACTGGGACGACGGCTGGCCTCGAATCAAGCGGAGTGCTCCGCGTGACGCGCGACGACGGCCGAGGCACCGAAGCGATTCTTTCGGGCGATGTGGCGGAGGCGGATTGATGCTGCTGGCACTGGACGTGGGAAACACGAATTCGGTGATCGGCGTTTTTCGCCAGAAGCAGCTTGTTGCGAACTGGCGCCTCACGACCGCACGCGATCAGACGATCGATGAGTACGGAATCCTGGCGCGCGACCTTTTCACCCTGGCCGAACTGGACTCGCGCGAGATCGATGGCGTGATCATCAGCTCGGTGGTGCCGCCGCTGAATGGCAGGCTCGCGGGAATGGCCGAGCGATACTTCAAGAGGAAGGCCCTATTTCTCGAGCCGGGCGTGAGAACGGGGATGCCGGTGATTGTCGATAACCCCGCTGAAGTTGGCGCGGACCGGATCGCGAACGGAGTGGCGGCGATCGAGAAATATGGCGCGCCTTGCGTCGTCGTCGATTTTGGCACCGCGATCAATTTTGACGTGGTTTCGGCGCGCGGCGAGTTCGTGGGCGGGACGCTCGTTCCCGGGATCGGCATCGCCTCCGAAGCGCTTTTCGCGCGCGCGGCCAGGCTTTTTCGCGTGGAATTGAAAGATCCCGGGAAAATCATCGGAACAAACACTGCCTCGCAAATGCAGGGCGGACTCTTCTACGGCTACACGGACCTGGTGGATGGGATTCTGGGGCGCATCAAGAAAGAGATTGGCGAGAAAACGACGGTGGTCGCTACCGGAGGGCATGCGCCCCTGATCGCGGCCGCGTCGAAGCATATTCAAAGGATCGACGAACATCTCACGCTCGAGGGCTTGCGCATCATCTGGGAAAGGAATCAAGCGCCGGCCGGCCGCGCCGGCGCGAAAAAGAGTTGAGCTGTGGGATCGTTTAATTATTTCAACTATTTCACCGAGATTGAGGAATATTTCTGGAAAAAACGCGGCGCACATTTGCTGGTTTCGCCGCTCGATTGGGCCATCGTCGAAACATGGCAGAAGTCCGGCATTCCACTGCCAGCCGTCCTGAAAGGAATTGATCGCGCGTTTGAGAGCTGGGCCCGGTCAAAGCGCGCGATTGGCGGGCGGCAATTGAAGAGCCTCGCATATTGCGTCGATAGCGTGCTGGACGCAGCCGAAGAAGCACGCGAAGCGTCAGCCGGCGAGGGACCGGAAACGGGACGCGCGGCAACCAAGGAGACTTTTTCGCGCGAGGAATTGCGCAGGTATTTTACGCGAAACGCGGAGCGATTGGAGGCCAGCGCGCAGAAACGGCGCTCTCAAAAACCAGCGCTGGCGGCACGATTGCACGAGATGGCCTCGCGGCTGGAAGAAATTGCGGTGCTGCTTGATTCGCCCGGGCCGCTCGATCTTGAGGATGTGGAGCGCAAGCTGACCGTGCTCGAGGACAAGCTCTCGGCGGCGGTCGCGGCTGACGCGGACGACGAAGCGATGGTCGCCATTCGCCGCGAAATGGATCGCTCGCTCGCGCCCTACAGGCGTAAGATGTCCGCGGCACAGCTGGCGCAGCTCGAGCGGCAGTATATGCAAAAGCGGCTTTTCGAGCTGCTGGAAGTGCCGCGACTAAGCCTTTTTTACTTGACGTAGATTTCGCCGAATTCTGTATTTCTAAACGCAGGAGCGACTGTGTTCTCAACGAACTTTCTCGCCGTGGTTCCCTTTTTCTATTTTGCAGAAGCCAGGTGCGGAGTTGTGAGCATCTGTGCCTGAAGACTGTTTGCGGAGAGTGATTTAGCGCGATGGAAGTGAAGATTGAAAAACTGGTATACGGCGGCGAGGGGCTCGCGCATCACCAAGGCTCCACTGTGTTTGCGCCATACGTGTTGCCGGGCGAGACGGTCAGTGCGACGCCGTTTGAGACGAAGAAGAAGTTTGTTCGAGCGGCGCTGGAGCGCGTGATTGCGCCGTCTGCGCAGCGAATCGCCGCGCCGTGCCCGTATTTTTCCGTTTGCGGCGGCTGCGATTATCAGCACATTCCCTATGAGCAGCAGCTGAAATATAAAGCGGAGATTCTTCGCGAAACGCTGCGGCGACTGGGCCGTGTTGAATGGGCGGGCGAGATCGTCACGCGCGGATCGCCCGCTTACGGCTATCGGAATCGCGCGCAATGGAAAATCAGGGCGCGCGATAAAGATGCCGCCGGAAGCAAGCGAGCCTACGACATCGGCTATTTTCGCGCGAATTCCACGGCGATGTGTGCCGTTGATCGATGCCCGATCGTTTCCCCGCTGCTGGAGCGGAGCCTCAGAACACTTCAAGTGGCGCTTGCGGCAGGCGAACTGCCGCGCGAACTGCGCGAAATTGAGGCTTTTGCAAACACCACGGACACAAAGCTGTTGCTGACGGCGACTTTCGCCGGCTTTCCCGCGCACGCAGACGAGCAAGCCGCGAAGCTTCGTGCTCTCATCCCCGAAATCGAAAGCCTCGTTTTTCACGACCCCGGGCGCGAGCGGATGGAACTTGAAGGCCCGGGCTTTATCACTTGCGAGGCGGCCGGAGAAACCTTTCGCGTGGGGCATTTCTCCTTTTTTCAGGTGAATCGCTTCCTGGTCGACGACATGGTTCGCACTGCGGTTGGCGAAGAATCCGGCAATGCCGCATGGGATTTATATGCGGGCGTGGGTCTTTTTTCGCTGCCACTGGCGCGGCGCTTTAGCCGCGTCATCGCCGTGGAATCGAACCCTGCCGCTGCAAGCGATCTGGAGCAGAATGCATCGCGGGCCGCAGGAATTATCGTGCGGACCACGGAAGCAGAGCGGGCGATCGAGCGAATGAAGGAGAAAGTCGATCTGATCGTACTCGATCCTCCGCGAGCAGGGCTCGCGCAGGGAGCGGCCGCTCGCCTCACAAAATTGGGCGCCAACCGCATTACGTACGTTTCCTGCGAACCGCCGACGCTCGCCCGCGATCTTGCTGCGATCTTGCAAGGTGGGTACGCGATTCGCAGCATCGATCTTTTTGATTTGTTCCCGCAGACCTTTCACATGGAGACCATCGTGAAGCTGGAGCGTGGTGCGTGAAACTGCCGGTTCTGTGGATCGCGGTGACATTTGCGGCGGGCATTGAATTGGCGCTGCATGCTCGCATGTCGATCGACGTGTGCGCGATCGCTGGTGCGCTTGCAATAGCGGCTTCTTGCTTGATGTTGTGGCGAAGGCGAGTCGCCGTCGCGTGGGCGCTTGCCCTGGCCGCTTGGGCCGCTACCGGCGCGGCAGCGGCGAGTATTCAACGCACACGCATCACTCCGAACAGCGTGCCGCAGATGATTGCGGCAGGCCGGCTCGACACTTCTTCGGCTTTGCGCTGGCAAGGACGCCTGCTTTCCGATCCTGCGGATCGGCCCTGGGGCCGCGAATATTTGATCGATCTCGAGCAGGTGGAAGTTTCGGGCGCGACGATGCCCGTTCGCGGAGGCCTGCGCCTCACGCTTTACGGCGATCGTCCCGAGGGCGGCGATATCGCGGATCTGCGAGCCGGCGACCGCGTCGAGGCACTTGCAAAAGCGCAGCTGCCTCGCAACTTCAACGATCCGGGGGCGTTTGACCGGAAAACGTATCTTGCGTCGCAAGGGATCGACTTAACCGGCTCGCTTCGCAGCGCCAAGCTACTCACGTTGATTGATCGTCCGGCTCCCGGTGGGAGACAGCGACTCGAGCGGATGCACGGCGCGCTGCTGGCTCGAATCGATGAACTGTTTGCGAATCGGCCGGAGAGCGCGGCGTTGTTGCGCGCGATGTTGCTTGGCGACCGCAGCTTTATCGACACGAGCACCGTCGTCGCGTTTCAGAAGACTGCCGCCTATCACATTTTGGTCGTCGCCGGTTTGCACACGGGAGCGTTGGTCTTATTTCTACTCTGGTTCTGCCGCCGGTTGCGATTCGGCATCGCGCCCACGATCTTGATCACGCTCGCCGGGCTAGCCGCATATGTAGGCGTTGTCGAAGACCGGCCGCCGATTCTTCGCGCAGCGCTGATGGCGTCGATCTATTTGCTCGCGAGGCCCTTCTTTCGCCGGGTCGATTTGCTCAATACGGTTGCGCTCGCAGGTTTGTGCCTTCTTCTTTGGAATCCAGCATACGTTGCCGATTCCGGCTTTCAACTCTCTTTCCTCGCGGCCGGCGTTATCGCCGTGCTGGCCGTTCCGTGGATGGAGCGGACCACCGCGCCTTATCTTGCAGGCCTCGGCCATTTAGGCGACGTGACTCGCGATGTGATTCATCCGCCCAAGATCGCGCAGTTTCGCATCGAAGCGCGCACTGCCGCGCAGTGGCTTGCGGCGCGCCTTCCCAGGCCTATGGCTGGACGCAGTCTCGCCTTCATCACCGCCCCCACGCGGTTTCTCTTGCGCCTGTGCGAACTATTCGCGCTTTCGGCCGCGATTCAACTTGGCATGCTCCCACTGCTTGCGCAGGATTTTCATCGCGTCAGCATCTCCGGCCCGGTTGGAAATATTCCCGCTGTGCTCCTCACCGGCGCGATCGTTCCACTGGGATTTTTGTGCCTCTCGCTTTCATTCATCTGGGTTCGAGGCGCAAACATTCTCGCCCGCGTTCTCTCCTGGCTTACGTTGCTGCTCCTTCAGACAGTGCAGTGGTTCAGCCGACTGCCGCACTTTTCATATCGCATACCCGGCCCCCCCGTCTGGCTTGTTGTCGCATTCTTTATCGCTCTCGGCCTGTTTGCGGGGATCGGCAGGGGCGTGGTGGCGCAGCGCCGAGGCCGCGTCGCGCGCAGAAAATTGCCCCCGCGCACCACGTGGCAGGAATGGCTCGCCGGATGCGCCGTCGCTGCAGCCGCGCTGCTGATTGCCTCGTATCCGTTCGCGCCAAGCTTGGCGCGTGGCAAGCTGCAGGCAACCGTCCTCGACGTAGGCCAAGGCGATTCCATCTTCGTCTCGTTCCCCGACGGACAGACGATGCTCGTTGATGGGGGCGGGCTTGAGGGTTCGGAATGGATCAAAGGAATGCGTTCGGCGCCGGATGTCGGCGAAGAGGTCGTTTCGCCCTATCTGTGGTCGCGTGGAATTAAACGGCTCGACGTCGTAGCCCTCACGCATGCGCATGAGGACCACTTGGGCGGATTACTGAGTGTGATCGAGAATTTTCACGTCGGGCAGCTCTGGATTGGGCGCGATGAAAATACGCCGGAGTTTGCGGCGCTGCTTCGGGAAGCCAAGGAACGCGGCATTCCCCTAATCCACAAAACCGAAGGCGACGAACTCGCGTGGGGCAACGTTCGCGGCAAGGTCCTGTGGCCTCCGGTCGAAGATCCGGTGAATCAAGCGTCCAACGACGATTCGCTCGTGATGCGCATCGGCGACGGCGCCACGAATTTCCTTCTCACCGGCGACATCGAACAGCCCGAAGAGAAGCAGATCCTGGCGGAAGGCGAGCCGCTCTCATCCGTCTTCCTGAAAGTGCCGCACCATGGCAGCAAAACTTCGTCAACGGAGCCATTTCTCGCCGCCGTTCAACCCCGCGTGGCTGTTGTTTCGGTGGGCTTAAACAATGTGTATGGGCATCCCTCGGAGAGCATTGTCCAGCGCTATGCTGAAGACGGCATCCGCCTGCTCAGAACGGATCGCGACGGTGCGGTCACCGTTTCGAGCGATGGCCGCTCCATTGCCGTCCATGCTTTCTTGCCGAGCGAGAACAGCGCCGTCCTGGCGCAAACCTCGGCGCAAACTCAGTAGCCGAATCGGTGTCGTATGTACATCCGCGCCCACATGACGCCGACGCCGAGCGCCGCGCCGATCAGCGCCTGGTATTCGCGGTTCCGCGCATATTGAGCCCAGGAAAATTTGGCAGCTTCGCCGGTCGATTTAGCACGAAGTGCGGGGAAAAACAGCGGAACGCGCGCAGCGTACTCGTCAAAGGCCATGCCAAATCGCTTCCGAAGATCTTCTTCTTCGTTGCGCATCACCGCGTAATAAAAAACCGAAAAGTAGAGAGCTGCGAGAATAGCCGCCCAAATCGAATCTCCCGCGATCACAAAACCGCCGGCCAATATCGCGCTTCCTAGATAGAGCGGGTTCCGTGTCCGCGCATACGGCCCGGCTGTCGCGAGTTCGCGGTCTTTCCGCAAATAGCCCGAAGCGTAACCTCGAACCCCCAGCCCGAGCGCCGAGACAAGCGCGCCAATCAGGATCATCCGCGGAGTAGGCGACGCCAGCACTAAAAACAGCGCGGCGACCGGATATCCCGTTCGCACCCGCCACCGCATCCAGAATTTTCTTTGCGTCAAGAAGCAGCCCCCGGTTTATGTGCCGCGCCGTGCACGAGCGAGACGCTCATCAATCGCTTTCACCACCTGCTCCGTGCCGATCGAAAGCATTGCGGGATCGAAGTCTTTCCCGCGGCGATAGGTCGTAACGCTCACAGCGGGGTTGCGCACGCTCGCGTCATCCGGCGAAAATGGCCCGTTGCGGCAGGGATCAGTCGGCCCGAATAACCCGATCGATGGCGCCCCCATTGCCGACGCAAGATGCAGCGGCCCTGTATCCGCCGAAACCACGAATTTCGCTCGCCGCAAAAGCGCCATCAGCGGGCCGAGGCCGACGTCGATCACTGCGAGGGGAGACTCACCGGCGGCGCGTTTTGCAGCTTCGGCTAGCTGCGATTCGCCTGGGCCCACCGTTAAAACGCCACGCCACCCGCGGGCGGCATAAAGCGAGCGGTGCAATTCGCCATATCGTTCAGGCGGCCAGCATTTCGAGCGCCAGCCGCCGCCCGGATTCAGGACGTAGAATTCTTTCAAGCCCTGGGTATCAAGCTTCCGCGAAACAATTTCTTCGTCCTCAGGGCCAATCGTCAAAGGAAAGCGCGGCTGCGAACTTTGCGCGCCTGCTCGCTCGACCAACGTGAGATTGTGCTCCACCTTATGCGGCCCGCGTGGGTTTAAAACCTCCGTGTAAAGCAGCGCCGCCAAGCCCTCGCGCGCGTAGCTGCTTTGGAAGCCGATCCGCCGCGGCACACGCGCCAAAAATGGAAGCAGCGCCGACTTATACAAGGCCTGAAAGTCGATCGCGCAGGTGTACTCTGCCGCGCGCAGCTTCTTCACGGTGGTGCGAATCCCGCCGGCGCTCTTGCGGTCCAGCACAATCACCTCTGAAATATCGGGATTGCCTTCGAGCAACCGCGTCCACTTCGCATCGACAACCCAATCGACGCGCGCGCCGGGGAAAGTATCGCGCAGAGCCGCAGCAGCAGGTAGCGCATGAACAATATCGCCTAGCGAACCGAGCCGCACGAGCAGAAAACGTCCCTCAGCCATTGCGGCGCTGGCGAATGTGCGCGAGCAGATCGCGCGTGGAATGGTCCTTCGGGTCGCCGACGATCGCGATGCGAATCCCGAGCGCACTTGCCACGTCGCGTTCCGGGACGCTCGCCGCCGTATAGTCGGTCCCCTTCGCATGAACGTGCGGCTGAAGGTCGCGCAGAAGCGATCGAACATCCGATTCGTCGAAAATCACCACGTAATTCACCGCAGTCAATGCCGCCACCAAAGCGGCGCGCGCGCGCTCGGTAAGAATCGGCCGCCCGTCTCCCTTCAATCGTTTCGTGCTCGCATCGGAATTCACGCCCACCGTCAGAATATCCCCTTCGGCGCGCGCAGCCTGCAGGTAGCGCACGTGGCCCACGTGCAGCAAATCGAAGACTCCGTTTGCAAAGACGATTTGTCTTCCCGCGCGGCGATGCTCGGCGAGGATTTCATTCAGCCCTTCGCGCGAAAGGATCTTTTCGCGTGTGTCCATATGAATCCTCGTGGAACCGGCAATAAAAGGGAGCCCGGCCGGCGCGGCGAAGCGAAAAGGCTAATGCGGCGCAGTCGCCTCGCTCCGCAGCGCGGCTTCCAATTCACGCCGCGTCAAGGTCGCCGTGCGCCGCTTCATCACTACAATGCCGCCGGCGTAATTTGCCAAATGCGCTGCTTCGAGATACGAAGCGCCGCTTGCCAGCGCCAGCGTGAACACCGCGATTACCGTATCGCCCGCGCCGGTCACGTCCACGGCTTCGTCCGAGCCGTAGACCGCCATGTGATGTACTGCTTTTTTGCCGCCGCTGTGGCCTTCAAAAATCGCGAGACCGTCTTTGCCGCGCGTCACGACGACGGCATCGGCGCCTAGGTCCTCGCGCGCGCGCGCGCCTATCTCTTCAAGCTTCGCAAGATCCGCGCCGATTTTTACGTGATAGGCAGCTTCCAGTTCAGATTCGTTCGGCGTCGCCGCCGTAACGTTGCAATCACGATATTCGAGCAGCCGGTAGCGCGAATCCAGCGTGATCCGCTCGGCGGAGAGTTTTTTCACCAAATCAGGCGTCGCCGCGCCGAATCCATAGTCCGAAACGAGCGCTGCGCTGGACTCCTTCGCCGCGCGGCGCGCATGGCGTTCCACTGTCTTCAACACGTTTTCAGGCAGCGCGCCGGAGGGTTCGCGGTCCACTCGCAACACTTGCTGCTCTGTCGTGTGCGTCCAGCCCGCCAGATAGCGCGTTTTCACTGGCGTGGTCCATCCGGGAACGCGAGTCATGCCGCGCACATCGATCTTTGCGGCGCGGAAGCGTTCGATCAATGTCTGGCCGCCCGCATCGTTGCCAACCACTCCCACGGCCAGCACGCGCGCTCCAAACGAAGCCAAATTCATTGCGGCGTTCGCGCCTCCGCCCGGATACGATTCCACTCGCCGGTGGCGCAGAATCAACACGGGCGCTTCCCGCGAGACGCGCGAAATCTCGCCCGAAACGAACTCGTCCAGCACGAAATCGCCCATCACGCAGATCGTCTGTCGTGGGAAGGCGGCGACAACGTCCAGCAGCCTTGCCAAATCTACCGAGCTATCGGCTTGACGCGAGCTGCGCAGGGAACGGCTGCGGGCGCGGGGCAACTCTTCTCCTTGGCGAATAAAATGGCGAAGCGAAAAAATAGCACAGACGGACGAAGGCGGCAAATTACGCCGATTGCTCGGCCGGTCAAGATCTCTTCGAGCGGGAGATGGCGGCGGCTGTCTCAACTTCGTTCCAAAAGCTTTCTGCTCGGTCGACCTGCATCGTGATTCTGCAGTACGCCGTCTCTATCGGAAACGAGTGTACCTGCGTAAGGTTGAAACGGTCCTTTTCGGTGCAGACTAGCCCATCCGCGCCGGCCGCCTGCGCTTGTTTCGCAAGTTCATCGATCTCCGATTGCGCGTACCGATGATGATCGCGAAAGAATCGGGGGCCGCAGACTTGAAATCCCCACTCCCGCAGATCGCCGACGAACGCCGCGGGGTTGCCAACGCCGCAAAACGCGAACCACTTCCTTTTCCGCGCATCCTCAAGCTCGTGGCTCGAATCGGAATCGCTGATGGAGTGAACCGAATCGAGCCACGGGCGCGCGTAAAAAATCGGCGCGTTTGTTTCGCGCCTCGCGACGGCCTCGATCGCAGGCGCGCGGCTGCTTCTCGTGATCACGACGATGCCCGCACGCTTGAGCGCGCTCTTGGGCTCGCGCATGAGACCTGCCGGAAGCAGCCGTCCTCCGCCGAATGGATTCATCGCGTCGATCAACACGATATTCACGTCTCGCGCGAGTTGCAGATGCTGAAAGCCGTCATCGAGCACGAACCACTCGATCCCTTTGGCAAAAAGCTCTATTCCCTGCGCGTATCGGTCCGCGCCGACCCCGATCGCGACGCGATCGCCAAGTCGTGCGCGCACCAATTGCACTTCGTCGCTCGTGGCGCCCTCCGGTCCAACCGTGCCGCGATAGCCGCGAGTAAGGATCCCCACGCTCTTGCTCTCCGCGATCAGCCGCTGCGCGATCCACAGCACCATCGGCGTTTTTCCCGTTCCGCCGACGGTCAGGTTGCCCACGCTGATGACGCAGGCATTCAGCCTCTTGGCACGAAGCAGCCCAACCTCATAGGCGCGCGCGCGCAGGCGCGTCGCGGCGCCGTAAGGCACCGTCAGTGGCCACACGAGTGTCTGCTTCAGGTTCACGCGCTTCCCTGCCGTGCGCCCAGAATCTCGTCGATCCGCTGCAGCGTGCGCTCCGTCGCGCCGGAATTGCGCGATGATAATTCGAGCGCTGCGCGTCCCGTCCTGTCACGGAGCGCATCGTTTTCGATCAATTGAACCCACACTCGACCGAGCATCGCTCCGCTATTGACGCGCACCCCTGCATTCGCCTCAAGGAACTGCTCGGCCATCTCCGCAAAGTTTTCCATCGATTGGCCGAAAACCGGCGGCCTTCCGTACCACGCAGGCTCGAGAATATTGTGTCCGCCGGAAGCGACCAGCGAGCCGCCTACAAACGCCCCGTCTGCCAGCGAGTAAATCGCGGCCAATTCGCCGATGGAATCCAGCACGAGCACGTCGGCGCTCTCGTCGAGCGGCTTCGCCGGGTCCAACCGGCTGCGTCGCGTCACGTTCCAGCCGGCTTCCACCGCGAGGCGCGTTGCTTCGTCAAAGCGATCCGGCTTGCGCGGGGCCAGAATCATCAGCGCTCGCCGCCACTGCCTTTGCACCGCATCATACGCAGCCAGCACCGCCTCTTCTTCTCCCTCAACCACGCTGCCCGCCACCACCACGGGCCAGCGCTCCTGAACCTTAATCTCGCGCGCAAGCCATTGCCCGAATTCACCGAGCGCAGGCGGCTGCGCGTCGTACTTCAAATTGCCTGTCACGCTGACGCGTTCCTCAGGCGCACCCATTTTCATCAGGCGCGCAGCGTCCTCTCGCGTCTGCGCCAGGAAGAGAGTGGCGTAATTCAGCGCTTCCGCAAAAAAATCCTCCAGCAGGAATTTCCAGCGCTCGTAACGAGCAAACGACCTTTTCGAAATGCGCGCGTTGGCGAAGACGACCGGCACGCCCGCTTCGTGCGCCTTCTGGAGGAAGTTCGGCCAGATTTCCGTCTCCATGATGATTACGATAGCAGGGCGGATCGCTCGCAAAGCGCGTCGTACGGCGCCCGCGGAATCCAGCGGAAAATAGAAAATTCCCGACGCGGATTTCAGCCGTTCCCGCGCCAGCCGCTGACCCGTTTCCGTCGTGGTCGAAACCAGAACCGGCCGCTCGGGATGGCGGCGCTTGAGCCCATCCACCACGGGCTGCGCGGCCAGCACTTCTCCCACGGACACGGCGTGTATCCAAACCGCGCCGCCAGAAGCGCCAGCCCTCACGATCGCTGGAGGCACGCGCCCAAGTCGCTCGCGCACAGCACCGAGAGGCTCGCCGCGGCGCCAGCCTCTGAAGGCGTAGTAAGGCGCAAGCAGGAGTATCGCCAGCGCGCTGAAAAGCTGATAAAGCAGCATCATGAGGTCAAAAATTTAGCCGCATCGTTGCCAAAGAAGTGTCCGCAGGCCTTGTCGGTCCCGCCTGCGCAAGAAGTTGGAGTCTACAGGTTTGCAAGCCGAGTATTATAGTGGCAGCGGGGCGAAACCCGCACAACTCCCCTTGCGTCAATGGCATCGGACAAGCTGACTCTATGAAGTCCTCGTTCCTGATCGTGGGAGCCCTGCTGGCGTCCGGTGCTGTCTTCGCGCAGGGTGGTCAATCTGTTCAACCCGCCGCAGCCCTGCCGCAGGACAAGCACGAAGGCCTTACCGTCTCCGTCGACGCCTATACGAAAGGCGCGCGCGCCAAGGACGAGTTCGGTAAAGCCAATCCGCTGGCCGTTGGCATACTCCCGGTGGAAGTCTTTTTCAAGAATGACACGGATCTTCCGGTCAAGCTGAATCTGGATACGATTCAACTGGAAGTGCGATCGGGCGATAGCGGCCAGCGCCAGGATCTCGATTGGCTTGCGCCGGTTCAGGTGGCGGCAGCCGTAGCGCATCCGAGCGGTCCCTCAGAACCCAAGTTGAGGCGCTTCCCCGTCGGCGTCGAGAGCGCAAACGACAGCAAGCGCGACAAAATGCTGGAAATCATCAAACCGCTTGCGCTGAATTCCGATATTGTCCCCCCGCAGGGAATGATCCACGGTTTTCTGTTCTTTGACGTCGCCGGCGATATTCCCGCGCCAGGCGATGCAACAATCTACATACCGGATTTGTCCGTGGCAACGTCTAACAAACCGCTGATGTTTTTCGAGGTCGCTCTCGAAAATCCCGGCGAGACGCCGCAATGAACCTCGAGCCTTCCGCCATAGCCGCACCTGTGGCCCCGGCGCGATCCTCGAAACAGCTTGTCTGGGCCCGTTTGCTTCGACTAGGTGCCCCGGTTATGATGGATATTCCATGAGAATCTCAGCCCTTTCCTCGCCGCTTCTTCTCATAGCTGCGTTTTCACTGGCTCTTGGCGCGGCCGCGCATGCAGCCGACAATTCCGAGTTCTTCCCACTTTCGCAGGTACAGCCCGGCATGAAGGGCTACACGGATACGATTTTCACGGGTGATACCGTCGAGCGCGTCGACCTCGAGGTGATTGGCGTCCTTCATAATGCCATCGGCCCGAAGGAAGACGTAATCCTCGTTCGTCTTCTGGGAGACAAGGTGGCGCAAACAGGCGTCGTCGCCGGCATGAGCGGCAGCCCGGTTTATTTTGACGGAAAGCTCGCTGGCGCCTTGGCCTTGAAGCTCGGCACGTTCACGAAAGAGGCAATCGGCGGCGTCACGCCCATTTCGGAGATGCTCGATGTGGAGAAATCTTCCGAAGCCGCAGCCGCTGGCAAAGGGCCTCTGAGCGCCGCAACGCTGCCGATCCAGGCGACACTCCCCGCCGACGTCGCACAGGAGGCGGGCGCTGGCGCTGGTGACACGCTCGTCCCAATTCAAACGCCCCTGATTTTCAGCGGCTTGTACCCGCAGACCCTTGCGCAGTTCAGCCCGGTCTTTTCATCCTGGGGCATGGCGATGTCAGCCGGAGGTTCGGCCTCACCCGCTCCCACAGACGCGGACATCAAACCCGGCGACATGGTGGGCATCGACCTGATCCGCGGCGATTTCTCAGTCAGCTCCGGTTGTACGGTCACTTTGGTTGATGCCGGGCATCTCCTCGCTTGCGGCCACCCGATCTTTGGGTTCGGCGCGGTCACAATGGGCCTTTCCCGCGCCCACGTCGTGATGACGCTGGCTTCCTCAGCGGAATCGACGAAGATCATCGATACTGGCGGCGAAATTGGCACCCTCACACAGGACCGCCAGACGGCCGTGATGGGGACACTCGGCCCCGGCCCAGCTATGATCCCCGTCCACCTGACCGTGGATACGCCGGGTGGCCAGCGAAAGTTTTCGTTCGAAGTGGCTCCGATCGCGCAACTGACGCCGCAACTCGTTGCCATCGCAGCCTACAACGGAATCACCGGAACACCTGAATATGCAGGTGGCAAGACCATCGAACTCGATGGCACAATTTCCATAAAAGACCATTCACCCGCCCAAATTCGCGATGCCTTTTCCGCCGTCGACGCGGCCACGCAGACGGGTCTCTCCGCCGCGCTCTCCGTCCAGCAGACGTTTTCAGACATTTATTCGAACCCTTACGAAGTACCCCAAATCCAGAATGTCGACCTCCACGTGACCGAGCTTAACGAACGCCGCTGGGCCACAATCGACAGCGCATGGACGGACAAAACCGAAGTGAATCCCGGCGATAAGGTCGACGTAAAGGTCCTTCTGCGCCCCTATCGCGGCGCTGCCTTTGTCCAGGATATTCCGGTCACGATTCCGCCGCAGACCGCCCCGGGAACCGTCGCGCTCGTCGTGAGCGACGCGAATTATTTGAACCGCAACGTGCAGCTCGCCGCGTTCACCTCCGAAGGCAGGCTCCCCGGACTCGAGCAGTTGATTTCCCTCGTTAATCAGGAGCGGCGCAACGACCGTCTGTACGCCACGTTGCTGCAGGCCACGCCGACCCTCCTTGTGGATGATAAGGAAATGCCCAACGTTCCGGCTTCCGCCATTAACGTCCTTGACGAGCGCCCCAATCCCGCAAGCACGCGCCTTCAACTGCAATCCGCGGCCGGCGAGTGGTCGGTCGATATGAACCAGGTGATCTCGGGCCAGCAATTCGTGACGCTTACGATCAAGTGAAGCCCGAATTCCGAAGGAGATTTTCTCAAATGACTCGGCGAAAGACGATTTTGTGCGCCCTGATTGCGGCGATGGTTCCTTTGGCAGCGCGAGCCGAGCACACGCGTTTCTGGCGCCAGTCCGACTATGGTGATTTCGCACGCGGCACGGCGACGGGCGTCGCCATTCGCAGCGACGGAAAAATCACCGCCGCGCCTCGTTTCAGCTCGTTCGCCGATCCAAGCATGTCGTTTCTCTGGACCCTCCGCCTCGATCCGCAAGGCCGCCTCTACGCTGCGGGCGGTTCGGATGCGAAAGTCCTGCGCTTCGACTCAACCGGAAAAGCCACCACCGTCTTCGAATCTTCCGATCTCGGCGCCCAGGCGATCGCGTTTGACTCAAAGGGAAACCTCTACGTCGGCACGTCTCCCGATGGCAAGGTCTACAAAGTCACGCCCGATGGCGCCAAGACCGTGTTTTTCGATCCAAAGGCAAAGTACATCTGGTCGCTCGCGGTCGACCGCGAGGGCGACGTTTTCGTGGGCACCGGCGATAAGGGCGAGATTTTCGTCGTCACTCCGGACGGAACCGGCAAGAGCTTCTATCAGAGCGATCAGCGCCACGCCCGCGCCCTCGCCTTCGATGCAAAAGGTGACCTTCTCGTCGGCACGGAACCCGACGGCTTGATTCTTCGCATTCCGATCGTCCGCAAGAGTGCTTCCGCCGCTCCGGAGCCCGGCTCTCCCTTCGTCCTCTACGAAACCAGCAAAAAGGAAGTCACTTCGCTTCTCACCGATTCTTCGGGCAACATCTACGCCGCCGCCATCGGCGAGAAAACTCGCAACGCCAACGTGCCCGTCGCGCCTGTCGCGTCCCAGACAACTACAATCCAAGTCACCGCTTCAGCCTCGGCCCCAAGCGCTCCTGCCGCGCAGATCACTCCCAACGTTGAAGCCGAACCTCAGGCCGTCGTTGTTCAGCCAAACATCCCAGCCTCGTTTCTGGGCGCCTCCGCCACCGGCGCGGAGATCGTGAAGATCGCTCCGGACGACTCTCCACAGGAACTCTGGACCTCGCGCGATCAGATCGTCCTGTCGCTGGCTCTTTCGCCGGACGGCAAGCTGCTCCTCGGCACCGGAAATCACGGCGATATCGTTCGTCTCGAAGGCAACCGCGTCTACTCGGATATCGAGCAAACTTCGGCCATGCAGGTCACCAGCCTCATTCCGGCGCCCGACGGCAGAATCTATGCCGCCACCGCAAATCCCGGAAAAATCTTCGCAATCGGCCCCGGCTCCCAGCCTGACGGAAACTTCGTCTCCAGCACTTACGATGCCTCCATCTTCTCCCGTTGGGGCCGCCTCACATGGTGGGGCGAAGACGGCGGGGCCCAGGGCCGCGTCGCGTTTTACGTTCGCTCGGGCAACACATCCAATCCCGAAAAGAACTGGGGCCCCTGGACCGGCCCGTATAAATCGGCGTCCGGCGAGACCGTTACCTGCCCGTCCGCTCGCTTCGTGCAGTGGAAAGCAGTCTTCCTGCAGGGTGAAGGCGGCGATCAACCCTCCATCTCGTGGGTGAGCCTCGCCTATCAACCGAAAAACGTCGCGCCCGTGATCGACGCGATTGCATTGCAGGATCCTGGCATCCGGGTATCGGGCTTCCAGCAGGTCGGCGGAAACTCCGCGCCCGTGCAGCTCCGCATCCCCTCGCGCGGCGGTTCTGACCCATCCAGTCAGGGTAATGAGGACGAAGGCCAGAATCAGGCTCGCGTCCAGATTTTGCCCCAGGCCGTCGCCGATCACGGCTATCAAAGCGTCTTATGGAACGCCCATGACGACAACGACGACACGCTCACCTATTCGATTTACATTCGCGGTGAGGGCGAAAAGAACTGGCGCTTGCTGAAGGATAAAATTTCCGAAGAATACTATTCGTGGGATACGTCCACCATGCCGGACGGCGCCTATTACCTGAAAATCGTCGCTTCTGACGCGCCTTCGAATCCGCCCGATGAAGCGCTCACCGCCGAACGCGAAAGCGACCGCTTCCTCGTCGGCAACACCCCCCCGCACGTCGATGATTTGCACGCCCAAACGGACGGGGAATCCACCACTCTCTCCTTCGGCGCCACCAGCACATCCGGCGCAATCTCGCGCGCTTCCTACAGCATCGATTCCCAGAGCTGGGAAATTGTCTTTCCCATCGGCCAGCTCACGGACGCGCCCAAAGAGGATTATCAGTGGAAGGTCCAGGGCCTTTCGGCCGGTGAACACACCGTCTCGGTGCGGGTCACGGACCATTTCGGCAACGAGACCGCTGCGAAGACGACCTTCACGATCGCCGGCCCGCCCACAACCGCAGCCATTTCTGCCGCTCGCTGACGCTGCCGTCTCAATTGTGCCAGTTGCGAATCATCGCTACCGGCTCAAATCGCTCCACCGTCGCGCCGACTCCGGTCAGCCCGTCGCCATTCTCCGCCTGGTCCACATGAACCACGCGTGCGCTGCACCGCACTTCCTCCGTCGCGCGGCCGGTCAGCTCGCGTGGCAGCTTGAAATAGATTTCGAGTGGCGCTCCGATCGCGAGCCGCTCGCGTGAACGAAAATAAATCCCCCGCTCGGAAAGATTCACGGCCTCGCCCTCGGAAATTCCGCGTGACGCCACCGCGACGCCGCCCACGGCCGCGCTGGGCGCACCCGTGGCGAAAACCGCCGCGTTTGACAGCACTCGGAAGCGCAGCGGCACTGCACAGTCTTTCCTTGGTGAGATACGGCGTTCCTTTGCGGACATCGAGTCCTCCTCGAATTTTGAAATTATCGGGGTAAATCGCGGGAAGGGGGTTCCCGAGCATCGCACTCGCGCCGGACGCGGTCAATATTTTTAATGTTCGCTGGACGCTTCTAAGAGATTTCTAATTTCGCGCGGAAACACGCCCGGCATGCCTTTATCGCAGCCTTCTGCGCCGTTGCTACGCTTCTTCCGGACGCCAATCGGTAGGTGGGAAATCGATCTTCCAGAATCCCGGCGCGGGCGAATCGAATTCGACGGGCACGTGGAATCCCTCGGGCATTTCTTTCGCGCTTCGAGTCACGCGGCAAGCCACCTTTTCCTTCGTTGACCCGTGTTCGAGCACCAGTCGCGTCTCCGCCGGCAAGCTCTCTTTGAGCACGACCAAAGCTCCCTGCGGATGGACGCTCACCGTCGCCGCCTCAAACGTCGTCGGCTTCCCTTTCACCGCCACGTGAACGTTGGCACGCACGCGCAGCAGCACGCGCTGCGTCCTTTTGCGCTCCTCCGCTACGCTTGATCTCACCGCTTGGCTGGGTGCTGCCTGTGTAGATACTGCGACTGGCTTGATCGAGGCTGCGGCTGGTTTCGCCGAAAAGCCTCCCGAGATCCCAAGTTTCAAAGATCCAACCCCCAAAAGTTAAGGTCCGCTGCCACAAATTCCACGCCGAGGTCCCAACCGTCTGGGCGCTGGCTTCCCTTCCACACCACAACTCCATCCACTGCTCTGCGCGAAGCTAAATTCGTCAGCCGCAGCACCTGCTTCACGTCCACTTCCCGCGGGCTCACCAGCAAACAGCCGTATCCGTTCACCACCCGCGTAAACGCGGATTCGTACCGCCTCGGCCCTACATTCCCGTTCCATTCGATCGAAACCGGCACCCGGCAGTTCATTCGCGGCCCGCGGCGCTTTTGCCGCGTTCGTATGTCTTTTGGCAGGTCAAGCGAAAATGGCATCATTAAACAAGGGTCCGCGGCGTGTTTTTCTGCGGAACTGAGGGAAACTGCGCGGCCCGCGGGCGCCGCACAAGAGTGATCCTACGTAGAGGCAACAAGCGGATCAATAGTACGATCAGACAGGTGGTTTCGCTGTTCAGGCGAAACTGCCGAAAAGTGCCCGCCAGTTCTTAGTACCTCGTGCATTGACGCTTCCTTGCGGCGCCTCGTCCATGTAGCAGCGCAGCCGTCTTGGCCGCGCTTCTCGGTTTCTGCTTCAAATGGCTGGCGCCCGCCCTGGCTCCGTTATAGGCGCGCCCAGCACGGCGTCCAGCGTGAAAATCCTTTCGCCCGCCAACGAAACGCGTGCCTCAGCGTCTCGCCCCGCGTGCCGCTGCTGCGCCGGAAACTACGAAGCTTCCCCTGCGGTGTCCTGACCGCCTTTGATTTCGTCGCTGAGCAATATTGCATCGGCAATTTCCCTCATCGACTTCCGTCTTTCCCTGCTTTGCTTCTGTAGCGTAAAAAACGCTTCTTCTTCGCTGATTCCCAGGTCGCGCTGCAGGATGCGCGTCGCGTCCTGCACTATTTTTCGCGCGCCTGTCAATTCTGACGTTTTCGAGCTTTCATCCTCGCGCCGCACCATATCGATTTCCGGCCCAACCAGAAAGCCGATCGTCGAAATCAGCTGGATTTCGCGCTGCGTGTAAGTGTGCGGCTCGCGATGTTGCACGTTGATTACGCCCGCAATACGATCGCGGCAAAGCACCGGAACGGAAAGAAACGCCTCGAAGCAGTCCTCCGGCAATTCATTGAACGCCTGGAAACGCGGGTCTGCCGAAGCGTTCCACGAGATCGTCACCGGCTTTTTGTTTTCCGCCACCCAGCCGGTAATTCCCTGCCCCATGCGCAGCCGCAGCCGGTCAACCGCTTCCGCGTGTGGATTTTTCGAGGCGCGCAGCACCAGTTCGTTGCCCTCCAGCACGTAGACGAAGCATGAATCGCACTTCATCACCGAAGCGATAAAGTCCAGAATTCGCAGCAGCACCTTGTGGAGCGGGTCAGCCGAGGCTATGCGTTCGCCCAGTTCGTGGAGAAACTCGATATCCCGCGGATCGCTCGAAAACGCACCAGGAGCAGCACCGGAGCCCGATTGCACGTTCATACCACTTCATTATCGAACTCCGCTGAAACCACCGCGAATCCAACTTTTCATTCCGTGCCATTCATTTTCCCAATCGAAGTACTACGGCGTACGAAAAGAAAAGGTGTGGTCGACCCTCGTCTCCTTGAGGCAGATTTGCAGCGGCAGACCATTGGCCGCGAGTGGCGGCCGCGCTATACTCCGCCCCGTCTGAACGGCTGGTTATCGGCTGTCGCCAGCCAGGAGCCCCGGCAAATGGCAACCGCATCGGCTTTGGAACGTCCGGCATGGACGTGGCACGCCCGAGGAACGTGGAATGCTCGCGATGACAGGCTTCCCTCCGCAGCCTGGCTCTGTCTTCTCTGGCTAGGGCTTATCGGAGGGTTCGGTGTGGACATCAAAAGATTTCTCCACGAGGCTCCGCCGGCGCCCGCTGTGATTTACGTTCATGCCGCTGTCTTTACGGGCTGGATGTTCCTGCTCACCGCGCAGGTGTTGCTGGTGGTGGGCGATCGCGTCCCACTGCATAGGCGGCTGGGATGGTTCACGGCGGGCTGGGCGTGCCTCATGGCGGTTCTCGGGCCGTGGGCGGCATTCGCTTCGCAGTCGGTCGACCTTCACGGACCGGAATACGACCCGCCCTTTCTCGCCGTGCAGTTGGGTGACATTGCGGCCTTTCTCATTTTTGTCGCCTGGGCCATTGCGCTCAGGAAAAACGTGGCCGCGCACAAGAGGATCATGATCCTCTCCACGATCGCGCTGGTCGACGCGGGATTCGGACGCTTTTCAGGATGGATTTGGCCCAATGAGCCGCAGTCGGTACTCCTCTGGTTCTTGTCGGAGTTCTACGGCAACGTGTTTTTGCTTTTGCTTATCACCGCGTGGGACTGGTGGCGCGGTCGTCTGATGAAACAATTTGTAATCGGCGCCACCGCCCTGCTGGTAATCGAGTGGATGCAAACGCTCCTCTACCGATGGATGCCCTGGAAGACGCTGACCACAGCCCTGATCACCACTTGGGCCAGGCATTTCGCCTAAGCGCAGTCGGTTCCGCCGCGGCGCCCGCCTGCCCTGAACGCAGTCGAAGGGCTGCGCGCGATTCTACGAATGAGAGACGGCCTTTCGATAAGCTTTCAGCATCGAAACCCCGGTCAGCTCCCGCAAAACCGGAATCGTCTCGCAGCTTCCGAGAAAGTTGCGAAGGAAAGCGAACCGGCTTTCCCAGGAATGGGTATTTTCTACTGCGCGCTCGAACTGCGGGGCTGCGTAGGCCGTCTTCAATAGCTCCATCCCTCGTGGAACGAAAAGATCATCCATCTCGCTCGAGGAAAAAATCCTGGCGAGGGAGTACCTCCGATCCAACGGTCGCACGTACGGCAAAAAGGGGATTTTGCGCGGATAAATCTTATTGCCTATGCGGATCCCGTGATTTTCGAACGGAAACCACACCTGAGGGCTGAAATCACCACCACGCCGCCCCGCTTGCATGTGCGCACGATTTCACTCGCGCTCGCATCCGGATCGGGCACATGCTCGAGCACCTCGAAACATGTGAGCAAAGAAAAGTAATCGTCGCTAAAACCGATCTCCGCGGCTGACATCAAATCGATGTGGAAACGTCCGTTGTAGTCGGCGTGTGCTCGAAAATCTTCAAGCCGGTCTTCCTCCACATCGATGCCGAAAACTTCATCGAACTTCGCGCCCACCAGTTCGGTGATAAATCCGTTTCCGCAACCCACGTCCAGATATCGGCGGATGCCCGGCGTCGGCTCGATCGAATCAGCCCACCGGAGAGCAAAACCCGCCAACTTGTTCGCGGTCCTGCATGCAGTTCGAGGTGCCGTCCCGCCGAGTATAGGGGTGTTCTGAATCTCCATCGCTACCGCCTGTCGCGGGACGGGAACAGGCTGACAGCCTGCCGGCAAAGCCTGTTACCTCAAGCCATCGCGACGCCGGATACGATGCTACTGCCGTTGGTTTCCGCGCACAGTACAGCCTGTGCTGTACCTCATTGATTCAACGCCCCCAAATCAGCGCACCGCCCATTGCAAAGTTCTGCGCGATGTAGGCTGCACGACGCACACCAAGCGCGCTCGATCGCATCAGCGATTCGCGTCGGAAGAAAATCGTTGCACACTCGGGGCACTACGGGAATATGGCTTAGCCTTCAATTGGGCGTGGGCTTCTCGATGTGATCGACCACCAGCACGTCAATCATGCCCTTCTCCGCCTTCAATTTCAGTCCTAGCTGATCGGCCAGCGCCTCGGGAAAACTAGGGCCGTTCGGATCGGGTGGCACGCCGTTCAGCAGCGCATTCGCGTCT
>Ga0335073_10003057_pt1 | contig 23145 bp, 22 predicted proteins | sample Lox_Sample_22_FD_207093 | JGI IMG/M metagenome (GOLD analysis project Ga0335073, IMG submission 207093) | Soil microbial communities from Loxahatchee National Wildlife Refuge, Florida, United States - Lox_Sample_2.2 | ecosystem: Environmental > Terrestrial > Soil > Wetlands | place: USA... | reverse complement strand
GTCGTCACCGCGATCTTCGGCATTCTCGGCTATCTGATGATCCGATACGACTATCCCCGCCTTACCGTGGTGATCGCCATGGTCCTCGGCAACACCGCCGAGCGCAGCTTCGTCCAGTCCATGGAGATAGGGGACGGCCATTGGTCTATCTTCTGGACCCGGCCTGTGTCGCAAATCCTGCTCGCCTTGATCGCGGCGATGGTGCTTTGGCCCGCGCTACGCTCAATTACAAAACGTGGACGTTAAATTATGCCGCCTTCAGCGCTACCTTCGCGCTTGATTTGTATTCATTTTTAAGTATAATGAATACAACTCGGCGAAGGCAGTACCTATGGCGCGAACCACGACCATGACCGTCCGACTGAGCGGCGCGCTCAGCGATTTCGTGGCCGAGAATGTGGGCGAGGACGGCGCCTATGAGAATGTCAGCGAGTACATCCGCGACCTGATCCGCCGCGACAAGGAGCGGGCAGAGAAAGAGGCGTTCGATCGCCTAAAGGCGGAGCTCGCTCACGCGTTCGCGGCGCCGGAGTCCTCCTATAAGCCGCTGACCGCTGCCGAAGTGATCGCGCGCAACCGGACCTGACCGGTTGGCCGTCCTTATCCAAGAAGCGGCGTCCTATCGCCTTGATGAGATCTATCGCTACGCACACAACCGGTGGGGACCCGATCAGGCGGAGCGCTATGTCACCGGCCTGTTCGAGGCCTTCGCGAAGATCGAGACGCGCGCCGTCAATTCGAGACCGGTTCCGGCAGAATTCGGCGTCGCCGGCTATTTCTTCCGGTACGAGCGCCATTTCGTCTATTGGCGAAGGCTGCCGGGCGGCGATATCGGCATTGTGACGATCCTGCACGAGCGGATGCATCAAATCGACCGCTTGCGCGATGATTTGGCCTAAAGTGAACTCGGATTTTCTTCGTTTTCCCGATCGAGCGGAGCAGCGTAACGTCGATCGATGCGTGGGGCGCCGTTGCTATTGGATCTTTTCGATTTGCGCCTCGCTGAGGCCGCGGATGAAATCCGGCAGCGGGATGAAGCCGACCGGCGTGAGGTACTTGCCGTCGTTGCCCCCGGATTCCGAGATCGCCCAGCGCAAGAATGAGCGGAGCGCGCCGGCGGTCGCGGCATCCGGTTGCGATTTCGACACGACGGCGTATTCGTAGTTGATCAGCGGATAGCTGTTATCCCCGGGAGCAAAGACGAGGCTGATGCGTTCGTAAGGCGGCGTACGCGGGTCCAGCTGGGCGGCGGCATCGGCAATCGACTGCGCCGACGGCAGCAGGAATTTTCCGGCTTGGTTCTCGATCAGCGCCGTGCCGAGACCGGCCTTGGCGATCTGGCCGGCATAACTGATCCCCACATAGCCAATCGAGTAGGGGGTGGCGGCGAGCGCCTGGACGAGGCCGTCATTGCCGGTTGCGGTCTTCTCCGCCGCGACATTGGGCCAGGCGACCGTGCTTCCGTAACCGGGATTGTCCTCCCATGTCTGCGTCGAGAAATCCAGGAACTGGGTGAAGATGAACGTGTCGCCCGAGCCATCGGCGCGACGGATCGGGACGATGGCTTGATGCGGGAGCGCCACGCCCGGATTCATCGCCTTGATGGAGGGATCATCCCATTCCGTGACGGCGCCGGTATAGATCGCGGCGATCGTCGCGCCGTCGAGCTTGATGTTCGCGTGGTTCAGACCGGGGAGGTTGTAGTTGATGGTCTGGGCCGAGATGGCAAGCGGGATATCGAGGATATTCGGGTTATGCGCCGCGACTTGGTCAGAGAGATAGGCGTCGGAGGCGCCGATGCGGACCGAGCCCGCGATCGCCCCGTCATTGCCGGCACTGGAACCGGTCGCCGCCGCGCTGAGTGCGACGTCGGGGGCGACGCTCTTATAACCATCGATCCAGGCCTGAAACAGCGGGTAGAGCAAGGTCGAGCCGGTTTCGTTGAGCGTGATGTTGGCCGCCTGCGCCGTCGGGACCGCAAGGACAAGAGCGATTGCGCCGCCACCGAACAGGTGGCGAAGAGTGTTCTTCATGACTGCGTCTCCGGTTCTTTTTCTCAGCGGCCGATGCGGTCGAGGTTAACGCCGGTGGTTTCGATGCGGTACATCCAGGTCACGATCGCGCCCAACACCGAACTGATGACGAGGCCGTACAGCAGCGAGCGGGTTCCGATAGTGGCGAGCAGGATCGGAAAGCCGTACGTGGTCGCGACGGCCCCGACTTTGCCGATCATCGCCGCGAAGCCGGCGCCCATGCCGCGCACTTCGGTCGGAAACACCTCGCCTGCGAGCAGGTAGGTTTGCGCGTTGGGACCGAGATTGGTCATGAAGTTGAACAGCATCACGCCCGACATGATGAGGTAGAGCTTGAGCGCGCCGTCCGCGTCGATCGACAAGGAGGCAATGCCCAGCCCGACCGCGCAGCCAAGGAAGCCGAAGACCTGGAGGCGGATGCGGCCCAAACTATCGGAGAGCCAGATCGCGAAGGCGATGCCGACGATCAGCAGCGACGTTGTAAGGGCCGCGGCCTGGGCCGAATGGATGCCGCTCGCGATCAGGTCGGCGGGGCTGCGGATCTTGTCCGGGCCGCTGCCAAGAGCGGCGGCGATCAGGGTCGGCGTGAAGACGCCGATGCCGTATGTGCCCAGGTCCTGAAACAGCCACGGCACCGACGAGAAGATGGTGGCGCGGAGATTCTTGGCGTTGAACAGCGCGAAGAAAGTCTGCTTCGAGGCGCTTGCCTCGTCGGCGACGTGGTAGACGAGCGACACTCTCGCCGGATAGGTGGGCTTGCGGCGGAGCAGACGGGTCACCGCGAGTTCGGCCTTTTCGTGATCGCCGCGCACGATCAGCCAATTGGCACTTTCCGTGATGAAGAAGCGGCCGACGGTGATGAGAATGGCGGGCACCAGCGCGGTCGCGTACATCCAGCGCCAGGCGTCGATGTCCGGGTCGAGCACAAGCACCACGGCGCCGACGATGATCCCGCTCATGGCGCCGATCGCCTGAAACGCAAACGCGCCAAGGACAAGGCGTCCGCGCGAGACGCTCGGGATGTTCTCGGAGATGATCATATGCGCGGTCGGATAGTCGCAGCCCAGCGCCATGCCGATGGCGAACAGGCATATCACCAGCGACAGAAAATTCCCGACCATGATCAACAGCGCGAGGAACAGGCAGAAGATGACCATCTCGGCGACGAACATCCGCTTGCGGCCGAAATAGTCCGACAGCCCCCCAAGCAGGATGGTGCCGACCAGGATGCCGGCGAGGCTCGCCGAGGTGACGAGACCCTTCTCGGCCTCGGCCAATTGGAATTCGCGGGTGATCAGCGGCAGCGACACGCCGCCCATGAACACGACGAACCCTTCGAAGAATTTTCCGAACGCAGCAAGTGTCCAAATGCGCCACTGCATGCCGGTCATCGGTGTGGATTTGAGTTGGGTCCCATCCGCCCACACCGGCAACTCGTCGATATACTCCTGCACCGTCTTTGCGCCCGGTTGGTTGTGCACCCGACGTATGGCGGCATCAGCCATGGTAACGCTCCCCTCCAACGAATGATCGAAACCGTATCGCCATGAACATGCCGATCGCCGGTTCGCACCGGACGAGCGCAACAGGCACGACTCGTGCCGCGACCCATCTGTCGGGGCCGCGTGCAGGAGCGTCTTAATCCTTACCGAAGAGTGATTGCGCTTTTATGGCACGGCCATCCGGTCCCGCCGGCGCGCGCTAGCAAGAATATAGATAAAAGTAACAATTCATTGCTAAAGAAAGCGCCGGTCCTTAGTCGTCGTGGCGCTTTATTCTGTTGCCGCGAAGACAAAACTGTTTCACTGTCCGGCCAGATTCCTGGGGGTCGGGGGAATTTCGGCTGATTTTGCCGATTGGCGGCCGTTGATCGACCTTAAGAGCGAGGCGATGATGAAGGTGCGCGCGTCTCACGTTAGAAGACTGGCTGGACTTGCCTTGTCCGCAGGACTGGTGGCCGTCACGGCGCATGCGCCGGCGGGCCCCGATCCGCAGGCGATCGGGCATTCGAGGGTTTCGGTTCACCGCAACGACGACGGGAGCATCCGGCGCGGCCTCCATAACGAGGTCGAGACGTCGAACTGGTCGGGCTATGCGGTCGCGAACTATGCAAGCGGCACCCTTTACACGAGCGTCCAGGCGACCTGGACCGTGCCGAAGGTCAGCTATCAGTCGCCGCCGCCGGTGTGTCACACCGTTACGTTCGGCCGGCGGACCCAGCAGGAATGCACGTCGGCCACTCCGTCGGCGGAATATTCGGCAAGCTGGGTGGGCATCGGCGGCTTTTGCGAGAACGCGAGTTGCTCGTCGGTCGACAACACGCTGATCCAGCTCGGCACCGAACAGGACGTCTCGTCGCGAGGCGTCACAGACTACTATGCCTGGATCGAGACCTTGCCCGAAGCGGAGGAGCCGATCTGCAGCGGCGGCCGGATGAAGTGCTCTTATCCGGTCGAGCCTGGTGACAGCATCACGGCGACCCTGACCTGCGAAAGCAACTGCTCGAGCCCCGGCGCGACGCAAAGCTGGCGGCTCAGCCTGGCCGACGCGACCGAAGACTGGACCTATTCCACCACGGTCAACTACGCCTCGACCCTGCTCTCGGCCGAATGGATCCAGGAGGCGCCGTCCTCGTCGGGCGGCGTGCTCGCGCTTGCGGATTATGGCACCGCGACCTTCACCCATACCGGCGGGTTCGCCGGCACGTCGGGGGTCACGTTGGCATCGAACGGCATCGTCATGGTCGATCCCTATGGCGAGACCTCGGTGCCCTCCAGTCCCGATCCGGCGGACGATTTCAGTGCGTGCTGGGGCAACAACTCGAGCCTGCTCTCGTCCTGCGCCGCGCCATGAGCCATGATCCCTTCTCCCGTTGAGGGAGAAGGGATTGGTTAGGGCCATGGCCTTGTCGAGGCGGCGCCTGCTGGGCGCCCCTTTGACCGACTACCTGCCGGCCGCCGGGCTCGCCGCGGCGACCCTTGCCTATCTCGCGCTCGCTTATGGCTACACGACCGCGGTGCGCGCGTTTCCAGCAGGGGTGGCGTGGGTCATGCTGGTCCTGCTCGCGCTCGATCTTGCCTCGCGCACCGAGACAAGGCTCGGCCGCGCGCTGATGCGCACGCTGAATCCTGCCGCGGCGGCGCCGCCGGCGGCGCAAAGCCGGGCGCGCCAGATCACGTCGGTGCTGTGGGTGGCCGGCGTTGCAGCGCTGATGGTGCTGGTCGGCATCCTGGGCGCGGTGCCGGTCTATGTCTTCGCCGCCACGCGCTGGCACGGGCGGCGGTCCCTGGGCGCTTGCGTCGCCGTCGCGGCGGGGGCTACGTTCTTCGTCTGGTTGCTGTTTTCGGTGGTGCTACGGCTCGCGCTCTATCCGGGGCTCGTGTTCGGCGGCGCCGCCTGAGCGAGGTCGCGATGCCGCACGACGTTCCGGGGCAGGTCCATTGGCACGAGCCGCACGGCGGAAAAAAGGCCGGCTATGGCAAGTTCGGCCGGCCCGCCACTCCCTATGACAAGTTCATGGAGGCCGAAGGCATTCCGGTCGTCCGCGAGATCGGCGTCAGCAAGGTTCAGAACCTGCCGCTGCAGCCGTGGCGACGGCTCGGCGGGCGCGGGACCTATATCCAGCTGCTCGGGACCGAGGGCAAATGGGGCTGCTACGTGGTCGAGGTGCCGGCGCGCGGCGCGCTCAACGCCGAGCGGCATCTCTACGAGGAGATTTATTACGTCGTCGAAGGGCGCGGCTCGACCGAGGTCTGGCTCGAGGGCGATCGCAAGCGCCACATGTTCGAATGGCAGCAGGGCTCGCTGTTCTCGATCCCGCTCAATGCGTGGCATCGCATCGTCAACGCGACGTCGAGCCCGGCGCTGCTGCTGGGCGGCACCACCGCGCCCAACATGATCAACATGCTGAACGGCGTGGGCGCCGTGTTCGACTGCCCCTACGAGTTCCGCGACCGGTTCAACGGCGCCGACGACTACTTCAAGCCCAACGAGGAGATCGAGCCCGATCCGGTGCGCGGCCTGGCGATGCGCCGCACCAACCTCATTCCCGACATCGTGCGCTGCGACCTGCCGCTCGACAACCGGCGCTCGCCCGGATATCGCCGCATCGAGCCGTTCATGACCGGCAACACCTTCTATCTCTGGATCGGCCAGCACGAGAATGGCCGCTATTCCAAGGCTCACGCGCATACGTCGGCGGCGGTCCTGATCTGCCTGCAAGGGCGCGGCTACACCTACACCTGGCCCGAGCAGCACGGCCTCACGCCGTGGAAAGATGGCAAAGCCAATGTGGTGAAACGGGTCGATTACGAGCCGGTGGGGCTCGTGTCTGCGGCACCCGGCGGCGCCCGCTGGTATCATCAGCATTTCGGCGTCTCGAAGGAGCCGTTCCGCCTCACCGCCTGGTTCGGACCGCACGCGCCGGGGCGCGAACCGGGGCCGCCGGGCGAACTCCATACCGACTACGGCGCCATCGATGTCGACGAAGGCGGCACCGCCATCCCCTATTGGATGGAGGATCCGTTCATCCGCGCGGAATATGCCGAGACCTTGCGCCAAGCGGGTGTCGAGAATCGGATGGACCCGGCGTGGTTCGTCCCGGGCACCAAGGTCAAATCCGCGGCGGAGTGATGGCCGAAGAAGGCCGGATCTTCTTTTCCAACACCGGCCGGACCCTTACGCTCGAGGACGAGATCCGCCTCACCAGCGTCGGCGTCGATATCGGCTCGTCGACGTCGCACCTCGTCTTTTCGCGGATCGTGCTGGAACGGCTTGACGCGCGCTATGTCGTGGCCGAGCGCGAGGCGTTTCACTACTCCGACATCTTGCTGACGCCGTACGCCGAAGCGGACGCGATCGACGCCGCGGCGCTCGGCGCCTTCATCGATGCGCAGTACCGCGCGGCTGGGCTTGCACCCGACGCAATCGACACGGGCGCGCTGATCCTGACTGGCGTCGCCGTGCAGCGCCGGAACGCGCGCGCCATTGGAGAGCTCTTCGCGCGCCAGGCCGGAAAGCTTGTCGCGGTGAGCGCCGGCGACGGGCTCGAGACCACCATGGCCGCCTATGGCTCGGGCGCCGTCGCGCGCACGCTCGCCGAGCGCAACCGCATCCTCAATGTCGATGTCGGCGGCGGCACCTCGAAGCTCGCGCTCTGCGAGCGCGGACAGATCACCGCTCTGACGGCGCTCGATGTCGGCGCGCGGCTCATCGTGTTCGACCAAGGAGGCATCATCACGCGCCTCGAGCCCGCAGGCCGCCGCTTGGCCGCGGAACTGGGCATTTCGCTGGCACCGGGCGACCGGCTGCGGGCCGATGTGGGACACGCGCTTGCCGGACTCATGGCGGACCGGTTGTTCGAGGCGATTGCCGGCCGCGTGCCGCAAGCGGGCGGCGGCTCGCTCTTGCGGCTCGATCCCCTGCCCCCCAACCGCAGCATCGACGAGATCAGTTTTTCGGGCGGCGTGGCGGAATACATCTACGACGGCCTCGCCGAAGGGTTCGGCGACCTTGGCGCGCTCTTGGCCGGAGAGATCCGCGCGCGAGTCGCGCGGCAAGGAATGACCCTCATCGCGCCCGGCGCCCGCATCCGCGCCACGGTCATCGGTGCCGCGCATTACACGATCCAGGTGAGCGGCGGCACCATCTATGTGGCGCCGCTCGATGCGCTGCCGCTGCGCAACCTGCCCGTCGTGGCGCCCGACCTCCTGCTCGGCGAGGAAGCGATTGACGCGGACGCGGTGGCCAGTGCGGTACGCGCCGTTCTGAAGCGGCTCGATCTCGACCGCGGCGAGGGCGCCGTCGCGGTGTTCGCTCCATGGCGAGGCTCCGCGACCTATGACCGGCTCGATGCATTCTGCCGTGGGATCGTTGCCGGACTCGCGCCGGTCTTGGCGGCGGGCCATCCGCTCGTGCTCGCGGGCGACGGCGATGTGGGCGGCCTCATCGGCATCCATTTGCGCGCGGAAATGGGGCTCGAAAACGCAATCGTCTCGATCGACGGGCTGGAACTCAAGGAATTCGACTATGTCGATATCGGCGCGATCCTCGACACCTCGGGCGCCGTTCCCGTCGTGATCAAGTCGCTGATCTTTCCGGCATCCGCCACGCCTTGAGCCGGCGCGCAGCCTCCGCGACGGAGGCGCGGTCGCCGGCGAAGCAAAGCCGCATGGTGCCAGACCCTCGCACCGGGTCGAAATCGACGCCCGGCGTCGCCGCGACGCCGATCTCGCGCAGCATGCGCGCACAAAAATCGCGGCTGTCGTTGGTGAGGTGCCGCACGTCGGCGTATAGGTAGAAGGCGCCGTCGGCGGGTGCGAACTGCTCGAACCCGGCTTTCGGCAGCTCTTCCAAGAGCAGCACGCGGTTCTCGGCATAGCGCGCGATATTGGCGGCGAGCTCGTCGGCGCAGGCGAAGGCGGCGAGCGCCGCGTGCTGCGGGAGCGACGGCGGCGCCACGAACAGATTTTGCGCCAGGCATTCGATCGGGCGCACCATCTCGTCGGGCACGACCATCCAGCCGATCCGCCATCCCGTCATCGAGTAGAATTTCGAGAAGCTGTTGATGATGATGGCATCGGGTGCGTACTCGAGCGTCGTGCATGCGGCCATGCCATAGGTGATGCCGTGATAGATCTCGTCCGAAACAAGGCGGATGCCCGCCGCTTCGCAGTGACGCGCCAGCGAAGCGAGGTGGGCGGGCGGCAGCATCGTGCCGGTCGGGTTCGCCGGACTTGCAACGATGAGGCCTTCGAGGGTCCCGCACTGCGCGAGCAGCTCCGGTGTCGGCTGGAAGCGCTCGACCGGTCCCGTCGGCAGCTCCACCGGCGCGAGGCCCAAGGCGGTCAGAATGTTGCGGTAAGCAGGATAGCCAGGGGCTGCGAGCGCAACCCGGTCTCCCGGCTCAAAGGCCGCCAGAAAGGCCAGGATGAAGCCCGCCGACGAGCCGGTGGTGACCACCACCCGCCCTGGATCGACGGCGACGCCATAGGCCGCGCGGTAATGTTCCGCGATCGCCCGCCGGAGCGCCGGCAGGCCGAGCGCATCCGTATATCCCAAAGTATCGGCCTCGAGCGCACGCCGCGCCGCTTCGCGTACGGCACCGGGCGCCGGCGTCGAAGGCTGACCGATTTCGAGATGGATCACGTCGGCGCCTGCCGCCATTCGTTCGTTGGCGGCCCGCAGCACGTCCATCACGATGAAGGGCGGGATTCTCGCGCGGCCGGCGATCTTGAGGGTCATTGGGCAATGTCTGGTTGACGCCGTAGGGTCCGATGACCCAAGCTTAACCGCGGCAAGGAGCGGGATCGAGTGCGAGCACGCATACTTCTCCGCATGGGACTGTGTTTCCTGTGCCTCTTCCTGATGCCGTTCCGGCAGGTGATGGCGCAGGACAAGCTGTCGTTCATCCGCGACGCCGAGATCGAGAGCATGATCCGGACCTGGTGGACGCCGATCATTCTGGCGGCCGGTCTCGACCCTCACGCGGTCCATATCTACCTCGTCAACGACCCGACCCTCAATTCCTTCGTGGCGGGCGGCCAGAACCTGTTCCTCAATACCGGGACCCTGCTGCGCAGCGAGACGCCGAATCAGCTCATCGGGATCATGGCGCACGAGACCGGCCACATCGCGGGCGGACATCTCACCCGCGACGAAGGGGCCATGCACAACGCCATGATCGCGAGCCTCATCGCGATGGCGGCGGGCGCGGCCGTCGCGGTCGCCGGGCACAACCCGGACGCCGCCGCGGCCGGCATGATCGGCGCCCAGGATGCGGGCCAGGGGAGCTTCATGTCGTTCTCGGTCGTGCAGGAAGCCTCGGCCGACCATGCCGCGATGACGTTCCTCGACCGCGCCCACATGTCGGCGCGCGGGCTTTTGCAGTTCTTCGAGATTCTCCAGCAAGAAGAGCTCATGTCGGGCGAAAAGGAGGATCCCTATCTGCGAGACCATCCGCTCACCACCGAACGCATCCAATATGTGCGCGATCATGTCGCGCGGTCGCCCTGGTCCGATGTGAAGGACCCGCCGGAATGGATGGCGATGCATGCCGTCATGGTCGCGAAGCTTTTTGCGTTCCTCAATCCGGCGTCGGCCACGTTCGCGAAATACCCCGACACCGATAAATCCATTCCGGCGCGCTATGCCCGTGCGATCGCCTATTACCGCATCCCGCAATTGCCGCAGGCGCTCGATCTCGTCAACGGCCTCATCAAGGACGAGCCGAACAATCCCTATTTCGAGGAATTGAAAGGACAGATGCTGTTCGAGAACGGCAGGGTCGCCGACGCCATCGGCCCCTATCAACGCGCCGTCGCCTTGAAGCCCGACAACGCGCTCCTCAAGATCGAGCTGGCGCAGGTCGAGCTCGAGACCGAGGACCCTCAATTCGTGCCGAAAGCGCTGACGCTCCTCAATGATGCGCGGCACGACGAGAGCGATAACGACGAGATGTGGCGGCTCCTGGCGGTGGCCTATGGGCGTGGCGGCAATATGGGCATGATGGCACTGTCGCTCGCCGAGCAGAACATGGCCGCCAACGACTACGATACGGCGCGGCAGGAGGCAAAGCGCGCCGTCGGGCTCCTGCCCCCGGGTCCACAGCGACAGCGCGCCGAGGATATCGCCGACGACGCCCGCCGCTCGAAAGACAGCAGCGACTGAGGCCCGTCTCTCACGGCGACATGCCGTGCGCCTTCAGCGCCCCTTCGGCCGCGGGGCTCGCGAGGAACTTGATCCATTGGGCCGCGGCGTCCGGCGCCGTCGAGCTGGTGAGGACCGCCGCCGCCATCACGACCTTGTTGGTAAGGCAAGGCGGGAGCGGCGTCAGGAACTCGATTCCCTTGACCGACATGAGCTCGGCGACTTGGTTGATGCCGAGCTGGGCTTGGCCTTGCGCGACCAGCACGCCCGCCGGCGCGCCGCCGCCAACGAGCGTGGTCTTCGACATCAATTCTCCGGCAAGCCCGAGTTGCTCGAGCAGGCTTGCGAAATAATTGCCGCCGAGACTTCCTTCCGCCGGATCGGGATAGGCGATCGACGTGGCCGCAAGAAGCGCGTTTTGAAACGCCGCGTCGGTTGAAATGTCGGGCCTGGGCGCGCCGGCGCGGACGACCACGCCGATCGAGGAATGCGCGATGTCGCGGATGCTGCCTTCCTTGATGCGGCCCTGGGCCAAGAGGCCATCGAGGGTCGGTCGCGCGTTGATGACGACGTCCCCGGCCTCCCCGGCCGCGACCCGGTCCCGCGTCGCCGCGGCACCTTTATAGTCGATCGTCACCTTGATCCGGGTCGCGCGCTCGAAGGGCCCGCGCAAATCCTCGAGCGCCGGCCTGATATTCATGGTGCTGAGCACCCTGATCTCCGCCGCCGCGGCCGGCACCGCGGCCAGCGCGAACAGCATGGCGCAGGCCAGCAGAACGGAAGTCATCATGGTTCTGTCCCCCTCCCTAAGGGACGAGCCTTTCTATCGTAAATGCTTGCCGCCTGGAATGTTCGCGGGCGGCTTTGACGCACGCTGTCGAGCCGGCGCATGATGGGCGCCGTGCCGCCGCCGGAGTTGCCATGACGCTTCGTCTCCCGCTTGTTCTCGTCGCCGCGTTGTCGATTGGCGCAGCGGCGCTCCCGTCTCATGCCGACCCGCTCACGCCCGCCGAGCGGGCGGCGATCGAGCAGCTTATCCGCGACACCATCGCCAATCATCCCGAGATCGTGGTCGACGCGCTGCGCGATGCGCAAAAGAAAGAGGACGCCGAAGCGCAAAAGAAGGTGCGGCAGGAAATCGTCGCCAAAGAGAACGTGCTGCTGCACGATCCGACGACGCCGGAAGGCGGCAATCCGCATGGCGACGTGACCATCGTCGAGTTCTTCGACTATCGCTGCCCCTATTGCAAGGAGGTCGAGCCGTCGCTCGAAGCGTTCCTCAAGGAGGATCGCAATCTGCGGATCGTCTACAAGGAATTCCCGATCCTCGGGCCGTCGTCGGTCTATGCGGCGCACGTGGCCCTGGCCGCCCGCGCCCAAGGCAAATACGATCAGTTCCACCACGCGATGATGGCGGTGAAAGGCAGCATCGACGACGATGTGGTGCGCAAGACCGCGGAATCCGTTGGCATCGACATGTCGAAGCTCGCCTCCGCCGTCGACGGCCCGGCGGTCGACAGCATCATCAAGGGCAATTTTGCGCTGGCGGATGCGCTTCAGATCGACGGAACGCCGGCCTTCATCGTCGGCGATACGCTGCTACCCGGCGTCGTCGACATCGACACGCTGCGCAAGGTCGTCGCGGACGCCCGCAAGGGCGGCTAGTCAGGCGACCCGGAGCGCGTCTTTCGGGATGCCTAGAATCTCGTGGGCGAGACTATCGATCTCTTCCGCCGCCTTGCTCCCGGGGGCGGCTTCGAGAATGCCTTTACCTTCGGCGAGCGAGGATGCGAGCGCGACGCGATTGCCGATCTGCGTCTGCGCCAGGGGCACGTTGAGCGCGAGGAATGCCGCCATCATCGCGTCGGTGAGGTTGGCGCGTGGGGGAACGCGGTTCAGGACCAAGAGGGCGGGAACGCGCTCGGACCGGGCGAGTTCGAGGGTCGCCTTGGTCGCCCATAGATCCATTGGCGATGGCTGCACCGGTATCAGCACGAGGCCGGCGGCGCGCACGGCGATTCGCGCTTCCGTTGCGGCGTGCGGCGGGCTGTCGACCAGCACGACATCATGGCTGCGCGCCTGGCGCTCGACCTCGGCCGTCACCCGCCAGCCCGTGATGGCGGCAACGTCGATGTCGCGCTCCAACCCGCGCTGCCGCTCGCGCCGATGCTGGAACCAGGTCGAGAGACTGGCTTGCGGATCGATGTCGATGACGGCGACGCGCCGTCCCTTGGCCGCCCAGGCAAGTGCCAAATGTGCGGCGAGCGTGGTCTTGCCCGCGCCGCCTTTCTGCTGTGCGATGGTGATGATGGTCGCCGCCATGACGATCTCCCGCAGGCGCGTCGGAATGATTGGGCCGAGTATATCCGAACCCACGCGCATTCCGCGCGAGAAATGGAGACTCGTGTCGTGATTACGCGACGCCTTGCACCCGCCGATCTTGCTCTCGCTGCGCGTTTGCTGCGCGATGGCGAAGCAGTCGCGTTTCCGACCGAGACGGTCTATGGCCTGGGCGCCGACGCGACGAGTGATCGCGCCGTTGCGGCAATCTTCGCGGCGAAGGGCCGTCCGCGATTCAATCCGCTCATCATTCATGTGGCCGGCGCGATGGAAGCCGAGCGGCTCGCCCGATTTGACGAACGGGCACGGCTTGTCGCGGCGCGGTTCTGGCCGGGGCCGCTCAGTCTCGTGCTTGACCGCCGCGCGGACTGTCCGGTGTCGCTGCTTGCCTCAGCGGGGCTTGCGACGGTGGCGCTGCGCGTGCCGGCCCACGGGCTCGCGGCCGGCCTGATCCAAGCGGTTGGCAAGCCGATCGCGGCGCCGAGCGCCAACCGCTCGGGCAGGATCAGTCCTACTTCGGCCGACCATGTCGCGGCCGAGCTCGATGGTGCCATCGCCGCCATCCTCGATGGCGGCCCGTGCCGCGTCGGCGTCGAATCGACAGTGCTCGACCTTACCGGGGAGCGCGCGCGGCTGCTGCGTCCCGGCGGCACGCCCGTTGAGGATCTCGAAGCCGTTCTGGGTGCGATCGAGCGCGTCAGCGATGCCGGCGCGACACCCGCTTCACCCGGAATGCTCGCAAGCCATTACGCGCCGGAGCGTCCGCTGCGGCTCGATGCGGCGAGCGCCGCCCCGGACGAGGCGCTGATCGCGTTCGGCCCCGATGCGCCGGCGGGTGCCGCGCGCGTCATGTCCTTGAGCCGCAGCGGCGATCTGGTCGAAGCGGCGGCCAACCTCTTTGCTACTCTGCGCGCGCTCGACCGGCCCGAATACGCGGCGATCGCGGTGATGCCGATACCCGAAGAAGGGCTGGGCCGCGCCATCAACGACCGGCTGCGCCGCGCGGCCGCTGCGGGCTTGCAGCCGGAAAGGCCAGGGCCTTAGATGCCCTGACAAACCAAGGAACCGAGGCCCTTGACCCTGACCATTGCGTCCACGCTGTCGGACACGCTCGCAAAGATTGCCGCGGTGGTGGGCCCGCGCGGAGTGATCGCCGATCCGGCCGAAATGGAGCCTTATCTGGTCGAGGAGCGGGGCCAATACCACGGAGGCGCGCGGCTCGTGGTGCGGCCCGCCACGACGGCCGAGGTGGCCGAGACGGTACGGCTTTGCGCCGCGGCGCGGCTGCCGATCTATCCCCAAGGCGGCAATACCGGCCTGTGCGGCGGCGCGGTGCCCGGTGCCGACGGCATCGTCCTGAGCCTCGGCCGCATGAACCGCGTGCGCGCGATCGATCCGGTGAACTTCACGATCACGGTCGAGGCCGGCGTGATCCTCGCCGACGTCCAGCGCGCCGCCGAAGAGGCGGACCGGCTCTTTCCCTTGAGCCTCGGCGCCGAGGGGACCTGCCAAATCGGGGGCAATCTTTCGACCAACGCGGGGGGGATCGCGGTGCTGCGCTATGGCAACACGCGCGAGCTTGCCCTCGGCCTCGAGGTGGTGCTTCCCGATGGGGCGGTCTGGGACGGGCTCAAGGGATTGCGGAAGGACAATACCGGCTACGACCTGAAACAGCTTTTCATCGGCGGCGAAGGCACGCTCGGCATCATCACGGCCGCGACATTGAAGCTGTTTCCGCGCCCGCGCGAGATCGAGACGGCGTTCGTTGCGCTCGCCGGGGTCGAGGACGCGATGACCCTCTTTACCCGCGCGCGTGCGGCGACCGGCGATCAGCTCACCGCGTTCGAGCTGATCCCGCGCATCGGGATCGACATCTCGGTCGCGCATGTTCCGGGTGTGCAGGACCCGCTCGCCGGCGCGCACCGCTGGTATGTCCTGATGGAGCTGTCCTCGAGCCAGGAAGGGCGCGGACTGCGCCAGGCGCTCGACGATCTACTCGCGAGCGCGCTCGAGACGGGCCTGATCGCCGACGGGACGATCGCCGAAAGCACGGCGCAGGCGCGCGCGCTGTGGCGCATCCGCGAAGCGATGGTCGAGGCCCAAAAGCATATCGGCGCCGGGATCAAGCATGACGTGTCGGTGCCGGTCAGCAGCGTCGCCCAATTCATCGCCGCCGCATCGGACGCGGTCGCGAAGCATTGCCCCGGGCTGCGCGTCATCCCGTTTGGCCATGTCGGCGACGGCAACATCCATTTCAACCTGGCGCAGCCGATGCCCGGCGACGGCAAGGCGTTTCTGGCGCAGCAGGAACCGATCAACCATATCGTCCACGACATCGCATCGGGCCTCGGCGGATCGATCAGCGCCGAGCACGGCATCGGCATCCTGAAGCGCGACGAGCTGCCACGCTACAAGCCGGCGGCAGCGCTCGATCTCATGCGCCGGATCAAGGCGGCGATCGACCCCGACGGCATCATGAACCCTGGCAAGATCCTCGCGCCGTGAGCGGCTATACGGCGCCCCTTTGGGACATGCGCTTCGCGCTGGCGGAGATCGCGGAGACGGACGAGCTCGCGCCCGACCTGATCGATGCGGTGCTCGACGGCGCTGCGCAGCTTGCGGGCGACGTCCTCGCCCCTCTCAACCACAGCGGCGATGTCGAAGGCTGCGTGCTCGAGAATGGCGTCGTGCGGACGCCGCGGGGCTTCAAGGAAGCCTATGCACAGTGGGTTGCGGGCGGTTGGGGCGCCATCGCGGGCGATCCCGATCATGGCGGACAGGGTCTGCCGCACGTGCTTGCGACCGCTGTCAGCGAGATGTGGGCAAGCGCCAATGTCAGCTTCGCGCTCTGTCCCACTTTGACCATGAGCGCGGTCGAGCTTCTGATCGCTTACGGCAGCGCCGAACAGAAACGCGTCTATCTGCCAAAGCTCGTGACCGGCGAGTGGACCGGCGCCATGAACCTCACCGAGCCGCAGGCAGGCTCGGATCTGGGCGCCCTTAAGACGCGCGCGATGCCCGACGGCGACCACTTCCGCATCACCGGCCAGAAAATCTTCATCACTTACGGCGAGCACGATCTGACGCCGAACATCGTGCATCTCGTCCTGGCGCGGTTGCCGGACGCGCCGCCCGGGAGCCGCGGCATCTCGCTCTTCCTGGTGCCGAAATTCCTCATCAACGCCGACGGCAGCCTCGGCGCGCGCAACGATCTGCGCTGCGTCAGCATCGAGCACAAGCTCGGCATTCACGCGAGCCCGACCTGCGTCATGTCCTATGGCGATGCGGGCGGCGCCATCGGGTGGCTCGTGGGCGAACCCAATCGTGGGCTGCAGGCGATGTTCACGATGATGAACCGCGCGCGGCTCGATGTCGGGCTGCAAGGCGCCGCGATCGCCGAGCGCGCCTATCAGCAGGCTCGCGACTACGCCCGCACGCGCGTCCAGGGCAAGGCGCCCGGCGCCGCGTCCGAGGGTGAGCCGATCCTTCATCACGCGGACGTGCGGCGGATGCTGTTGGCCTTGCGCGCCGGCGCCGAGGCGTCACGCGCGCTCGTCTACTACGCGGCCGCGATGGGCGATCGGGCGCGGCTTTCCCCGGACGCAGGGACACGCGCGCGCGCCGAGCGGCGCGCCGACCTCCTCATTCCGGTCGCGAAGGCGTGGGCCGCGGAAATCGGTCTCGACGCTGCCTCGACCAACATCCAGGTGCATGGCGGGATGGGCTTCATCGAGGAGACGGGCGCCGCGCAGCATCTGCGCGACGCGCGCATCGCGCTCATCTACGAAGGCACCAACGGCATCCAGGCGAATGACCTCGTCACGCGCAAGCTCGTGCGCGACGACGGAGAGGCCGCGCGCGAACTCGTCGACGACATGCGCACGACGACGGCGCTTCTCGCCGGGTCGCGGCTCGGCCCGCCGCTTGCGGCCGGGATCGACGCTCTGGAGCGGTCGAGCGCGGCGCTTCTCGATCTCTATGCGCGCGATCCCGCGTGCGCGCTTGCGGGATCGGTGCCCTATCTTCGGCTGACGGGTATCGTCACCGGCGGCTGGCTGATGGCGCGCGGGGCGCTTGCGGCCGAACGACGCCTTGAGAACGGCGACGACGAACGCAGCCTTCTCGAGGCGAAGACCAGGACGGCACACTTCTTCGCCGAGCACTGGCTTGCCGCCGCGCCGGCGCATCTTCCGGCGATCCTCGGCGGCAAGACCGTGATGGAATTCGACCTCGGGCTGCTTTAGGCCGGCTTGTCGTTGTAGCAGCGCAGCAGCTTCCAATAGCCGAAGAGGTTGCTCGGCCGGATTTCGCGCACCGTCAACCTGCCGGAAGCGAGGAACGATTCGAGCGGGAAATCGGCGTGAAACCCGATCTTGCCGGCAAGCGGCGCCAGCCACTGCTCGACATGCCGCATCACGAAATGATCGCTCGCGAAATGGTTGACGATGACGATCGTGCCGCCCGGCCGGCACACGCGCCGCATCTCGGCGGCAAAGCGCGCCGGATCGGGAACCACCGACGCGACATAGAGCGCGAGGACGGCGTCGAAGGCATTGTCCTCGAAGGTCAGGTTCTCGGCATCCATCTCGACGAGCGCCTTGACCTGGCCAAGGCGCTGGCGTTTGACGCGTTTGTGCGCGCGCGCAAGCATCTCGGCCGAGACATCGATGCCCGTCACCTCCGCGTCCGCGCGGAAATGCGGCAGCGACAGTCCGGTACCGACGCCGACTTCGAGAATGCGCTGGCCCGGCCGGTCGTTGGCGATCCGCACCGCCTCCTTGCGGCCAGGATGAAACACCGGCCCGAACACCAGGTCATAGGGACCCGCGAACAGGCGGTACGTTCTAAGCGTGTCCTCCAGATTCATTGCCCTGCCCCTTGAGCAGCGGGACTCAGATCAGCGTCACGCGATCGGCTTCCTGGCCTTTGCGGCCCTCGACCACATCGACGCGTACGCGCTGACCGGGTCCGAGCGCCGTCACCCCGCTGCGGCGCAGCGCGGTGACGTGGATGAAAATGTCCTTACCCCCGCCGTCGGGCGAAATAAAGCCATAGCCCTTGTCCGGCTCGAACCACTTGACGGCCCCTTCAAGCGTTTGCCCCGGCCGGCCGGCGCCCGCTTCGCCAAAGCTGGAGCGCGATCCGCCCCCGGTCGGCGCGACCGCGGTGCTGTTGTCGACATTGAGCACGTTCACGACGAGCGGCCCTTTGGCACCGTCCCCCACCTCGCAGGTGATCGACGCGCCGTCGCGGACATCGTCGAAGCCGGCGCGCCGCAAGGTCGCCATCGGCAGAAAGGCATCGGGCGTGCCGTCGGTGAGCGTGACGAACCCGAAGCCTTTGGCGGCGTTGAACCACTTCACCTTGGCATCTACCCGGCGGCCGGTGGTCGGGCCATCGTCCGCGCGGAAATTTCCGGGGCGGCGTTCGTACATGGGAGCTCCGAGCGCAGGCTTACAGAAATTTAAGATAGCGCGAGTCCCACTTTTTTGCTAGCGCCGGGCCGCTCCTCAGCCCCAGGCCACGACCCGCTGCCGCTGCTCGCCCAAGCCGGTGATCTGGAGGCGCATCGTGTCGCCCGGCTTCAAGAACCGCTTGCGGCCGAGTCCAACGCCGGCGGGCGTCCCGGTCGGGATCACGTCGCCCGGCTCCAGCGTGAGGAACTGGCTGATGTAGCTCACGATCTGCTGGCAGGTGAAAATCATGTTGCGGGTGTTGCCCTTTTGCATGACCTCGCCGCTCACTTCGCAGATCAGGTCGAGCGCCTGCGGATCGCCAAGCTCATCCGGGGTGACGAGCCACGGCCCCATCGGGCCGAACGTGTCGCTGCTTTTGCCCTTGGTCCATTGGCCACCGCGCTCCATCTGGAAAGCGCGCTCCGAGACATCATTGAAGAGGCAAAATCCGGCGACGTACTTCAGCCAATCGGCTTCGGCGACATAACTTGCCCTGGTGCCGATCACGATGCCGAGCTCGACTTCCCAATCGCCCTTCTCGGCGCCCTTGGGCAGGACCACATCGTCGTTCGGGCCGGAGATGGAGCTTGTCGCCTTCATGAACAGCACCGGCTCCTTCGGGATCGGGTTCTTCGTCTCCTCCGCGTGATCGCGATAGTTGAGGCCGACAGCAACGAGCTTCGGCACCTTGGCAACGCAAGGTCCAAGGCGCGGCGAGCCTTGAACCGCCGGCAAGGTCTCGGGATCGAGCCGCCGCAACCGGTCAAGCGCCGCCGGCGCGAGCTGATCCGGCGTGAGATCGGGGATCGTGCCCGACAGATCGCGGATCCGGCCGTTGCGGTCGAGAAGCCCTGGCTTCTCCTGTCCACGCGGTCCATAGCGAAGGAGCTTCATCGAAAAATCCTTTCTGCGACGACACGGGAAAAGAGTGGCACGGGCGCCGCGACTTGCCAAGTCAGGGGGCGGCGGTCGGGAGATCGTCGGCGACGAACGACGCGATGATCTCGTCGATGTCGCGATCGGGCTCGATCCCCATCGCCCGGGCACGCGCAGCGCCAAGGGCGCGCGGCCAACCGCAAACGATCCGCTCGATCGCTGGATCGGGCTCCCACCGGATGCGATCGACGCACCCCGCTCCCCCGGCCCGTTCCAGCCCCGCGATCATCTCGGCGACCGTCACGGTAACCGCCGGAAGCTGCAAGCTGCGATCAGTGCCGAACCGCTCGCTCGGCAGGTCGTGCAGATGCTCGAGCGCGGCGACGAGCCGCCGCGGCGACAGGATCGCCATCGCCGTCTCGCGCCCGACCGGGCACACCGCTTCGCGCCCCGCGAGCGGATCGCGCAGGATCGACGAGGCCCAGCTCGACGCCGCTCGGTTCGGACGGCCGGGCCGCACGACGATTGTTGGGAAGCGAAGCGCACGGCCATCGATATAGCCCTTGCGGCTGTAGTCGTTGACGAGCTGCTCGCCGATCGCCTTCTGCGCGCCATAGGAGGTTTGCGGCCGAAGCGGCATGTCGTCTTCGACCACCGCAGGAAGAACCCCGCCATAGACGGCGAGCGAGCTTGCGAAGACCACGCGCGGCATGGTGCCAAGCGCGCGGCAGGTTTCAAGCACGGCCCGCGTGCCGTCGAGATTGACCCGATAGCCTTTGTCGCAATCGGCCTCGGCCTCGGCACTCACCACGGCGGCGAAATGGAAGAGGGTGGTGGTCTCGCGGTCGATCAGGCGCCCGAGCGCGGCGCGGTCGGAGATATCGCCCGCGACGTATGTGACGCGCCGGTCGGGTGAGAGCGGCCGGTCGGGCGCGACCGAGTCGAACAGAACCAACTCATCGATCGCGCGCTCGCGCCCATCGGGCCCTGCGAGCATGCCGCGCGCCAAGAGCCGTTCCGCAAGACGCCGGCCGATGAATCCGGCGCCTCCGGTGATGACGATCCTCAAGGTACAGCCCCGATCCCCCACGGCCGCGCCCAACCAAGCCCCTCGAGCGTTCCCGCCGCCGGCCGGTATTCCGCGGCGACCCACCCCGCATACCCAAGGCGATCGAGAAGATCGAAGAGGAAAGGATAGTTGATTTCGCCACGGTCGGGTTCGTGCCGGCCCGGCACGCCGGCGAACTGAACATGCCCGATCGACGGCAGCAGCCGCTCCACGTGGGCGGCAAGCCCACCTTCGGTGATCTGGCAGTGATAGAAGTCGAATTGCAGCTTGACGTTCGGGCGCCCGATACGGTCGAGCAACGCGATCGCCGCGCCGGTGGTGCCGAGGAAATAGCCTGGATTGTCTTGCCCATTGAGCGGCTCGAGCAGCAACGTGATGCCCAGCTCCGCTGCGCGATCGGCGCCGCGCTGCAAGTTGGCGACGAACAGCGCCTCGCTCGCGCGATCGGGCGCCACGCGGCCCGCGAGCGTGTGGATGCGCGTGCAGCCGATGGCCGCCGCATAGTCAAGCGCGCGCTCGAGGCTCGCCATGAAGTCCGTTTCGCGGCCTCGGATCGCCGCGAAGCCGCGATCGGCATCACCCTCGCCAGGAGGTGTGTTGATGAGGACGCAGGAGACGCGGCAGGCCCGAAGGCGGGCCGCGAACTCGGCCGCCGGAACTTTATAGGGAGATTGGCACTCGACGGCGCGGAATCCGACGGTCGCCGCGGCGTCGATCCGGTCCAGCAGTTCCCGTTCGGGAAACAGCATCGAAATATTGGCCGCGAATTTCGGCATGGCAACTCCTGCTGGACAAATCAGGGCCGATCGCCACATTCGATCGAGGCACCGGAACCGGTAGATTAGCGTTTCATCCGAGGAAGTGGGACAAGAGTGGCGAGCGTCGTCACGGAGCGCTTGGCAAGACCCGCGGACGATCGCCGTCGCACGGAAGACCGCTCGGTCGGGCGTGCCTCGATTCTGCTCTCGTCGCTTCTACATGGCGCGGTGATTGCGGCGCTCATCGGATGGTGGCAACCGGCCCCGCCGCCGCCCGAGCCGAAAGTACCCGTCGTCAGGGTGATCATCGAAGGACCCGGTTCGGCCGGCGCGGCCGGCGGCACCGGCGCGCGCAGCGACCAGCCTGCCGCAGGCTCGGCGCCGGCGGCAAGCGCGCCGGACGCTTCGGCCGCACCATCGCCGCAGCAAACGCCGGTCGAGACCGCGACGGCGACACCGGCGCCTCAATCCACCACGCCGCCACAGCCCGCTCCCACGACGCCACCCGTCATCACGGCACGCTCCGCGCCCGACACCGCACCCCCACCAGCGCCGGCGGTTTCCGCGCCAGCGAAGACGCAGATCGCGCCGCCAACACCGGTGCCGGCTCCAAGCGAGGCGCATCTCACCCCGCCGCCGCGCCCCCAGCGCAAGCCGGAACGTCCGCGTCCTGTCCCGCCCCAGCCGCAGCCGCAAGCGGTGCCAACGCCGACACCGCCGCAGCCGGTCGTGGCACAAGCCGCGCCGCAACCAACGGAAGCCGCCGCGGGTCGGCCCGCGCCGTCATCGGGCTCGGCGGTCGGTCCGGCGAGCGGCGCGGGACAAGGGGCCGGCGCCGCGGGCTTGGGCCACGGCGCGTTCGGCGCCGGCAATATCGAAGGGCCGGGCGACGACTATCTCGAACGCGCGAAACGCAGGATCGCCGAATACCGCCACTATCCCGAACAGGCGGTGAAGCAGAACGAGGAAGGGACCGTCGTGCTCGACATCACGGTGCGGAGCGATGGCACGGTTCTCGCCGCCTCGATACGCCACAGCTCGGGCTTCCCACTGATCGACCAGGCCGCACTCGCCGCGGTTCACGCGGCCTCGCCGCTACCGCCCTTCCCGCCCACGACGCCGTGGCCGCAAGGCACCTTCACCTTGCCGTTCGATTTCACGATCGGCCTCTTCGACCGGCTCTTCCATTAGGCGGCAAGACCGCGGCGCATGTCCGCGATGATGGCGAGCGCCTGACGCGCCGGATCGGCGTCGCGGATGATGGGCCGTCCGACGACCAGATAATCGGCGCCGTCGCGGATCGCCTGGGCCGGGGTCCCGGAGCGCTTGTGGTCGTTGAGCGCCGCGCCCGAAAACCGGATGCCCGGCGTGGCGACCAGCAGATTTTGCGCTCCAGCGCGAGCACGCATCGCATCGGGATTGTCCATCGCCGAGGCGATGATGCCGTCGGCGCCGAACGTGACGGCATTCTTGACCCTGAGCTCGATCAGCTTCTCGACCGGCAGCAGATAGCCCAGTTCCCTCAGCCCCTCGTCATCGAGGCTCGTCAGCGCGGTGATCGTGAAGATCTTGAGGTCCGACGCGCCCCTCCCTTCGACCGCGGCCTTGATGATGTCGCCGTCGCCGTGGACGGTGATGAAGGTGACGTGCCGGCTAGCCGCGTGGGCCACGCCCTGCTTCACCGTCTCGCCGATATCGAACATCTTGCTGTCGAGGAAGACCTTGTGTCCCTTGGCCAGCAGTTCATCGACCAGCGCGTCCACTCCGGAAGCGAACTGGAGCCACAGCCCGATCTTGAAGAACGAGACGATGCCGTCGAGCTGTGCGGAAAGCCGGGTGGCGTGCTTGATCGTCGGCACGTCGAGCGCGACGATCAAGCGATCGGCCATCGCGTCAGGGATGTCACGGCGAGGCATGGTGAGCGCCAAATAATCTGAAACCACAGATGGACACAGATGCACGCAGAT
>Ga0335073_10003056_pt1 | contig 23145 bp, 20 predicted proteins | sample Lox_Sample_22_FD_207093 | JGI IMG/M metagenome (GOLD analysis project Ga0335073, IMG submission 207093) | Soil microbial communities from Loxahatchee National Wildlife Refuge, Florida, United States - Lox_Sample_2.2 | ecosystem: Environmental > Terrestrial > Soil > Wetlands | place: USA... | reverse complement strand
GGACCAGGGCGAGTGGGGCGAGGGGGGTCGCGTGGATCTCCTCGGCGACCACGAGGCCGACGCCGGAGAGCGCGGCGTCGATCCCGTACACCCAGCTCGAGCCGAAGAGCGAGGGAAGGCTCGCCTCGCGCATGCCCGCGAAGATGACCGACGAAGCGGACCAGTCGACGACGAACTGGCCCGCGAGAGCCGCGAGCAGCAGCGCGGGGCCGGCGTGGAGCGGCTCCACGTGGGCGATCGCGAACACCGCCACCGGCCCGACCGAGAACCAGGCGTTGGAGGCTTGGATCACCAGCCTGCTCGGTCGCACGGTGCCACGGATGACGTTCGGGAGCTTGGCGACGAGGAACGAAACCGTTACGGCGATCGGAACGAGAACCACGGGCATCGCGAACAGCAGCGGGACGAACGCCAGCTGCGTCGGAACGGTGTACCCCAGCGGCGTGTCGAACGGGATCGTGGTCGATACCGTCAGCACGAACAGGCAGATGAGCGCCGGCGCGACCGCGAACGCATGCGGGGGCTCGATCGACCACAGCGCGACGACCGATGCGGCGAGGGCGACGATCGAAAGCATGGTCGCGACCACCTCCCGCAACCGAATCGGCGAGGCGCTCCGGCGCAGGGTGTCCTCGAGCAGCTCCTGCTCGGTGATGCTCGGATCGAAAGACATCAGCCATCCCTATCGCCCGGCGACGGCGAGCCTTGATCCGTCGGCGTCCGGCTCAACATTCGTCCAAGGGACTTCTACGCGGCTCAGTCGTCGTGCTCAGCGTTCCGATGTCCCGTGTGCAAACAGCTGTAGGGGCAAAACCGGGGCAGAGCCAGGACTCGTTCGACGCAACCGGCTGGACCCTGACCGGGGGTGCCCACCTCGTGACTACGACGCTGGCCGATGGTTCGATCGGGACCGCGCTCGACCTCCCCGTCGGATCGATAGCCGTCAGCCCGCCGATGTGCGTTAGCGCGGACTACCCGGCTGCGCGGACCATGGTTCGCGACATCGCCGGGCCTCCGAGCATTCACCTGTACGTCGCGTACACGAACACCCCAAGTTGGGAGAAGCCCATCGAGGCAGGCGGGATCCCCGGAAACACCCAGTGGACCGACAGCCCCCCGCTGCAGCTACATCCGGGGAACCTGTACGGATGGCAGCAGGAGGTCTTCACGCTTTCGAACAACGGAAAGGCGACCGACGCGCAGGTCTACAACTTCTACGTCGATCCGCACTGCAGGGGGTAGCCGGGGTTGCCCGTTGGGCTCCCCTCAGACCCGGGCGAGCTTCTTGCCCGGGTTCAGCAGCCCCTTGGGATCGAACGTGCGCTTGATCGCCTCGTGCATGCCGACCGCCGCCGGCTGCCACTGTCGTGCCAGTTGACCGTTCTTGACCAGCCCGACGCCATGCTCGCCCGACACCGACCCCCGGAGCTCCACCGCGAGCGCGAACAGATCCTCGGCGGCCTGCTCGGCCCGCTCGAGCTCGGATGGGTCGTCGAGGTCGATCATGAAGGTGGAGTGGAGGTTGCCGTCGCCGGCGTGTCCCCAGCTGCACGTCTCGAGGTCGTGGCGCCGCCCGATTTCGACCGTCCCGTCGATCGCCTCGCGTAGGCGGTCTATCGGAACCACGATGTCCTCCGAGACCTTGCCGCCGCGCTGCGCGGTCACGGCGAGGGACGCGCCGTCGCGCCAGCGCCACAAGGCGTTGATCTCCTTGGTGGCTGTCGGGGCGTGCACAAGCAGCGCGTTCTCGCTCAGCACCTCGGTGAGCTCCTCGTGGATGGCGGTTGCCTCGGCCTTGGTTCCGTCGGCGTCGGCGATCACCATAAACCCGGCCTCGTCGGGGATCGGCTCCGGGAAGGCGCCCCGGGTGGCTCTCACCGCGCCCTCGTCCAGGTACTCGATCGCGGCGGCGACGATACCGCTGGCCAGGATCATCTCGATCGCGGCGCAGCCGGCCTGGCTGTCCGGGTACAGCGCGGCCAGCGGGAGCGCCGCTTCGGGGGCGGGGATCATCTTCACCCAGGCGGCCGTCACGACGCCGAGCGTCCCCTCGGAGCCGATCATCAGCGACTTGATGTCGTAGCCGGCGACGTCCTTGCGGATCGGTCCTCCGATCCGGACCAGCTCGCCCGGCGCGAGTACGACCTCGAGGCCGGTGACCCACCCCCCCGTCACCCCGTACTTGAAAGCGTGCGGACCGCCGGCGTTCGTGGCGATGTTGCCGCCGAGCTGCGATTGCTCGGCGGAGCCGGGATCGGGCGGGTAGAACAGGCCGTTCTCGCGGGCGCGGCGGCGGAGGTCGGCGGTGATCGTGCCTGCCTCGACCGCGGCGCGCCACATCCCTGGATCGAGATGTCTAACTTTTTTCAGGTTCTCAAGACTCAGGACCACGCCGCCATCGAGCGGAACCGCCCCGCCGGTGAAACCGGTGCCGCCCCCGCGGGGGATGATCGGGACGTCGTGCGCGTAGCACCATTCCACTGTCTGGGCGACTTGGTTGGCGTCCGCGGGGAGCGCGATCGCGTCGGCCTTTCCGCGGAGGTTGCGGCTCTCGGTGGCGTCGCTCAGATACTCGCGCGTGGTGCCTGGAAGGACGGCGCCTTCGCCGAGGAGCGCTTTTAGCTCGCGCTCGAGCTCGCGTGATGCGGTTGCCGTCACGGACTTGATCCTAATCGGACCCGTAAGCTTGGGACGTATGGGAAAGACCTTCGATTCGATCGATGAGCGCCTCGAGACGTGGATCGGCAAGCAGTCTCTGTTCTTCGTCGGGACCGCTCCGCTGGACGCGGACGGCCACGTGAATGTCTCGCCTAAGGGCCCGATCGACAGCCTGCGCGTGATGGGGCCGACGACCGTCGCCTATCTGGATGTCGTCGGCAGCGGGGCGGAGACGATCGCCCACCTCCGCGAGAACGGCCGCATCGTGATCATGCTCTGCGCCTTCTCGGGGCCCCCCCGGATCCTGCGGCTCCACGGCAGCGGCGAGATCGTGCTCGCCGGCGAGGAGCGCTTCGACGAGCTGCTCGAGCTGTGCCGGTTCGCCGAGCCGGAGGCGCCCGAGGCCCGGCGCGCGGTGGTCGTGGTCGAGGTGGAGCGCATCGCTGACTCATGCGGCTACGGGGTTCCGCTGATGAGCTACGAGGGGCGCCGGCAGCACGCGGACCTGTGGGCCGCGAAGAAGCTCCGCGTCGGCGGACCCGACGCGCTGCTCGACTACCAGCGCGAGAAGAATTCCCGCAGCATCGACGACCTGCCCGCGATCGACCTGCCCGTACGGGTGCCCGAGTAGCCCGTGCTCGCGGTGTTCGATGGGCACAACGATGTGCTCACTCGGGACGATCATGCGTCGATCGCTCGTGGACGCGACGGCGGTCATCTCGACCTTCCGCGAATGCGCGCCGGCGGGGTACGGGGGGCGATCTTCGCGGTGTTCACGCGGTCGAACGGGGGCGCGCGAGAGGTGCAGGTGCCGCGGGACGACGGGGTGACCGAGTTCGAGCTCGCCCCGCCGGTGGAGCACGAGGTGGCGGCGGCGGATGCGACCGCGGTGGCCGGGAGGTTGATCGCGCTCGAGCGCGCCGGGCATGTGCGCCTCGCCCGGAGTGCCGCCGATCTTGATCGTGTCGTGGCCGACGGTGACGGGCCACCGGCAGCGGTGCTGCACCTCGAGGGAGCCGAGGCCATCGACCCCGGGCTCGAGGCGCTCGACCTCTGGTACGAAGCCGGCCTGCGCTCGATCGGGCCGGTGTGGAGCCGCTCGAACGCGTTCGCGCACGGGGTCCCGTTCATCTCACCGAGCTCGCCGGACACCGGCCCGGGGCTCACCGATGCCGGCCGAGCGCTCGCCCGGCGCTGCGCCGAGCTCGGAATCGTGATCGACGTCAGCCACCTGAACGAAGCCGGCTTCTGGGATCTGGCGCGGATGGATCTCGGGCCGCTCGTCGCCTCCCATTCGGCCGCTCACACGCTGTGTCCGACCACGCGGAACCTGCTGGATTCGCAGCTCGATGCGATCGGCGCTTCGGGTGGCCTGGTCGGGATCGTGTTCGCCGTCGCGTTCCTGCGCGCGGACTTCGCCGACGACCCCGACACTCCGATCTCGCTCATCGCCCAGCACGCGCGGTACGTCGCAGACCGGATCGGGGTGGACCATGTGGCGCTCGGGTCCGACTACGACGGGGCCACGATGCCGGCGCCGCTCGGAGATGTGGCGGGGACGCCTCGGCTGCTCGAAGCGCTCGCCGAGGCGGGATTCAGTGAGTCCGAGCTCCGGCAGATCGCCTGGGACAACTGGCGGCGCGTGCTCGGCGCGTGGTGGCGGGACTGAACGGCTGATCCGGGGCCGGAGCGGTGGGCCCGGAGCGGTGGGCCCGGAGCGGTGGGCCCGGTTGCCGGCCGCGCCGCGCCTTGATGCACCGGAATTCAGGGCCCATAAGTCCGCACTCGACGAGCTCACCGCGGCGAGTGCGTGGGAATGGCCCCTATACGGCGAGTTTCTCGACATTCGACCAGCGCAGGCCGTCGAATGCGTAGTTATGGCCCAGGCAAGACGCAATCACTCGGCGGTCGCCGCATCGCCCCCGCTTGCGATCGGGAACGCGTAGAACACGGCGAGCGCGCCGCAGATCGCGAGCCTGAGATATGACGAGACGACCGCGAGCGCGGTGGCGATCGCGTACGGCATCACGCCGCTGATGCTGCGGGCGAGGATCAGCCGCCGGCGCTCGACGGGGATCTGTTCGCTGAGTCGGTCGGGCTTGACGACCAGCACGTGCCGGTTCAGTGCGGAGAAGAACAGCGACATGACCAGGAACGCGCCGCTGTAGATCGCGGCCGCGAGATGCTGGCCCTCGCTCTTCCTGAGGTAGGCCGCCATCAGACTGGTGGCAAACGGGAGGACCGCGATGCTCATGAGCAGGAGCAGGTTGAGGAACAGGATCATGTGATCCGGTTCGCGGAGTCGCCTGATCATCACGTGGTGGTTGATCCAGATGATCCCGATAGTGAGGAACGAGACCACGTAGGCCGCATAGACGGGCCACTGGTCGGCCAGTTCGCAACCCAGGGTGCGGCAGCCGTGCCCCGCGTGAGGGTTCACGACCGGGACCTGAATGTTCAGCACGAGCAGCGTGATCGCCACCGCGATCACTCCATCCGAGAACGCCTCGAGCCGAGCCGTGGTCACGCCGACAGGGTTCGCCGTCTCGCGGGTGGGTCCTGTAGCTGGCGCTCGAGCCAAGACGGCCGCTCAGAGCACCCAAAACCTGATCATTGCTGCTCAAGTTTCGCCGCGGAACGCCGATGCGAGTTCTTGAATGGGATCCAGATCATTGCGTCCGCACGGCAGGCTCCGCCTCGTCGTGTTCGCCCTCATCGGCAATGTGCTGCCGGTGACGATCGCTGCTGCCACGGACGGCCGGGCACACCGGCCCGTGTTCTTTGCCGGCGCGATCGCGGCGTGCGTCGCGTCGCTCATCGTCGCGCTCGTGCCGCGCCGGCGCCGGCTCGCGTTCTGGGGCGCCGCTTTCGGATTGATCCCGGCGCTGACGCTGATGCAGGCCTACAGCGGCGGCGCGGCGTCCGGCTACTCCGTGCTCGTGATCATCCCGATGGTCTGGTTCGGGCTTGAGGCCACCGACGTCGAGCTCGTGGCGGGCATGCTCGTCCTTGCCGCGTGCTGTGCGCTGCCGATGGTCCTCGTCGGCGCCCCGGCGTATCCGCGCAGTTGGGGTCATGCGACACTGCTGACGCTGATCGGGATCGCGGTCGCGGGATCGCTACGGGCGGTGACGCGCGAGCTCGCGATGGTCGCGCAGCGGTTCGCGCACGAGGCGGTGGTCGACGACTTGACCGGGCTGCTCAACCGGCGCGGCTGGCGGTACAACGCGCCCCGCGAACTTGCGCGGGCAGCACGCAGCGGCAACCCGATCACGCTTGTGACTCTCGACCTCGACAACTTCAAGGAGCTCAACGACGAGCTTGGTCACGAGCAGGGTGACCGCGCCCTGCGCGACACGGCCGAGCGCATCCGGGCGACCCTGCGCGCCGGTGACGTCGTCGCGCGGCTGGGCGGCGATGAGTTCGTCGCGCTGCTGACGAACTCGACCCTGACCGGATCGCTGACCGCGATCGACCGGTTGCGGGAGTCGACACCGGCGAGTGAGAGCTTCTCCTCGGGGATCGCCGTGTGGGACCGCCGCGAGGAGCTGTCCGAGTTGCTGCGCCGCTCGGACCTGGCCCTGTACGCGGCCAAGGACGCCGGCGGCGGGTGCACGTCGGTCGCGACGCCGCAGCTCGAGCCGCTGCCGGCGCCCGTCGACGATGATGACGACGACGGTCTAGAGCTCGGTAGGCGCGCCTCGGCGGGTTAGCCGGCCTTACCCGTCGCCCTCTCATATCGAGCTCTTCTCAAGTCCATAAGCGGCTCTTCATGAGCTCGTCGGCCGCTCTTCGGTCCATTACCAAGAGTGAGAGCCATGAATACTCGCACCCTTCTAGCAAGCCTCACCACGGCCGCTGCCATCGTTGGCGCGTCGGCCGGCTCCGCGAGCGCCGCGACGACCGCCTCGGATGCTCAGGTGAGCCAAAACTGGGCTGGATACGTGGCCGGAAGCTCGGACGGGAGCACTCAGTTCTCGAACGTCTCCGGCAGCTGGGTCCAGCCCACGTCGACATGTAGTTCAGTGCAGGACGACGCCGCCTTCTGGGTCGGCATCGGCGGCGACGACGGTCAGTCCTCGTCGTCCGCATTTGGGCAGTCCTCGCTCGGCGACGGGTCATCGACCTCGCTTGAGCAGATCGGGACCGAGGGGAACTGCACCGGTAACGGGACGCAGTACTACGCCTGGTACGAGCTTGTGCCCGCGGCGCCGGTCCAGCTGAGTGTCACGATCCATCCGGGCGACCACATCTCGGCGAGCGTCAGCGTGAGCGGCTCGAACACGTCCTTCTCGCTGAAGGACGAAACCACCGGGCAGTCGTTCACCAAGACCGTGCAGTCGCCTAACCCCGACACCTCGAGCGCCGAGTGGATCGCCGAGGCGCCGTCACAGTGCGACGGCTCGGGGAGCTGCACGCCGCTGCCGTTGTCCGACTTCGGCACGGTCGACTTCACTAATGCGACTGCGACCGCGAACGGCCATACCGGCCCGATCTCCGATCCGAACTGGTCGGCGCAGCCGATCGCGCTCGGCTCGAACGGCACATACGACATCGGCTACGGATCGAGCCAGAACACGGCCGGCGCGACGCCCTCGTCGCTGTCATCCGGCGGTTCGTCGTTCTCGGTGGCCTGGAGCCAGAGCGGCGCCGGGTCCTCGTCGTCACAGACGAGTGGATCGTCCGGCGGCTATGGCGACGGCGGCTATGGCAACGGCGGTTACGGCTACGGCGGCGATCCGGGCGGCTACGGCGGCTACGGTGACGGCGGCTACGGCTCCGGTGGCTATGGCGGCTACGGTGACGGCGGCTACGGCCAGGGCGGCTACGGCGGCTATGGCGACGGCTACGGATATGTGTACGGCTCCTATGGCTCGTATTGATCCGATGAGGGACGGCTATGCGACGCCGCGCGCGAGCGTTTGATCGCTGCGCGCGGAAAGCGCGATGCGATAAGCGGCGGCGAGCCGATCAAGCGCGGCTTCCCAGCTGCGCCCCCTCACCGCCGCCAGCGCGCCGCGACCGATGCGCTCAGCTAGAAGTGGAGTGCCGGTCACTGCGAGCACGGCGTCTGCGAGGGCACTGACCTCAGGGGGCGCCAGCAACCCCGTCTCACCATGTTCGATCAGGCTTGCGGGCCCGCCGCGGTCGACCGCGACCACCGGCAGCCCGCTTGCCTGCGATTCGAGCACCACCTGACCGAAGGTCTCCGTGGAGCTCGCGAACAGGAACACGTCAGCGCTGGCATAGGCGCGGGCCAGGTCGTTTCCACCGAGCCACCCGAGGAAGGTTGCGTGCTCCCCGAGGCGGGCGCGCAGCAAGTCCTCTTCGGGGCCACCACCGGCCAGCACCAGGTGCAGGCGCGGATCGCGGCGGCGGGCCGCGAGGAACGAGTCGGCCAGGAGGTCGACTCCCTTCTCCTTGCTGAGGCGTCCCGCGTACAGCACGTTGACCTCGCCCGGGAGAAGTTCGTCGTCACGGTGGGCCGGATCGAAGCGATTCAGGTCCACGCCTCGATCCCAGCGCCGGATTCGCTCGTTGGGGATACCCAGCTCTCCCAACCGCTCGTCGCTCGCGCGGCTCGGCGAGAGCACGACGTCGCAGGCCCCGTAGAACATGCTCAGGCCGAGGTTGGCGAGCATCTCGAACTCCGCCTGCCCGGTGCGTAGCGCGGCGTACGCGGCGAGCTCGGTGTGATAACTCCCGACCCGCGGCAGCTCGAGCACCCGCGCCAGCAGCCAGGCGCCGATCCCGGCCGGCCCGGGCGAGCACAGGTGGACGATGTCGTAGCGGCCCTCGGCGAGCGCATCGACGAGCGCGGGGACGGTCGGGACCCCGATCTCCAGTCCGGGGTAGAAAGGCACGTCGATCTCGGCGACCGCGCTCAGCCGGCGATCGACGTCGCAGTCGGTGCCGATGACCTCGACGTCGAATCCGCGGACCCCGTGGGCGCGAATCTGCTGGAGGGTGTGGGTGACGCCGTGCATCGACCCGATGCCGTCGGCGACGAGCGCGACCCGAGGGCGATCGCCGTCCGTCCGGGCGAGCTTCGCCTTCTCGCGGCCGAGGAAGGCCGATGCCGCGGCGTAGGGGATCACCGGGATGCAGGCGTCGAACAGCGCGAGCGCGCTGCGGCCCCCGTCGACCTTTCCGTTTTCGAGCCCCGCCACCGTGTCGCGGACGACCGCCGCGAGCTTGCGCTCGTGAACGCGGCGAGCGCGGCGGTCGAGGTCGGCGTGTCCGAGCTCGCCCTCCTGGAGCTGGTGGAGGAGCTTGTGCTCGTCGACGTCGAGGTCCATCGCGAGCAGCCAGGCGCGGAGCAGTGCGAGCGCGTCGCCGGCCTCGAGGTCGGCGGTGCCGCTGCCATGGCGGGCATCCCCCTCACACATGACCCGCTCGACGATCTTCAAGACGCTCATGGGATCAGGGCGGGCGGGCGCATCGCCGTCGCCGAGCGAACGGATCGCGAGGGCCATCGCGGCGTGGGCCCACTTGGGGGCGCTCCCCTGCTGGCCGTGCGCCGACGCGCGTCCGGCGCGGACGTTCGTGAGGAACTCCTGCGGCGTCCGGGCGCGCGGGGTCTCGGTGAACGTCCGGCCGATATCGATTCCGGCGTGGTCATCGGACCCGCCGATGGCGGTTCCCCCGTGGGTCTCGATGTACACAAACGCCGGAAGATTCAGTTCCTTGGCCCGCGAGCCGTTGCGCGTCTCCCAGATCGGGAACAGCTCGGCCAGGCGACGCCGGTGGCGCGCGGTGAGCGGCGCCGCGACGGCGTAGAACGGGTGGGCGAGCGCCGCCGTGATGTCGCGGTCGCGCAGGTACGCTGCGCACGCCTCGACGTCACCGCTGTTGGCCTGGAGCCAGTCGTGATCGTCGGGGGTGATCCCGTAGCAGAGCACGTGCACGGCCTGGCGTTCGCCCTTGAACGATGCAGTCAACTCCTCGGAGATGAAGGTGTCGGGCAGATGATCGATCGACAGGGCACCGTCGATCGTGTCGTGATCGGTGATCGTCACGAAGTCCATCCCACGGCGCTTGGCGAGCTCGTAGACCTCGAGCGGCGGCGTGGCACACTCGGGAATCTGCAGCGATCGCTGGACGCCGAGCTTGGAGATCTGCGAGGCCGTGGAGTGGACGTGCAGGTCGGCGCGACTGGTCTCGTTCATGTGGTTCAGGATCACCCTGCAAACCGGGGGGTTAGTGAAGAACGAGGTCATGTCCTGTGACCTTTCTGTTAACGGCGGCATGGGATCGCGGGGATTTGGGAGAACCTTGGCGCTATGCCCACGCCCGGCCCGCGCTTCGCAGCTGACGCCGAAACCGTCGTGCTCGAGCGCGGCCGGTTGCGGGTCGAGGTTGCGCTACGGCCGTTTGAGGTGACGGTCCGGCGGGACGGTCGCCGACTCGTGCGCTCGATGGGCGCCTGGGTGGCCGAGGGAACGGTCCACGACCACTTCATCCAGCTGACCGAAGGCGTCGTTGCGACGGAGGACCTGGCGCCGCTCGAACGCGCCGTGGCCGCACGGGTGCGGCGGCTGGCCGCCGATCGCGTGATATTTGCGATCGAGCTGAATGGTGGCCGGCACGCAGGTTTGGAGGTCCGGATGCACGATGGGGACCGGGTTTCGTTCATGTTCGAGCCCCAGGGCGCTCCGCTGCGGGTCGCCGCCGACTGGCGTCGCCGGTCCGATGAGCACTTCGTCGGCCTCGGCGCCCGCCACAGCACGCAGTTCGACCAGGCCGGACGGGCCGTCCAGCTCGGGGCCGATCGTCGCTACACCGGCCCCGACTGTCCGCCCGACCTGCTCGCCGGCGGAGGCATTCCCCAGGGCGATTACGCCCCCGTGCCCTGGCTCGTCTCGAGTCGCGGCTACGCCGTCTGGATCCAGTCGGACGCGAACGGGATCAGGTTTGATCTCGGCGGCGATCGGGTGGCGGCATCGACGCGTTGCAGCGCGGGTCCGTTACGGATCGACTTCCTGTGCGACCCCACACCGGCGGCGCGGCTGCGAGCGTTCTGCCGCCTGACCGGGTTTCCCGTGGTCCTCCCCGAGTGGGGATACGGGTTCTGGAAGAGCCGCGACGTCTACGAGCATCAGGACGACGTGCTCGACGACTTCGACGGCCTGCGGCGCCATGACATACCGGTCGACGCGATCGTGCTCGATTCACCCTGGGCCACGCAATACAACACGTGGGAGATCAACCCCCACCAGTTTCCGGACGGCCCCGGGTTGATCCGGCGGATGCGTGCGGATGGTGTGCGCACGGTCGTTTGGGTCACTCCGTGGGTGAACATCGATTCGCGCGATGGGCAGATCCCTCCTCAGCCCGAGTCCGACCGGCTGCACCGCGAGCCAGCCCCGAACTACTCCCCGGGTGCGGCTGTCGGTGCGTACGTGCGCGCTGGGTCGGGCGAGGACCCCGATGAGCCGTTCGTCACGCAGTGGTGGATGGGGACGGGCTCCACGATCGACTTCACGAGCCCTGTTGCGGAGGGGTGGTGGCGCGAGCAGGCCAAACGCTTGCTCGCGCTCGGGGTCGAGGGGATCAAGGCCGACGACGGGGAGGGCTACTACATCCCGGACGGAGTGCGGCTCGCCGACGGCCGGACCGGGGCCGACGCGGCCTGGGCGCTCGGTCGCCTGTACCGCCTCAGCATGCAACGTGCGCTCGACGAGGTCCATCCCGGCCGCGGGGTGGTGTTCGGTCGCAGCGGGTGGACCGGCCAGCACGCGGTGGGAGCGACGTGGGGCGGTGATCAGGCATCGGATTTCTGGTCGCTTCGCGTGCTCGTGGTCGCGACCTTGTCGGCAGCCTGCAGCGGCTTCTCCAATTGGTCGCACGACGTCGGCGGCTACCTCGGGAATCGCCTGGTGGAGCGCTGCCCGCCGGAGTTGCTCGTGCGCTGGGTTCAGTTCGGCTGCTTCACGCCGCTGATGCAGGCACACGGGCGGATGCCGCAGGAGCCGTGGAACTACTCCGAGCACGTCCTCGACCTCTATCGCGCGTACGTGCGGCTCCACGAGCAGCTCGTGCCCTATGTGAGGGCGGCTGCCGTCACAGCCTCTCGCACGGGGCTCCCGATTGTCCGCCCCTTGTGCCTGATCGATCCGAGTGATCCGCGCGGCTGGGAGATCGGTGACAGCTATGGCTACGGACCGGCGCTGTGGGTGGCGCCGGTGCTCGAGGATGAGGCGGGCGAGCGCGAGGTCGCGCTGCCACGGGGAGACTGGATCGAGACCTGGTCGGGCCGTCAGGTCCGCGGCGGTGTCGAGACGGTGGTCGATGCGCCGCTCGAGCGGATCCCGGTATGGGTTCGCGCCGGCTCGATCGTGGTCACGTATCCGGCGTCGCACATCGCGCGCGGGCTGGGCGACGTGCCCGAGACCGAACGACCGCTGGAGGCGACGTTATGGGGCCTGCCGCGGCTCGGCCACACCGCCGCCCGGCTCGCCGACGGGACCCGGATCGCGTGGCGTGGCGGAGAGTGGTCGGTTGCCCCTGACCGCGAGATCACGTTCCGCGAGATCGGGATTTGATGGCGGTCACCCGAGATCGGCATTTGATGGCGGTCACGGTACGCCCGGGCGCGTCATGGCGCGGGCGCCGGCCTCAGCACCGAGCTGCGCGGCCTGCGCGATCGAGTCGCCACGGCCCAGCCCGAGCGTGAACGCCGCGGCGAACGAATCCCCCGCGCCGTAGGCGTCACGGCGCGGACCGGGAATCGGGGCCGCCTCCCAGCGGCCCTCCGACTCTCCCCACCAGCGACCGCCGTCGCCGCCCTCGGTGGCAACCAGCAGCCGGGTATGCGACGCGACGCGCTCGGCCCAGGCGCGTTCGTCCTCGTCCCCCTCGCTGAACACCAGTGCGTACACGCGAGCCTCGTCGGTCTCGAGCACGGACCTTGCGCGCGGCGAGGCGACGACGAACGGGGATGCGTTGGCGAGGCGGAGGGCGGCGGCGTCTCCGGCGGTGAAGTAAACGCTGCCGACGTCCTTGAGCCGGTCCCATTCGAGGTCGTCGGCTCCGTACGGTTCGAGGCGTTCGCCGAGCGTGACGATCGTCCGCTCGCCACTCGGCTCGAGGAACGTCACCGCTCGCCTGGTCGGCTGATCGCGCCAGGCCACGTGCACGCGAACACCGCGGTCCTCGAGCTGGGTGACCGCGGCATGCCCGTCCGCGTCCCGCCCGAGCGCACAGAAGAAGTCAACATCGGCGTCAAGCTCGGCGAGCACCCCCGCCGCGACGGCGCCACCGCCCCCGGCGCGAACAAACGGATCCTGGGCGTGGAGGATCTTGCCGCGGACAGGGAGGTGTGGCACCGACATGAACTCCACCCATTCGACGTGGCCCACTACTCCAACGCGCGTCATGCCGGTAGTGTGATCCCTTATGGACGAGGGCCTTCCCGTCGCCTACGAGGTGCTCGAGCGTGGGGTGCCCGTGTACGCGTCGTCGGGAGAGCAGATCGGTACGGTCGACCATGTCGTCGCGGCCGTCTCGGAGGACATATTCCACGGTCTCGTGATCCGCGTCGGCGACGCCCAGAGGTTCGTTCCCGCCGATCAGGTCGCCTCATTGCACGAGCGCGGTGCGGATCTCCGGATCGACGCCGCCGCGGTTGCCGAGCTCGAGCCGCCCGCGCGCGGAGCGCCGGCCTGGCGCGAGGTCGAGCCGGGCGTCAAACCGAGTCGCTGGCGGCGGTTCCTCGACCTCATGGAGGGCAAGGACCCGCGTGCTAGGGGCTGGGAAGAGGAAGATTGAAGCCGGCGTCCTCGAGCCGTCGACGCAGCTGCTCGGCCGACTCGAACCGGACGGCTTGCATTCCTGCGCGGTGAGCCGCGTCGACGTTCGCAGCTGAATCGTCGACGAACAACGTGCGCGCTGCGTCGAGATTGAAGCGATCGAGCAACAGCTCAAAGACCCGCACGTCGGGCTTGGCCACTCCCTCGAAACCGGACACCACCGTCCCGTCGAACCACTGCAGGAACGGGTAGCGGTGGCGACGGCCCGGGTACGTCCAGGTCTCCATGTTGGTGAGGGCGTAGCACGGGATCCCCTGCTCCTTGAGGGCGCGCAGGATCTTCACCGTCCCCTCGATCGGTTGGCCCAACATCTCCTCGCTGCGTCGGGTCCAGGCCCAGATCAGCTCGGCCTGGTCGGGATGGGCCGCCACGAGCGGCGGGGATGTCTCCTCCGGCGGAACGCCAAGGTCGTGGGCGTGGTGCCACTCCATCGTGCACACCTCGGCCAGAAAGTGCTCCATCGCCGCGTCGTCGCCGTTGAACAGCTTGCGGTAGAGGTAGCGCGGGTTCCAATCGAGCAGGACGCCACCGAGGTCGAACACGACCGCGCGGGGCTGCCCGGTCGCGTCGGGGGCCTTCATCAGGGCTAGTGAAGCATCAGCTGTGGCTGGCGGCCGGCTGCGAGATCGGCGGCGGCGGTTCGCCTTCGCGCAGCCCGATTCGGTCGTACAGCCGGCGAAGCGGCCCCGGCGCCCACCAGTTGAGCGGCCCGAGCAACACCATCAGCGACGGAACGAGCAGTGCGCGGATGATCGAGGCGTCGATCAGGACGGCCAGCACCGCGCCCACCCCAAGTTCCTTGACGAACACGATCTCCGAGGTCGAGAAGGCGCCGAGCGCCACCGCGAACAGCAGCGCCGCCGCCGTGACGACGCGCCCGGTGCGTTCTAGTCCCATCGCCACCGAGTCCCGGTCCGAGGCGCCGGCGTCGCGCGCTTCCTTGATCCGCGAGAGCAGGAACACGCCGTAATCGGTGGCGAGCCCGAAGCCGACCGCGAACAGCAGGACCGGTTGCGTGGCGTCGAGCGCGCCGAGGCTCCGGTAGGAGAGGAGTCCCTCGAGGTTGCCGTCCTGGAAGACCAGCACGAGGATGCCGAACATCGCGCACAGTCCGAGCGCGTTCATGATCACGGCCTTGATCGGCAGCACGACCGAGCCGGTCATCAGAAACAGGATGATCAGCGTCGTGGCGACGACGACGGCGAGCACCGCCGGCAGATGGACCGCGAGACTGTGCTCGAGATCCAGGTAGGCCGCGGTCTCGCCGGCCACGCCGAGGTAGAAGGGCGTCTTGATGGCACGGACTTGGCGCACGAGCTGCTGAGTGGCGGTCGACAGCGGTGCCTGGACGGAGGCGACCGAGACGAGCGACATGTTCGGTCCGGCCGGGCGTGCGGGCTGGACGTTGGAGACGTCCGCGAACGTCTCGACGTGCGCCTCGAGGGCTTTGACCGCCGGCGACGTGGCAGGAGCGCCGAGGACGAGATCGAGTGGCGCGCTCCGGTTGGGCGGGAACTGGCTGTTGAGGGTGTCGTTCACCTGACGGGCGGTGGCGCTGGCCGGGAGCACGTTCGCGTCGACCGAGGTGAACTTGACCTGAGTGAAGAACGGGATCCCGAGCGCGATCAGGAACGACGCGCTGGTGATCGCGATCAGCGCGGGGCGTCGCATGACAAGTTGCGACAGGCGATACCAAGCGCCGGCGTTCGCGGGTCGTGCGTCGCGGTCGGCGGCTCGCGCAAGCCATGTGGGCGAGAGCGCGTTGACCCGCGGCCCGAGCACGCTCAGAAGCGCCGGCAGGACGACGATGGCCAGCGTGGCGGCGATCAAGGCCACGAGCGCGCCCGCGACCCCCATCGAATACAGGAATCGCTGCGGAAAGATCATCAGCGACGCGATCGCTGCCGCGATCGTGAGCGAGCTGAATGCGATCGTCCGACCCGAGGTCTGGAGCGTGCGTCTCAACGCCTCGACCCCGAACCCGGACTTGACCGACTCCTCCCGGTAACGGGACACCATGAACAGGCTGTAGTCGATCGCGAGCCCAAGCCCGAGCCCAGTCGTGAGGTTCAGCGCGAACACGGACAGGTCCACGAAGCCGGCGATGATCCGCAGCGCGAAGAACGTCGCCACGATCGCCAGGCCGCCGAGCAGCGGCGGTAGCAGCGCGGCCACGAGCGAGCGGAAGAACAAGAGCGAGAGCAGGAACACGAACGGGAAAGCGAGCAGCTCCGCGTGCTCGAGGTCGTGGCTCACTTGGGTGTTGACCTGCGCGTTCGCTACGAGCCCGCCTCCCAGCTTGACGTCGCGCTGGCCGGCAAAGCCGTTCTCGATCTGCTGAGCGTCGTTCTTCAGCGTCGTGTCGGATTTCGGCCTGAAGTAGGCGACGACGTACGTCTGGCTGCCGTCACGGGAGACCATGGCCGGGTCGTGGGTCTCGTAGTAGCTGACGGCGGTGGCGACGTCGGGGCCTGCTCGCAGCTGGTCGACGACCCGGTTGACCCGGGCCTGCGCGACCGGTGTGTGGACGTCTCCGACGGTGACGAGTGCCACCACACCCGGGTCGATCTCGCGGTTGGTGGCGTCCTGGAAGCGGTTGGTCGCCTGGACGCTCTGGGTTGCGGGGTCGGTGGCGCCGTACGGGCTCAGGTGGTTCGCGACCGAGCTGCCGAACACGCCGGCAACCACCGCGCCGATGACAGTGACGTACAGAACCGCGCGGCGATGGGGATAGATGAAGCCGGCGAGCCTAGTCAGCATCGGCTGCCTCCTCTCTGAGTCTGCGTTCCGTCGACTCGCACCACCCCACGATGCCCCGGTGAAGCAGGATTCCGAGCTCGAGCGTCAGCCGCGGCCCTTCGGGCATCTGGCTCGCCTCGTCCTCGTGCGCAACGAGCTGGGCAAGAGTGCGCTCGTGCGACTCGCGCATTGAGCGGATGTTGCGGATGCGCTGCTCCGCGGTGCCGATGTCGGAGAAGAACAGCTTCAGCATCCCCTCGTCGCGCACCTCGAACGTCGGGTCGGGTTCGGGGGCGAGCCACTGCTGGAGGGCGGTTCTTCCGGTCTCGGTCAGCTGGTAGACCGTCCGGGCGCGACCGCCCGTGGGCTCCGACTGACCCTCGATCAGCCCCTGCTCCTCGAGCCGCCTGAGCTCGGGGTAGATCTGGCCGTAGCTCGCGGCCCAGAAGTGGCGTGTCGACTTGTCGACGAACTGCTTGATGTCGTAGCCGGTCTGTCTACCGAGAGCGATCATTCCGAGGATCACCCGTCCGGTTGGTGTGAGAGATGACGGTGGCATTCAGCCGTGGAATATATCGGCCCGGCATATGACGGCACGATATATCTGATTGGTATATGTGTCAAGCGGTTGCATCGGGTGCAGCCGGGTGTCCGGGGGCGTGGGCGGCGGAGATCTCTGAGGGTCGTCCAACACCTGGACCGACCTGCATGACACGACATTTGACGCGCCTCGGGCTGACCCTGGCGTACAACGCATGTGGGGCATGCGGATTACGTCACGGTCCGGCTAAAACGGCTCGGTTGTCGTGTTATGCAGGTCGGGGGCGGTGGCGGGTGCCCGCGCCGACCTTGAGCCGGCGCCGACCTTGAGCCGGCGCCCGCCGCTCCCAGGCATCGGCGAGCAGGTCGGCGAGCAGCTCCTCGCCGGCGGCGCGCAGATCGACCCGCACCGCCGACAGGCGCTTGCCCCACCACACCTCGGCGCAGATCGTCGGATGCGCCTCGACGGCGGTCAGGATGCCCGGCTCGTCGAGCATCACGTTCATGTGGGCTTCGTCCCACAGGGTGGCGAAGATCTTGCCGGCGACCCGGAAGGACGGGCGGCCGTGGTGATCCTGCTCGACCGCTTCGGGAAGCGAGAGGGCGATACGGCGGGCGTCGGCCTGGTTCACCTTGCGGCCACTCAGACGCCCTGGTCACCGTTATGCTCGCCCCAATGCACCTCGCCGAGCTTACGCCGCCCGAGCAGAGGGTGTTGGGGTGTCTGATCGAGAAGCGCTGGACGACTCCGGACCAGTATCCGCTGTCGCTCAACGGGCTGCGGCTGGCGTGTAACCAGTCGACCAATCGCGACCCGGTGACGACCTACGACGAGGCCACGGTCAGGGACGCCGCCCAGCGACTCTGCCTGTACGGGCTGGCGCGCCTGGCCAGCGGACACGGGAGCCGCGCGATCAAGTACCGCCACCTGGCCGAGGAAGCTCTCGGGCTCGACCGCGAGGAGCTGGCGGTGCTGGCCGTGCTCCTGCTCCGTGGGCCCCAGACTCCCGGCGAGCTCAAGGCGCGCACCGAGCGAATGGCGCCGATCGGCTCGCTTGCCGACGTGGAGCGGATCTTGACCGCGCTCGGCGAGCGCGACTACGCGCGGCGGATCGGACGCCGGCCCGGACAGAAGGAGGACCGGTTCGAGCACCTGCTCGGGCCCCATGAGGGTGGAGACGGCGCCGCGCCGTCGGCTGCCCAGCCGACCCTGGCGCCGGCCGCGACCTCGCTGTCGCCGTCCGAGCCGACGATGGCGCCGGATGCGACCTCGCTGGCGCCGCCCGAGCCGGCTGCGGCGCCGGCCGCGCCATTGCCGGCGCACACCCCGATGGACCAACCGTCGCACCTGAACGGAAGCCTCGCCGACCGCGTGGCGGCGCTCGAGGCCGAGGTCGCCAGGCTTCGCGAGGAGCTCGACGAGCTGCGCGACCAGCTCACAATGCCGGCCGCGAACTAAAGCGCCGCGGGCTACGCCTGAGGCAGCCCGGCCGGCGCCACGAACTCGTCGCGCTGCTCGAGGAAGTCGCCCACGATCGACGCGAATAGCTCGGGGTGCTCGGCGTAGATCGCGTGAGCGGCATCCTCGACGATCACGACGTGACCCCGGGGCAGTAGCTCGCGGTAGAAGCGGCCGAGGCCGGGAGGGGTGAGCCGATCCTCGGTCCCGAACAGAACGAGCGTGGCGACCTCGAGCCGGCGCATCGCGTCCTCGAGCTCGGGCTCGCGGGGCGGCCCGATCAGCCGGCGTACGAGTGCGCGCTGCTTGGCGTCGACATCAGGAGAAAGCGTGGCCGTGTTCGTCTGGCGCTCGGGGTGGGCGTATAGGACCGATGCCATCTCCTCGGGTCGCGGCATCCATGGGTCCTCGATGATCGCGGCCGGCGACGCGAGCACGAGCGCGTCCACCCGCTCAGGCTCCTGCGTCGCGAACCACAACGCGAGCTTGCCACCGAACGACGTACCCCAGAGGTGGCAGCGCTCGAGCCCGAGGGCGCGTACGGCTTCGCGCATCGTGCCCGCGAGTTCGGGCAGCGAGGCGGACGCGTCGTTCACGGGCGATTCTCCGAAGCCGGGCGTCTCGAACGCGATCACGCGGTAACGCTCGGCGAGCAGCTCGTGGGCGCGGGTCAGCCGTAGCCCGCCGGCGCCATGAAGGCAGGCCAGCGCGGGACCGTCGCCGGCTTCGAGGTACCTGATCTCGAATTGATCGGTGGAAATCCGGCGCTGGGAGAACTCAGTCATTCATCGTTCGATTCGTTATCCACTCACATTAATTACGAGCCAAACCTACCTATGGCTGCCTACCCAGCCCGGCTTTGGAACCGGTTCCCTCAAGTCGCTGGTCAGACTGCCGACAAAGGGAGGGAACCTCGATGAACCTGACGTGAGTTTGCGTCTGGGGCACAAGACCCTGAAGTCCGGGGCTGAAAGGGATACTGGATGAAGCTTCGCACGATGCTGCCCGCTGGGGTTGCAGCGATCACGAGCCTGTTGCTGGTCGCCGCTCCGGCCATGGCGACAAATGCGTCCGAGACGCTGACCGCGGGGACGCTTGGATTTGCCGCGACGCCGGGAGCCGTTACCTTCCCGGCCACAATACTGAACGGTCAGAACAAGACCGTCACGTATACGCAGCCACTCGACATCGCCGACGCGTCTGGCTCGGGCGCGGGCTGGAACATCACCGCGACCTCGACGACGTTCACCTCGGGCAGCCACACGCTTTCGACGGGCGCGACTACCGTCGACTCGGCGCCAGCCGCTCCGACGTGCGACACGGGCGTGACCTGCACGGTGGGTGGCACCACGACGGCGTCGTTCCCCTACACGCTGCCCGCGGCGGCGACCGCGCCGACCGCGACTAAGCTGTACAACGCGCCGGCTAACACCGGCATGGGTGATCAGACGGTGTCTCCGACCTGGACGCTTGCGATTCCCGGCAATGCATATGCGGGTAGTTACACGTCCACCTGGACCCTTTCGCTCGTCAGCGGACCGTAAGAAATCGTGAGGCCAAAGACAATCGCGCTGCTCGCCACCGCCTGTGCGGTGGCTAGTGGCGTGTTTGCACAGGCTGCGGGAGCCGCCACGATCGGTGGCTTCGGCGCCCGGCCTGCGCATTTCAACCCCGACAATCCCACGACTCGCGCGTACTTCATCCGCAGCGTGCCGCGCGGGGGGGCGTTCGCCGACTCGGTGATCGTCACCAACTCCGGTGGCAAAGCGGTAACGCTGCGCGTGTATCCCGTCGACGGGCTGACGGGTGCCACGTCGGGCGTGGTTTATGGAAACCGGCAGGACAAGCTCCACGGCGCCGGCCTGTGGGTCACTCCGGCCACCACGATGGTGACCGTTCCCGCCAACTCGCAACTCAATGTCGGATTCACCTTGCACGTCCCGAACGGCGCCACCGTTGGCCAGCATCTCGCGGGCCTCGCGCTAGAGGATGTGCGCGCGGGTAAGTCAGCCGGCCGGTTCTCGGTTACCGAGGTGCTCCGCACGGTCGTCGGCATCGAAGTCACGGTGCCCGGCCCGAGTCTGCTGCACCTGAACCTCGAAAGCTTCTCAATCGCGCCGATCCAAGGCACGACGTACCCGTCGGTCGTGGTCAACCTCGCCAATACCGGGACAAACCTGTGCAAGCCGGCGCTGGCCGTCGCGCTCACCGGGCCAGGGGGAGTGCAGCGCGCGACTCGGCGACTCGACACCGTCCTGCCGGGCAGCTCGATTCCGTACCCGTTCGTGTGGCCCCACTCGCTCTCGGCCGGCAGCTACACCGCGAATATCACGGCGACCGGTTGCGGTCCACGCCAGGTCCTCCATGGCACCGCTTCGCTCGGCGCCAAGCTCGTGAACAGCACGGTTCCGGCGAGCGTCGCACACGCGTCCGGGAGCGGCAGCACGATTCCGTGGTGGCCAATCGCGCTCGTCGGGTTTGGTGGGATCGTCGTCGGCACCCTGTTCGGTCGCCGGCGGCGGGGCCCGTCCTCGACTTGAGAACGGTCCGCCGCGTGGTGACGCGAGGCTCAACGACCGCAGTCAAGGTCCTGGTGGTGGCGGCGATCGGCACGTTGGTGCTGATCGCCCCGACCGCCGCCCGGGCCATGACGTGGGCTGGACCGGAGACATCGCCGACGACCAGCACGCTCTACAGCGTGTCGTGTCCAGATGTCAGCCACTGCTTCGCGGTCGGGGGCACGACGTCCGCCGGCAAGATCATCGACACCGCGGACGCCGCGGCGAACAGCCCGACCTGGGGTTCACAGACGCCGCCGAGCAACGCCACCGGGCAGTACAACGCGATCAGTTGCGCGGACGACAACCACTGCGTCGTGGTGGGAAGCACCTCCAGCGGGGCTCCGCTGATCCTGGCGACGGCCAACGGCGGCTCGAGTTGGTCCAAGCAGACACCACCATCGTCGGCGACCGTGGCGCTTCAGGGCGTTTCGTGCGCCAGCAGCACGCATTGCATCGCGGTGGGAAACGTCATCGGGAGCTCCGCGGAGATCATCGCCACGGTCAACGGCGGCTCCACCTGGACCGCCCAGACCGCGCCGGCGACGAACACCCCGCTCAACGACGTCAACTGTCCCAGCGCGACGGTCTGCTACGCCGTCGGGGGCAACAGCAGCACTGCGACGCTGCTGGTCAGGATCAACGGCGGCTCGACCTGGACCGCCCAGACGCCACCGAGCGGAGACAACCAGGCACTGAACGGAGTTACGTGCACGAGTACGACGGTGTGCTTCGCGGTCGGAAACGCCATCAGCGGAACCGGTGAGATCGTCGCGACCACGAATGGCGGCGTCAACTGGTCCTATCAGTCCGACGGCAGCCAGCTGAGCTTGTACGGCGTGTCGTGCTGGGATGCCACCGACTGCGTCGCGGTCGGGGCATCGGGCCGAGTCGTTTGGACCACGAACGGCACCGGCTGGAGCTGGCTGAACTCTCCAACGAGCAACACGCTGTACAGCGTCGACGTCAGCAACCAGACCGCCGGCACGGCCGTCGGCGCGTTGGGCACGATTATCGGCTACGGCAGCGGGGGCAGCTGCGGCTCGGGTGGCCTCACGTTCACGCCCCCGACGAGCTTCTCGTGGCCGAGCACGGCGCTGACCGGCAAGGATCAATCGATCACGACGCCGCTGTCGCTGTCGCCGAGCGATGAGACGGGGTCCGGCGCCGGCTGGAATCTGACCGCGACCTCGACCACGTTCACCTCGAGCGGCCACACGCTGCCAACCACGGCGGCGCAGATCACGGCGGGTTCGGCGAGCACCACGACGGGCACGTGCTCGGCCCCGACCAACCAGATCTCCTATCCGGTGACGGTTCCGGCGGCGACGACCGCGCCGACGCCGGTCAAGGTGTTCGACGCCACCGCGGGAACCGGCGCCGGGCCGGTCAACGTCGCGCTGACCGCGTCGCTGAACGTTCCCGGCAACGCCAGGACCGGAACCTACACGTCGACCTGGACGCTCACGCTCGCAAGCGGACCGTAGACGTTTCAGCACCACCTCCTCGGGATATGGGGTAGGACAGTTCTTCTGAGGAGGTAGGTATGCGTAGTCTCATCCGGCTGCTCGCCGTCGCCGGCGCGCTTTCATTGTTCGCGTCCGCAGCGCAGCAGGCACAGGGGGCGGCGCCGGCGGGAGCAGGTTCGTTCCTGCTCACCGCCAACAGCCCCGGGGGGACCTACGCACCGACCTTCACCGGCAACGGGATGCTCGGCGTCCGAGTGCCGCCGTCCGGGCAGGGCTACGCCGCGGGCACAGTGCCCGCGCAGTCGGAGCTCGCCGGCTTCTACGGGCAAGTCTCGAACGACCCCAAGCCCGCCAACAACGTCCAGCAGCGGGCGAATATTCCGACCTGGTCGACGCTCACGTTCGCCGAGAACGGCAATACGTTCACGGTTCCGGGCCCCGGCGTGTCGAACTGGCGCCAGTCGATCGACCTGCACACCGGAATCGTCGCCACGACCGCGAGTTGGACTGCCCCCGACGGACACGTCACCGACTTGAGCTACGAGGTCCTGACCGACCGCGCGAACCCGTCTGTCGGCCTCGTGCGCCTCCAGATCACTCCGCACTGGTCGGGAGTCGCGACGGTCACCGACGCGATCGACGGCACCGCCGACACCACCGCGACGCCCGAGCTGACCAGCCAGGTGGCCAAGGGTTGGAACGTCGCCGCGCGGCAGGACTGGGTGACGATCGCGACCAAGGGCACGGGGATCCAGGCGACGCTCGCCAGCCAACTCCAGGTGAGCTCCAACATCCTGCCCACGACCACCCAGACCGACCAGACGACGGACCAGAGCGTCGGCCAGGAGCTCGGGTTCCCCGTGCAGTCCGGCCAGACGTACACGATCACCAAGTACGTCGGCGTCGAGAGC
>Ga0335073_10003055_pt1 | contig 23149 bp, 26 predicted proteins | sample Lox_Sample_22_FD_207093 | JGI IMG/M metagenome (GOLD analysis project Ga0335073, IMG submission 207093) | Soil microbial communities from Loxahatchee National Wildlife Refuge, Florida, United States - Lox_Sample_2.2 | ecosystem: Environmental > Terrestrial > Soil > Wetlands | place: USA... | reverse complement strand
TCTCGCCTGGGTCCCGATCGCCGACATCGAGCCCCTGCACATCGCGCTCTGCTGGCGCCGCGATGACGACTCAGCGCTCGTATCGTCATTCGCGCGCGTCACCCGCGATCTCGCCGCCGCCGCGGCCGCATGAGTGGTCAGTGGCGGAACGCGCCGGCGTGCTCTGCGGCCCACGCCTTGAAACTACGAGGTGGTCGCCCTGTGACCTCCTGAACGGTGCGGAGAACCACCGACTCGTCGAGGTCGCCGTCGACGAAGAACCGGAAGAACGCGTCCACGTAGTCGGCCGGCATCGTCGCGGTCATCTCCGCCCTTGCCTCCTCGTTGCTCTGCCCGTCGAAGCGGAGCTCACGGCCGAGGACATCCGCCAGGATCGCGACGCGGTCGGCGGGAGTCAGAGCTTCGGGGCCGCTCAGGCGGTACGCGCGGCCGTCGCCGGCATCGGAGGCCAGCGCCACGGCGGCGACCGCGCCGATGTCCTCCGGGTCGATGGTCGCGACGCGGACATCCGGAAACGGGGCCCGGACCACGTCGCCGTGCCGAAGCTGGGGCAGCCACTGGAAGGTGTTGGTCATGAACGTGTTCGGCTGCAGGAATGTCCAGGCGAGGCCAGACTGCCGAACCGCCCGCTCGGACTCGATGTGGTAGCGAGCGACGGCGTTGGTCTCGTCGCCCGTCGGAGCAGAGCTGCTCGACAGGAGCACGACCCGCTGCACCCCCGCTCGCTGCATGTTTGCCAGCGTCTCCTCGAGACCCTCGTAGCCGCTGAGGAGGAAGGCCGCCGTCACCCCCTCGAGGTGGGGCACGAGCGTCCCGGGCTGGTTCAGGTCCCCAACCGCGAGCTCGACGCCCGTGGGAAGCGAAGCTCGAGTCGCGTCACGGACGACGGCCCGAACGCGCTCCCCGGAGCTCACCAGCGCGCGGACGACGGCGCCGCCGAAATTTCCGGTCGCGCCGGTGACGAGAATCACGGCTCGTCGCCGGTGACGAGAATCACGGCTCGTCCACAATGGTGGCCTCGCCGAGCGTCCGCCAAGCGGCGAGCTCGTCGGAGACGCTGGCCAGGCGCCGCTCGATCGTCCCGATCGCGTCCGCGCCCAGGGCGAGCCGGAGCGGCGGCACGTCCGCGTCGAGGGCGGCGAGGATCGCCTGCGCGGCCTTGGCCGGGTCGCCCGGCTGGAGGCCGTCGTTGCCGCGAACGTAGGCGCGGGTCGGCCCGACCGTGTCGGCGTATTCGGGCATCGCCTCGGACTCGTAGGCGGCCCCGGGGCGGAACAGCCCCGTCCGGAAGGCACCCGGCTCGACGATCAGCGTGACGATGCCGAATGCGGCGACCTCGTCGCGTAGCGTCTCGGTGAGACCCTCGAGCGCGAACTTCGTCGCGCAGTAGGCGCCGAAGCCCGGAGCGGTCGTCTGCCCGCCGACGCTCGACATCTGCACGATTGCGCCCCCGCCCTGGGCGCGCATGTGCGGCAGGACCAAGCGCGTGAGCGCGGTCGGCGCGAAGAAGTGCAGTTCGAACAGCGACCGCAGCTCCTCCTCGGTGGTCTCCTCAACGGCACCGACCTGGGTCCGGCCGGCGTTGTTGACAAGCACGTCGACGCGTCCGAACCTCTCGAGTGTCCCGGCCACGGCGGCCTCACGCTGGTCGGGCACGGTGACGTCGAGCGTCACCGGGTAGGCGCCATCCGGCAGCCCACCGGACGCCCCGGCGCTGCGGACGCCGGCCGCGACGGAGTCGCCGCGGGCGAGCGCTGCCTCGACGATGGCGCGGCCAAAGCCGCTCGAGGCGCCGGTGACCAGCCAGACTCGGGTGTCGTCGCGGTGCGTCAAAGCTGGTCACGAAGCTAGCGACCGGAAGCCTCATGACCAACAGGATTTCCGGGCTGCAGCAATCGGCCAAGCCGATAGTTCAGCCCGCGCGAGTGTGAAGCGCGCGCTCGATCGCCTCGACCAGGTAGGGGCTCACGGTCCGCGCGTAGCTGGCGGTGACATGCGCGGCTGTGTCTCGGTACACGATCACGTTCCCGATCGTGGCGGGACAGAAGTCGCCGTGGCAGTAGTACTGGCGGGTGGGAATCACCACTGCTCCGGGGATCCGCTCGGCGGCCCGCGCCAGCAGGTCGGGGTCTTGGTAGGCATAGGCCGCGCTGGTGCCGCAGTCTCCGGTCGCGCTGTAGGTGACCCGGTCGACGCAGGCCGTGCTCGCGGGTGACACTCCGGGGTCGTCCTCGACGACGACGATGCGCGCGCCGGTCGCAGCCACGGGCCGCATCGCCTCCAGGTGCTGGGCGACGGAACTCGTGTACTGACGTAACTCGGTTGCGATCACGATCGCGTAGTGGTGATGAACCAGGTCTCGCGCAATGAGGCGCAGCCCCGGGCAGCTCGGGGAGAGTGCGGGGGGGAGCCATCCGCAGGTCTGTCCCACGAACACGGTGACGCGCCAGTTGACGGCGTCGAGCTGCGGCTCGAGCATCGCGAGTAGCGCCGCCGCATGGCTGTCGCCGATCAGAGCGACCCTGATCGCGTCCGGCCGCGCGCTCCCGTAGACGCACGGATGCATCGGCTGGCGCAGATAGGCGTAACAGGCGTAGGCGCCCCCGGTGTCGTCAGGCAGCTCGCCGGGCAGCGGCGCGACTCGGTCGCCGGTGTCCAGCGTGGCACAGCGATGGCGCGGGTCGAGCGCGGCGGCGCCGAGACAGTCGCCGGGATCGTCCTGAGTGTGACCGATCAGGATTGGCGCGGGGAGCACGAGCCTCGTCGGCTCGGTCGATCGCACAACCAGCAGGCCGAATGCCGCGATCAGTGCCGTGGCAGCGCACGCGCTCGCGTACTTGAGCCAGCCGAGCGAGGGCATCGGGAGTCGGCCGGGGCGCGGCCGGAACCAGGTCCCCCGTCGCGCTGGCTCCTCGAGCAGGTGAAAGGAAGCGGCGGACAGGCCGAAGATCAGCAGCAGGCCCACTACCCAGTAAGCCGCCGAGTACCGGGCGAAGACGGCGACGATCAACACCACGACCGGGAAGTGCCACAGATAGAGGCTGTAGGAGGTGTTACCCAGGTACTGACTGACCGGGTTGGTCAGTGGCAGCAGCGAGCGGCTCGTCAGGCCGGCGCCGGCACCGAGCACGGCGGCGGTGCAGAGAGTGGGAAGCAGTGCCCAGGGAGCCGGGAAACCCGGGGACGAGCGGACGACGAACAGCGAGACCAGGATGCCGAGGAGACCGGCCAGAGCGATGGCCAGGCGCAGGCGCGGGTCGACGCGCTCGAGCGGCCGGGCGGCGATCGCGACGAGCGCTCCCAACCCGAGCTCCCAGGCGCGGTCGAACGTCGAGAAGTAGGCGACGGTGGGGTTGCTGCTGGTATGCACGAAGGCCAGCCAGAGGGAGACGCCTGAAAGCACCACGATCGCAACGCCTGCGACCAGACGCGCGTGGTCGTGCCGCCAGAACCGCAGCCGCAGACCAATCAGGAGTACGCCAAGCATCAGCCACGGCCACACGAAGTAGAACTGCTCCTCGACCGACAACGACCAGTAGTGCTGGAGCGGCGATGGCGGGAGCGCCTGGTTGAAGTAGTTGACGCCGGTGTGGGCGAAACGCCAGTTGGCAGCGAAAAAGACGGCTGCGATCGCGTCCTTGGCCGCAAAGTGGTACCGATCGATCCCCGCCAGCACCCGGGTGGCGCACAGGGTCGCCCCGATCACGAACAGGCCTGCCGGGAGGATTCGCTTTATCCGCCGGGCGTAGAAACCCAGAAACGAGATCGTCTGCCGCGACTCGAACTCGCCCACCAGAATCCCGGTGATCAGATAGCCGGAGATCACGAAGAAGATGTCGACGCCGTCGAAGCTCCCCCTGGGCCAGCCGGCGAGGTGATCGGCGATCACCGCCAGGACAGCGATCGCCCGCAGGCCCTGGATATCGGCGCGGTGGCGGAGGCGGCGGCCTTCGGGCGGGGCATGCGGCTGGGTCCGCTCTGTGGTGGCCGCCATTCGCGGCATTCTGCCCGGGTTCGCGCTCCCGCTGCCCACGCGGCGGCTCCGATCTCACAGACTCCCCGGTCGCATCGTTTAGCCACCTGATGACCCAGAACTGGAGCAGTTACGAGAGCCCATTCGGCCGGTTGACCCTGATCGGAAGCGAGGCGGGCCTGCGCGAGCTGCACTTCCCCGGACGCGCGCCAGCGCTGGATCGGGTCGACCGCGATGACGGCGCGTTCCGCGAGGTCCGCGGCCAACTGGAGGAGTACTTCGCCGGGGAGCGGAAAGCGTTCGACCTCGCGCTCGACGTCTCCGGGACGGAGCTTCAGCGCCGCGTGTGGCGCGCGCTGCAGGCGCTGCCTTTCGGCAGCGTCACGACGTACGGCGAGCTCGCGCGCGAGCTGGGCGTGCCTGATTCGCCGAGGCGAACCGGGACTGGCGAGCGCACGGTCAGCGCTCCGCAGAAGGTGGGGTGGGCGATCGGTTCGACTCCGACGCCGATCGTCATCCCCTGTCATCGCGTGGTCGGCGCGGATGGTTCGCTCACCGGGTACCGCGGCGGGCTGCGCCGCAAGCGCGCGCTGCTCGACTTCGAGGCCGCCCTCGTCGGCAGGGCAGGCTTCTGGACCCATCAGGGCCAGCTCTCGCTGCTGTAGTCGGGCCGCCGGATTTGCCGTGCGCGGCGGCCCGCAAGCTACTGTGTTACCAGCAGCTGTCGCACGACAGAGGAACCGGACAAGAAGGAGCTGACAGATGGCTGAGACCGAGACGGCAATCCTTGCCGGTGGGTGCTTCTGGGGTGTGCAGGATCTGATCCGCAAGCTCGACGGGGTCATCAGCACGCGGGTCGGCTACACCGGTGGCGATGTGCCGAACGCGACGTATCGCAACCACGGCACACATGCCGAGGCGATCGAGATCGTGTTCGACCCGGAGCGCATCTCCTACCGGGACTTGCTCGAGTTCTTCTTCCAGATCCACGACCCGACGACGAAGAACCGCCAGGGCAACGACGTCGGGCTGAGCTACCGCTCGGCGATCTACTACCTGGACGACGAGCAGCGTCGTGTCGCCGAAGACACGATCGCCGACGTTGACGCCTCGGGATTGTGGCCCGGCAAGGTCGTCACCGAGGTGGAGCCGGCCGGACCGTTCTGGGAGGCGGAGCCCGAGCATCAGGACTACCTGGAGCGCTATCCCAACGGCTACACGTGCCACTTCGTCCGTCCGGGCTGGAAGCTGCCTCGACGCGCGGAGCAAGCTGCTCACTGATCAAGCGGCTCTACCGCGACTGAAACCGCCCCCTATATAGGGGGCGGTTTGGTTCTACTGGTGCTGCTCCGGATCGGGCCGGGGCACGGTCAGGCGAGGTACTCCCGCCGGCGCGTATGAGCGCCAGATGCGTGGTCGTTGTCACGATGTCGTTGCGAGATGTCGTGGAGGTAGCCGGCCACGACAGCCTCGGAGATCAGGCGCGTGCTCGGCCGGCGACCGGATCGCACCGGAGCGTGTGCCGAGCGGCGATCTGCGCGATTGGATGCGCCGGTGTGGGCGGGTGGGCGATTGGTGTGTTGTGTCATGCAGCTTCTCTTTCGATGTTGAAGTCGATGGGTGCGGTGTCGGCCGCTGGGGTGTCGGCCAGTTGCACCCCGGGCTCGGCGCGGCGCGGCTGCAGGAGCGCGAAGGCGAGGACGATGCCGACCGTCACCGTGGCTGCCCCGACAATGAAGGCGAGGTGATAGCCGCCGATCAGGGAGGTGGTGAGTCCCTGGTGGGCGGATAGCAGCCCCTTCGTCCGGTTCGCAGCGATGGTGCTGAGTACGGCCAGGCCGAGCGCACCACTGATCTGCTGAGAGACGTTGGTGATCCCGGAACCGAGGCCCGAGTCAGCGGCAGGAACGTCGGCCATCGCCAGGGTGAGCAGAGGCATGAACGCGTTGCCGATGCCCAAGCCGAGCGCGAAGCAGGCCAGGAAGATCGTCGGGAAGAAGGCCGTGGTCGGCCCGACGGAGCTGAATAGCAGCAGGCCGACGACCGCGCTCGCCATCCCAGCGGTCAGGACCCGCAGTGGCCCGAACCGTTCCACGAGCCGCGCGGTGATGCCCCGCGACAGAACGGCGATCGTCAGCGTCCAGGGCAGGAAGGCCGCGCCGGTTTGGACGGCGCTGTAGTGCCGGACGTGCTCGAGATACAGGGCCCCGAGGAAGAACGTCGAGTACATGCCGGTCACGAGGACGCCCCTGACCAGGCTGGCCTTGATCAGGCCGGGAAGGCGCAGGATGCGCATGGGCATGATCGGGTTCTCGATCCGGGCCTCGAGGGCCACGAACGCCGCCATGAGCAGCGCGGCGACGCCGCCCACACCGAGGACCTGAGTCGAGATCCAGCCGTGGGTTGTGGCCTGCACGATCGCGTAGATGAAGCCCATCAGCGAGGCGGTGACGAGGATGGAGCCGATCCAGTCGACTCCGTGCTCGAGCCCGAGCCCTTGGTCAGCCCGGATGAACCGCCGGCCGGCGGCGAATGTAGCCACGCCGATCGGGAGGTTGACGAAGAACACCCAGTGCCAGCTCAGCGCCTGGGTGAGGACCCCGCCGGCGAGCAGGCCGAGCGAGCCACCGGCGACCGATACGAACACGTACGCGCTCATCGCCCGCGCGCGCTCGCTCGGAATCGGGAACTCGGTGATGATGATCGCGAGGATCACCGAGGCCTGGGCAGCCGCGCCGATGCCCTGCAGGAAGCGGGCGGCGATCAGCGCGTCCTGGCTGGGAGCGATCCCGCACAACAGCGAGGCGGTGGTGAAGGTCACGAGTCCGGCGAGGAACACGCGCTTGCGGCCGGCCAGATCGCCCAGCCGTCCCGCGAGCAGGAGCAGGCTCCCGAACGTGACGAGGAACGCGTTGATCACCCATGTGAGGTCTGACTGGCTGAAGTGGAGGTCGCGTTGAATCGAGGGCAGCGCGACATTCACGATCGTGACGTCGAGCACGATCATGAGCTGCGCCAGGCACACGACCATGAGAGCCGTCCAGCGACGGCTGTCGGGGGAGGCGGTTTGCGGGGAGACTAGATTCATACGAGATCCCAAACTTGTCGATGATTCAGTGAGGCGCTAAAATGGAGGCCGCCTCCGAAATAAGTGGAGGAACCCTCCGAAAGAGACTATATGGAGGGTCCCTCCGTTTGTCAAGTGGAATTGGCATGAACACCACCGACGTCAGCCCCGAGACCCTGATCGCGCGCCCCAAGCGCGCAGATGCTCGGCGCAACTACGAGAAGGTGCTGAACGCGGCCCGGGAGGCGTTCGCCGAAGGAGGTGAGTCGACCGCGCTCGAGGAGATCGCGCGCCGCGCCGGCGTCGGCATCGGCACGCTCTACCGGCACTTCCCCAATCGCCAGGCGTTGCTGGAGGCCCTTTACGTCAACGAGGTCGAGGAGGTCTGCCGCTCGGCTCAAGAGCTGGACGGCGCCGATCCGTGGGACGCCCTGAATACGTGGTTCGAGCGCGTGCTCGCGTATCTCGCGACTAAGCACGCGCTCGCAAACGAACTGCTCAACTACTTCGACCGCGACGCCGCTCTGTTCCAGGTGTGCCGGACGTCGCTGTACGGCGCGGGCGAGCCGCTGCTAGAGCGCGCCCAGGAAGCCGGGGTCGTCCGCCAGGACGTCGAGTTCCCCGAGGTGATGCAGATGGTCATGGGAATCGCCAAGATCCCGGCTAGCGATCCGGGCCAGGTCGCCCACATCCTGCGCATCGCCCTCGACGGCCTTCGCTACCGCCCCGAGGCCTAGGCCCCCTGACGGGGGGCCCAGACGCGGAACACGCGCACGTCGATCCGCAGGCCCTTGCCCGGGATCGCCAGGACCGCTGCGATGCCAAGCGCCAGGGCACCCGCGCAGAGTGCGAAGGCGAGCGCGAAGTCTGCGTCGAGCGAGCCGCCGCGCGCCAGGCATTCGGCGGCGATCGCGGCGCCGAAGGCGCCGCCCAGGGTCCGCATCACGGTGTTCATCGCGGTGGCGACGCCCGTCTGGCGCGGGCTGACCGCGACGACGATCAGGTTGGCGAGTGCGGCCAGACCGAACCCGAGCCCGAGCCCGAGCGCCCCGGTGGCGAGGAGCACTTCCCAGGCCTGTCGATGAGCGAAGGTCAGCGCGAGGTAGGAGCCAAGCATGAGGCCGACGCCGAGCAGCAGCTGGGCGCGCGAACCGATTCGCCGCGCGATGCGGCCGCTGAAGGGCCCCACGATCAGCTGCGGTGCTGCGGTGGGGAGCATGAACAGACCGGCGGCGGTGACCGAGCCGCCGAATCCAACGCCGGTGGCGCGCGGCAGCTCGACCAGGGCTGGCACAAGCGCGATCGACGCGTACATCCCGACCCCGAGCAGGAACGCTGCCAGGTTGGTCGTCCATACGCCGCGCAGAGCCATCATGCGCATGTCGACGAGTGGATCGTCGCTGGCCAGCTCGTGGCGGACCCACACGGCCACGAGTAGTGCGCCCGCGCCCAGCAGCCCCAGCGTTCGGGGGGAGGTGAGACCCCAGACGCTGGCCTCGCTGACGGCCACCAGCAGCGCCGATAGACCGCAGACCATGAGCGCCGCCGACGCGTAGTCGACGGGAGCAGGCGTCCGAACCGGAGAGCGGGGCACCCAGCGCACGACGGCAACCGAGATCGGCACGAGTGATGCGAGCGGCAGCCAGAACAGCCACCTCCAGCCCAGAGTGGCGATGACCGGGCCGGCGATCACCAGCCCGAGCCCGGCGCCGACACCCAGCAGCGACGAGACCAGGCCGATGGCACCGGCGACGCGCTCGCCCTCGAGCTCGTCGCGCAGCACCCCGAAGGCGAGTGGGAACACGGCCCCGCCGGCGCCCTGAGCCACGCGTCCGGCGAGCATCACCGGCAGCGAGGGCGCCAGTGCGCATACCAGCGTGCCCAGGCCGAGCACAGTCAAGACGACTCGAAGCATGCGGTCCTTGCCGTAGATGTCACCCATCCGCCCGAGCACCGGGGTGAGCACGGCCGTGGCCAGCAGGTTCACGGTCAGGATCCAGGTGCCGCTCGACGGCTCGGCACCCAGTGCGTGGTCGATGTCGGGCAGGGCGGGAACGACGGCGGCCTGCAGGACCGCGAACACGGCGCCGGCCAGCGCGAGAACGGCCACCACAAGATCACGACGACGGCTGCTCATCAACAACCTCCATGGACGAGGGATTCAGAACGCGTCGAACGGTAAGCTTTATCGCCAAGACGGTGAATGCCTCAGACGCGCAGATAGATGTCCAATCGTCTCACCACGGCCTCGATCTGATCGGCGATGCCGTGGCGGCGATGCGCACCGGGCAGCCTCAGGTGGCGCGGGCGCTGCTGCACGCCCCGTGGGGTCTGCGCTTCCCCGCCGCCGGCGCAATCGGTGTGCAGGTCATCCTCAAGGGCGGCGCGTGGCTGACCGGTCCGGGCGGGGGGGACCCGATCGCACTGGGCGCCGGGGACATCGCGCTCATCCGCCGCCACGCCCCGCACGCGCTCGCCGACGATCCGGCGACGCCTCCGTGGGACGTCGACTACGCGGCGCACGTGCCCGCCGACCACTGGCCCGCCGACGGCAGCGCGCTCGACCCGGCGACGGGCGGCACCGTGTTACTCGGCGGCACGTACGACCTCGCCGGCGCGCGACCGCATCCGCTGTTCGGCGACCTGCCCGACGTCGTCCACCTGGCCGCCCGCGTCGGCGTCGCCTCGGAGGTTCGTACGGTCGTCGATCTGCTCGGCGCCGAACTGGACCGCGATCTGCCGGGGACGAGTGCCGCCACCCCGGCGTTGCTCGACCTGCTTCTGCTCTACGCCCTGCGAGCCTGGTTCGAGGCGCCGCAGGCCCCGAGCGGCTGGGCCCGGGCCAGCCGCGACCCGGAGCTCAGCGTCGCGCTGCGGCTCATCCACGATCGTCCGCAGCACCCATGGACGGTCGCCGAACTGGCCGCCCGCTGCAACCTGTCACGCGCGGCCTTCGCTCGTCGGTTCACCGAGCTCACCGGGCAGCCGCCGCTGACGCACCTCACGTGGTGGCGCATGACGATCGCGGCACGGCTGCTGCGCGCCGGCGATTCGCCGCTGAGCGCGATCGCTCAGCAAGTCGGCTACGGCAACGAATACGCGTTCTCCAAGGCGTTTCGCCGTGAGTTGGGAGTGGCGCCGTCCCGCTACCGCGCCCAGGCGCTTAGCGAGCGATCGGTTGCTGGAGCTCCATGACGTTGGCGGACGGGTCGTCGTCGTGCCACTCGTGGTAGAGCTCCCGGCAGTCGCCCACGAGGCGGTAGCCGCTGTCATCGATCCACCGGACGAGCGCTTCCCACGCGGCCATGATGCCGTCGTCGCCTCCCCGGTACACCGCGGCGGCAACCTCGATCGGGGGCAGGTTGACGACCCGCACCGTCTCGCTGCTGGGTACCGGTTGATCGCCGATGACAAAGCCCGCGTGCAACACGAGCTCACCTTCAGGGACGGCACCACCGTCATCCTCGTAGACGCCGACCGAGATGCCGGGCTGGGCGCCGGCTGCCTCGAGGTGAGCGATGACCAGAGGGATCAGCCGGCCAAAGGCAGCCCCAATATCGGCGTGAGTCAACCCGTCGGCGGACGCCTGCGCAATCCGAATCGGCTCGGTCTGCTTGATCACCACGTCCTGCAGCTCCACGATGTCCCTCCATTCGAGTGCGCGGAGATGCGCTTCGACCCGTCGCAGGCGATCCTGTTCCTCGCCGACCGCTTGCTCGATTTGGGCTCGGCGCAACCTGAGCATTCCCCGCAGCTCTTCGACGGAGACGTCCTGGGTGAGGATCTGCTTGATCTGTTCCAGGCCGAAGCCCATGTCGCGCAAGGCCACGATGCGATGGAGCCGTCCCAGCTGGTGAACGTTGTAGAAGCGGTATCCACTGTCGGGGTCGACCCGCTCGGGTGCGAGCAGACCGAGCTCGTCGTAGTGGCGCAACATGCGGGGCGACACCTGACCGAGCCGAGCGAAATCTCCGATGTTCAACATGACACGTGGAGTGATACGGCTTGACACTGTGTGAAGGTCAAGGGCTTGGAGTCCGGAATCGTTTTCTGGTCGCGGTGGGTCTAACCCAGCGTGAACAGAGACGAAGGGAATTCAGAGATGATTTTCAGAGACGGCAACTCCGAGGCCTTGACCTCGGACCTGGAGGGCATGCAGCGAGCCGTGTTTGCGGCCGGTTGCTTCTGGGGTGTCGAGGCGGCGTTCCGGGAGATCGAAGGTGTCGTGGCCACGCGGGTCGGTTATACCGGTGGAGCGCTCGTCGATCCGACCTACGAGCAGGTGTGCTCGGACAGGACCGGCCACGCCGAGGCGGTCCGGGTGTGGTTTGACCCGGACGTGGTGAGCTACGACGAGCTGCTCGACACGTTCTGGTCGGTTCATGATCCGACCACCCGCAACCGGCAGGGCTGGGATCTCGGAAGCCAGTACCGCTCGGCGATCTTCTTCCACGACGCCGACCAGGAGCGGGCGGCGATCGCCTCCCGCGACGAGCGCCAGAACTCGGTGAAGCGGCAGATCGTGACGGAGATCGTTCCGGCCACGGCGTTCTACGACGCCGAGGAGTACCACCAGCGGTACTTCGAGAAGCACGGCGGCGCGTTCTGCGCGAGCACGGTCCGCTAACGGACCGCTCACGCTCCGACGTTGCGGATCAGCCCCCCTCGAGCTGCAGGTATGGCTCGAGGAGGGCTCGCAGCTGCATCCGGCCACGGTGCAGGCGACTCTTGAACGCCGCCTCGCGGATGCCGGCGACCTCCGCGGCGTCATGGGTTGAGAGACCCTCGACGTCGCGGAGCACGACGGCGGCCCGGTAGTCGGCGGGCAGCTCGTCGAGCGCCCGCTCGAGCGTCCGCTCGAACTCGCGATCCAGCGTCTGAGCCTCGGGTCCCAGCTCGGGCGACTCGGGGAGGGAGACGATCGGATCGTCACGATCCGGCTCGGGTTCCGCACGCGCGGGTTGGCGCCGCGACAGCCGCCGCTGGGCCTCGTTGAACGCGATCCGGTACAGCCACGTCGAGAACTGCGCGCGTTCCTGGAAGCGGGCCAGGCCGCGCCACGCGCGGACGAACACCTCCTGCGCGACCTCGTCGGCCTCATCCGGGGCGAGCCCGAAGCGGCGCAGCGCGCCGTAGACGCGGTCGGCGTGCATGACCACCAGCTCGGCGAATGCGTCCTGGTCGCCGTCTCTCGCCCTTCGAATCAGTTCGTGCTCAGAGCTCGCGGCGCCGGTCACCGGGCGGTTATACCGCCTGGCCGGCGGGGCGCACGCGCACGTGGCTGGCGCCCCGCCGAAGCCGGTTTAGTGCTCGTCGAGGTCGAGCGAGCAGGAGTTGATGCAGTACCGCTCCCCGGTCTCGCCGGGACCGTCGGGGAACACGTGGCCGAGGTGGCCGCCACAGGCGGCGCAGTTGACCTCGATGCGATGCATGCCGTAGCTGAAGTCGTCGACGAGCTCGACGTTGGCCCGGTCAGCCGGCTCGGTGAAGCTCGGCCAGCCGGTCCCCGAGTCGAACTTCGTCTCGGAGGAGAACAGCTCGGCGCCGCAGCCGGCGCAGCGATACGTACCGGAGCGCTTCTCGTCGAAGTACTTGCCGGTGAATGCCCGCTCGGTCCCGTGGCCGCGCAGCACCTGGTACTGAGCCGGAGTCAGCTGCTCGCGCCACTCGGTATCGGTCTTCTCGACCGTCGGGCGATCGTTCTGGTTAGTGGTGTGAGTCTCGTTGTTCATGCTTGGTTTGACCCTGGGGGCGCGCGAAACGGTTCAGTCCAGTCGCGCCCGCACGGAGGCGGCGATCCGGAGGGCATCGCTGCTGGGCGTGGCGAGGTTGCGTAGTCCATCCACGGTTCGGGTCAGGCCCGCGAGCAGCCGCCGGCACTCCGCGCACTCGCCGAGGTGACGCTCCATCCGCGCGCGCACCGCCGGGGTGAGCTCTCCGTCGAGATAGTCCGACATACGCCCCGGAGCCCAGCGATGATCCCGGCGAAAACGCTCCGGATCCGCGGTAAAGGCGCTCATTCGACGTCTGACCCCCTTGATGGCGGAAACGATTCAGCCGAGCGAGCCGGTCGATTGCTCGCGTCCGATCCGAGTGATTGATTGGTCGTGATGTTCATCGAGCACTTCGCGCTGGTCGTGACCGACTACGACGAGGCCATCGGCTTCTTCGTCGACATCCTAGGGTTCGAGCTCGTCGAGGACTCGCCGGCGATGACGAGTGCTGGCGGCCGCCCAAAGCGCTGGGTGGTCGTGCGGCCGCCTGGCGCCACCACCGGTCTCTTGCTCGCCCAGGCCGACGGCGAGCGCCAGGCCGGAGCGGTCGGCGAGCAGTTCGGCGGCCGGGTCGGGCTGTTCCTGCGAGTCGAGGACTTCAAGGCCTCGTATGAGCGCATGCGCGACGCCGGCGTCGAGTTTGTCGGCGAGGCGCGCGAGGAGCCGTTCGGACAGGTCGCAGTGTTTCTCGACGTCGCCGGCAACCGGTGGGACCTGCTCGGACCGCGACCCCGGGCGAGCTGACCTCGGTCGTGGTCGCCGTGATCGGCGCCGGGGGTCTCGTGGCGGCTGCTCTGGCGCGGTCTTCTCCCCGGGGCGAGGGGTGCATTTCGCCCGAAAGTGGGGTTGCCCGCCACGCTTCTGGGAGATAAGCGTCTGGCGAGCGTGTCGCATAACCCGTGGCCGTTGTGACCGGCTCACAAGGGGCAATCAGCTGTGGGGTGGACGCACCGCCTGAATCGAGCGAACTCTGGCGATTGAGTCTCGCATACGTCAACCGAATCGCCAAAGTTCAGGCTGGGGTCGCGCAACCCGTCCGCTGCGTTGTGACCGAGACACAACGAACCGCCTCGCCGCCGCGGTTTGTGCGAGAGGCTCGGCAGGCGCTTACCTCCCGGGAACGGTTCGGGGTTGGGCGGTGTCGTGGGAAATGCACCCCCGGCGGGCGCCATGGGTCAGGCGCAGACGACCGTGACGTACTCGAGCCTGGTGCTCGAGCATCGTGCTCGAGCCCCGCGAGACCAGGGGGTTTCCGCGCGGCAACACTCCTTCCACGAGCCGAGTGTTGGCCTCCTCTACTCTGGTGAACCACCCCTCTACTCCTTTTGGGGGATAAGGGGGAGGGGCCCGCGACCGTGGGGCATTCACCTGGGTCGCGGACCCCTCACGCGTGTCTCAGGGGCAGATACACGCGCGTTGCGTCCGTGCGGTCGCAACCCTAATCAGGCGCGGCGTCGGTTCGCACTGCTCCCGGCTGTTTTGGCACAACCTACGCGGCCGTTTGTGCGGAATTTCGTGAGATTGGATTTCGCAAAATGACCGACTTCTTAGACGAGCTGAGCGCCGAATGGCGTTGAGCCCGTGTCCGGTTCTGTCACGCTCGATCGTCTTAGAGGTGATGGAACTCGAGACCTTGATTCAGACCGAGCGCGGGACGCTGGTTTCACGGCTGTCGATGCTGCTCGGCGGCGATCATCACGCTGCGGAGGATCTGGCCCAGGAGGCCTTTGCGCGGGCGTGGCGGGGCCTGCCCGTGGGGCTTGATCGGGGGCAGCAGCGGGCGTGGCTTCACCGCACGTCACGGAACCTCGCGGTCGACGAGCTCCGCCGTCGTCGGCGGCGGCTGATGGCGCCGATCGAGCACTTGGAGCATCTGCACGCCAGCGCGGAGGAGGCCGGTGTGCCCGACGCCGCGCGGGAGGCGCTCGGCCGGTTGAGCGCGCACGAGCGGTTCGTGCTGCTGCTGCGATTCGAGGCCGGGTTCACGCACGCCGAGATCGCGCAGCTGCTCGATGGCACCGAGGAGGCGGCGCGCAAGCGTGTGAGCAGAGCGCGAGCTGCGTTCCTCGACGCTTACCGCGTCGTGCGCGCGGAGGCTGCCCCGCTCGTGCTCCTGGTTGTCCGCGACGAGCACCCGGCGCCATACGTCCGCTGGCTCGAGCAGGCGGGCGCGCGCGTCCGCCAGACTCGGGAGGCTCCGACCGAGCGTCAGCTGTCGCTGGCCGACGGGCTCGTGGTCACCGGCGCGGTCCGGGACATCCACGCCGGTCTGTACGGCGAGACGCCGGTGCTGGCGCGCGGTGAGCTGAACCTGGAACGGGATCGGATCGATATGGCGGTCGTCAGCGCGGCCATCGCGATGGGCCTCCCGTTCGTCGGCGTGTGCGGCGGGCATCAGCTGCTCAACATCGCCGCTGGGGGCAGCCTGTACCAGGACGTCATCCGCGACGGGGTCGCCGGCGTCGATCACGACACGGCTCGGCATGTGATCGAAACGCAGGCCGATGGGTCGCTCAGACGGATCGTCGGTCCTTCGCTGGTCGTGCGCAGCGAGCATCACCAGGCGATCAGACGCCTCGGCCGGCGCCTGCGCGTGGTGGCGACCTCGCCGGACGGCTTGATCGAGACGATCGAGCGCGACGACCGACGGTTCGCGCTCGGTTTGCAATGGCACCCAGAGCTCGACCCCGGTGGTCGTGGCGACCTGGTCGCCGCCGCGTTCGTCGAGTCCATGCAGGCGCGGGCGGCATGATCTCGCGTGCCCGGCGCATCGTGCGTCATCTCCGCGAGACCGCGGCCGAGCTCGATTACGCCCAGCGACGACTGCTCGAAATCCGGACCGGCATCCCGTTGACGCCCGAGACAGAGCGAGCGCTGGCGCGGGTGCAGATCGCGCGGCTGGAGGCGCTGTATGCAAGGCCGGATACCGACGCCGAGCCGGACTGCCCCCGCGAGCCGGCCCGCCCCCGCGAGCCGGAGTCGCACGAGCACTGGACTGCCCAGCCCCCGGCCCGGAGGTCATCGGCACGTGTACCACCCTCAGCTCGCGCTTGCCCTCGCGCGTGAGCGCGGCGCAGCTCTGCGCCGGGCCGCGGACGCGCGCGCCAGCGTCGCCCGGCACCGCGATCTCCCGGTCAGACCTCCGCACGATGGCGAACCGCTACCAACCGGCCGCCGCGCTCTCACCGGTGTGCGATCAGTTCTGCATGGACGACGATGAAGATCCCGTCGTCCTGGTCGAGCCAGCGCCGCCATGCTTCAGCGATCGCCTCGAGTTCGTCGCGGCTGCTCAGCCCGTACTGCACCGCCTGCTCGGCCACGGACGAGGAGACGATGCGATCCGCCCACCCCTCGCCCCACCACTGCCTTGACTCCGGGTCTGCGAACGTCCAGGTCGAGCTGCTCGGATGGATTTCGGTAAAGCCAGCGGCCTGCGCCCAGCCGAGCAGCCTCCGGCCCGCATCAGCGTCGGCTCCGTTGCGGCGGCAGACATCGTGGTACAGCTCCATCCAGCGATCGAGCAGCGGGTCAGACGGCGCCCACACAAAGCCCCCGTAATCGCCATCCCGCACGGCGAGCACGCCGCCCGGGCGGAGCACCCGGCGCATTTCGACCAGTGCCGCAACCGGATCGGTGAGATGCTGAAGCAACTGGTGGGCGTGGACGACGTCGAATGACTCGTCATCGAACTCGAGCGCGTAGGCGTCGGCGGTCCTGAACTCAACGCCGGCGATTGCGCGCGACTCGAGCAGGCGGCGAGCCTCGGCAACCACGCCCGGTTCGCGGTCGATGCCAATCGTGGGACCGGGGGCGACACGACCGGCGAGGTCGAGTGTGATGGTGCCCGGCCCGCACCCGACATCGAGAAGTCGCAGCCCCGGTGAAAGAAGTGGCAGCAGATAGCCGGCTGAGTTCTCGGCGGTCCGCCATCGGTGGCTGCGGAGCACCGACTCGTGGTGGCCGTGGGTGTACGTGTCGCCCACTTATCGCCGTACGTTATCACGTACGGATGTATTCGACAGCTACCAGCGCGCAGGCTGGGGTCATCTAGCTCGGCGCGACCACGCCAACCGCCTTTGAGGCCGTCGGATGCACCGCCGACCGCACCCGCGTCGACTGTGTCCTCACGAGCAGCTTCGGGGCGTTGTGCCGCGTAGGCGCGGACTAGGCCGGGCCTGGGGTTACAGGTGGGCGAGGCTGAGGTGAAGGCTCGCGCCGAGTAGGACGAGCGGCCACAGGGCGGTGGCCACCACCGCGGAGAGCACCTGGGACAGGCTGTCGAGGCTGGCGTAGTAGCTGTGCTGGGACGCCACGATCACGCCGATGATCACGTAGGCGACGGTGGCCAGGCGAGGCATCCGACAGAGGTTCGCCGGGAGCCGCCGCCCTCCTTCCGGCCAGAGGCCGAGCGGGGCGCCGGATAGTCGGGAACATCCGGAACGTTCCCGGCGTCAAATACGGGCGGATGACCAGCGCCAATCGAGCCACGGCGTAACGATGGCCGAGCTGCGGTGCGAGCAAATCAGCGCCTCCTACGGCTCCGATCAGGTTCTCACCCGGGTCGATCTTCATGTCGCCGACGCGACGTTGACCGCGATTCTCGGCGCCTCCGGGAGCGGTAAGACGACGCTGCTGCGAGTGGTCATGGGCTTCATCCGGCAGGACCACGGGAGCGTCTCCGTCGGCGGCAGGCTCGTGTCGGACGGCGCGCGCGTCCACCTCCCACCCGAGAAGCGCTCGGTCGGCTACGTTGCTCAGGAGGGCGCGCTCTACCCCCAGCTGACCGTCGAGCAGAACATCGCCTTCGGTCTACCGCGCAGCGAGCGCAAGCTAGGTCGCCGTGCGCGCGAGCTGCTCGCCTTGATCGGCCTTCCGGACGTGTATGCCGATCGCTGTCCCGGTCAGCTCTCCGGTGGAGAGCAGCGCCGGGTGGCGCTGGCGCGCGCGCTCGCGCCAAGGCCGCCGGTCGTGCTCCTCGACGAGCCGTTCTCGGGGCTTGACGCATCACTCCGGAACGAGACGCGCGAGGCGGTCGTGCACGCGCTGGGCGCGCAGGGAACCACCGGCGTCCTGGTCACCCACGACCAAGCCGAAGCGCTGTCGATGGGACGCGAGGTCGCCGTGTTGCGTGCGGGTCGGCTGGTCCAGACGGCCGCGCCGTCGGTGCTCTACCGAATGCCGGCCGACCTTGACGTTGCCCGTTTTGTGGGCGAGGCCGTGGTGCTGGCCGGCGTCGCCGCGCGCGGGCTCGTGGCTACCGCCCTGGGCGACCTGGCGCTGATCGATCCGCGTGTGGAGGGTCGGGTCGAGGTGATGATCCGCCCCGAGCAGATCGAGCTCCACCCGGCCGAACCGCCATGCGGAGGCGAGGCCGGCACGCACTCCGGCGCTGTCGCAAAGGTGATCTCATCGACCTTTTATGGCCCCGACGTCGTCGTCGACCTCGAGCTGCACGGCGTCTCGCGGTCGATCAGGGCGCGTGTGTTGCGCGGTCACGACGTACCGGTGCCGGGAAACTGGGTCGAGCTCGTCGTCGTCGGGCCGGTGATGGGCTATCCGGCAAGCTCGGCTTCGGGCGCGCCCGCGTCAGGCGATGAGTGCGTCGGCGGGCGCGCGTGAGCCGCTCCGGGCTGGCGATAGCCCTCGCGATCCTCGCCCTCTCTGCGGCGCTCGCGGGTTGCGGCGGGAGCTCCCCGGACACGATCGTCCTGTACAACGGCCAGCATCCACAGCTCACGACGGCACTCGTCGACGCGTTCACGAAACAGACCGGAATCCACGTGAGCGTGCGCACCGGGGACGGCATCATCCTCGCCGACCAGATCCTGCAGGAAGGCAGTGCGTCGCCCGCCGACGTGTACCTGACCGAGAACTCCCCCGAACTGATGAATCTCGAGGGTCACCACCTGCTGACGGCGCTCCCTGGCTCGATCATCGATCAGATCCCCACCCGCGACGAATCCCCCGCCGGTGACTGGGTTGGCGTCGCGCTGCGCATCTCGAGCCTCGCCTATGACCCGGTGCGAGTGTCGCGCTCCGAACTGCCGGCGTCGGTGCTCGCCCTCGCGCAGCCCCAGTGGAAAGGCAGGATCGCGATCGCGCCGACCGACTCCGACTTCCCGCCGCTCGTGGGCGCGATCATCGCCGCCGATGGCCGAGCCGCCGCCGTCAGCTGGCTCGATGGGCTCAAGCGCAATGCCCAGACCTACCAAGACGAGGAGGCGGTCGTTGCCGCCGTGAACCGCGGCGACGCCGCGGCGGGCATCGTCAACCAGTACTACTGGTACCGGCTCCGCCTCGAGCTGGGGGCCGTGGCAACTCACAGCCGGCTCTACTACTTCCCACACCACGACGTCGGCTCAATCGAAAACATCGCCGGAGCCGCAGTGCTGGCGTCGAGCCGGCACAAGGCACTGGCGAAGCGGTTCGTGCAGTTCATAGTGACCGCTCCCGGACAGCAGATCCTCGCCCGCAGCTACGACTACGAGTATCCGGCTCGGCCTGGGATTGCCCCAAACCCCGAGCTCCCATCGCTCAGTTCGATCTCACCAGCCACGCTGTCAGTCACCGCTCTCGGCACCGACCAGGAGGCGGTTCAGCTCATCCAGCAGGCCGGGCTCGCCTAGTCGCCGGTGATCCAAATCGCGCTCGGCTCCGAATCAACGCTGAGCAACCAATCGATAGGAGCATCCGATGATGGGACTTGACAACCCAGTCCACATAGGTTTCTTGCTGGTGATCCTGCTGCTGGTGTTCGGCGCCAAACGCTTGCCGGAGATGGGTCAGTCACTGGGGGCAGGGCTGCGCGGCTTCAAGGATTCACTGAGCGGTGAGACGCCCGCGACGCAGTTGGGCTCCGGGCCGGACACGACGCGCTTTGATCGTGTGACCGCGACTCACGCCGAGCCCGAGGCGCGCACCGCCGAGGCGCAGGCCGAGCGCTCGCCGGTCGGCCGCGCCGCGTAGAGCACCCCAAACGATCCCGTAGAGGAACGCTTGCCATGCAGATGCCTGGCGCGATCGCGCTGCGCCGATTCCGGCCGATCAGCCACGACACCCGGCTGAGCGCCGTCGATCATCTCGACGAACTGCGCACCCGGTTGATCGTCTCGCTGGTCGCGGTCGCGGTCGCGTTCGGCGTCTGCTTCTGGCAGAACCACGAGCTCCTGCATCTCGTGAATCAGCCGCTCGCAAACGAGACCCAGCAACAGGTGCGCGACGGCCATGGGCCGCTCGGCGCGACCTACTCGGTGCAGCAGAGCGCCCGAGACATCGCTCAGCAGCTGGGGACCGTGGTCGGCGTGCTCCGCGCGCAGCCACACACGACCGCGGTTTCCAGCGCCCTCGCCCATGCGCAGAGCAGCCTGCGCCGCGACGTAGCGCGGCTGTCGGCGGCGCCCCAGGGCAACCGCCCGGTGACACTCGGGATCGGCGAGCCGTTCACCAGCACTGTGACGGTGACATTCATCTTCGCGCTGATCCTGTCGCTTCCAGTCCTGCTTCTGCAGGCCTACGGCTTCTTCATGCCGGCGTTCGAGCCTGAGCAGCGACGCCGCATGCTGCCAGTCACTCTTGCCATCCCGCTGCTGTTCGCCGCGGGAGTCACCTTCGGTTACCTGGTCGTGCTACCGGCGTCCTTGCACTTCTTCCAGAACTTCAACTCGGATCAGTTCAACGTCCTGGTGCAGGCCAGCCAGTACTACAAGTTCGCGGCCACGATCCTGCTGGCGATGGGGCTCGTTTTCCAGGTCCCGGTGGCGATCATCGCGGTGACCCGCGCCGGTCTCGTCACGGTGCGAGGTCTGCGACGGAACCGCCGTTACGCGTTACTCGCTTGTGGCCTCGTGGCTGCCGTGCTTCCCGGGGATGCGATCACCCTGCTGCTCGAGACCCTGCCGCTTTATCTCCTGTTCGAACTCAGTCTGATCGTGGCGGCGATCACCGAGCGCCGTTGATCCGATCTGGCTCGGACCGCGAAACCGTTGTAAAAGCGAAAGGAGCAGATCACCATGGAGCAAATCAATCTCGAAGCCATCGATGTAGACGGCGCCGTCCGCGAGGCGGCCGAAGAGGTGGCGGGGGACACCCGCCTCGGCTTCCTGCGCAAGGGAGCGATCGCCGGCGGAGCCGCCGTTGGCGGCGGAGCGATTCTGAGCGCGCTCGTGCCAAGCGCAGCGCTGGCTGCCGGCAGGCCGCCGCGCAGCTTCGGCGCCGGGGACGTCGGCATCCTCAACTATGCGCTGACGCTGGAATACCTGGAGAGCTCGTTCTATAACGAGGCGACGAGCCAGGGCAAGATCACCGATCCGAAGCTGGCGCAGCTGCTCCGGACCGTCACCGCGGACGAGAACTTCCACGTCAAGTACCTGAAGGCGGCGCTCGGCAGCCACGCGATCAAGAAGCCGAAGTTCGACTTCCAGGGGATCCCCGGCGATCAATCGAAGTTCGCCGCGACCACGTACGTGCTCGAGAACACCGGCGTGCACGCCTACCTGGGACAGGCTCCAAACATCAAGGCCGCGAAGGTTCTCCTGGCCGCAGCCTCGATCGTCACCGTCGAGGCCCGGCACTCGGGCGCCATTGGCCTCTACCTCGGTAAGGCGATCGCACCCAACGGCCCGCTGGACAACGGGCTCCCCGCAGCGACGATTCTCGCCGACGTCAAGCAGACCGGCTTCATCAAGTAGCCCGCGGAGCGTTCACTCCGATACGGGGGGCGGGGGTGTGCTCGCCCCCCGTTAGGAGTCCACCAGTCTGGTCGTCATGATCCGCTCGAGTCGGAGTTCACGGAGGCTCGGGGTCATCCTCGCCGTCGTCGCTCAGCATCCCGAGCAACCCGGTTACGACTAGGCCCAGGGCCGCGGCCTCGACCACCAGGACCCCGATCACCATCCAGGTCTGCGGCGTAAGCGCGAGCACGACGATCAGCCCGCAGACCATCAAGATCGGAATGGTCATCCCATACAGGAGCCGAGTGTCGGCGCCCAGAGTCTGCTCGACAGACCGGTCAAAGTCGCGAAACACGCGGGTGGGGTTCGCGAAAGACGGGTGGGACGGTTCGGCTGGCATGTCCGCCTCCTTGGTCGACTGCATCCGAACCTAGGCGGGCATGCCCGTGGTGCCATCGGGGCCGACGCGCACGGTCGCTTCGGCAAACCCGCAGCGTGCCGGGGCGTGCGGCCCTTAGATCATCGTGGACGGTCTCTACGCGCCGCGCTTTTCGACCACATTGTGGAGCTCATCACCGGCGAGCCAGCGTCGGAGATTGTCGGCAAAGGACGCGAGCACATCGCGTTCCCATCCGATCCGGTCGCCGGACATGTGCGGCGAGACGAGCACGCGATCCATCTCCCAAAACGGATGCTCGGGCGACAGCGGCTCGGTGACGAACACGTCAAGCGCGGCACCCGCAATCGCACCGGCCCGCAGCGCGGCCAGGAGGGCGTCCTCGTCGATGAGGGCACCACGGCCGATGTTGATGATCCGGGCCCGCGGATCGAGCAAGCCGAGCCGCCGTTCGTCAAGGAACCCGCGGGTCTCCGATGTCAGGGGCAGCGCCAGGACGACGAAGTCGGCGTCCGGCAGCAGTTCGTCCACGTCAGTGCTCGCGCCGACGTCACCGAGGAGGGGGTCCCCGGTGCGCGCAGTCCGCCCGACCACCTGAACCTGCATGCCCGCCGCCCGCAAGAGCGGCGCCACCTCGCGCGCGACGCCACCGGCTCCGAGGATGAGCGCGCGTGCTCCGGTGACCGTCTCGGTCTCACGGTGCACCCAGCGTCGCTCACGTTGCAGGGCGAGCGTGCCGTGCAGATCCTTGGCGAACATCAGGATCACCGCGAGGACGTACTCGGCGATCGGACGCTCGAATACACCGCGTGTGTTGGTCAGGACGATGTCGCTGTCGATCACTTGATCGACGAGCACCGCGTCGACCCCGATGCTTCCGGTCTGGATCCAGCGCACCGAGTGGTCCTCCGGCCATGGCGCCTGGAGCAGATCGGTGCGGAAGTCCCAGACGAACAGCACGTCAGTGCGGCGCAGCGCCTGCGCCAGCGTGATCGCGTCATCGGCCAGGTGAACGTCGGCCAGCGGGGCAACCAGATCAAGGCCGTCGGGAGGAGCTTCGCCCTTGGCCAGGAGGACTGCCACAGAAGTGTTTTGCATTCGCAACATCCTCCCGGCTCGGCTTGAAGGCCGCGTGGTCGTCGGCGGCATGATTCGCGTTCCGCATCGATGGCTGGTAGAGATTGAGGGCATGTTCCGGGTCGAACCCGACGTGACGTGACGAGACACCGGATCGCCGCGATCCCCGGTGACGGCATCGGGCGCGAGGTT
>Ga0335073_10003054_pt1 | contig 23153 bp, 21 predicted proteins | sample Lox_Sample_22_FD_207093 | JGI IMG/M metagenome (GOLD analysis project Ga0335073, IMG submission 207093) | Soil microbial communities from Loxahatchee National Wildlife Refuge, Florida, United States - Lox_Sample_2.2 | ecosystem: Environmental > Terrestrial > Soil > Wetlands | place: USA... | reverse complement strand
GCTCGCCCTTCGGCGTCAGGATGACTTTCTTCTCACGGCCCGAGTCGGCGCTGCCGACAATCCGCACGAATCGAAGCGGCGGCTCCGCCAGCGTCTGCAATGCGATCGTGATCGCGGGGCTGCCGAGATCGAACCAGTTGTGCAGCCGCTTGGCGACGTCCTTGCGCAGCATGCTGCGCGAAGTGCCGCCTTCCGAGCGAATCAGCCACAGGATACTGGCCTGGGTCCGCGAGAGCTGCCCGCGCATCGCCGCGCCGATCGCAGAGATTCCCTTATCGTGGACGAAATAAAGAATCTCCAGCAGCTCGGCTGCGTTGGCTTCAAGTTGAGACTTTGGCGATTTCGCGGCGGCCTTGCCGGCCGATTCCGTCGAATTGGATTTACGTTTCGTTTTGAGAATGTTCAGTACCACCCTCTAATAATGTCCCGTGATTATATGACTTCGACCGCACGATTGCGCGTATCTTTCGAAACTTCGAGCCGGTCGCGGCAGGCTTGCCGTCGGAACACCCCCGGAGCTATGTTTCACACAATCGTTGCACGATCAAACAATTTAGCCAGGCAAGTATTAACCGAGGCCCGCGCCTTCGAGGTTCGCCAACGAGGATTGTCGATGGACCATCACTTTATCGATGAGGCTTTGAGCGATCCCGGCTTCTTCATCGATCACGATCCTCATCCCCTGTGGAAGGAGTTGCGTCAAACCGACCCCGTCCACTGGACGCAAGGGTCGGGTAAACCGTTCTGGTCAGTCACACGCTACGACGACATCATCGCGGTCGTCAGCGAGCCGAATCTTTTCAGCTCCGCCTACCTGATCGGCCTGCCGTCGAGTCCCGAGATGGAGCAGGTCACGCCCCAGATGCTCGGCGCGGGCGAGATGATGCTGATGACCGATCCTCCGCTACACGGTGCGATGCGCCGCGCGTTCAATCGCTTGCTGCTGCCGCGCGCCGTCGGACGCTTCGAAGCTCCGGGTCCGCAACTTGTGCGCGAGATCATCGAAGAAGCGATGGCGAGCGGCCAATGCGATTTCGTGGTCGATGTCGCAGCGCGGATGCCGATGGCATTCATCTGCGAGATCATGGGTATCCCACGCCAAGACTGGCCCGACATGTTCAAGTGGGGAAACATGGTGGCCGGCAACGAGGATCCTGAGTACCAGGTCGATTCGGGATCTGCCCTCGACACGCGGCAGGTCGGCTCGCGCAGTATCGGCCTCTACTGCGTTCAGGCCGCGCTCGAGCGACGCGGCGGCGACGGCGAAGACCTGCTGAGCGTCCTCGGCAACGCGACGATCAACGGCCGTCCGCTCTCGCGCACCGAGCTCGCACACAACGGCTTGCTCTATGTCGGCGCGGGCCTCGAGACGACCCGCAATGCGATTTCAGCTGGCCTGCTCGCCTTGATCGAACATCCGCAGCAGATGGATCTCCTGCTCGAGCATCCTGAGATCATGCCCACAGCGATCGAGGAGATTCTGCGTTGGGCGAGTCCTGTGACGCATTTCGCTCGGGTCGCAACGGCCGACACCGAGCTCGGCGGTAAAGCGATCCATGTGGGAGATCGCGTGGCGCTGTGGTTTCCATCGGCCAATCGCGACGAAGCAGTCTTCAAGGATCCATACAATTTTGATCTGAGGCGCACGCCCAACGAGCACATCGCATTCAGCAAGGGAGAGCATTTTTGCGGCGGCGCGCATCTCGCGCGGCTCGAATTGCGGCTGACGCTGCAAGAACTCCTGCCGCGCCTCAGGCAAATTCGAATTACGGGCAGAGTTGAACGCCTGCGCTCGAACTTCCTCGCTGGTATCAAGCACATGCCGGTGCGGTTCGCCGAGTCGCAGAATGCTGCGTGATTGTCATTTCAACGGAGGGTTCACTATGAAGCTCGGAGCATCGATCATTTTTCAGAACTACTTCCGTGGCGAAAAACCCGACTGGCAGATATACGAGGAGGACCTCGCGCTGGCGGATATGGTCGAGCCGCTCGGCTTCGATTCGCTATGGGGCGTCGAGCATCACTTCTCGCCGTACACGATGCTTCCCGACGTGCTGCAGTTCCTCACTTATATGGCGGGGCGGACGAAACGCGTCGGGCTTGGCTCGATGGTCGTGGTGTTGCCGTGGCACGATCCAGTGCGCGTCGCCGAGCAGGTTGCGATGCTCGATATGTATTGCGGCAATCGCGAGTTGACTCTTGGTTTCGGCCGCGGCGCCGGACGGATCGAGTATAACGGATTCCGCGTGCCGATGAGCGAATCGCGCGAGCGCTTCAGCGAAGCCGCCGAAATCGTGCGGATGGCGCTGACGCAGGAGCGTTTTTCCTACGACGGCAAGTACTACCAGATTCCCGACATGAGCATCCGGCCTCATCCGCGGCGCAAGGATCTGACCGAGCGTTTCTACGGCGCGATCATCTCGCCCGAAACCGGCGATATCATGGCGCGCCAGGGTATGGGGATGCTGGTGATCCCGCAGAAGCCGTGGATCGAGCACAAAAAGGACTACGATCATTTCAAGGAGTCGTGCGCGAAGTTCGGCCACAGGGCGAAGCGCCCTGTCGTGTCGACATTCTTCTACTGCGCGGAGACTGAGCGCGAAGCCAACGAAGCCGCCGAGCAATGGATCGGCAACTACTCCGACACCGCCGTCGCTCATTATGAATACGACGAGCCCGAGCATTTCCGCGGCGCCAAGGGCTACGAGTTCCACGCGCGGATGGCCGACGCGACCAAGAAGAGCGCGACCTCGTTCCGCGAGATGTTCACCAGGACGCAGGTCTTTGGCACGCCGGAAAAAGTGATCGAATCGCTACGCGAGATCTCCGCGACGATGGACGCTGCCGAATTCGTCGGCTTCTTCAAGTATGGCGGGATGCCGCTGGAAGTGGCACAACGCAGCATGAAGCTGTTCGCGACCAAGGTGTTGCCGCATATCCAGCGCGACACTGGCGAGCAACACAACGTAGCCGCCGGCCGTTGAGGTAAGCGCGATGTACGACTTGCTAATCAAGAATGGAACTGTGGTTGACGGAACGGGAGCGCCGCGCCGCGTCGCAGACGTCGCCGTGAAAGACGGCAAGGTCGCCGAGATCGGCAAGATCACCGGCGGCGCCGCGCAGATCGTCGATGCCTATGGCCTCGTCGTCGCGCCCGGCTTCGTCGATCCGCACACGCACTACGATGCGCAGATCTGCTGGGACTCGCAGATCACGCCCTCGTCGTGGCACGGAGTCACCAGCGTCGTGATGGGAAACTGCGGTGTCGGCCTCGCGCCCTGTCTGCCGAAGGCGCACGATATCGCGGCGCTCGATCTCGTCAACGTCGAAGCAATTCCGTACGACGTCCTCAAGCGTGGCATCACGTGGGATTGGGAGAGCTTTCCCAGCTACATGGAAGCGGCGGGACGCCGCGGCAGCGCGATCAACCTGGGGTTCCTCGCACCGCTCACGCCGTTTCGCCATTACGTGATGGGCGAGGATTCGATGGAGCGTGCCGCAACGTCCGCCGAGACCGAGCAAATCTCGGCGCTTCTGCGCGAGGCGATCAGTGCGGGCGCGCTCGGCGTATCGCACACGACGGGCGTCCAGCACGTCGGATATAAAGGACGGCCCCTTGCCTGCCGCCTGGCGGATCGCGCTGAGCTCGGCGCCTATGCGCGCGTGCTACGCGCCCTCGGCAAGGGCGTGATCGAGATCACGCTGACGCAGAACTTCGGCCATATTCAGGATCACGAGATCGATCTGCTGAAGTTCCTGCTCGATGAAGGCGAGCGGCCAATCACGTGGCTTGCGATCTTCGACCTCGAGGACAGGCCGAACGCGAGCGCCGAGACGCTCGACCGCGCCGAACCGCTAATCAAACGCGGCGCGATTCCGCAGATGACTTGCCGTCCGCTGATCGCGGAAATCGAATTCAAAACCGGCATGTCGTTTTCGCTGATGAAATCGTGGCAGCCGGCTGTCGATCAGCCGCCCGAGAAGCTCAAGAAGCTCTACGCCGATCCCGAGTTTCGCGCCGCCGTCGTTGACGAGATGAGCCGCGGCGTTCTGAGGCGCAATTGGAAGCGCGTCGAGGTCTGCGATGTCAGCCGGCCGGAGCTGAAAGGCCTGGTGGGCAAGACCGTCGCGGAGATCGCGCGCGATCGCGGCCGCGAAGGCCAGGAATTCGAGACGATGCTCGATCTCGCGATCGAGGACGACCTCAACATCTCGTTCGCGCAGGCGATCTTCAACAACAACGAAGAGCGACTCGCGAAGTTGATCAACGATCCGCGTCCGATGATCGGGCTGTCCGATGCGGGCGCGCACGTGAGCCTGCTCTGCGACGCGGGCTACTGCACGTACCTGCTCGGGCACTGGGTGCGCGAGCTTGAGGCGATCACGCTGGAATATGCGGTCAAGCGGCTCACGTCGGAGCCGGCGGATTTCTTCGGGCTCAAGGGGCGCGGCCGTCTCGCGGCCGGCAACAACGCCGATATCGCGATCTTCGATCCCGCTACCGTCGGATCGGCGCGGCGCGGCACGATGACCGACGATCTGCCCGGCGGTGGCAGGCGTCTGATCATGCCGGCGACCGGGGTGATTCACACTTTCGTCAACGGCGTGCCGGTTTACAAAGACGGCCGCTACACCGGCGCGACGCCTGGCGCGGTGCTGCATTCATAAATAGCAAGTTACTATTCCAAAACTGGGAGCTTCGAATATGGCAAACAATGTGATCAATAAGCCCATTATCTCCTCCGATTCGCACATCATGGAGCCGCCTGATACCTACATCGCGCGAATCGATAGCAAGTATAAAGACACCGCCCCGCGCGTCGTGTGGCAGGAAAAAGGCGGCGACGTATATGTGATCGACGGCATGAAGCAGACCATCCCGATGGGCCTCGTTGCCGCGGCCGGTGTGCCCGCCGAGGGCCTGGCGACTTCGGCGCGATTCGCCAAGTTCGACGATCTTCATCGCGGCGGATGGGATCCCGAGGCGCGCATGGCCGACCAGGATCGCGATGGTGTCGATGCCGAAGTGATCTACCCCAGTGTCGGCATGGTGCTCTGCAATCATCCCGATGCCGACTACAAGAAGGCCTGCTTCGATGCGTACAACATCTGGATCGCCGAGTATTGCAGCCCGCATCCGGATCGGCTGCTCGGCCTCGGCCAGACCGCGATGCGCACGCCGGAGGAGGGCATCAACGACCTCGAAAAGATGAAGTCCATGGGTCTGCGCGGCGTGATGATGCCGGGCTTTCCGACCCTCGAGGATTACGACAGCAAAATCTACGACGAGTTCTTCGAGGCCGCGATTTCCCTCAAGATGCCGCTCAGCTTTCACATCCTGACCTCGCGCGAGGGCGTCGCGAATCCTCCGCGCGGACCAAAGGCCAACTCCTTCATGTCAATTATCCGGGGCAACCAGGACATCATGGGGATGTTCATACTCGGCGGCGTCTTTGAGCGTCATCCGAAACTCAAGATCGCCTGCGTCGAGGCGGACGCCGGATGGGTTCCGCATTTCATGTACCGGATGGACCACGCCTACGATCGGCATCGCTATTGGCTCGATATGGCGAAGCTCTCGAAGGTGCCGAGTGAGTATTTTCGCGAGAATATCTACACGACATTCCAGGACGACTGGGTAGCGTTCAAGAGCACCGACATGCTGAATCCGCATCGCCTCATGTGGGCGAACGACTTCCCGCACAGCGATTCGACGTGGCCTAATTCGCAGGAGCTGCTGCAAAAGCATTCGCAATCGCTCACGCAGGACGAAAAGAACTGGATCCTCCACGACAACGTCGCGGAGCTATACGGGATCGCGAACTAGGATTTCCGCGTGGAGAAATACTAGCGCGTTTGCGCCCGAACGAACGCGACCATTTTCTCTACCGTCTGCGACGTCGACGTCGACGATGCATCGCGCTCGTAACCCGCGCCCATAGGCTGGGCCGGGTTGCGCGGCGCGAACGCATCGGCGGCGCCCTCCGACAATTCCAGCTCCACCGTACCGCCGGCCTTGCGATAGAGCTCGACGAACCGGTCCAACTGTGCGCGAGGATGCACGATGTCGCGCGAGTCCTGGATGTAAAGCACGGGAGGTGTCTCGACGCGCTCGCCTCGCTCGAGGATCTGCACTGGACTCGCCTCGCTCATCGCATCTTCGGTCTTCCAGTACTTGTCATGGAGCGGCAGCACCATGTCGACGAAGGGCGGAGGATTGCCCTTTTCCTTGAGTCCCTTCGCGTAGCGATAACGTCCGATCGGATCGATCACGGGCGCGCCCATGATAACGCCACGTACGCTAGCGTCACCGGAAAGCGGAATTGAGGTATAGCGCAAATCGGCCGGGCGCATCCCGAGTAGCATCGCTTGATGACCTCCGCTCGAAATTCCAAACGTGCACACCATGTCAGGACGCGTTTGCAGCCCGGCGGCCTTCGACTTGAGCCAGCGGATGCCGTAGTTGATGTCGACAACCGATGCCGGATATGAAGCGACGGGAGGCACGCGAAAATCCAGTGCCGCGACGAGAATACCCCTTCGTGCGAGTTGCTCGTTGATGCGGTCATCGTTTTTCCGATCGCCGAGGCACCAGGCGCCGCCGTGCAGCTCAACGATCGCAGGAAACGGGCCCTGCGCGCGCGGCTTGAAGAGTCGCGCCTGCAGGCCAATATTTCCGTGACGGAGATATTCCACGTCTTCGATTTCGATCTCGTGTTCGAAAGCCTTGGGAGCTGCAGCAGCCATAATCGCCTACTCCTCCAAATTGTGTTGCTGGGTCGTCTGAGTCTTAGCACCATCGGATGAATTCCTGAAACCGTCAATCGGGACTTTTTTGCTTGCTCACCCGAGCGCGCCGGAGTTAGCTTCCGATCGGAGGTTTTGTTATGGCACCGCAGTTCCGTCGAATAGTCACTGGCCACGACGCCGAAGGTAAATCGATCGTAGTAGTCGATGGACCAGCAACGCAATTCGGTGCGTATTGGCAAACGGCCGGCGCGCCTGCCGACAACAAGAGTGCGGGCGATGCGGCGCAATCGGTCAATATGCTCGAGCCCGCGCCGTTGGGCAGTATCTTCCGCTATGCGGTCATTGCTCCCGAAGATCCGAAAGTCTCGCGCGAAGAACGCGAAGCTGCCACCGCGAAAATGTTCGCCCAGATGCGCGCGGAGCACTGCCGTCCCGACACCACGCGCGATCCCGGCATGCATAAAACAAAGACTGTTGACTATGTAATCCTGCTCTCGGGAGAGGTTACGCTGATGCTCGATCGCGGTGAGGTCAAGTTGAAGCCCTTCGACGTAGTCGTGCAGCGCGGCACCAACCATGCCTGGATAAACAAGGGCAAGGAACCCGCGATCATCGCGGCCGTTCTGATTGACGCAGAGAAACTATAGAACTGCGCGCGACGAGCGCACTACTAGGCTGTCGCGCCTCCGGAATGCGCCACCCGCGGCGGTTCGGCGCCCTCGTCGGATTCAAGGAGGTGTCGTATCCGGAGCGAGTAAATGAAGATAAAAAATGGCGCGCCCAAGAGCGCCAGGCCGGTTGCTACCAGCGGCTCAGACTCGAAGAGCCCTTCGACTTCCTTTGCGTTGAAAGGGTTTACGAGATGGCTCGTCGTGGAGGCCATGACGAGCAAAGCGACGCTGATCACGTAAGCAAAGAAAAATGACACGCGCGCGAGTCGCGGAACCCGCGTCGTATGCACATTGCTGGCGATCTCGCCGGAGGAGAGAATATCCCACGCGAGTGCTGCGAATACCACCAGTGCTTGCGGCACGGTAAGTCGTCCCGGGCTTCCACGCGCGGACAAAAATGCGAGCACTAGTAATCCATAAAGCAGGAAACAAATATTCAACTCGCACAGCAGCATACCGTAACCGACAAACCGCGGTATCCTCCGGACCAGAGCAAACAGCAACATGAGCAACGTGCCAACCGCCACTGAGTAGTAGACATCGACGAATGCTTCGCCGTGGCTCGAGTAGTCCAGGAACCACATCATGCCAATTGAGGCTCCGAGGCCGAAAAAAGCGAACCGATGCCGCGATCGTCCACCGACCGCGTAAAACAATACAACTGCGACCACGAAGACAAGAAAGGGAAAGATGAAGACCTTGGAATAGCTGAACATCTGCGCCGGGTCGTATGTAACTGGATTACTGATAAAGCGCCACATCAGTCCGGCTTGCAATGTGACAAAATAGAGCGCAACGACCACGAGCAGTGGCCGGTATCCAATGTGCGGCGGGATTTGCGTCAATCGTTTATGCGACCTCCGGAGCATCAGGTAGATCAACCCTATCCACATACCAATACCGAGACCGCTACCGATGGCCGCGGCCAGAATCGTGCCCGAGCCAGCTACGAAGCGAGTTGTCACCCAAACATTCATTGCGATCGAGAAAAGCGTTATCACCACGACCGGTACTCTCGAGTGACCCAGCTTCCTGATACCTCGGGTTGCGGCCTCCGATGCCAGCATTGCGATTTCGGCGATGTCAGTTGCCGCCATGAACAGACCGAACATCGCCGCAGTCGCCTGAAAACCGAGAATACTTATGGCTATGACATGATATCCCGCGGCTGCGTAGATTTCGATCGTTGCGATGGTCGTGAAGGCTACGGTAATCGCACCTTGAACTCTTTGGATCGTCGACCAGTGTCGTTTCGAGGCAAGCACGGCGAAAATACTCAGCAGCGCCGCGGGGACCAGAAGGCCCAGACACAACTCGATGCCGTTAAGGATCATCACCAGAACGAGAAGGGTCGCAAGCACCGATACGATCGTGGTCTTGGCGCGGCCGCGCACCAGCAATACCGCGAGCGCGATGAACGTAACAACTATAGTTTCGCCCGCGATCAGAAATAGTAGAGTTGCGATTGGAATATCGCCGGCCAGCGTATGGACCGCCCTGCCAAGATGGCCGCCAAACAGGTTGAGAACGATCGCAATGACGACGGTGGCTGAACCGCTCTGGAATGCGATTCGAACGTCGCGATCCATCGAGGAGTAGTTAACGATCTTGTGGCGGAACTCTTCCCAGAATCCGCTCTGCTCGCTCATCGCGGCTCTCCCTGGGCGGCAGACCGATGAGAGCTGGACGACACAGTGTTCAGCCCAGTCGGGCAACGGGACGAGCGCTCGGAGGCGCGCCGGGAATCCGAGCCAGCCAGCGGTTAAGATCGTTTATAAGAAAATCCAGTCGCCGCATCGATTGTAGTTCGGCCAGAATCGTGCGCCGTTGATCGAGTGTCCATTTCTCGACTCGCGCGTAGCTGCCGTCTTCGATCCACGAGCCAAAGCTCGCCAGCGGAATACGAAGATCTTCCGGGCGGTAGGCATTGGCGACCGCGTGGGCAATCGCGGGTTTAAAGCAGTGAGGGCTCTTGAAGTAATCGAGCCAGTTCTCCAGTTGCTTGACTATAGGAGCGAGAATAGCTCCGCGTTCGGATTCTATCGCGGGATCTATCGGAGGCAGTTGAACGGAGATTCTGCCGGTTGAAATAGACGCGAACCTGTTCGCGATCCGGCGCAATGCGCCAGTCGCCTCGACGATCGCGTTGTGATCAACCATGCTGCTGCGCCCTTCGAGTTGCGCGTCATCGGCGACCTGCAGAATCTCGGCCAGCAGGCGCATCGTATCGGAGTTCACTTCCGAGATCTGTTCGTCGTCGCCTGCCGCCGAACCGCCCGGCGCGAGCGCCAAGGTGTCTTCAATTACCCTGCGCAGCCTTGGCAACAGCGAATCGCCGGCGTACACCGGCCATAGTAACAGCGTCGCAATAGCCACTACGAAAGTTCCAAGGAGAATGCTCCAGATGCGCCAGAGCGGCGAATAAATCTCAATCGATGGGCTGAGCCCGGCGAATACCAGTGTGAAAGTTGTACCGATCTGCCTTCCCGCATATGACACGCGGCCGCTGGTGAGGGACGCATAGCCGGAGACAAAAAACACAACCAGCACGGTCATCATGTATGACGGCAGATTGTCGAAATTAGGCGACACTATAATGATCGCGACCAGCGACACAATTCCGCCGAGCAACGCGCCGACGATCCGCAAAATCATCTTGCGCATTGCGGCGCCGTAAGTGGGTAGTGCGGTTATAAGCACGGTAGTTAGTATCGTGGAAAGCTCCGGGCGCTGGGCCGTCAGACCGATTGCGTATCCAACCACCGCGCACAGTCCAACCTTTAACGAGTATCGAGCGAGGTCGGGATTCGGCGAAAGAGTGAATAGCGGAGCCAGTTCGGAAGTCGCCTTGGGCAGCGACTGCGGTGGCTCATCGAGCAAACGTTCCAGATGCGCGGTCAGAACCGCGAGCGAGTCGGTAAAGGCAGCGAAGTTCTCGATCTCGGCCGTGCCTGCGGTACGAATATATTCGTGGCGAACCTCGAGGACCCGCGCCGAGAGTTTGTCCATCGCAGCTCGCGCCTGGGCTCGCGCGGGAGGCATTCGATCGACGCCAACGGGCACGTCGACTCTGAGTTGCCGCGCAAAATCGGCCAAGGCTTCCGCGATTCCGCGTGCGGCCGCGATTAGCTCCGGCCGCACCATCTCGCGCACTGCGTGCGGCACCTGTTCGCGGGCGGAGAATACCAGGCGATCCACTTCGAGGTTGATTCGCGCCGTGCGCGAGATCGCCGCCAGCAGGATCGCATGCCGATACTGACTAGCGCCCTCGGCAGAAGCCTGATCGAGTAATGTCATATGCGCAGGCAGATCGGAGGTCGGCGGGGGAAGTTTAGGACGTGGCGTTCCGGAGCGACCCACGTAGTAATCGGCCGCCGCCAGGAAGCGCAAACGTGCCTGCGCAACGCTCCTGGAGAGAGATTCCAACAGAATCGCATCACCGGGATCCGGCCATAGCCAGTTGTCAAACAGTACAAGGATGCCGAAGGCGAGCGCGCTGCCGCCGAGCGCACCGGCCGAGCTCCATCCGATGTCACCGGGCGCGAAGACAACGTCGTAGAAATTGCCGAGACAAACGACCTCGATCAACAACAATCCGGGAGCGAACTTGCGAATCATTCCCACGTACGTACCGTATGAAACCAACGCGAAGAGCAGCGGCGCCATCAGCCATGGCGTGTCGGCAAAGGCGCGGGCCAGGACGACAGATACGGCGAGGGCGATACCCTCGGCGATGAGAAACTGAATCGCGCGGCGCGGCGACATCATCGGCCCCGCACCGACCAGCAGCCAAACTATGTATGCGCCAAACTCACTGTATACGTGACAGGCGGCGACGAGGCCGGTGCCAATGGTCGCAACTGTAGTGAACCTGAGCGCAGTGCGGAGTTTGCGCGGCGTCGGCGCAAGCTCGCTTGCCAGGAATGTTCCAAACTGATCGAACCAGTTCGCGAATTGAACTATTCGAAGGTCCTTTGCAACGCCCGCCACTTCTCACTCCGCCGCTCGCCAGCGCATCGCATTATGGTCTCAGTTCCCGAATGGTGAATAGTCCGGCCGGCTCGCCGACGCCCCGCAGAATATGGTAGCCAACGGGCGTCAGAGCTTCTTCGCAGCGCGCGGCGAACTCCCGGGAGATAAGGACGGGACAATCGAGTGTGCGGCACAGTTCCTGGATTCGGCTGGTAGTATTGACCGCGGGACCGATCGCGGTGAAGTCCAGACGGTCGGGAGCGCCGATATTGCCATACATCACGGCGCCAACATGAAGCGCAACTCCAAACGGCAACCGACGCAGGTCCGATCCTATCCGCGACTCATCGAGCCGAGCCATGCCTTGACGCGCAGCGCGAGTCGCCGCCAGCGCCGCGCGGCAGGCGGCTTTCGCGTCGGCGCCCGCGAGCGGAAAAATTGCGAGCAATCCATCTCCGATGAACTTCAATACTTCGCCGCCGAATGGCTGGATCGCGCCGACCAGGTGCGAGCAGCAATCATCCAACGCCGCGATCACTTGCTCGAGCACATGCGTTTCCGAGAATCGCGTGAAATCTCGCAAATCGGACAGCCAGATTACTGCATCGATCGTCTCACCGGTGCCGCGCCGGACGGTTCCGCTCAAAACCCTTTCAGCGCTTCGGCGACCAAGGTACGCGCGCAGAAGAGCGCGCGTGGTCTCACGTTCGACGACGGCTTGCAGAGGAGCCTTCATCGCGAGGCAGACGTCATCGAGGTATTCACGCTGTTTGGTGTCGAGTTCCGCGCCGTCCGCGATGCTCCACGAAACTGATTGGGCGTTTGTCGAGTCGCGGGCCACCTGCTCGGCAAGTTGTTCATCGAGGCCCGAGGTTCCATGGAACTGCAGCTCGGCGACGACGCGGCCATCGCTACGGCGCCATCGCAACCGGCTTGCGGCAACCATTGGATCAAGACTCGCGACCGACATGATCGCCGACGCGATCGGCAATCCTTCAGCTACCAGCCGATTGCATACTTCGCCCAACAATATCCCGGCAGCGGCGGATTGCGCACCCTCATCAAGGAGCCAGGTTATGGTTGGTGTGCGCGGAATCGCAGCAGAACTCATTCACGTGTGCGTCCCGGCGGACCGGGATCGGGACCCGGATCGCCACCGCCCGCCGCAACAACCAGACGCGCCAGATAATGCGTCCATCCGATGCCATGTCCGGGAACTTCAGATGCCGGGAGACCGTTATGACTGAAGCGCACAAGCGTGCTTCCATTCTGCGGCAGCAGATCGATCTCGATCCGCGAAGAACCGGGCGGCACCTGCTCGTCACTGATCCATCCCCAGGTGTAGGCAAGCCGCGTCACCGGCACGACTTCAGTATATTCACCGCGCGCGACTCGCCCTTTTAGAACCTCGATCATGAACAACCCGCCCACGCGCGCGTCGATCTGCGCCGACGTTCCTACCCATCGCGTCAGACGTTCAGGATCGGTAAAGAAAGCAAAGACGGTGGCAGGATCAGCCTCGACCTTGAACTCGCGCTTGACCGAATTCGGCTCTTCCACGTTCAAGCTCTTAGCACTCACGCAAGCCAGGGTCCAAGCCTGTCCTTTTACCGGCTGGAACGCGGCATCGCACGCCCGATCATCTGCCCGGCCTGAACGAGTTAACAACCGGGAGCATTGGCCGCAGTCTGCTGCTTGACGATGTTGCCCTGATCGTCGGTGGTCGTCGCCGTTCGCGATGAGCTGGAAGGCGCCTCCGATGAGCTAACTGTAGTTTGATATGGCGGAATAAATAATTACTCAGAAAGATCGGATAACCGACTACTCACTGCTCAGTCATCTGCACAGAATCAGTAGCCGGGAGTTGTAGTCGTGGTCTGCTGTTGGACGACGTTACCCCGATCGTCGGTCGTGGTCGTCGATCGCGTCGTGCTCGAGGGCGGCACCGATGAGCTGGGGACCACCGTCGTTCGATAGGGGGGTCCTGCGGTCGTATATCCCGGATTGTAAGCAGTCGTGGTGCGCTGCTGCACCGCGCCGTTTGAGTATTGAGTCGTCACCGTGGTCGAATCGGCGCTCGGCGGCACTGCGGTCACTCTGGTCGGAACGTCGACGACTTTCGCGTTCGGCGGCGGAACGTAGGCTTCGCTGGTATCGGCAGCCGGTGAGCATCCGAGAATTGATAGCGCGGCCACGCTCATGCAGCCAATCAACAGATTTCGAATCGTGCTGTTCATAGTCGTGTCCTGATCGATTTCGTCGCGAGAGTTTACTTGCCCGTTGATCAGGCAATAGACGTGCCGATGAATAAGGCGCGTCGATCTATACGGAAAATGCGCGAGATCCGGCGTAATACTGCTCGCGGCGCTTGAATTCATTCACATTGGCGACGATGCAATACCACGCGGCCTACCGGTCTGAATGAAAAAACTTCAGGCTGATCGGTAGTGCGTTGGCAGGCCGCTGACGAATCACTGAGTATTCGTTGTGCACAAACAATCAATCTCAGGTTCGGTCTTTGTTTGTTCTCTAGTAACTTCCTGCTCCTGGGTGATCTGATGTGTTCAGCCTCTCAACTTCGCATCGGATTTAGCATTCGTCTCTACTCGCTCGCTCTGATTGCGGTAATTTATTCCGGTTGCGCCCAGCTCTCCGTCACACCTCGGGCACCGAAACCGGCAAATCCGCGAAAACAAGCCGCAGCGATGGCGGCGGAGCCGGTCGCGCCCGTTGAAATCGCGGTCAATGACTTTATCTTCGACACCGGCGACGTCACTGAAAATGGAAGCCCACTCACGCGGGGAATCGATTTCTTTCGCAAGAGCAATCCCAACGAGCGCCGCGTTGGAATCGGCGACGACCTCGCAAAAAGGATCTCGGCGCAAACGGCGAAGCGGCTGGACAAGATGGGCCTCCCCGCCGAACGCATTCCGGCCGACAGCGATGCGCCTTTGATTGACAACACCCTCCTGATCACCGGCCGCATGACGAAAATCGACGAGGGCAACGGTTTCACCCGTGTGACCTTCGGCCTGGGCGCCGGTGAATCCGAGCTCGCAACGGAAGTGCATGTCTATCGAATCATGCAGGGAGAGCATGCCGAAGTGCTGGCTTTCACTACTTATTCCAACAGCGGAAAGATGCCGGGCGTCGCCTGGTCGATGGGATTCGGTGAATTCTTCCTCGGTCCGGTAACCCTCATTGCGGCGCTTGACGACGCGGCCTCGAGCGGTCAGAAATTCTACGCCTCGCAGATAGATTATCTCTCCGGCGAGACCGCAATTCAGATTGCCAACTATATATCTCAATACTCGGCGAACGAGGGCTGGATCGTTCCGAGTAAAGCGGGATCGGTAAAGTTGCGCACGGAATAGAACTTCCTGCGATTTACGCCGCTGCCACCTTTGCCTCGACCCTTGCGGAAAGCGCCGGGCGGGTGCTTAATCGATCCAACTCTACAAGGAAGGAACGACCTTCGATGAGCCAGGATCGCAACGCGAAGCCAAATAACAAACCGGTCGCGGTCGTAGTCGGCGCCACTTCGAAGTGGCAGTCGGACGGCCGCAATACGTTGCTCGCGCATGGCAAGACGATCGACGACCGCGAGATGCCGGTCGGCGCGCGATGGGGCGTCGGCGGCGCGATAGCACAGAAGTTCGCGCAGGAGGGCTTCTTCGTCGTGCTGACAACCCGCAAGCAGGCCAACGCCGCGCCGCTCGCCGAGGCGATTCGAAGCAAAAACGGCGAATGCATGATCGTCGAGCTCGATCTCGTATCGCAGGAGTCGATCTCCGCAGCGTTCACGAAAATCCGCGGCGAGGCCGGCGAGCCGGAGGTGCTTGTTTATAATGCCGGTTACCTCGAAGGACGCGACCTTCCTCCTGACAAGGAGTTACTCGAATATATCCCGGTTGAGATGTTCGACACGGCGCAGCATATATCGAGCCGTGGACCATTCCTCGTCGCCAAGGAGGTGCTGCCGTCGATGCGCCAGAAGGGCCACGGCTCTTTCCTGATCAGCAACAACGCGAACGCGCTGCGCGGGCGCAAGCGGATGACGGGGCAATCGCTCTACTATCCGCGCGTCATGATGCGCACTCTCGCCCAGGTCCTGACCGAAGAATATTCCGAGCACGGCGTGCACGTCGCCAACGTCATTATCGACGGCCTGATCGACTCGCCGGGAACGCGTGCATTGTCTATCGCTCAGAAGCGCCCCGAGATCGTGATGAACCCGGTGAAGATCGCGGAAGCATTCTTCTACCTGCACACCCAGGACAAGTCATGTTGGACGCATGATCTACAGCTGACGCCCTACCCGACCAAACCGAGCTTCTGATGTTACCGAGTAGCGACGAGTCGATTTGCTACCCGCGAATTGCTCCGTAAATCGCAACCGTCAGAACCGGGAGGCTGGATACTATACCAACCATCGTTGGCACGTACTTGAAAATCAGTCCGGTGAACACTGCCGCGAGAAAATAGGTTAGCAGGAAACCAATCTGGATCACGACGCGCTCTTCGACTACTTCCTTGCTCTCGCGGCTTGGAGCCTGGCCGCCGATCGCTACAAGACCGCTTACCAAGGTCGTCCATGTTCCAGTGATGTAGGTCGTGATGACTCCGGGCAGCTTCAGCGGCAGTAGCGCTCCGCTCTGGAGTCCGATCGCGAACGCTACGCACGCCAATAGTATGAACGAAGTCTCACGGCTTGGAGCGCCGTTCAGGTAAATCCAGGCCGCCTCCGCGAGAAGCAGCAGCAATGCCTCGAACAGCAACGTGAAGGAAACCGACCTCGACCAGGTCGCATCGGATTTGACATGGCGCGTGAATAACGAGCCGGCCGCGACTCCCGTGGCGTAGAATATCAACGCGATGAGCGGATGGGTTCGTTCGCTCTGCATGCCAAATATCCCGATACCCAGTAGAACCGTGTTGCCCGTCATGTTGGCCACGAATGCGTGACCGAGCCCGAGGATGGCCCATCCGTCGGCAGAGCCCGAGGTAATCGCAAGCAGAAAAAGGAGTTTGTCCCGTTCAGATTTCTTCACGTCGGCGTTCCATTAGAAGCATGCGAGCCTTTCTTGTTTCACGAACAAAAACATTGCGCGATTCCGGAGCGCTTCACCCTTTCATATTTGCCTTACTGCGAAACGCCGCTATAGTCCGGTCTCGAATCCACAGAGGGAATATTTATCGCAATGTCATCGCCGCTCGATACGTTCGATCACGTTGTCGTATTGATGCTCGAGAACCGCTCCTTCGGTAACCTGTTCGGCTACCTCTACCGGGAAGGCGTTCCGCCGGGGAAGAACTTCGAGGGTGTGATCGGTAAAACGCTGAGCAATCTCGGCCAGGACGGCATTTCAGTCCCGGTCTCAGCCGACGCTGACGTCCATCAGCCGTATCCCGATCCTGGCGAAGAGTACGAGCACGTGACGATGCAGCTCTTCGGGTCCGATGCCGCTTCCGGCACGCCTGGAATGAATGGTTTCGTGAGGGATTACTACACGAACCTGACCGATACCCAGGGCTGGACCGGCTCGGCGGCCACGCAAAGCGCGCAGATCATGCGCTGCTTCGCGCCGAGCACAATCCCCGTCTTCAGCAAGCTCGCGCAAGCGTTCGCTGTTTTCGATCATTGGTTCTGCGCGGTGCCGAGTCAGACCTGGTGCAACCGCACGTTCTGGAATGCTGCGACTTCATGGGGATGGGTCAACAATCCGAAAACCTCGTCGCCTGGCAATCCCTGGGGCCTCGATCGCTGGGCTCATTTCAGCGCCGGGCCAACTATCTTCATCAACTCGAAGAGAAGTTCGGCAACCGCAGTTGGTACATATACGAGGATCTCGAAGTGCCGTTCACAAAACTGCTTCACTGGGGCGCGTCAAAAGACAAAATCGGTGAAAACTACTTTCGATACCTGGGTAAAGGATTTCATTTTGGCAAGAATTTCTTCGACGATTGCGCCGCCGGTGAACTCCCCAAATACTCATTTCTCGAACCTCATTTCATAAATTTCTTCGATCATGCGGTCTGGCATGACGACATGCATCCATCCGCCTTCGGCTCACCGCTCTATTCCAACGGCGGACCCGGTAGCGTGCTCCTGGGAGACCGCCTGATATGGGAGGTCTACCAGGCAATTCGCAACTCGAAGAGCAGCCGGAAACAACTGGTGGAACACGCTCCTCATCATCACTTTCGACGAGCACGGTGGAAATTACGATCATGTCCCGCTACCGGCTGCGGTGTCGCCCGATCCCGCGGGATTCAACACCGGAGTTGTATCGCTCGATGTCATGCAGATGGCGGCGATCAACCTGAGCGATATCCAGTTGAACAATCTGCAACGCTCGATCATCAATGCCGCACGCGAGTTCTACGGGCTCGATCCGACGGCGGCGCTCCTGCCCAAAAGCGCCAAGGAAGCGGCCGAACTCCTGGATAAAGTCGCGAGATTTCGTTTGCCCGTTCGCAACTTTTACTCGAATGTCGATTTGAGCGAGTGCCAGGCGACTAGGGGCAGTGAACGTCGATCGAACGAATCGAAAGGAGCAACGTGATGAGGTTCGTCTGCCTGGTTTATTTCGAACCGTCGGCGACCGCGGCGCTTTCGCCCACGGACAAGGCCACGCTGGGTCGCGATTCGATGGCTTACGATCAGGAGCTGAGTCGAAGGGGCAGCTATATCGTCGCCGAGGCGCTCAATCCCGTGAGTTCGGCGAAGTGTGTGCGGGTTCGCAAGGGAAAGGCGACGACCACCGATGGGCCCTTCGCCGAAACGAAGGAGCATCTCGGCGGATTCATATTGGTTAACGCCGCCGATATGAACGAGGCGCTCGAAATCGCGGCTGGAATCCCGCTGGCGCAGTTCGGCACCATCGAGGTTCGCCCCGTGATGCAGATGGGCTAGCGCTGGCGACGGCTCATCCGGCAATACGCGCGGGATGAGCCGTCGATCTGTCGATTACTTCGGCGCGGAGTTCTGCAGGAACTCGACCGTGTTGCCCTCGGGGTCCGCGACCATCGCGATTGTGACTCCCGGTCGAAACTCGGTGACAGGAACCGTAGCCTTGATGCCCTTGGCTTCGAGCTGCGCCATCAGGCCGCGAATGTCGGGCACGGAAATCGTGAAATAACGAAAGCCAAGCCCGCGCATCGGGCCGCCCGCTTCAGGCTTGGCCGTCGGCGTGCGCTCGAGCTTGACCAGCTTGATAATCGTGGTGCCGCACTTGAGTCGATACATGCGTCCGTTCGGCAGCGGCAGCTCGCCCTCTGATTCCATCCCGAGGCCGTCGCGATAGAACGCCAGCGCGGCCTTTTCGTCGGTGATCACAATGCCGAGATCGATCGAATCTTTACTTACCTGCATGGGTTTCTCCGTTACTCAAATCTTGCGTGCGGGCCGGCTGGTGCTCGACGCGCCAGTGCTGCCGCGATTTACCGCTACGTTGGATAGCTGGGCTTCGCGCGAGGTTCCAAAGCGCTGCCAGATGTCCGGGCCGGCCGCCGTCAGGCCGCCGTCGACCACGAGCGCCTCGCCCGTCACGAACTCGGAATCATCGCTGGCAAGGAACAGCGCCGCGCCCGCGATATGCTCAGGCTTGCCGTGCTCGGGCCACGGCTGGAAGGAATCCATCCGCTTGCCGGCGCTTGCGGGGTCTCCGCGATCGGTGAGGCCGGTGAGAATTCCGCCCGGGCAGATCGCGTTCACGCGGATACGATCCCCCGCCAGCTGCATCGCCGCCGCCTTGGTCAGGTTGATGACTGCCGCCTTGGCTGCCGAGTACACGGCCGGTCCTGCGCCGCCGCTCAGGCCGGCCACCGATGCAGTATTGATGATCGAACCGCCCTGCCCCTGCTGCTTCATCGCGCGTGCCGCGTGCTTGATTCCGAGGAAGACGCCCTTCGCCAGAACGTCGAAGGTGTAGTCCCATTCCTCGACGTCAACATCCCAGATCGGCCCCAGCGCGCCGCCGACTCCGGCGTTATTAAACACGATGTCAAGGCGGCCGAACTCCGCGATCGCAAGCTTGATCATGCCCTCGATGTCGGCTTCTTTGGCCACATCAGTGCGAATAAAGCGGACCCGATCTTTATGATTCCGTTCCGCCGCGAGTGCCAGCGTCTGCTTGCCTGTGTCTTCGTTGAAATCGGCGACGACGACGGCGGCGCCCTCGTCGAGGAAGCGCATCACCGTTCCGCGGCCCATCCCGCTGGCGCCGCCAGTGATCACTGCCACTCTGTCTTTAAGTCTCATCGCTCAAACCTCACTTGCGCGGAGTCATGTTCTCCAGGATATCGACCTTGCCCGCAAAATCTTCGAGGTCAACCTCCGTGGTCTCAAGAATGCTGGCGGTCTGGCGCCAGTGCCCGATAATAATCAGCAACTCGATAATTTCCTGCGCGCCGAGATGCCGCTTGAGGGCCTGCAAAGTTTCGCGCGAGGCTTTGACGTTCGCATTGACCTCATCGGTGAACTGCAGCACCAGGCGCTCCAGCTCGCTGAAGCATCGCGCACTCGGCCAGTTTTCGATCGCGGCGATCTGCTCCTCGCTCACGCCCACGTGCTTCGCCGCCGGCACGTGCTGCGTCCATTCATAGACCGAATGACAGTCCTTCGCGGTGCGCAAGATCGCAATCTCGCGCAGTCTGGGGTCGATAGCAATCTGCGTGAAGAGGGCGTTGCTGAGGCGGCTGCGCTGAACGAAGAGGCTCTGGGCGTTGGCTGTCATCCGCTGAACGTTGAGGACTACCTTGCCGGCCGTGAGAATCTTCAGAACCTCGGGCGTCGCCTCTTTGTCATCAAGATACGGAAGCAAGGCCATTAGTGAATCCTCCTTGTAAAACCTGAAATCGCTGCTCGATCGTCAAGGGAATTTTTACCGGATTCCCGACGCCAGTCCTAAGCCGGGCCTTTATTTAGTTCAGAAAATCGCGCTCCGCTCAATTCCGTCACGCCATGCCCGTTGGGCAACGCTCCGTTTGTCATGACGGAATTGCAGAGCCTTCACACGCGCTCATTGGTCGCGCAGCATTGCTCGGCATTTGCTCACTTTCCTCCCTCGCCTCTCGAAGCTGGTGAAGAGCAACCGTCTAAAAAGTCAACTACGCATTGCGGAGAGACCGCGAATACCACTTTCGAGAAAGGGCGAATTGGTTTTGAGCATGACGATTAGAACGACAATCAACTTTCGCAACATGCGGTCAGCGCCATGACTTTCTCGCCTGACGTAGCCTCTGATGGAATCCTTGCAACAACGGATTCAGACGAACCGCGACCAGCGTGCATAGGTACAGGCGAGCGCGGACGTCCCCGCGACCACCCCAGATTGCGCGTTTGCCTCTAAAGCATTGCATAGGAAAGCTAATCGAGCTAAACGCTCGAGTTGGAATTGAAAAAGTCAAAAAGGAAGTTTCGGTTAGAATCGCAAAGACATTAGCTAATTCCTGCTGCGGTAAGTCTTACCGTCTGCAATTCGATATCCCTGGAAAGATCACCTTGGATTGCGCTCGCTGGCGAACATCCCGCGATAGCGGCTCAGGCTGCTGGAAGGCATCGGCAAATGGCGAAGGGGTCGGAAAAGGCCGTGACAGAGGGCCGCTGGCCGCGTCTATGGGCGAAGCTGAGTTCCCGCTTTGGCCGCATCCTGTTTTTCATAGTTGCCTCAAGCCTGAGGGCTTTGGCGCGGCCTGTAGTCCTGCTTGCGATTCTGATTGCGCTCGTGCCTCAAGGGGTAGCCGCAGCGTGCAGTGGGGTTAATGTTTGCAGTATTAACCCTTGCTTGAACGGCGGAAGGTGTTCTCAAGATCCGGTTGCGTGTGCCGCCGTGTGCACCTGCCTCCCTGCCTGGACCGGGCAAAATTGCGACTTTCCGGTCGATAACGGTCAGCCTTCGCAGACCGTCAATACGACGACCGATGACAGCGGTTCCAGTGATGGGCTATGCAGTCTCCGAAAGGCGATCAACAACGCCAACAGCCCGGGCGCCGACACCACTGGCGGAGACTGCGTAACCGCCAACGCCACCGACACCATTACCTTCAGCGTCACCGGAACGATCACGCTGAGCGGCAGCCTGCCGACGATCGCTAACTCGTCGCCCGGCAGTTTGACGATTGATGGGACCGGGCAGTCCATCACCATTGATGGTGGAGGTTCCCAGGCGCTGGAAGTCGGGTCGGGAGCGACGCTCACGCTCAATAATCTTACGATTACTAACGGCGGCAACAGTTCAGGGAACGGCGGCGGCATCTATAACAATGGCGGCACACTGACCGTCCTCAACAGCACCCTCTCCAGCAACAGCGCCGGCAATGGCGGCGGCATTGCGAACGAAGGCTCGCTGACGGTCACTAACAGCACCTTCTTCGGCAATAGCGCATCAACCAACGGCGGCGGCATTTTCAATGACAGCAGTGCCACGTCAACCGTGACCAACAGCACCTTCTCGGGCAACGGCACCGGCGGCGGCATCTACAACAACAACTCCGCTGCTAGCGTAACCGTGACCAACACCATCCTGGCTGACAGCGGCTCCGGCACTAACTGCTCCGGCAATGGCGTCACTAATGGCGGCTACAACATCGCCGACGACACGAGCTGCAAATTCGGCAGCAGCACCGGCGCTGATAGCCAGACCCTCGGAGACGGCGTCTCGGCATCGCTCGCCAGCGCACTGGCCAATAACGGCGGACCTGCGGAGACCCTCGCGGAGCTGGTGGGCAGTATCTCGATTGACGCCATCCCCTTTGCCGACTGCATCTTTCCCTCGGGCGCGTTGAATCCTTGTACCGATCCGCCGTCCGTCACCTCGTCCACCCAACTCACCTGCGACCAGCGTGGTCAGCCGCGGCCCGATCCCTTCGATGGTCCGGGTGGCCCGTGCGATATCGGCGCGTATGAGTTTCAGGCGACCTCGCCGACCCCGACTCCCACCCCGACCCCGACCGCGACCGCAACTTCTACGGCAACAGCAACCGCGACTGCCAGTGCGACGGCTACCGCGACTCCAACTCAGACCGCCACGGCCACTGCGACCGCCAGCCCGACTGCAACAGCGACGGCGAGTTCAACCCCAACTGCGACGGCCACCAATACGGCCACAGCTACTGCAACCGCAACGCCGACCGCCACCGCGACCGCGACGCCAACCGCGACCGCAACTTCTACGGCCACAGCGACCGCCAGCGCGACGGCGACAGCGACTCCAACTCGGACCGCCACTGCGACTGCGACCGCCACGGCCACCAGCACACGAACCGCCACCCCAACTCGAACGCCAACTGCCACGCCGACTGCGACGCTAACCGCAACTCCGACGCGCACGCCGACACCCACACCGACGCGCTTCGCCGGAATTTCCGGAACCATAGGATGTCAGCTCGAAAGCGTCGCGGTCCTTTCCCTGCGATATGGAACCCTGAACAACGCCGCGTCGCGGCTGGGTTATCCAAATGTCAACGACCTGGAGAAGGCCATCAATCAATACTGCTTTCCGCCTCGGAGTTGAGAAGAGAGATCCCAAACGATAAGGCGCGGAGCCTGCAACCACAATTGATTCCGCATCTGAAAAGACCGAAGCCGCGGGCCGCGGCATCCACGTCAATCCTGTGTACTTCCAAGGTGGGGCTGAGGGGGCCTTCTCAAGTGAGGACGACAAGGAGGCCCGCGCCAGTCTTCGAGAAGCGAACGCCATCGATCGAGGGCCGGTGACGCTTCTGAGGCGCGCCGACTGGGACTCTCCAGACCTGCCG
>Ga0335073_10003052_pt1 | contig 23155 bp, 43 predicted proteins | sample Lox_Sample_22_FD_207093 | JGI IMG/M metagenome (GOLD analysis project Ga0335073, IMG submission 207093) | Soil microbial communities from Loxahatchee National Wildlife Refuge, Florida, United States - Lox_Sample_2.2 | ecosystem: Environmental > Terrestrial > Soil > Wetlands | place: USA... | reverse complement strand
GCCGGATTCCTGCTCCGCCAGTGAGGCTGCTGCCTCCCCCGGTGGCCAGCCGCTGTCCCCGGATTCCTGCCATGCTGCCGAAGCCAGTTCCATCAAGGCCAGCCTGGCCAGCAGCGATACCAGCCACGGTGCGGACGCTTCCAACATCCCCGGCCAGATAGCTTCCAGCGATGCCAGCATCGTTCTGGATGCCAGCTTCATCACTGCCCGCCTGCCCAGCCAGGGCGATTTCGCCCAGGCAGCTGATGTCACCGGGACCATCTCCGGGTCGGGGACCAACCCCCGCGACACCGACGTCTGCCGCGCCGTGGAGTCCGGTATCTGGACCGCCAGCGATAGTGACTCCTGCCAGGCCGCCGAAGCCACCCTCATCGCGGCTGCCCAGCCTGCTTCAGACTTCTGCCACGGAACAGACCTGGCCACCCGTGCGTGGCCGGCCAGTGCCGAGACCTGCCGGGCAGCCGAGTCCTACTCGGCGTGGCCGTCAGATACCGACTCCTGCCACGGCAATGACTCCTGGCCCGGCTACTGGACACCGGCGCAGGCGGATTCCTGCCGTGCGGCAGATGCTGCCGCCGTCATCGACGTCTACGGCGTCCCGCTGTTCTTCACCGCTTCCGGCCAGCACTACTTCACCGTGCTCACCGCACCGCCCGAGCGTCATCTGGTCAGTGACAGCGATAACTGCCGGGCAGCTCATGACGCAGGCGCGCCCATGTGCGCCACGTCCATGACCGTGCGCAAGGCTCTCGCCGTGACCATCGAGGTGTCCAGGGCCGGCGCCATGGTCCTGGCGGGAAGATGAGCGTGGCGGCGGTGGCCAGCCAGGGCTGCTGCCGTGGTTACAGGCGGAACTGGAGACCCAAGACATGAGCTTTGTGACCGGCACGCAGGCGGAGCTGCTGTACACGCTTCCGTCAGCTGTCACCAAGAACACCTACACCACCCAGGCGGCTTTGTCTGGTGTACTCGGCACCAACACTGTCTGCAAGCTGCCCGCCGGGTGGCTGCTGGATGGTGTGCCCAACCCGGTCGGCCGCAGTCTGCACCTGCGGTGCTTCGGGACGATCGCCAATACCTCGGCGGCCACCTTCGCCCTGGAACTGGGCATGGACCCGGCCGGCGGCACGCTCAACCAGGGCATCGTCATCAACTCGGCCTATACGCCGACAGCCAGCACGACGGCTCCCTGGAACCTGGATGTCTGGTACACCTGTACTGCTTTCGCCACGTCCACGGCTACGTTCCAGGTCAACGGGACGGTGGAGTACGAGGCGGCGGCCACAGGCGGCGCGCCGGGCACTGGCCGGCAGACGGCCGGGTTCAGCGGCACTCATTCGGGGATCAACCCGGCGGTTGACAACTACATCGAGCTGTTCGGCACCTGGTCGGCCTCCAGCGCTTCCAATACCACCACACTGCAGCAGATGCTCCTGTGGGGCCTGAACTAGCGGGTTAACCCGGCAGGGAGTAACCCGTGCCCATACAGCCCGGCAAGACCTGGAAACGGCGTTTCAGGCACCCTCAGCTGCTGCATTCCCAGCCTCAGCTGCTGCTGGTCAACAGTTTTGAGACCGGCAGCAACGGCACGGCCATCAGCACGGCCAACTCCGGCGGCTCCGGGCAGAACGCCTTCGATGTCGTCAGTGCCACCAATGCGACCGTCGCCTTCAGCAGTACTCAGGCCGCGCACGGGTCGCTGTCGTGTGAGTTCGCTACCGGTTCCACAGCAGCGGACTGGGCAGTGGAGTGGACCACCTCACTGGGCGGTGCGCCGTGGCCGCAGCTGTATTTCCGCCTGTACCTGTACTTCACCGCGAACCCGTCCGCCGCGTACCGGATCTTCGCGCTCAACAATGCAGGTGGCGTCTGCGCGGCCATCGAGCTGAACACCACCGGCACCTTGCGGTTCAACAACTCCAGCGGCTCCCAGATTCTTGCGACCACAGCCTCGATTCCGCTGGGCCAGTGGTTCCGCGTCGAAGGCTTCGTCATCGGCAGCACCGCTAACGGCCAGGTCTCCATCACCTTGTTCGACTCGATGGATTCCACGACCGCCACTGAAGGACCGGACACCAGCACAGCCACTCAGGCCACCAGCGGCCCCATGACCCAGGCGGTGTACGGCAACATAGGCGCGACAGCCGCCAATGTCGGCCCGTACTGGATGGACGACATCGGCCTGAGCAGCACCGGGTACCTCGGCCCCGTCGCATCCGCCCCGGTGGCGGTCAGCGACATAGATTCCGGTTACGCCAGTGATGCCAGTCAGGTCACCGCCTACCCGGCGGCCACTGATGTCAGCCAGGGAAGCGACAGCGGCCTTGTATCCGCCTACCCGGCGGACACTGATGCCAGCCAGGCCCTTGATGGCAACGCCCAGGCGGGGGTGGCGAATACAGATGCCTGTCAGGCCAGTGACGGCCCGGTGGGCTGGAGCCTGGTTCAGCAGTCCGCTGTGGAGACCACGGCGACCGCGACCAAGACCCTGCCGAACGCCTCCACGGCCGGCACGCTGCTTATTGCCACGATCGGGGCCGGGTCAGCGGTAGCGATCACACCCCCTGCGGGCTGGACCCAGGTGGTGCCCGCCAGCAACGGCACCAACGAGAGTTACATCTTCGCCTACTATGACAATCCCGGAGGGCTGTCCAGTTTCACCTTCTCCGGGGCGGCCGGGACATGCATCGGGGAGGTGTCGGAGTGGTCGTGCGCGGTCGTCGCGGAAGTCTTCACTGCTTCTGATACCGGGGCTGCCACGGCCGGGGCCGTCGCGTCGGTCACCACGGATACCTCGGGCACCGCCCAGCCTGGTGACCTGGCCGTCGCCGTGGCCCTGGAGCACCTGACGACGGCTTCGGCCATCACCTGGACCGGCCCGTCCGGCTACACACCGTTCGCCGGCCTGGTGGTCACCAGCGCGGTCAACCACATGTACGCCGGCTACAGCCCGTCTTTGCCCAGTGGCGGGGTGCAGGCGGTGACCGTCACCTCCTCGGTATCCGCTGTCGGTGCGTCCGGGTGGACCGGGGTTGTGGCCACCTTCAGCCCGGTGGGCGGTGCCGCTCCGGTGGCGGTCAGCGACACCGACGCCTGCCAGGGGCTTGATAGCAATGGGCAAATCAGTGCCGGTGACATAGATGCCAGCAGTGCCGCAGATGCCGGTGAGCAGGTGTCCCCGGCTGGCGGTGATGCCAGCCAGGCCGCCGATGCCGCAGCAGTCGCTGCTCACCTGACCGGCAGTGATGCCAGCAGCGTCACAGATGCTTCCGGGCTTGCTGCTTATGTAAGCAGCAGTGATGTCAGCAGTGCCGCAGATGCCGCGCTGGTGAGCGGCCAGCTCGTCAGTTCTGCGGATGCCGGTGCAGCCAGCGATTCCTCCGGGCTGACTGCGCACGTCACGGCCAGTGACCTTGCCAGTGCCGCTGAGGCCAGTTTCCTGGCGGCCAGCCTCAGTGCGGCAGACGCTAGTGTGGCAGCGGATTCCTCCGGGCTGACTGCTTACGTAACTGCTAGTGACGGCGGGCAGGCCAGTGAGGGCGCGAGCACTGCGTCTGGTGCGTCGTCGCCGGACTTCAGCCAGGCAGCGGATTCCTCCGGGCTGACTGGTTACCCCAGTGCTAACGACACCGCCAGCGCCAGTGAGGCCAGCTTCATAACGGCCACTGCCAGTACCACCGATGCCGCCCGTGCGGCTGATACTTCCGGGCTGACGGCGCAGCCGGCCAGCAGCGATAGCTGCGGCGCAGCGGATTCCTCCGGGCTCACCGCAACTGTGCCGGCGGCGGATATTTCCCGCGCCAGCGATGCGTCCGGCGTGCCTCCGGCCAGTCTGGGCAGTGCAGATTCCAGTCAGGCTGGCGAGACCACCTTCATCACCGCTTACCTGGGCAGCAGCGATTCCTGCCAGGCGGCGGAGGCATCCAATGATCCCGAAGCCACTTTCGTCGCTGACACCGACACCTGCCACGGTGAGGATTCCGGGATCTCCTTCCCGCTCACCGGTGATAACACCGTAGCCAGCGAAAGTTCTGCGGTCACGGCAGCCTCGCTGTCCAGCGCTGAGGTCTGCCAGGGGCTTGACGCCGCCGTCCCGGCTTCGGGCACCTGGCTCATCGCCTCGTCAGATTCCTGCCAGGCCAGCGAGTCCTCCTGGTCAGCCTGGCCAGCCTCGCCGGATTCCTGCCAGGCGGCGGATGGCGGTGAGCACGTTACCGTGCCCGGCGCGGCCATAGCCGACGCCGACGCGGCCAGTGCTGCAGAGGGGCCGGTTCCCGAGGCTGTGGCTGTCGAGGCGTGGGCTGCGGTGTACTCCCCGGTCCGTGGGTGGTACCGGGAGGTTGCGCCGTCTGCAGAGCCAGTTGGCGAGCCTGAGCCGGTACGCCGGGTCGCGGCAGCCGTCAGCGTCAGCGCTGGCCGTGCTCTGGCGGTGTCGGTCAGCGTCCGGGTCAGGGCTTGACACCGGTCTAGTCTTCCCCCTACAATGGGGGTATGAGCAAGAAGCTGAAGTGGGGACGCACGAACAGACTGGGAAGCTACGCCTGGCTGCGTGAGAACACCCTGTGCCGCCTGCACTGGCACTGCAGGCCCCGCAAGCGGCTGAAGAAGTTCAGCGGTGCCCTGCTGTGCTGCTACTGCTACCGGGGCGTGGGGAGGTGGAGTTCGTGAAACTGAAGTGGGAAGATCCGCCTGCGGGCAGGGGCACGTCGGCGGGAGTGGCACGGCGCTGGCTGGCTGAGGCTGCCGAGCTGCGGGCGCATCCGGGTCAGTGGGCCATGCTGAAGCACAGCAACAAGTGGCCGGGGAACCTGGCCTACAACATCAGGACCGGCAGGCTGCTGCCATTCAAGCCCGCTGGCGCGTTCGAGGCTGTCCAGAGTAAGGGACAGATCCTGGGTGCGGTTCGTGGGAGAGAAGGAGTGACATGATCAGGGCACTCATTGTTGTGGACGTGCAGAACGACTTCTGCGAAGGCGGCAGCCTGGCTGTCGAAGGCGGCACTGAGGTGACCCGCAGGATTACTAAGTACCTGCAGGGCCAGGACAGGCTTGCTTACGACTATGTGGTTGCCACCCAGGACTGGCACGTTGACCCGGTGGGCCACTTCGCGGCCAAGCCTGACTTCGAGACCACCTGGCCGGTCCACTGCGTAGCCGGCACCTCCGGTGCGCAACTCAGTCCGGACCTTAGCATCCCTGGTCTTTTGCGGCATGCTGACGGCGGGTCGGATCGTCTGTTCCGCAAAGGTGCCTACACTCCGGCCTACAGCGGGTTCGAGGGGACCAATGGCAATGGGGTGCCACTGGCACGCTGGCTGGCCCGCCGGGGCGTGTCGGCTGCGGATGTCTGCGGGCTGGCCACTGACTACTGCGTGAAGGCCACGGCCCTGGACGCCCGGCTGCGCGGGTTTGAGACCACCGTGCTGCTGGACCTGTGTGCCGGGGTCAGCAAGGAGACCACGCTGACTGCCTGTGAGCAGCTGCTTGAGGCCGGGGTGGGGCTGCAGCGGGAGCCGGTGACGTCATGAACATCAAAAGGGGAGACCAGGTAACTATTCCGGCTCCCGAAGGGCACCCGCTGCACGGTGTGGCAGGTGTGGTGACCTGGGTGGAGTCTGAGCAGGAGTGCTGGGAGCTGAATCCCGTCAATATGATGAACGAGCCTCTGACCTGGACGCCTCTGGTTGCTGTTCCGGTTACTGCCCTGGAGGCATGTCATGCTGATCAGTGACGAGCAGTTTGCTGAGCTGAAAGCCATGCTGGATGCTGCTGCGGGTAAGCAGCACTCCGCTAGCGGTGCGGTTGTCACTTCGCTGCGGGAAATCCTGGTCCGTCACGAGCAGATGGTGCTGGATGTCCTGGCCAGGAGGATTTTTATGGGGCTCGTCACCCCTGCCTCTGACACCCAGTCCGGGCAGCTGAATACCAGTCCTCATTTTTCTGGCGGCGGCCCCTGGCCTTCGGGAGAGTTCCCGCCTGACCGGCGGGAGGCCCGTGAGGTTTCCGGTCCTCTCAGCCGCTGCCCGCACTGCGGCAGGTACTCAAAGGCGAAGTTCACCTGCCCGTCCTGCGGCCTGGACAAGGAAGTGAGGTAGCCGTGAATTACGGCGACTTGTTCTGGCTCATCTGGTGGTGCGTGGCGACAGTCTGCTTCACTGCCATCGTCATAGTCTTGATTAAGGACTGAGCCATGATTTACAAGGCAGATACCGACAAGCCGCACCGCTGCCCGAAGTGCTGGCAGATCCCGGCGCGTATCTGGGAGAGCAAAGACGGCTGCGCGCACTTGCTGCGCACTTACACCTGCCCTAACGGGCACCGGTTTGCCCGCTGGCGCCGCTTGCCCACCATGGAGGAATTGCACCTGGGCTGGCTGCGGCACCGGGCATTGCGGGGAAGGCCATGAATTCCGGAGAGCAGGCTTTGCTGCCGCTGGCTGAGGCCCTGTCTGACCAGCAGGCCGCCCGTGCAGTGGCGGAGCACATAAAGAACTGCCTGGGCGCTAAGGCCACTGTGGTAGTGGACGGGAACGCGGATGAGGTGATTGCCCGCATGGTGGCTGCTGGGTGGACGCTGCGCGAGCAGGTGGACCTGGTGGCTGGCAAGCGCATCCGGGTTCTGCAGGTACCTGAGGGAGAAGGCCATGAGTAAGCAAGCTTTGCTGCCGCTGGAGTACGGCAGGGTGGATATTTATGCTCAGGGCCTTGTGTCCTGCTCAGCCTGTGCGCCAGCAGGCATGCCTGCTGAGGAAGTGGCGCAGGAGGTGAACAGGCAGGCTCCGAATCTTCCGCAACTGTCATGGCACATTAGCGATGACCTGCGGTTCGCGGACGGTCAGCTTAACCCTTCGCCGTGTGAGCATGCACCGAAGACGCGCCAGCACTGGCTGCTGGTGTGCTGAAGGAGGAGAGATATGAGCGAGCAGGCTTTGCTGCCGCTGGGTGACGGCCCTGAGCCAGAGCCCTGGCTCAGAGTTGGGGAAGTGGCGAAGCTGCTGTGGGAGCAGCTAGATTTTGAGCCGCTCAGGCAGAGACTGCTGCTGATCCCGCATTCCGGGCCTGGTGAGCCAGAGGTGGGCATCCATGCCCGGCGCGCAGAGAGCTGGAGTCCGCATTCGGTGCGCTGCCCGGTCTGCGGTGCTCCTCCAGGTGTGACCTGCATTTTGACAGCCGTCTAGATGGAGCCTATAATGGGGGTAGGAACTAAGAGGAGGAAGAGATGGCTGGCAAGAAATCTGACCTGCCCGGCAGGAAGTTCAGTGTCTGGGTGAGCGGGGAGAACCAGCAGCGCCTGGCCGAGCAGGGAATTTCTCCCGGCGAGGCCATTGATCGCGGGCTGGCTGCCCATGACCAGGTGCCTGTGCCGGATGACGTCAGGACTGCCCTGCGGTACCTGAGCCGGCTGGCCGCAGCGGGAGCCAATGGCCGGGTGAGCACGGCTGAGGCTGTGCCTGCGGAACTGGCTGTACGGGCCATAGCCGAGCTGGACCCGCCCGGCCATGCGGGAACCCTGCCTCCGGCGGTCAGAGAGCTGTGGGTGCTGCTGAAGCATGCGGGGTGGGGTGAGCAGTCATGAAAACCGGGGAGCTGGGCGGAGTCCTGCATTCGCTGTCCGGGGACTGGACGAAGGTTGCCCCCGGTGTGCGGGTCAGGCTGCATGACGCCCCGAACGAAGAGGATATGGCGCACTACCAGCCAGATGGGGTGGTCATAGCGGAAGTCGAGACTACTGCTGAGGTTGTCACCAATTATGTCGTGGAGTTCCGGGCTCCGGGCCGGTCCTGGCTGGCTTTCGCCAACGGCGGGGACGACCGGAAGGCAGCAGAGCGGGCCTTCGAGATCGGTGCGGGCAGCAGGCGGTCTACCGGGCTGTCCACAGAGTACCGGCTGGTCCGGCGCACGGCTCTGGTCACCGACGAGGTTCTGGCGGCAGTGCCATGAGCGCCGGGAGAGTTTTCGCCTGGCTGGGGCTCTGGTTTGCCATCAGTGCGATTGTCTGGCTCGGTTACGCGGGCATTCTGCTGTTCATCGAAGACGGGCGCCACCAGCGTGCTTCCCTCCTGGCTTTTCACAACACCGGATGGGTAGCTATCCCGATCCTCGGCACCTTTGGTGCCTGCATCATCAGTGCAGTGCTTGCCCGGGCGGCAGTGGACGAGCCATGACTGTCATTGCATACGCCCTGCTGGCCTGGTGGGTGGTTTCGCCCTGGCTGAGCCTGGCGTACGGCTGGCGCCATGGCCACCCGTTCCTGGGCTGGGCCTGCGGCCTGGTGCCGCTGGCAGGGCCATTGCTGGCTGTGGTGGTGTGCGGGAGGCAGCCATGACCCCAGATGGGTATGACCTGTGCCCGCGCTGCGGCCATCACACCAGTGCCTGCGTAGCTGGGCAATGCACAGTGGTCGTGCCATACCCCGAAGGTGACCCGAGAGGTATGGCCGGATACTGCGGGTGCAATTGCTACGAGGCCCTGCACGGGGAGTCATTTCACGACATGATAATTAAGGCGCTGTGGGGTGAGTCATGAGGTTAGCAGTGCCCGCAAGCCCCGGTAGCCCAGTAGTACTCGGAAGAGGCAGCGCCTTAAAAACGCTTCAGCGCGGGTTCGAGTCCCGCCCGGGGCACCAGGAGGAGACATGAGAGACCACCTGTACCGCTGGTTCTGGCGCCGGCAGGCGAAGCGGTGGGGCATTACCCCCGCCATGAGGGAGCGGTTCTTGCGCCGCAGCAATGGGAGCTGGTGAGAAGCACAGGGCGGCTGCGGCCGGCAGGACTGGGAAGCCGCAGTGAGCCCGGGACAGTGATTAGGCACTGTCCTGCATGAAGCCCGGAGAGCCATCCAGCCCTCTCCGGGCTTCATGACTTCCAGATAACGTAAGGATGGTGTATCGTTAGCCTTGCCATCGTGACGAGGGCTGTGCTAGACCCCCGGTTGAGACTCTTCCCAGTGCTCTCCTCCCGGGGGTCTAGTCATGTCCGGGGCCAGTTGCTAAGGTCTTCCCCTGAGGGCACTGGGAAGCTCTGGAAGGCACTCTGCGGAGCGACCTCAGCTATTCCCGGGCTGGCAGGCATACTGGGGCGACCTGCCCACCATACGCAGACTGCGGTGGTTGCTCTCCCTTTCCTGCCATAGGTCCGTACTATGGGGGTTAGGGGGGCATGAGTCACCTCCGCAGGAGGTGGCCTTCGCGCGGAGCGCCTCTGGATGTCAGGTGGCGGGGGTCTTGACGCCGGGCAGGCCCCCAGATACTGTGGGCTCATGGATTCCGGGTGGCGCACGTCGAGCCACAGCACCAATGATGGCCAGTGTGTCGAATGGCGCAAGTCTTCCCGCAGCCTCCTCAACGGCAACTGCCTGGAGTGGCGGACGTCTTCCCGCAGCGCTGAGAACGGTAACTGCGTGGAGGTTGCGGGCTGCCGGGTTCGCGATTCCAAGGACAGGGCCGGCCCGGTGCTGGCATTCCCCAGGGCCGCCTGGCAGGCTTTCACCGCCGGTATCAAGGCCGGGGAGCTGTGCTGGCCGGAGGACCTGTAGCGTGGCAGTGACCGATTCGCAGAAGCTGGACCTGATCATGTGGGAACTGGTCCAGATCGCTAAACAGCTGGGGGAAATCATGACGGCTCAGTCCGACATCGACGCGGCGGTGACCGCGTTCACCGCGATGCTCACCGACATGCAGAACGATGCGGCCACGCTGGTCACCGATGTGACCGCGATCCAGGCCGCGCTGGCGTCGGGAAACCCGGTGGACACCTCAGCCCTGGACAGCGTGGTGGCGGGGGCGTCGGCGATCCAGTCGGCCCTGGACACGGCGGTGTCGCAGGTTTCCGGGCTGGTCCCGGCCACCCCGCCTGCTTCGTAAGCTCGCACCTGGCCGGGCAGTGCGCGGAGACCCCACACCGCTTTCCGGCACTCGCAGTACGGGAGTGCGCGCATTGCAGCCGGGGACACGAAGTGCTAACCCGGCCAGGTGCGGCCCCGATTGACCGGTCATGGCTGTCACCGCTGCTCCCCGCGCCGGGGAGACCATCGAGGTGACGGTGCGGTGTTCCACCACCTCGGGTGAGGTTATCCGTTCCGGTCATGTGGTGGCCCAGTTCTGGGCGCCGGGCTCAGACCGGGGCGGCGAGCCCGACCGCCAGGTGACCGCCGTCTTTGATCCGGCCGCACGGGGGTTCACCTGCTGGGCGGATACCTCCGGGTGGGTTCCGGGCACCTGGACGGTGAGAGGCGCGGTGACCGCAGGCACGGCGCGGGGCACCGCGCGGGGGTTCAGCCAGGATTTCCCCCTGGTCCTGCGCCCGTAGCCGTCTTGACCGCTGTTACGCCTGGGGCCTACCATGCGGTCAAGACGCCCCGGAGGCAGCAGCAAACCAGGCCCTGGAGGCGCCCTGTGGTCATCCCGCCCGTTCCGCCCTGGCCGTCGCTGGCCGGCCTTTGCGTGGTGGTGGGCGGGGTCACGGTGACCGTGAGCCAGGCTCAGGCAGCTGTTGCGGTCCTGTCGTCCTCGAAGTCTTCCGCGATTTCCGCGCTGCTGAGGGCCGCCGGCAACCCCCTGGCATCCTGCGACTGGCGGGCGGTGGCCGGCCCGTACCTGCCCGCTGCCCGTGCGGCCCTGGCCCCGACCCACCGCCGGGGGTGCGGCGGCCGTCATGTGGCTGCTGAGGCGTTCTGCCGGGGGGTTGCCGCTGCGTGCGACGCCGCCGTGGCCGCTTTCATAACCGGCGCTGCCGCTTCGCTGTCGTCCGACCACCGGGTGGCCGCTGAGATAGCCGCCGATGCGGTCGCCTGCCGGCGCCGCAAGTGGGCCGCCACTGCCCGCGCCCAGCTGGCTGCCGCCTCCCGCCGCGCGGCGGCAGCCTGCACCGCCACCGGCTGCACCCGTGCTTCAGCCTGCGGCACCGGGTCGTGCCCGTTCGCCTCCCCCCAGTTCGCCGGTGCGGGCGTGCCGGCCGGCCCCGGTTCCCTGCGCCGCCCGCCCGGTCACAGCCCCGGCGGCAGCTACGGCCTGTCGCCCGCCCTGGCCGCGTACCTCTCCCAGGTGCCCTACGTCCCGGCGGTCACCATCCGGGATAGCGATTTCTCCTCTGCTGCCAGCCAGGCCGCTTAGGGGCTGGCGCGTATAACAGCTATGGGCTTTCAGTTTGCCTGGGATCTTATGCAGGATGCGATTGACTGCGGTCTGATCTTCGTCCTGCTGCGGCATGCCTGGAGGCACGGGAAGTCATGAAGGCGTTCGGGGACTGGCCAGAGCGTACGTACCCGCTTGCGGAGCAGCCGAGGATCTGGGAAAGGCAGCCGGACGAGATTGAGCGCTGGGTTCCCAGGTTCCGCCGTCAGCGTCCCCCGGTGTGCCGCGCTCATGCCGTCATGCGGGATATCCTGTGCGGGGCGGCGGGGGCAGGCTGGGTGGCGGTCCCGCATCTGGCCTCTGACTGGACGCTTGTCATCCCGATGGGGATCGTGACTGCGGGGTCGTTCATGTTTGCCCTGTGCCTTCGCAGGGACGGCTGCGAATCCCAGCACTTCCGGTGAGCCTCCCAGATCCCCGCCTTCTGCCGGGGCAGGTGCGCCGGGCAGCGGCCCAGGCCGCCCATGAGGCTTACGACATAGCGCCCTGGCCGGACCTGGAGTACTTCAACGACGGCCCCTGCAGTGCCCACGACACCGCCGCTGCCTCCTGCCGGTCCTGCGGGCTGGTGCCCCGCCGCCACCAGCGTACCGGGGCCGCCTGGGCCTACCTGTCCATGAAAGGGCTGATTGCAGACAGTGTGGGGACCGGCAAGACCGCGATCTGCGCCCTGGTCCTGGCTATGTGCAAGCAGAACGATGAACTGTCGGTGAGCAACCGGGCGCTGGTGGTGTGCCAGGCAGCGGCGGTGGGCCAGATTACCGGCCAGCTGAGGCGCCTGCTGCCCGCCGTCCCGGTTGTCAGCGCGGCCGGGACGGTAACCCAGCGCACCAAGGCTTATCTCAGTTCCTGGGAAGTGGCGGTGGTCTCTTCCGCCACCCTGGCCCCGACCAGGAGCCAGGGTGGTGATCTGGAGCTGCTGGAGGACTTCCCGGTCGGGATCCTCTTCTACGATGACCTAGATCCCATGCGCAACCGGACCACCAGGACGTCCTACGCCATCCGCCACCTGGCGTCGCGGGCGTCGCGGGTCCACGGCCTGCACGCCACCCCGCTGCAGAAACGGCTGCCCGAGCTGTACTGCTTCACCGAACCGGTGGGCTCGCGCGAGGTGTTCGGCAGCCTGGAGGAAGTCCGCCAGCGGTATGTCACCCAGGAGAAGTTCACCATCTGGGTGCCGGTGCGCAAGGCGTGGCCTTCTGAGCGCAACGCCTGGGCTGTGCGGCAGGGATTCGCAACGTACCACGCCCTGGAAGCCAAAGCAGCCGAGGATCAGAAAGCCGGGGTCGCGGTGAAAGCCTCGAAGGCCCGCGCCCTTGTCAGTGATGTCCACGCCGGGCGCAAGAGCCTGCAAAGAGTGCTGTGGAAAGACGGCGGGGTGAACACCGACCGCCTTCCGGAGTTCCAGCGGCTGCTGGCTCCCATGGTGCTGCGGCGCACGGCATCGGATATGGATGACACCCCCACCCCCGAGCCGGTGGTTGACGAAGTATGGGTCGAGCTGGCCGCTGCCCAGCGCGCCCGCTACGACGAGCTGAAAAAAGGTGTCCGCCGCCGGCTGCGCAACGGGACTGCTGAGGTCAGCCATGCCGAGGCCGCTGCGGCGTGGACGTTCGGTGCCCAGATATGCTCCGGCCTGGCTGCCCTGGACGACGGCGCGGGCGGCGACGTCTCGGTCAAGCTGGATCGCGTCATGGATCTGGTTACCGGCGACCTGTCCGAGGAGAAAGTGGTCGTCTACGTCCACTACAAGCCCAACGTCGCGGCCCTGAGCGCCCGGCTGGAGGCGGCTGGAGTGGGCCATGTGCTGTTCTGGAGCGCCGAGAATGATGCGGGCCTGCGTGAGGCCCGCCGCCGCCAGTTCTGGGAAGACCCGGACTGCCGCGTCCTGGTCGGCACCACGACCATAGAACGCTCCCTGGACCTGCAGGTGTCCCGCCACCTGCTGGCTGTCGACACGATCCTCAACGCCTCCCGGATGACCCAGCTGCTGGGCCGCATCCAGCGTCAGGGGTCGGCTTACCCGCAGGTGTTCCTGCACCATTTCCTGGCCTATGGCACGCAGGAGGCCGCCTACCCCCAGATGCTTGCCGCCGAGGCGGGCATGACCGATGCCGTCTGGAACGAGGAGGCCGCGATCTTCCGGTCCCGGACCCCCCGCCAGGTACTGGAGGCGATTGCCGCATGAGCGAGTGGGTCCGCATGCCGCCCGGCCCCCTGGATGCCCTGACGCCGGGCTGTGAGGTCTGGCAGCGCGATGTCAAAGACGGCCACCTGATGGTGATTGTCGGCCAGGAGGAGCACGGCTGGCATTTGTCGGTCAGCCACCGCACCAGCACCCGGCCGCCCCGTCCGGGCCGCAACCCGAAGTGGAATGAGATCAAGGACGCCCGTTACCGGTTCACCCCGCCCGAGGTGACCATGTGCATGATCCTGCCGCCACCGGGCGAATTCGTGAACATCCACGAGACGACATTCCACCTATGGGAGCACAGCGGCCCGTGAGCATGCAACGCCAGGGTGGGCCGCCTGTGCGCCTGTGCTGCGGCCAGTGCCATTGGGGGGCTGTCTGCCCTGACGGGCAGGTTATGTGCTGTGTATGCTTCAGCCGCTTCCCGGTCGCGGAACTGTTCACGGATGGCGATGGCGATCGGTGGGATATCTGCCGTTCATGTGGTGAGGCCGAAGAGAAATACCAGAGTGGGTCAGGAGGCAGTCATGCCCGGTGAGTCCTACCAGAGGTTCGTCGCGGCCAAGCAGTGCCTGCGGCGCCACCCGGACTACAGCGATGAGCAGGTTGCTGAGGCCATCGGGATCAGTGCCCGCGAGCTGGCCCTGTCCGGGCCCGGCAGCGCCGCCGACATCCTGAAGCAGGCCCGTGCGGATTTCCGCAGCGAGTACCAGCAGACCACTCACTTCACCGGTGGCGGGCCATCGTAACGGGGCTGTCAGGGGCTCGGTGAAGGACTGAATGTTGCGGCGGGCACTGGTGTGGGTGACAGCGTGGGAGACGGGCTCGGGGACGGTGAGGGCGTCGTGGGTGCCGGCGACGGCGAGGGGCTCGGTGTGGTGGTGAGGGTAGGCGAGGGGCTCGGCGTGGTGGTCAGGACGGGCACGGGTGTGACGGGGGGCTGCGGGGTGACGGTTCCGCCGCAGACTGAGCAGCCGTGCCCGGAGCTGCCGGTGACTATGGCCGCCACCGGTTTGTGCGCGAGCGCTTCGGCGGCCAGCACCGATCCCAGGGATATGACCAGGGCGCAGCCGCCCAGCACCGCTGCCCGCTTCCACGGGATGTCGAATCGCCGGGCTGCCGCTGCCGGCCGGTAGTACCGTTCCCAGGGGTCGGGCTTGCCGTGGGCTTTCAGCCTGGTAGCCAGTGAGCTGTGCGCCCGCCGTATCCATCGCTCGTACAGCGATACCGCGATGCCGGATACCACACTTGATGCCGCGACCCCGGCAAGTGTCCCGGACACCCCGGCGAAGCTGGCCAGCCAGGTGACGGTCACCGCCGCGCATGCGGCAGCCGCTATCGCGGGGGCTTTGTCTTTGAGGCTCTGCTCGGGCACTCGCGTGAGCTTAGCGGAGTCTGCGGGTGTTGTCAGGTGACAAGACTAAGAGTACTATGAGGGTATGGAAGAGACAACCATCAGTAATCGTCCTACGTTGCGCAGTCTGCTGTCCTTGCTGCGGGATGCCGGGGATGCCGGGGTGCTGGCAGGCGACCTGGCCCGCCAGTTCAGTGAGCCGCAAGTGCTGCAGGCCCGCAATCGGTGGGTCAATACGACACTGGAATATCAGCGGCACAAGGCCGCGCCGACTGTGTGCCGGTCGCAGGCCAAGGAGAAAGGACCGTATTACCGGGGAAGCTGGCAGTGGCGGTGGTTCATCACCAGCGCAGGCCTGGAACAGCTGGCAGCAGATCCTCCCATGACGCGAGCGCAGCGTGAGCAGGCCCGGCTGGCAGCCCGCTCGGCGTACGAGCAGAACCATCAGCGCCGTCAGGCTCTGGTCAGCTCGGCCATCGCTGAAGGCTTCGGCGTGTCGACATCTCATTGCCGCCGCCGGGCCAAGGTTGCCGAGCTGCGCCAGGCCGGGCTGAGCCTGGAAGATATCGGTCACATCTTCGGGCTGTCCCGGGAGCGCGTCCGGCACATCGAGATGGGACGCGATGGCCCGTGCCGCTGCGGCAGCTGCATGGATACGAGCAAGGTCACCCGGGTCGAGGTCATCAATCATGGCGCAGCATTGGATTTCGTCGGAACCAAGGACATTCCCGGCCGGCTGGTGGCCACCTGGAACTGTTCGGCGGAGGTGAGCTTGCAGGACGGCGAGCGCACGCTGAAAATCTTCCTGGGCGCGCCACAGGCCGCCTCCTGAGAATGTGAAAGGTGACGATGGTCGTCACCATGACGGATGGTCTTCAGGATGCCCTGAGTGCGGAACTGGATAGGCTGACGGATGAGATCCGCCCGCAGGCCCGTGCCGAAGCCTGGAAGGCCTTCCAGCGGGCACCGCATGCGCTGGAACTGGATGAGCTGCATTCGATTGCGCTGCTCGGGTTGTCTCAGGGACGGGCGCGCTGGATGGCGTACTGCGAGAAGTACCAGTACTCTCCAGACCGCACGGAGTTCTATATGGTGTTCTGCTTGCGCCGGATGCGGGGAGCCATCCTTGATGCCATGCGGGCCAATGACTGGGTGACGCGCTCGGCGCGGACCCGGGCCAAAAAGCTCCGGGATGTCCCTGAGGGCCTGTCCGAGGGCGAGGTCATGGCGGCCACCGGGCTGTCTGCCCGCGACATCCGGGATACCGCAGCGGCGGTCGCGGCCCGTCCGGTGTCCTTGGATGCCAACGAGGTACCGGACATCGCGGATGGCGGTGAGGATGTGGAGGGCTCGGCTGTGGTGTCCTCGGTGCTGGGCGCGGCAGCCGCTGCCATCGCCGGCCTGGACCCGCTGGCCCGGCTCATGCTGGTGCTGCGCTACCATGAGGGCCTGGCCATACCCGCTGCTGCTGCGTCTTTGGGCGTGCGCCCGGCTGAGGCCCGTGCCGCCTGGGAGAAAGGCGTCTGCGCCGTTCACGATGCCATGTTGCTGGCCGTGGCCTGACGTACCACCGGTATGGCCCTGACCAAGCTGGAGAAGGCTGCCGGGCGGGCGTTCCGGGAGAGCTGGGCAGCGCGGCTGGCCGCAAAGTCAGCTGCTGCTCCCTGCATGGAGTTCATCCGGGAGTACCGTCATGCTTGCCCGAAGCGGGACGGGGTGTCGGTCGCCATCGCCTTGCGTGAGCATTACGAAACCAGCCCGAAGTACTGGGTGTGTTACTGCAGCACCGTGCTTGAGCATCCGCACGATGATTGCCAGGGCGGAAAGGAAGTCACCCCTGCCGGGTTTTTCGCCTTCATCTGGCTGGACGGGCGCTGCCCGCACTGCCGCCAGCGGGTGCGCAGCGAAGGCCGGCTGGTGCTGGCCGCAGAAAGGGGACCGCAGTCATGAAGCAGGACCGTCCGGGCGGGATGCTGGAGATCCCCGATAGCCTGGGCCGCGACGTCGACAAGTTTGCGGCCGGGAAAGCTCCGCCGCCGCCTATCGAGGCATTCCTGCCGGATTCCACGCTGGCAGAGATTGAGAAGGCCACAGCCGCGAAGAGCGAGCCGGTGCGCGCGGAGAACCTGATTCCCATTACACCCGCCTCAGCGGCAGCCCGGCGCACCCAGCACGGTGAGAGCCTGCCGGCCATGCCGTCCATGCGCCGGGTGATTCCCGCGCCCTATCAGCGCCCCCGGATCAGCGCGGGCAGTCACGGCAAGTCCTGGCAGTCGTGCCGCGCCGACCAGGTGGCGGAAGGGGACATCGTGCCGGGTGTGGGCCAGGTGGTGTACGCGCAGGAGAAGGTTGTCTATACCCCTCTCAGCGATTACCGGCCGCAGCTGGAACCGGGAACCCCGGCGGATACGATGGTCGCTGCCGGGCTGGAAGTGGTGCTGGCCGGCAAGGGCGGCGTGGTTGTGGTGCATCATCCGGACACCATGGTTCAGGTGTTCCGGGCTGCGCCGCAGTGACCCTGGCTGCCGGCAGTCTGTGCTCGGGCTATGGCGGCCTGGACGAGGCAGTCTGCGCATTCTTCGGTGCGACGCTGACCTGGGTTGCTGATAACAGCCCGGCGGCAGCGAAGGCTCTTGCGGCCCGGTATCCCGGTGTCACCAACCTGGGGGATATCTCAGCCGTCTCCTGGGAAACCGTAGAACCACCAGAGATCATCGTGGGCGGTTTCCCCTGCCAGGACGTGTCTTTGGCCGGCAAGCTGGCCGGGCTGGCGCCGGGTACCCGCAGCGGTGTCTGGGTGTATATGGCGAAAGCCATCGGTGTCCTGCACCCGTCTTTGGTGGTCATCGAGAACGTGAGGGGGCTGCTCAGTGCACGGGCTCATAGCAACCTGGAACCCTGCCCGTGGTGTGTGGGAGAAGCCGGGGGAAAGAGCCTGCGGGCACTCGGCGCCGTACTCGGAGACCTTGCCAGCCTCGGGTACGATGCGGAGTGGGAGGTTGTACCGGCCAGCGCCGCCGGGGGCTGCCACGAGCGCAAGCGCGTCTTCATCCTTGCCTGGCCTGCTGCCCACACCCTGGGCTAATCAGCACAATGACGGGGAGTCCGTGGAGTCCTGGCTGGCCCGTAACGAGCGGCTGCGCCGCAGCTGGCGCAGTGACACCCACCCCAATGGCAACGGCAACGGGATGGGTACCCCGCTGGCCATCGCGGTGAAGATGCTTCCGATGCTGCCGATGCTGCCGACTCCTATGGCTGGGGAGGGCCATCACGATAGCCGGAGCGCGTCTGTGCGCCGTGCCCATAGGCGCCAGAGCGAGGGCCGTCAGCTGTCGGTGGAGGAGACGGTCGTTCTGCTGAGCACCCCGACTGCCCAGCTTGCCGTCAATGGGGGCAGTCAGCCTCCGGACAAGCGCCGGGCGGGCGGTCATCAGCCGACGCTGGCTGACCAGGCCGAGCATGATCTGCTGCCCATGCCAACTGCTGACCTGAATGCGCCGTCGCCCTGGAAGCCTGGAGTGCAGTGGTGGCTTCAGGGCCGGGCAGCCCGCAACCTGGAGGGCGTGGTTACCGGCAATACCGGTGACATGCAGCCCTTGGTGGATTGGGGCAAGTACGCCCGTGCCGTTCTGCGCTGGGAGCATGTTCTGGGTCGTCTGGTGCCGTGTCCGGTGCAGCCCGGCAAGACGGGCTGGCGGCTGTCCACTGTGTTTGTGGAGTGGATGATGGGATTGGAGCCGGGCTGGGTGACGTCGGTTCCTGGCCTGTCCCGGAACGATCAGCTTCGGCTTCTCGGCAATGGTGTCGTCCCGCAGCAGGCCATGCTCGCGTTCAGCTTGCTGTGGCCCCGCATTGCCACTGAGGTCACCCAGGCGGCCTGATGGACGCTCTGGAGCACGGCAAGACGGTGCTGTCCGCTGTCTTTTACGGTGGCGGCTCACTGAAGGCATTGGATTACCTCCGGTCACGTCTGGAAGCCAGTCACTTCGCTGATCCCGTCCAGCAGGCGCTGTTCGTCCTGGCCAGCCGGTATGCCGACCAGGCTCACGGAATCCTGCCCCGCAAGGCCCTGGATGACCTGCTGCGGGATGCCGCGCCGGGCAGAGCCCAGCACCTGGGGGAGTACTACGCCCTGCTGGCCGCCTCCTGCCCGCAGCCGCACCAGTTCCGTCACTCGGCTGCCCAGCTGCGGGAGCTGGCCGCTGAGCGGGCTACCGGTGAGGCTCTGGCTCAGGGCATGGAGATTTTGCGTTCTGGTGCCCGAGACGACGACGGGAACCTGCTGAAAGGCCACCGGGCAGCCCGCGAGCATGTGCTCGCCGCGTTTGCCGGTGCCGAGCAGCTGCACGCCGGCGCTGAGGCTCCCGAAGGAGACGTCCGCACCGAGCAGAACGAGATCCTGGCCCGGTACGCGAAGGCCAAGCAGCAGCGGGTGGAGGGGTCCGCTTCCGGGGTAGCGTTCGGGATTCCGGAGTTCGATCGCCGGCTTCCTGCTGGGGCACAGCCAGGTAGCCTGATTATCACATTGGGGTGGACTTCGTCCGGAAAAACGAGGTTCTGCGTCAACTGGGCCTGGCACGCCTCGGTTATGCAGGGCAGGGATGTTGTCTACTTCACGACCGAGACGCTGCGTCCCCAGGTGAGTGCGGCCCTGCTGGCTCGTCATTCGCGCCACGAGAAATTCGGGCTGCCCAGGGGTCTTGATTCCAATGCCATCCTGGGCGGCACCCTGAGTGCGGCTGAGGAACCTGCTCTGCAGGCGGTGCTGGCTGACTTCGCCTCCGGGTCTTACGGGCGCTGCTGGGTGGTGCAGACGCCCCGGGCAGCGACCATCGGCACGGTCGAGGCCCGTCTTGCCGCCCTGTCCCGTCAGTTCCGCCCCGCCATCGTGTTCATGGATTACCTGCAGCTGCTGGCCCCTGAGCATTACCGCCGGGATGCCCGCCAGCACGAGGACCTGAGCGGGATTGTTAAGGAGGCCAAGCAGGTCGCTGCCACGTTCGCGGACGGGGCCGGGGTACCGGTGGTCAGTCCCTGGCAGGTGACCCGCGAAGGCCGCAAGAACGCCCGGTCATCAGGCGGTTACTCTTTGCTGGATGTCTCCGAGACCAAAGAGGCCGCCGACAGCGCGGATATGGTGCTCGCCCTGCTGGATCCGGAAAACGACACCAGCCGGGGCCGGGCGGTGCCCATCGAGGCCACCATGCTGAAAAACCGTGACGGCGAGCGCAACTTCACCGCGAAGCTGACCGCTGACTTCGCCACTTGCTGGTTCGGCAGCCAGGTCAGTACAACAGAGGGATTGCTGGCTATGGGAGGTAGTGGTGGCTAAAGGGGCTAAAGGTGTCCGTGCAGCTAATGCTAAGTACGACAAAGCTTTGAGCAGAGCCATGAAGAGAGCGGCATCCGGGAAGTCATCGAAGGCTCCGCTGGCACTGGTGGGCCGCCGCAACAAAGCGATCGGCAAGGCTCTGGGCAAAAGTAAGGGCGGAGGCGGACTTGATGGGACCGGGGGGTACAGCCCGTACACGTAGTACAGGTGCGTCAGCAGGAGACCTGTTCGGTATAGCGCTGCAGGCGCTGCTGGACGACGTGGTGAGCCCGGAGATCCTGCATTCGCTCATCGACCTGGCCGTGCAGCTCAGGGATCACGAGCGGGCACGCCAGAAGGAGTCCGGAGGTGCGCAGCAAGAGCCTGGCCGCGCTGGCCAACGCCAGGGTGCCGTTCGTGCTGGCCGCTCAGTGGGCGGGCATTGAGGTCTACGGCGAGCCGGGCGAGCGCGGGATCAGAGCCTGGTGCCCGTTCGGCCCGGTGGAGCATCCGGATGGCGGCAGCGAGGCTGCTATGCGCGTTTACTCCGACCATGGCTGGTGTTTCTCCGAAAGTCGTTACTTCTCAGTGACCAGCCTGCTGGCCGAAGTCTGGCAGCTGGAGCGTGAGGACGCTGCTGCTGAAGCCCTGCGCCGGTTCGGGTACGTGCCTGCTGACTACGCGCACCTGTTTGCCCAGGCATCCGCGCCACCGCTTCCGGATCGGGATGAGCTGGCAGCAGCTTTGGTTACCTGGTGTGAAGCTCAGTGCCGCTCCTGGCGGCAGGCTGCATACCATCCGGGGGTATCCCGTCAGCTGTCGCGGTGCCTGGGCCTGCTGCCGCTGGTTGTGACAGGTGAGGACTGTGAAACCTGGCTGAATGCAGCCAAAGAAGCGATGCAAGAGGTCTTGCTCCGGGTAAACTTAGAGTGGGGGTGCAACAGATGGCCGGCAAACGAGATTTGCGGCAGCTGCCGGAACTGGAAGGCTGGGTTTCCTTTCCGGATGCGGCTGACGAGATAGGGATATCCCGGCAGCGGCTGTTTCAGCTAGCCGAGAAGCAAGACCCTGTGGTGGTGGAGACAGCGACCCGGATTGGCAGGCATCGTCCGGTTTATGTCATGCGCCAGGCTGAAGTTACCGAGCTGAAGGCCAGGCGGGAACAGAAGGGAGACAAAGAACCATGGTTTATCCGGTGACCGGCAGCTGCCTGAGCGAAGGCACACCGCTGCCCCCGCCGTGTCCGGGGGCGACCTGGTTCGAGGTGCTCGCAGCAGCCTGGCATGATCAGTCCCTCATGCGCCAGCACCAGGAAGGGCTGCATCACCTTGAGCTGGCCCGTGCTGCCCGCCCGCCCGTGCTGGCTGTCACGGTCGTCAGCCCGAGTGAGACCGGGCCGCTGGCCTATACCGTCGATCCGGTCACCCGTACCGTCTCCGTCGATATGACCGGGCCGCAGCGCGTCATTGAGACGTGAGGGCTCCTGCCAGCGGGGCACTGCTGCTTGCCCGTCATCTGTCTCCGGTTGCGGAGGAGGAACTGGTTCCCTCGGAATCGCGGCCGGGGATCTGGTGGACGGTGAGGAGAAGAACGGACGGCAGCTATGAGTGCGACTGCCCTGATTATCTCTACCGGCAGCGGCTGGCCGGCGGGGAATGCAAGCACATCATCCTGGTGAGGAAAGCATGACTACCACGTTTGAACTTGAGCGAATTCTGGCCGCCCAGGGCTGGTTCATGCTTGCCGAGGCCGACATTTGCTGGCTGGATTGTCCCGAGCCTGCTTCCTGCTACCGCGTCGGCGGCGGTGAGCATATCGTGCTGTGTGCCCCCCATGCCGCCTTCCTGCAGGCAGGGGCGTGGCGCGGGGACTACTCCGGTGCCCCGCTGCCGCCAGGCTCACGGGCCATCTCCTGGCCATGGCTGCCTGCCTGGGAGGAAGACGCCGCATAGCAGTATATTGACAGCAGGCAAGATGTGTGGCTACTATGGGGATCTACGGTCCTATCGCTTATAAAGGAGAATTAGCTATGCCAGCATCGGGACCCAGTTTTCAGAGCGAGCGCCTCATGACCCCCCAGGAGGTCGCGGCGGCTTTCCGGGTTGACCCCAAGACCGTCACCCGGTGGGCAAAGCAGAAGAAGCTTACATCTATCCGGACTCTCGGGGGGCACCGCCGGTACCGGGAGTCTCAGGTGAAGGGGCTGCTTGAGAGCCTTCAGGAGAACTGAGCGTGAGCCGGGGCAGGTGCAGCGGATGCGGTGAGTCAGGGTCCAGTCAGGCCGTGGCTGCGCATACGGCGGCCTGCCCCGGTTTTGCCGTGCTGTACCGGGAGCATCCGGAACGCGCACTGGCCCCTGAGGCTGAGTACCTCCGGTGGCGGCAGCAGGATAGGGCCGGTGAGCAGGCAGCCAGGGTTGCCGGGAAGGTCAGCAGTACCGATACTCGGCGTGCGGTCATGGCCGAGCGATTCCGTACCAGGGACATCCTGGAGGAGGACTGAAATGCATTGCGCTGAGGAGTGGTGCCATCACTGCGATATGGCTGTTCTGACGTGGGCACAGTTCGTCGCTCATGCGAACGCTGGGCACTCCATTACCAGAGGGCGCTGCCTGGGCAGGTGCCAGTTCCGGTGAACTGGACATCCATCGTCAGGACTCTCATCATTTGTGCGCTTCTCGCCTTCCTGTTCTACCTGCTGTCGGTGACCCCGGCATGAGCGGCAGGCTGGAGGATTGGTTCGGTTCCCGTAGGTGGCGGGTGCTGACTGAAGCTGACTACGGCACCGTTGACCTGGCAGAACAGGATGGCGGTGAGAGTATCGTCATCACGTTCAGCCATGGGGCCTTCGAGGTAGCACCTCCGGGTTCATTCGTGTCCCCGCTGGGCTCCCGTGGCCGCAGTGGTGTGCTGCTGCAGGAAGTCGGACCAGATGGCAAGGACATTGAGGGGTCGCTGCATCCGTGGGGACATGCAGCGGTGCTCAAGGCAAAGGAGCAGTTCCATGCCATCGTCTGATGCGCCATCTCCTGTGCTGTTTCCGTGCTGTGATCATTGCGGGCATCGTGAGCTAGGGAGAAGTCCAGGCCATGAGTATCCGTGCCGGGTGGACGGCTGCCCGGCTGGGAGTGTCAGTGCCCCGGTGCATCATGTTCACGACGACGATTCCGC